>OCTA010000453.1_pt1 | contig 37464 bp, 27 predicted proteins | sample 1538991 | NCBI WGS metagenome assembly OCTA01 (sample SAMEA3539302, study PRJEB22396) | soil metagenome | biome: tundra; feature: field; material: soil | place: USA | collected 2010-05 | depth 0.15 m | reverse complement strand
GAAGGGGACGGCCTTTAGCCCGTCCGTCAAGAGCTGAGTCTGATTCGCGGCTTTAGCCGCCGAGGGAAAGCGAATTGCCGCAAACAACTTCCCTCAGGGGCTAAAGCCCGCGTTGATTTTGCAGCATTTACGGCACGACTAAAGTCGTGCCCTGACACGAACGAGCGCTTTTCCGCAGCCTGTAAAGCCCGTACTCTTCACCGAAAACCAAGTTGCAGGAAAGATTCTTAGGAGTGGCACTGATGGATCGCCATAGCATCGAGACGCTACTCAACGAAGTACGCGAGGGCCGCACCGCCGTCAACCAAGCTCTGGACCGCCTTCGCGATTTGCCCTTCGAGGACCTTGGCTTCGCCAAGCTCGATCACCACCGCGCGCTGCGCACCGGGATGCCCGAGGTGATCTTTGCCGCCGGCAAGACCCCCGCGCAGGTGGCAACGATCTTTGCCCGCATGGCTCAGGCGGGCGGCAACGTGCTAGCCACGCGCGCCACGCGCGAAATGTTTGACGCGGTCCAAGCATTGGAAGCGCGCGCCGAGTTCCATGAGACGGCCCGCGCCATCACCCTTGCGCAGGCTCCGGCCACTCCGGGCAAGGGGATTATCGCCGTGGTCTGCGCCGGCACCAGCGATTTGCCCGTGGCCGAAGAAGCTGTGGTGACTGCGCGGCTGATGGGTAACACGGTCGAATTGATCGCCGATGTCGGTGTGGCCGGCATTCACCGCCTGCTGGCGCAAAAAACCTCTCTGCAATCCGCCCGCGTGCTCATTGTGTGCGCCGGCATGGAGGGCGCGCTGCCCACCGTCGTAGGCGGTCTGGTCGATGCGCCAGTCCTGGCCGTTCCCACCAGCGTGGGGTATGGCGCGTCGTTTGGCGGCGTGGCGGCGTTGCTGGGCATGTTGAACACCTGCTCGCCCAATGTCTCCGTGGTCAACATCGACAATGGGTTCGGAGCAGCCTGCATAGCCTCCCTCATCAATAGGCTGTGAGAAGAGGGTTCGCTTTTACAGGCTGCGGAAAAACCCCAGTCTTGTGTCAGGGCACGACACAAGGACCGATTGAAAACACTTAACTTGCTGATTTTGCGATGTGCTAAAAGACCAAGGTGCCGAAGATGTGCAGACCCGTAGCACAAATTAGCACAAAGTCATCGGCTCTTCTGGTAAAGGGTCGGAGCCACAGCAGCAACTTGGGCGGTGATGTCTTCGGCCACGTTTTTGGACTTGCATGGGGCTACCCAACCGGTGTCATAGCCCATGAAGGCCCCATCCGCACTGGGGTGTACAATCACCAGCTTGCCGTGGTCTAGAGGGTCTTCATAGGCACGCGCCTCGGAATATCCGCCCATGGCGTTGTGCGAGCGGAAGGCGTAACAGTATGTACTCTGGTCCCGATGGTCCTTGTCCGCGAAGCGGTGAATGGGCTTGGTAACATACACTCCATCCAGCACGAAAGAGGCCGGGTCCAGCATCGTGTCGTGAAGATATGCCACGGATTGTGCTGCGTGCCGAACAGCATCAGTTGGCGCGGTTTGAGCAGCGACTGTCATTGCAAACGCTGCGATTATTGCATATTCGACTTTCCGTACGGGCATAACACAAATTAGCACAACATCTGAGTCGCTATCGCCAAACTGATGAAAAATAAAGTGTTTTCGGAACGTTTTTGTATCAGGGCACGACTTCAGTCGTTCGGCGCAGAATCATGCCTCATTCCGTAGCCTATAAAGCCGGTACCCTTCAATTGCCTGCGCAATTAAGATGCGTCGGCCCAGGATCCCTCTTTTGGAACGCCCAAACCAAACGCCTTCGTGCATGAAACAATCTTCTTCATGCCTTGTTTGCAAAGCGGCGCGCTTGGTCTTTACATTTCGATTCCTTTTTGCCGGTCGAAGTGCACGTATTGCAACTTTGCCTCGGGGGTTTACCCGGCCAGCGAGCATGCGCGCTACGTGAACCGGCTGATCGAAGACCTGCGGGCTGCCGGGAAGTGGGCGGCCCGCATGGATGTTGCCCTGCCGCGCCGGGTGGACACGGTTTACCTGGGTGGCGGGACTCCAAGTTTGTTGGCGCCGGAGCTGCTGGAGCGGCTGTTTGCGGCGATGCGGGCGGAGTTCGACCTGGAGCCTGAGGCCGAGATTACGGTCGAATGCGCGCCGGGGCAGATTGCGGACGAGACGCTGGTGGCGCTCAAGGCGGCGGGCGTGAATCGCGTGAGCCTGGGCGTGCAGTCGTTCATCGACCGGGAGGCGGCGACAAGCGGGCGGCTGCACAGCCGTGCGACGATCAAGGAGGATTTGCGGCGGCTACGCGGGGCCGGGATCGCGAACCTGAGTGTGGACCTGATTGCGGGGTTGGCCGGGCAGACGTTTGCTTCCTGGGAGGAGTCGCTGGCGGTGCTGGTGGACTCGGGCGTTCCCCACGCCAGCGTGTACATGCTGGAGGTGGACGAGGACTCCCGGCTAGGCCGCGAGATGCTGGCTGGAGGGGCGCGATACCACGCGGGGCAGGTTCCTGAAGACGATGCGATTGCGCAGATGTACTCGATGGCCATCGAGAGGCTGGGTGAGGCGGGGCTGGGCCAGTATGAGATTTCAAATTTTTGCCGGCCGGGGTTTGCTTCGCGGCACAACTTGCGCTACTGGCAGCGGCGGCCGTATCTGGGGCTGGGACTGGATGCGTCATCCATGCTGCGGGAGGCATTGCATGCAGCAGACTCTTGCGGATCTGGCTACGTGCTGCGCTCCACGACCACCGACGATCTGGGGGCGTTTCTTGGGGGTCCGGAACCCGTGGAGACCGCGCGGCTCTCGCCCGAGCGACAGCACGAGGAGGCATGGTTCTTGGGGCTGCGGCTGAATGAGGGGGTGGAAGTGGCCGTGCTGGAGCGGGAGTTTGGCGCGGAGACGGTGGCGCCGGCGATGAAGGCTGTTGGACGGCTGGTGGAGGCGGGACTGCTGACCTCGGACGGCAAGACGATTCGACTGACCGCGCACGGGCAACTGCTCTCGAACGATGTTTTTCAGGAGTTTCTGGGGCCGGTGGGGGAAGAGGTTGAAGCCAGTTCCAACGCCGCCGTTCCCTTGCGGGGCGGAATATAGCTCGTAGCGCGCCACGCGATGGAGAGCGTTTCGCGGCTGAGGAGTTTGTGGATCTGGCCGCGGGCGTGTTCGGCCCAGGGGCCTCGGTTGTCCAGCCTTACATAGGACTGCCAGTGGCGGAGAGCCTGGCGGCATTGCCCCTTGCGCTCGTAGGCCAGGGCCAGGTTGTAGTGGGCGTCGGCGTAGTGTGGCGCAAGCGCAACGGCCTGGCGGTAAGCGGCGATGGACTCATCCGGCCGCTCGAGTTCGTCGAGCACGTTGCCCAGATCGAAGAAGGCCAGCACGTACGCGGGGTCGGCTTCGGTGGCGCGGCGGTAGAGCTGCTCGGCCCGGCCATACTGGCGCAGGTGGAATTGGATGGTTCCCAAATTGATATAGGCCGCGGCGTACTCTGGATCGAGTTCCAGAATTTCCTCGTAAAGGGCGATGGCGTGCTGCTTTTCGCCCACTTCTTCGGCCTGCACCGCAGCCAGAAAGCGGTCTTGCATCCCACGCGGGTTGGCGGCCCCTGCACGGCGCATCGGAAACAGCTCAGAGCCCGCCGACGGCCGGTCCATCCGGTCCATTCGGTCAACGCGCTCGAAGTCGAAAAGCAACTGGCGGCGGATGGGGTCCACCATGGCGCCACGATGGCGGAAAGCCAGCCGCGTTCCGGTACGCACCAGGCAGGCCTCGAGCATGGGATTTGCCATGCCAGCCACGGCCTTCATGGCCATGATCGAGTGCCGTATCGAGGCTGCGGATATATCTTCCTCGCGCAGGACGCGCAAAGTCCTCAACTGCCCAAGATCCTGAAAGGTATAGGTCTGCTGTTGCGCAACGATCCCTGCTCGCTCCCACCCCTGCAACTGGCGGCAACTGATCTGCAAGATGCGCAACACGTCCTGACGGCTATAGCTGGTCACTCTTGAGTGCTCCCACAGGTTGTACGGCACGGCCTCGGGGCTTGAACTCGTGCTCTGAACTCGAATTCCCGACCCCGGTCCTGGACGTAGCTCTTGGAACAGTTACGGAGGAACCGCTCTTGCTGCGATTATGCCAAGAGTATGCGTGGATAAGCAGACCGGAACTACCGCCGCAACAAAAAAGGCGTGGATAACGGGTGGCTGATTTGGTTCACTCCAAGGGCTGGGGTGCGCTGCGGCCTGTGGAAAACGGAGGAGAAATGCATTAAACCCGGCTCAACCCGCTTAAAACCGGAAAGACGGCGGTGCGAACCTGGGATCGTCCGCACACTGACCGGCGGGAAGGTAACTGTTCACTCGTCGTCACTTCCCGATGCAGAACGTCGAAAAAATCAGGTTCAAAATGTCGTCAGAGGTCGTCTGTCCGGTCAACGAGTCCAGCGCCCACAGCGCGCGATAAAGGTCCAGCAAGATCATCTCGTGGGGAATTGCGTTCGCATTCGCCAACGCAGCGTCGCCCAGGGCAGCCAGTGCGGTTGTGATGGACTGGTGATGACGCAGGCTGGTCAACATGCCCGGCTCCGAGGCCGCTCCGCCCGTGGCCAGCGCCAGAATCCGCTCCCGCAGCGCCGGAATCCCCTCGCCCGTGAGGGCTGAAGTGCGCAGCGCGGGCACGCCGCCAATCTCCTCAGCCGCCTCGCCCGCTGTCGCCAAATCGCACTTGTTCACGGCCACCAGCGCAGGTCGTCCCTGGACGGTCTCCAGCAACCGATTCTCCTCTTCGTTGAGGGGCTGGGTGGCGTCCAGCACCACCAGCACCAGCGCGGCGTCTGCCAGCGCCTCGCGGCTGCGGGCAATGCCGAGTTGCTCAGCCTCCTCCAAACTTTCGCGCAGGCCCTCGCACAAGCCATCGCGTAGCCCGGCCGTATCCACCAGCTCCAGCGGAATCCCTTCGAGAGAAATCCGCTCCGTCACCAAGTCGCGGGTAGTCCCCGGCGTCGCCGTCACGATAGCCCGTTCGCGCTCTACAAGCCGATTGAACAGAGAACTCTTCCCGGCGTTGGGCCGCCCCACAATGGCCAGGGTCAGCCCGTCGTGGACAATGCGCCCACGGCCAAATGACGCTTCAAGTCCCGTCAGGGCAGGCGTCAGCCCCCCGATCCGCCGCGCAATCTCGGTCGCCGGGGCCACGTCCACGTCGTCCTCGGCAAAGTCGATGCCGGCTTCGAGCAGCGCGATCAGTTCCACCAGCGCCTGCTTTGCCGGCTGCACGCGCCGGCTCAGCGCTCCGCCCATCTGGCTGGCGGCCTGGCGCGCCTGGGTCAGCGTCTGCGCCTCGATCAGATCCCGCACCGCCTCGGCCTGGGTCAGGTCGAGCCGCCCGGCCAGAAAGGCGCGCTGGGTAAACTCGCCTGGCTCGGCCAACCGTGCGCCCAAGTCGAGTGCGCGGCGCATCAGCAGCTCCAGCACCACCGGCGACCCGTGCGCGGCAATCTCCACCACGTCCTCGGCGGTGTAAGAGTTGGGAGCCGCAAACCAAGTCACCAGCGCCTCGTCAATTCGCCCAGAATCGCCCTGCCCAACCCCGTCTCCTGCCGCATCCAGCACATCCGCCAGCCGCGCCCGCCCGTGTTCCAGTGGCTGGCGCAGGCTCACCAGTTGCGCGGCAATGGACGCAGCCTGGAGCCCGCTCAGGCGCACAATCCCGATGCCGCCGCGGCCCGGTGGCGTCGAGATCGCGACGATTGTGTCGATGTTCGCGTTGGGGTTGATGTCTGGCGCGGTCATAAGCTGCACATAGTGTAGTGTCTGCACTTGGGCATTGCGCTCCGGCCAGCATCCAGAAGCCGATGGCAACTGGTTTTCAACCCAAGGGATCGGACTATAATCCTCTCGGGCGCAGCGAGAGCAATTTCAACGCCGCCGGGCTTCTTTCGGCACCGCCCAAAGCACCAATCAAAGGTCGAAATCACGTGAAATCGAAGCAGGGGAGCGGGCGATCGGCGTGCCGCTCGATGATGGGTTCCACAGGGAAGGGATTTTTCGGGCTGGCGCTTGCGGTGCTGCTCTTGTCCACGGCGGCAGCCTATGCGCAGCAGTCCGCGCAGCCCGTCTGGCAGGGAGTGCTCCGCAACCCCGCCGGAGCCCCAATTCCCGCAGCGAAAATCCGCCTTGCCGGTAACGGTGCCACGGCCGAAGCAGTCACCGGCGCAGATGGCAAGTTCCGGCTGGCAGCCCTGCCCGCCGGGCAATACCGGCTCATCGTCGAAACCGCTAGCCGCAAGTTCGACTACGCCCAGTCCATCGACCTCGCTCCAGCGGCTCCTCCAGTCGTACTCACACTCTCCGCCCGAGGCGAACTCACCGTGGCTGTCCTCAAAGGCCAGGCCGCGACCGGCGGCGAGGAGCTCTCCAGTCAGGCGGTCAGTGAACTGCCGCTCAACAAGCGCGACTTCAGCACCCTCCTGCTGCTGGCCGCCGGCACCATGACCGACGCCAACGGCGCCACCAACTTCACCGCTCAGTTCGCCATCAACGGGCAGCGCGGCGTTGAAGCCACATTTGCCATGGACGGCGCCGACATCAGCGATCCGGAGATGGGCGGCGCCACCTTCACCAACTTCAACGTGGACGCGGTCGAGAGCATTGACTCCAGCTCCGGCTGGATGCCGGCCGAAGTTGGCCGCGGAGCTGCGGGGTTTACCAATATCCACACCCGCTCCGGCGCCAGCGGCTTCCACGGCTCGGCCTTCGAGTTTGTGCGCAACTCCGCCTTCGACGCCCGCAATTACTTCGACTATGCAACCCCGGCCTATCCGGGCCGTATTCCGCCCTTCCGCCGCAACGAATTCGGATTCACAAACGGCGGTCCGATCTTCATCCCTCACGCCTACGACGGCCGCAAACGCACCTTCTACTTTGCGCAATACCAGGGTTTCCGCCAAGTTTTGGGAACAACACAAGTAATGCCTGTGCCTACCACGGAGGAACGGCCCACGAGCGGAAGCAATATCGTCAACGACAGGGTCATCTACCCCGATAAGTCGGTGGATACTCTCTATGTTCCTGTGAACACGGACATCGCGGCCCTCCTGGCGCGGTATCCGCTGCCCAATCTGCTCACAGGGCCATTTGGCGCAAACACATACGCGACCGCATCGAAGGTGGCCACTGACGCCAACCAGTTTTCCCTGCGGCTCGATCACAGGTTTTCCGCCAAAGATCAGTTCTTTGCGCGCTTCAACCTGGACAATCTCTCCGGACCCACCACCAACCCCGACCAGACGGCTATCGATCCCTCCTTCGGCGTCCAGTACATCGACCGGCAGCGCAACGTGGTGGGCACCTATACGCGCACCGTCTCGCCGCGGCTCACGCTTGAGTCCTCCATCAGCATCACGCGCTCCACGCCGGGGTTTCCAACTCCCAACCGCACCGACCCCGCGGTCAAATTCAACGATGGACTCTTCGAGGCCTTCAACTCCGCCGCCGGTTCCGTGATGCAGGCATACGGCAATCTCTTTCAGGGCCGCCAGAACGTTGCCTTCACCACCGCGCGCCACGCCTTCAAAGCCGGCTTCGAGGCGCGCGTCAATCGCGACTCCACTTACTTTGGCATGAGCCCCAACGGCGAATACGACTTTGGCGGCGGTACCGCTTATGCAGCCGAATCCATCCCCTCGCAAACCGGAAAACACAATCTCCAACCCGGCGATCCATTCCCCGACACGCTCTCCAGCTTCTTATCCGGCAGCCCCTTCGTCTATACCGTGGCCATTGCGCCGCCTTACTTTTCCAACGGCCCCCACATCGGTCCGGCGGCCATCAACCGCAACAACTTCAGCCTCTATCTACAGGATACGTGGAAGGTAACTCCCCGCTTCACACTCGACTACGGCCTCCGTTGGGATGTCTATACCCCCATCACCGAGCGCGCCCGCCGGACCTCGAGTTTTCTGAACGTGAATGGCACACAGGAATATGTCGTCAATCCGCAGCCCGGTTACCAGACCGATCACAACGGATGGGAACCGCGCGTTCAGGCGGCCTGGCAAGTTACGAACAAGTTATCGGCCCATGCCGGCGGCGGCATCACCGTGATCCCGCCCAACATTTGGCAGGATAACTACCTCACTGGTTCCACTCCCTTTGCCGTCATGCCCCGGTTGCTTTCCGCCTCCAACGCGCCCATTCACTACGGATTTCAAATCACCCCGGCACAGTTGCCGCGCGCCTATACGCCGGCGGGAGCCGATATCTTCGCTTCCGGCGGCTCTAACACTGTTGCACCCAACACGGCCATGGATGTGAATCGTTATGAGCAGGACGTGGCTGCGCTCACACCTGGCCATGTGGTCAGCGATCTGAGCCTGAGCGCCATCGACCGCTCTTTTGGCAACGCCACTCTTTACACATGGACGGCGGGCCTTGAGCGGAAGCTGGGCAATCTTACAGCAAATGCAAGTTATGTGGGCACCGCCGGCGTCAAGTTGCCGCGCACCAGCTTTCCCAACGCCTATCCCGGCGCCACTGCGGCCTTTGCGCCCTACACGCACTTCGATAACGCCGGGAACGTGACCGGCGGTTTCGGCACGGAAAACGTGATGACCGCAACCGCCCACTCCACGTATCACGCGCTCCAAACCTCGCTTTCCGGCACCATGGGCCACGGCGGTCCCGGCATCCAGGCGAGTTATACCTGGAGTAAGTCGCTCGACGATACCAGTCAGGCTGGAGGGGGCTTTCCGCAAAACCCCTTCGACACTCAATCTGAAAAGGGCCCGTCCTCCTTCGATGTAACCAACGGCTTCGGCCTGAGCCTGGCCCAGGACCTGCACCTCGATAGCGTCGGATTTCTACACCCAGTCGGCAAGAGAGTAACCGATGGCTGGGAACTGCTCAGCATCTCCAGCATCAGCTCTGGTTCGCCCTTCACCATCTTCAGCGGCATCCAGCAGACCGGCGCCGGCTCCAACGGCGTCGACCGTCCCGACCAGATTGCCAAACCGCATCTCTCCACCGCGCGCAAGGATCGTCAGGATTACTTTGGCGAGGGCGTCAACAATGCCGTGGACTTCTTCTCCATCCCCATTCATTTAGCCGGCGGCACAGGGCGCAATCAGGGCCGCTTTGGGACGCTTGGGCGCAATACCTTCCGCGGGCCGGCCTTCTATAACTACGACTTTGCGCTCATCAAGAGCACGCCCTTCGGACGCCGCAAGAGCGGAGCCGAACTTGTGAACCTTCAATTCCGCAGCGAGTTCTTCAACCTCTTCAACATCGTCACCATGGGCCTGCCCGCCAACATCCTCACCGGTTCCGGCTTTGGCGAAATCAGCAAGACCGCCGGCAACTCTCGCCAGATTCAGCTCTCGCTCAAGCTGATCTATTGAGCCGCGCATCCGCGCCGGATCATCTTCCCATCTCCGCCTTTCATCCGCCTTTCCGAGCCTCTAGTCAGGAACAAGGCGCATCCACACTCAATTCCCGCTAACCTCTTAACTGAAGTGAAATCGGCAAGGCTGGATGCTACACTCCGGCAAAAGGGATAGGTGAATGAAGGCAAGTGCAATCGAGTTTCGCCTCCGGGTGGCGATCATGACGGTCGTCATCACGCTGGGCTTTTGGGCGCCATGGATCGAAGCGTGGGGACTTGGCGAGCGCATTCCGCTGATTGAATGGCTGGCGCTCGGGCTAAGCCGTCTGGGCCTCGTCTCCTTCACCGTCGCCACGCCCGTGGTAATTGTGTTGGGCGCTCTCATCGCCGCGATCGGTGCGATTCTGCGCGTGTGGGGGACAGCCTATCTGGGATCCGCCACGGTGCAGCACGGTCAGATGCTGGCGGCCGCCGTGATGGCCGATGGGCCTTATCGCTACGTCCGTAACCCGCTCTATCTGGGTTCGTGGTTCATGCTCGCGGCCATGGCCTTCATCATGCCGGTCACCGGCGCGTTCTTTGTCATGATTGTGGTTACGGTCTTCTTGCTGCGCCTTATCCTGGGTGAAGAGGTCTTCCTCACCGGCAAGCTTGGCGAACCCTATCGAGCCTATTTGCGCGCCGTGCCGCGTCTGTTTCCTCGTCTGCGGACCACCCTGCCGTCTACCGGCAGCAAGCCCAACTGGCTCCACGGCGTGATCGCAGAGCTGAACCCCATCGGAGTTCTTGTGACTCTGGCAGTCTTCTCCTGGAGCTACAACAACTGGCTCATGGTCAAGGCGATCATCGTCAGCTTTGGCATTTCGCTGGTGGTGCGGGCGCTCTTTGTGGTCAAACCAACCGCGGGGCAGGAAGCTGCGTAGCGGGCTGCGCACGGTGCCACAGGCCCCCGAGCCAAGGTCAAGCCGGGTCTGCGCAGAAACGGCAAGAGGGAGAGCGCAAAGCTCTCCCTCTTGCCCTGCTTGCAGCGAGCCGATGGGCCCGATGCTACTTCTTCGTAGGGGCGATCACGTCCTTGGCGGCCTTGGCCACGCGGAACTTGACCACCGTCTTGGCCTTGATCTTGATGGCCGCGCCGGTTTGCGGGTTGCGGCCGATGCGGGCCTTGCGCTCTGCCTTCACGAGGCGGCCAATGCCGGGGATCACGAAGACGCCGTTCTTCTTGGTTTCCTTGATGGCGGTCTCCGCCAGGGTATCCAGGAAGGCTGCGACTTGCTTGTTGGTCAGTTCCAGCTTCTCGGCCAGTAGCCGCGTCAGGGCGGTCTTGGTCAATCCAGTTGCCATGTGATGTTCTCCTTCTGGGCGAGCCCTTAGGCCTGCCTGTGTTGCCGGGCTTCCGCCGCGAAATGCGTACCGCATGGAGGGAGTGCGACCGAAGCAACGCTTGCACGTTTCCCCTGTATTCATGCGGGTTCGGAGAACCCCGTCGATGGTTACAATGCGACTTCCGGGTGGGCAAAGTCAACAAGAAATACCCGATTTCCACAATTTTCTTTGGGATTTGTGCGGAATTTGCCTATTTTTACCCGTTTTCATCCGGTTTTCCCGTCTTTGACCCGTCGATGCGGGCGATTATGTGCTTGGAAGGCGCCACCGCAGAATCAAACTATTTCAGCCCGAAGAGCACCTTTTTTCTGGGCGCGAGGATTGCGGCGATGGGGGTGTTCAGGGCGTCCACCACCGGCGCCAGCAGCTTGAAGTGTTTGATCAGCGTCCCCGCAAACCCCGGCTCAAGAGCCGCCTCAGCCGGCAGCGTCGTGCTCAGCCCCCACTGCTTGCACTTGATCAAATCCATCGCCGGATGCTCGCATGGGAACCCCTTTGGCGGCCGTGTGAGCGCATTCCCTTCAAACTCCGTAAATGTCCTGCGCACGCTGGGCCTTTGCAGCAGTTTTCGCAGCTCCAGGTGATGCTCCAGCAGCCAGTGCCGAATGGCTACCAGTTGATCCCTCTCCGGCATGTAGGCTCCGGCGGCAATCACAACCTCTTTGGCGCCGATGTGGAAGTAGTACCCCGCCCCCGAGGTCTTCTCGAACCCCTGGTGCGACCACCAGGCGGCCACGTGGGTCTTGTAAGGCAGCTTGTCGGCGCTGAAGCGCGTATCGCGATAGATGCGGAAGAGGCACTTCTCAGCGGGACGCACAAAACTGGGCGCAAAGACCGTCATCGCGTCCGTTACCTTGCGGATGATAGCCAGCATCGGCTCCTTCAGCTCGGCCTCGTAAACGGCCTTGCGCTCGTTGAACCACTCGCGGTCGTTGTGCTTCTCAAGCCCGCGCAGAAACTTCAGGCCCTCAGGGCGAAGATGGGCAGCGGTTGGAACAGCGGCGGATTTGGGAATGCGAGCCATCATGAACACCTTGAGCCAAATGGTACAGGACGGGAATTCCCGCTGGCGGATCACACATCCAGTCGACCAGCGGCAGCGACGCGGCCATACCAGTGACCCGAGTCCTTGATGGTGCGCTTCTGCGTGGCGAAGTCCACGTAAGTCAGGCCAAAGCGCTGCGCGTAACCGCTGTTCCACTCGAAGTTATCCAGCAGGGACCAGGCATGATAAGCGCGCACTCGGGCTCCATCCCTCAAGGCGCGCGCCAGTTCGGCCAGATGCTGACGATAGAACTCAATGCGGCGCGGATCGGCAACACGGCCATTCGCATCTGGCTTCTCCATGAAGCTGCCGCCGGTCTCGGTGATTTCAATGATGGGGCTGTTGTAGTCACGCGTCACTTGCATCATCAGGTCATACAGTCCATGCGGCCACATCTCCAAGCCGCCATCGGTCTTCGGCCCTTCGCTGGGCACACCGATCTGCATCCGTGAAGTGGGATCGGGGTTCGATGTGTTAGCCTGCGAACTGCCTGTATCCGAGATCGCCAGGCGGCAATAGTAATGAACTCCCAGCCAATCCAGCGGCACCTTCATGATCTTGTCATCGCCGGGCTTGAATCCCATCGTCTCATAGGGCGTTTCGCCGAGGAAGGCCTTGGGATATTCGCCATGCATGGCGGTTTCGAGAAAGTACAGATTGTGAATTGCATGGAAGCGCTCGGCGGCGGCGCGGTCAGCTTCACTATTCGTCTTGGGATAGACCGGCTCCATGCCGTAGGCGCTGCCGACGGTAGCCTTCGAAGAGACCGCCTTGATGGCGCGGAAGGCCATTCCCTGCGCCAGATTGACGGTGTGCGCCGCTTTCAGAAATAAATCGTAGTTAGCCCGGTAGGGAGGGTCCCAGCCAGTTCCGTAACCACGATAAGTAAAGGTCGAGGGCATATTGAACGGCGCCCAGACGGTAACTCGGTCGCCGAGATTCTTGGCAAGAATTGCTGCGAAGTCGGCATAGTAACCGGCAAGATCGCGATTGGGCCAGCCGCCGCGGTCTTCAAGCGCCTGGGGAAGATCCCAATGATAGATCGTGCAAAACGGACGAATGCCCGCCTCCAGCAAGGCATCGACCAGGCGGCTGTAGTAGTCGATTCCCTTTTGGTTGACCGGCCCGGTGCCGGTAGGTTGGATGCGAGGCCATGAAGTCGAAAAGCGATAGCTCTTCATATTCAGGCTCTTCATGATGGCGATGTCTTCCTTGTAGCGGTGGTATTGGTCGCAGGTGACATCGGCATTCGAGCCATCCCGGATCTTCCCCGGAGTATGAGCGTTCCGGTCCCAGATCGATTCGCCCTTGCCGTCGGTATTCCATGCGCCCTCCACCTGGTAGGAGGAGGTTGCCATTCCCCAGAGGAAGTCCTTGGGAAACCGGGCGGCTGCGATCTCCGCGGGCGAAACTGCGCCCGCGACCTGCTGTTGAGTTGCGGATTCGACAGCCGCGAAACCCTTGCGGGTGGCCAATGCTGCGCCGCCAGCCATCAATGAGCTTTGAATGAACTTTCTGCGATCCACTTTCCGTGCCTTCTCCTGTTTGGACGCAAGCCTAACAACCGGCACGGGATGAGGTCAAACGCGCGTCGATGGCGCGGGTCAAGGAAGATCGAATTCCAAACGACGCGCCCAAGACAAGAACGGTCTACCGGATCACCTTCAGCGCCCCGCGGAACAGCCCATCGAAATCAGCGGCCAGCGCAGCATCCTTGGCCACGGCCTGCTGGATAGCCTTCTCCGCCGCTGGCCGCTGATAGCCCAGGTTGACCAGCGCCGACAGCACATCTTCCGCGGCAGGCCCCTGCACGCTGGACCGCACCGGCGCGGCGGCAAAATCGTCCAGCTTGTCTTTCAGCTCGACCACAAGGCGCTCGGCCAGCTTTTTGCCCACCCCTGGAATCCGCACCAGTTGCGCATGGTCCTGCCCGCGAATGGCCTGCACTGTGCGCTCGACGGAAAGGCCGCTCAACAGCGTAATCGCCAGCTTGGGGCCGACCCCGCTGACGGTGATCAGCCGCTCGAAGAGCCGCTTCTCGTCGCGGTCAAGAAAGCCGAACAGCGCAATCTGGTCCTCGCGCACCACGGTATGAATGTGCAGCGCGGCCTCAACGCCCACCGAGGGTAGTGCCGTGAAGGTCGGCACCGAGATGGTGACGTCATATCCCACCCCGGCCGCCTCGATAATGGCCTGGCCGGGCTGCTTGTGAATGAGCTTTCCGCGCAAGTGAGCGATCATCGTGCACTATTGTAGTATCCCGAGCCGTCTCCCCACCCGTTCCGGCGTCCCAATCTCCCCAGGTGTTCGATTCGGCGTCAAATCCGCGCCATTCTCCCCTCCGTTCCGTCCAAAGAATGTGCCGGTAATAGCTCCGGTGCGCCCCCGCCGGATACAATAGGGTTCTACGCTGCGGTACAGGTCATCGGCGTGCCGAGGTTCCGTGCGGCATCAGTCGTCCCCCGCGCAGGGGCGTGGATTGAAACAAACTTGAGATTTGGAGCAGGTGCACGTGAGAGGTATTTTCTGCCGCGGTCTGCGGCTTGAGTTGGTTGCAGGAATGAGTATCGCGCTGGCGATGCCCGCGTTGGCTATGGCCGCGGAGCGCGCGCCGGGCTTGACCACGCAGACCTCTCTGACCGCGCAGACCCGCGACCAGGGCGGACGCACGCAGGCCACGGTCGCTGTGACCGTGAATGGCGAGGATGGGCTTCCGGCGATCGGCGCTGTCGCCATCAGCGACCATGGCGCCCAACTGGCCGGTGCGGCGCTGAATGCCCAAGGTCAGGCCACTGTTGTGGTTGCCTTGCCAGCCGGTGTTCACTCTCTGACCGCGATTTATGCTGGCGACGCCACCCATCAGACCTCGGTCTCCCAGGCGGCTCAGGTGCATGCCCAAGTCAGCTCAACGCCCAATTTTCTGATCTCTGTCGCACCGGCTACGGTTACTCTCACCGCTGGCCAATCGGGAACCGTCACCGCCTCCGTTACGCCTCAGAACAGCGCCGCGTTGACGGCCCCGATGTTCGTCACGCTCTCCTGCTCCGGCCTTCCCGATCAGTCCGCCTGCACCTTTACCCCGGAGAACGTCGAGATCCTCCCCGCCGCCACCACCGCGATCACCAGCACGGTGGTCATTGTCACCCAGAAAGCCTCCACAGTCGTGGCAGCTCATCCCGGCTCCAACACCGTGGCCTGGGCGTTTCTGCTTCCCGGCGCGCTTGGTCTGGGCGGTCTTGCCTGGGGAGCCCGGCGTCGCCCCTGGCTCAATCGGCTCTCGCTGCTGGCCCTGCTCGCCCTGGTCGCCGTGCTGGGCACAACGGCCTGCAACGCGCGCTACAACTACTTCAACCACGGCCCGCCCCAGAATCCAGCCACCCCTGCGGGCACCTACACGGTGACCGTCACCGCCCAGTCCAGCAACGGTGTTACGGCGATCACCAATTCCACCACCCTGGCGCTGACGGTCCAGTAACCTGGGTTGCCTGAGCCGCTGGCATTCCCCTCCCGCGGAGTTGTACGCGCTGGTCGAGCATACGCCGGCAACGGTGCTGCTTGAGAGCGCAAAGCCCGGCGCGGCGGAACCCCACGCAACGTCCAATCCAGAGGACGCTTCGGAATCCCAGTCCGAATTCCTGTCCCGTCTCTTCACCGCTCCCCTGCGCGTCTGCGTGGCCAACGAATCGGCGGAACTCCCCAATCTCTTTGCGGAAACCGAAAGCGCCGTCGCGGCCGGCCATTATGCCGCGGGCTTTTTCACCTACGAGTGCGGCAGCTACTTTGAGCCCACAGCCGCGATGCACCCCAGCCGGCTTGGCCAGCCGCTAGCCTGGCTCGGCATCTACGACCGCTGTTATCTCTTCGACCATCAGACGGGCGCTTTCCTCGACGGCGATCCTCCCGGCCTCGCCCAGTTCCGTGCCGACTCCGCGAACCAACAGCCGGCAACCGAGCTGCCGCTCGATGCCACCTTCAGCCTTACGGAACAGCAATACGCCGAGCGTATCGCGGCCATCCACGAGTGGATTCGCTCGGGCGATATCTATCAGCTCAACTTCACAGCTCCCATCGAGGTCCACGCGCAAGGCAGCCCAGCCGCGCTCTACCAGCGCCTCCGCAACTGCCAGCCCGCCCCCTACGGGGCCTTCCTGCACACCCAGCCCAACCGCCGCATCCTTTCCTTCTCGCCCGAGCTCTTTTTCCGGCTGGAAAACCACGGTCCCAAGCGCCGCATCGCCACCCGCCCCATGAAAGGAACCGCGTCCCGAGGCCGCACCACCCGCGAAGACCGCGACCAGTCGGAGTGGCTCCGCAACGACCCCAAGAACCGCGCCGAAAACGTGATGATTGTGGACCTGCTGCGCAACGACCTCGGCCGCCTCTGCAAATACGGCACAGTGCGCGCCGAGAACCTCTTCGCCGTCGAGCGCTACCCGACCCTTTGGCAAATGACCTCCACCGTCACCGGCGAACTGCGTCCCGAGGTCGGCTTCCACCAGATCTTCCGCGCCCTCTTTCCCTGCGGCTCCATCACCGGCGCGCCCAAGGTGCGAGCCATGCAACTGCTGGCAGAGATCGAGCGGCAGCCGAGAGGCGTCTACACTGGCGCCATCGGCTTCTTTTCAAAAAATGAGTCCGTCTTCAACGTAGCCATTCGGACGCTTGAGCTGGACGGACAAAGTGGGGAGCTCGACGGCGACCGCGGCACAATGGGCGTCGGCAGCGGCATCGTCATCGACTCCGATGCGGCTGAGGAGTTCCGCGAATGCCTGCTGAAGGCGGAGTTTCTCACCCTCCCTTCTCATCGCCTCCCAGAGAGCTTCTCTCTGGTCGAAACCCTGCTCTGGAACGGCGAATATCCCCTCATCGAGTTGCATCTCGATCGCATCGAGGATTCAGCGGACTACTTCGGATTCCCCTGCGACCGCGCCGCCACAAAAGCCGCTCTCCTGGCCCACGCCGCCGCATTCGCACATACATTGGGTGCCCCAGGTCTCGCCTCTGAGACCTGGGAAGCCACAAATCTCAATCGAACTTTTTTCCCCACTCTACTCGACCCAGGAACGCTGGGTGCCCCATCCTTTCCGCTTTTTTCTGCGGAAAGGGTGGGAAGCCAAGAAACTCCCCAACCTAAATTGCTCGGAATTCCCCGCAAGGTCCGTCTGCTCCTCGACAGCGACGGCAACCTGCACATCGCCTCCGAACTCCTGCCCGCGAACGCCGCCAACGCCAACCCCGCACGCATCCGCATCGCCTCCCAGCGCACCGATCCCCAGGATGCGATGCTCTTCCACAAGACGACGCACAGGCCCCTCTACGCGGAAGCCTTCAAAGCCGCAACCCAGGCCGGTTTCGACGATGCCTTGTTCCTCAACCTGCGCGGCGAGGTCACCGAAGGCGCCATCAACAACATCTTCATTGAAAAAGACGGCCGCTTTTTCACGCCGCCCATCGAGTGTGGATTGCTGCCCGGTGTCCAGCGCCGGCATATTCTGGAAACGCAGCCCGGCGCCGAAGAGTGTGTGATTTATCCAGAGGACTTGCGGCTGGCCGACGCCGTCTATCTTTCCAACGCAGTTCGCGGCCTGCGCCCCGCGACCATCGACTGGGAAAGTTATTGATCCGGCCCATAACGAGCGAATCAAAACTGGGTGCCCCACCCTCGCCGCGTCTTTGCTTTTGCGGCAAGGGTGGGTTTCGCTGTTGCATCCCAATTGGGCCGGATCAATAGCTACCGCCCACGATCTGTGCCGCCCGGCCATAGGAACCCAGGTTGAAGGCATTTGCGTAACCCAGGGCATTCAGCTTCTTCTTGGCGATGCCGCTGCGCATCCCGCTCTGGCAGTGCAGCAAAAGCAACGTGTTCTTATCCTTCACCCGGCGCGGCAAACTCGACTCAATCCCGTCCAGCGGAAGATTGATTGCATTCGGCAGATGGCCGGAGCTGAATTCGCCGGTGGTCCGCACGTCGATCACCAAAGCGCCGTTCTGCAAATGCGTCCGTGCGGCCTTCGATGAGATCTGGCCGGAGCGCTTCAACAAAAGGAAGACCGCGAACACGGCCACGAGGATTAAGACGGCTGTCCAATTCATAGCTTCAAGACTACTGCTTTTGCGTTGTTCCGTTCTTGTTCCCTACGCCTTCGCCACTTCCACCAGCGTCGAATAGAACGTCGCACCCGCCCCAATATCGGTAAGCCGCTCGCTGGTCAACGCGTTCACGTTGCCGCCATCCGCGCTCATCTTCGCCCAGTCCAACTGTCCCGCCACCACTCCTGCCGGCAGACTCACGTTCATCAGCGCGGTCAGCCTCAACTCGCCTCGGTCGTTCCAGATCCGCACCGCGTCGCCGTCGGCAATTCCCCGCGCCTCGGCATCTACTGGATGCATCTCCAGCCGCTGATTTGTCCGCGCCTCCATCTTCCTGTGCCCGTCCAAGTTGGCAAAGGTCGAGTTCATATAGTTATCCGCCTTGCGGCTCAGGAATTCCAGCGGAAAGCGCTCCGCGCCCTTACCCCAACGAGACTCAGTGGGAGGGATAAAGCCCGGCAACGCATCAAGCCCCTCCGCCGCCAGCGCCTCCGAATAAAACTCGATCTTCCCAGACGGAGTAGGAACCCGCCCAGAGGCATAAGGCTGGAACGGGGCCGTCTCCGTCGAGCGATGGAACCCAAGCGGAATGTGCCCCTGCTCCTTCAAATCTTCCAGCGTGACGTGCTCCATGCCCGCATTTGTCGAGTGCTCATCCGCCCCAATCGCCAGCGCCTGCCGGATCATCTCCTCCGGCGTGTCGCGGAAGCACTCCTCCTCAAAGCCCATGCGCTGGGCCAGTTGGCTAAAGAGACCCACGTTCGACCGCGCCTCGCCCGGCGGGTCAATTGCTTTTTGAGAAAGCTGCACAAAGTAGTGCCCATACGCTCCCTGAATGTCCGTATGCTCCAGAAACGTGGTCGCCGGCAGAATGTAGTCCGCGTAGTCCGTCGTATCGGTAAAGAACAGCTCGTGTACAACGGTAAACAAGTCCGCCCTCTCCATTCCCCGCCGCACCGCGTTCTGGTTGGGAGCTACCGCGCCCGGATTCGAGTTATAAACGAATAGCGCCTGTACCGGAGGCCCATCATCGGCCTTTGAACCGAGTTCGGTCAGCGCCTGCCCCAGCGTGGACATATTCACCACCCGCGCCAGCCGCCCAAGCGGCGAGGCCAGCGCCAGGTCCGGCCGTTCCACAGCATTCTTGTCCCACTGGAACGCCCCTGAAGTCGAAAGCTGCCCGCCTCCGCCGCGATGCTTCCACGCCCCCGTCAGCGCCGGCAGCATGGCGATGGCCCGCACCGCCGTACCGCCATTCTCCGTCCGCTGCACCCCGTAATTCATGCGCAGCGCCGCAGGTCGTGTTGTCGCGTACTCGCGCGCCAGCCGTTCAATCTCCGCTGCGGTCATCCCCGTCCATGCAGCCACGCGCTCCGGCGTATATTCCCGCGCCCGCCCGGCCAGTTCCGCAAAGCCGTGCGTCATTTCGTCGATGTAAACGCGGTCTTCGAGGCCCTCGTTCAGGATCACATGCATCAGCCCCAGCGCCAGCGCCGCATCCGTCCCCGGCCGGATCGCAATGTGCCAGTCCGCCAGCGCCGCCGTTCTTGTTCTATAAGGATCGATCACGATCAGCCGCGCCCCGTTGCGCCGCGCCTGCTCCACAAAGGGCCACAGGTGAACGTTGTTGCCGTGGATATTCGCGCCCCAAGCCAGCACCAGCTTGGCCAGCCGAAAGTCCTCCGTCGGCGTGCCCAACTTCCTCCCATAAACCAGGTTCCAGGCCTGGCCGCCCGCCTCCGAGCAGATGGTCCGATCCAATTGGCTTGCCCCCAGCCGGTGAAAGAACCGCCGATCCATCGACCCGTACCCCAGCACGCCAATCGTTCCCGCGTAGCTGTAGGGCAAAATCGACTCCGGTCCATACCGGTCGCTGGTCTCCTTCAGCCGCACGGCAATCGCGTCCAGCGCCTCATCCCAGCTCACACGCTCAAAGGCCTCGTGCTCGCTGCCCCGCCCAAACCCGTGTCCGGCCGGCCCCTTCGGTACGCCCGCCTTGCGCCTCAGCGGGTAAAGAATCCGCTCCGGCGCATACACGCGATCCAGATACTTGGCGACCTTGCCGCACAGGAACCCCTGCGTCACCGGATGTGACGGATCGCCCGCCACTTTTACGGCGCGTCCCTCCCCGTCTACCGTGACCAGAACCGCGCACGAGTCCGGGCAGTCATGCGAACAGACCGTATGCACGATGCGAAAAGGAGCGGATGGGGCAGCCGCATTCATGCTGCCATTGTAGGGCTGGACGCAAAAGAACGCCATTTGTACTCGCATAGGCTTCATCCGTAGACTTAGGCATACGGTTGGCCTGGACACGAAAATCGGCCAAGCGAGAATCGGACAATTTGGCAAGGAGCATCGATCGTATGTTGAAGACAGGTATCTTGAATCCAAACATCAATTCTCTGCTCAGTCGCATACGGCACACCAATACGCTGGTCATTGCCGACCGGGGTTTTCCCTTCTGGCCGCAAATTGAGACCATCGATATTGCGCTGGTCGACGATCTTCCCCGAGTGCTCGACGTGCTCAAGGCCATTCGCGCCAACTTCAACATCGGCAATGCCTTCATGGCCGAGGAGTTCCGCGTCGCAAATAGTCCGAAGACTTGCCTTGAGTTCGAATTGGCCCTCGACGGTATCCCACTAGCCTTTGAACCGCACATCGAGTTCAAGAAGCGCGTTCCGAAGGCCATAGGCCTTATTCGCACAGCAGACACGGTTCCCTATGCAAACATGATCATCGAGTCTGCTTGACTCGGCTTTACTCGGCTCGACCAGGCCGGATCCGCAGCGCAAACGACCGCGGCGCTTGAATATTCTGCTCGATCGCGCCAGTTTGAAACTGCGCGTCCCGCGATGAATCCAGCCCATCCGCGTACCACACACGCTACTCCCCTATTGAAAGCCACCCATGTACACTGAGGTCGCTATGAGCTGCCTCTTCTGCAAAATCATTGAGAGAACCATCCCCTCCGCGGCCGTTTTTCAGGACGATCTTGGCTACGCCTTCGCGGACATTAACCCCCAGGCGCCGGTGCATGTGCTGATCGTGCCGCGGGAGCACATCGGTTCGCTCAACGATACCGATGAGAAGGATTCCGCGCTGCTCGGTCACCTCTTGTCGGCGGCGGCAAAGATCGCCCGGAGCAAGAAGCTTGACGGCGGCTACCGCATCGTCGTGAATACCGGGCAGGACGGCGGCCAAACCGTGGACCATCTCCACCTTCACCTGCTTGGTGGCCGCCCGCTTACCTGGCCGCCGGGATAGTTCGTCCGCTCGACCATGTCCATTAGACCAAGCTCACGGTTGGCAATTACCGATGGCTTCCGGCCCAGGTTGCTGGTGTGAGATACGCGACGCGCTGGATGGACGTGTTGGCGAGTCCTGGCAGGATGTCGGCGAGGTTGTTGCTCAACTCCAGTCCCGGATAGTCGAGGAAGCGGTCAGTCACTGCCGCAGCGCGAGCGTGTAACTGGAGGCCTCTCCTGCCACACTCCTGCCCGAGGGAAATGCGCTCGATGCACTGCGAGGGGACTATCAGCGGATGCTCGAAGACGGCCTCCTTCTTGAAGACGCCGAATCCTTCGATCTCCTGATGGTCAAGTGCAAAAAGATTCAAGAGCAAGTAAAGAGATCATCTGCAATCGGAGACAAGCCTTAATGGATAGTTGGGCAAGTCTGCGACGAAAACATCCTAAATCTTAGAGGCAACGTGGCGGAAACAGGCGACCCTTCGCCGCCACCTTTTCTGCCGGCTATGATCTTGGCTCAGACTGTCCGTATCGGCGGGATGAGATCCGTGGTTGGAGCGGGCGATCCGAAGAGCCGCATTGGCCGCGAAACACCCGCTCCAGACACTTGAAGCCTATTGCGATGAATGGCTAGTCCGCGGCCACAAGCTCGGGTTCCAATCTCGGGGTTAGAGCTCGGCCGCCTGCGCCTACCCATGTTCGCATCCATCGTTTGGACACGATCCGGATCATCGTCAGAATGGCAAACGCAAGTACCGCATAGAGGATGAAACCCATTGCGTACGATCCTGTGTGCTGCATGGACTGGCCCAGAAGATTGGGCAACACGCCACCGCCGAGTGCGCCGATCTCGCCAATCATGCTGCCGGCAACGGCTGTTGCGAGGGGCCAGCGCAACGGTACAAGCTGGAAGGTTGCGCCATTGCCCGCTCCCAGCGCCGCAAAGCAGAGCATGAACAGCAACGTTGTCATCAGCAAGGATGGTGCGGCCATTAACCCGAACAGTCCGGCAATCAAGATGAGGAACACGATGGACAACGTCGTGATGCCACCGATGCGGTCCGCGAGCCAGCCTCCTAGAATACGTGTTGCGCTGCCAGTCAACGTGGCCAGGACGGTGAGACTGCCTGCCTCAACCTTGCTCACGTGAAATTGCCTGAAGTAGAACGAGGGAAGAAATGTCGCCAGTCCAATAAAGCCGCCAAAGGTGATGATGTAGATCATGTTGAAAGCCCATCCGTCCTTCTCCCACAGGCATTTCAAATGCTGACCAAGGCTTTGGTGTTCGATGTCTGGCGGTTCTTTCGCAAAGACAATCATTACCAGCAACGGCAGCAACATCATGAGGGCGGCAAAGCCATACACCGGCTGCCAGCCGTAGTGCATGGCCAGGCGCGGAGCAAACAGCGCGGCAAGAGCTGTGCCGCTGTTGCCCGCTCCGGCGATGCCCATTGCGAGTCCCTTGTATTGCTTCGGGAACCAGCCCGATCCGAGGGAAAGCGCAACGCCGAAACTGGCGCCCGCGATGCCCAGCAGAATGCCCATAGCCAGAACATCGTGGTAGGTCTTTACGAACAGGAATCCGTAAAGAAGAGCGAAAACGATGGCGGACATCTCAACAATGGCGGCATTCTTTCTGCCGATGTATTGCGAGAAGACGCCGAGGGGAAAGCGCATCAGCGCACCGGCGAGGGTGGGGACGGAGACCATCAGGCCAACCTGGCCCTGAGTGAGGTGAAACTGTTCTGAGATGAAAGGGCCCATTGCTCCATTCAGCACCCAGACGGCGAAGCTGAAATCGAAGTAAAGAAATGCTGCCAGCAGTGTTGGGGGATGCCCCGACTTCATGAATGCCTTGAGATTCGCCATGGGTATCGCTCCGGGGAAGGTCGATTTGTATTTCGTTGAGTTCCATCCACGCATGAACGTCTGGGTTCACTGCCGGCTGTCAGTGGGCGCCGGCGTCGCGGCCGGTGGGCTTGTTTCTGTGGGCAACGTGCTCGATGACGGACAGGGCCGCTCGTTCCACCCGAACCGCGCATTGCTTGAAATTCGGTTCGCGCGAGATTGGATCGAACGCGCCCAGCGTCACCAGGTTCGAGTTGTTCTCGTGAAAGTGAAAGGGCATGAAGACCTGTCCTGGAGCGACGATTCCCGTGATGCGCAATTCCAGATTCTTCACACTGCTGCGGCGCGAGATGACGTTGACCTTGTCGTGCGGCTTCAGTTGAAGCTGCGCCGCATCCACAGGATTCATCTCCAGCCAAGCATGAGGTACCATCGTATTCAGCAATTCCACCTGCGCCGTCTTGGTGCGCGTATGCCAGTGCTCCACGGTGCGGCCGGTATTCAGAATGATGGGAAACTCATCGTTGGGCTGCTCGGTGAATGGATCACAGGGAACGCAGTGCAGACGGGCTCTTCCATCCGGGTTCGGAAAGACGCCGTCTTCATAGAGGCGCTCGCCGCCCCACTGCATCCCGCCCTCGTCTTCAATCTGCTGCCAGGTGAATTGGCTGTAGTCGCACAGGCGTCCCCGCGAAACGCGCTGCCACTCTTGATACGCATCCTGTGTAGTGCGCCAGCCAGGATACAGTTGCTCCCGAACGCCGAGACGGCTGGCAAGATCGAGGAAGATGTCGAAGTCGGTGCGCGCTTCACCAGGCGGAGCGACAATGGCATTCACTTTTCCAATGCGGCGCTCCGAGTTGGTATAGGTTCCCTCCTTCTCTCCCCAGATGGCGGCAGGCAGAACGAGATGCGCAAAGTCGCTCGTCGGCGTGGGATGGAAGCCATCCTGCACGACAACAAATTCGGCGCTTTTCAATGCCTGCTCAAGCACGGAGTAGTTGGGATAGGAAACGACCGGGTTGGTGGCGATGAACCACAGCGCCTTGATCTTGCCCGCAACTGCGCCCTCGATGATGTCCGGGTAGGCCATGCCGCGCGCCGTGGGGATGAGGCCGATATCGATATTCCAGATGCGGGCAAGCTCTTCCCGATCGGCGAGAACCTCGAACTTGCGATAGCCTGGCAGGCTGGAGGTAAACCCGCTTTCCCGCGAGCCCATGGCGTTGCACTGCCCGGTGATGGAGAAGGGCGACGCGCCAGCACGGCCGATGTTGCCCGTGATCAGCGAGAGGTTGTTGATGGCGGCTACGGTGACGCTTCCTTGCGTCGAGTGATTCACGCCCATCGTCCAGCCGATGAAGGCGGCCTTCGCGTTGCCATAGAGATGCGCGGTTTTTTCGATTGTCTCTTCGCTCAGGCCGGTGATCTTGGCCACTTGCCGGGGCCGGAATGTTGAAACGTACTTCGCGAAGGCTTCAAAGCCGGTCGTATGCGCGGCGATATATTCGCGATCGATGAGCCCATCGCGGATAAGCACGTGCGCAATGCTGTTGATGAGCGCAATGTCGCTGCGGGGTTTGATGGGAAGGTGGATGTCGGCCATCATCGCCGTCTTGGTAACGCGCGGATCGACGACGATCAGCGTGCGATTCTTGTTGCGCTCGAGCCGCTGGCAGAGAATCGGATGGTTGTCCGCAATGTTGGCGCCGATCAACAGAATCACGTCGGCGGTCTCCATATCCGTATAAGACCCAGGCGGTCCGTCGCTGCCGAAGGATAGCTTGTAGCCGGAGACGGCGCTGGCCATGCACAGCGTGGTGTTGCCGTCGAAGTTGCGGGAGCGAAAACCGAGCTGTACAAGTTTGCCCAAGGTGTAAAACTCTTCGGTGAGCAACTGGCCTGTTCCAATCACGCCCAGCGAATCCTTGCCATACTTGCCCTGGATAGCGCCGAAGTTTTCGATCATGGTTTCGAGCGCTTCATCCCAGCTCACCGGGACGAGCTTTCCATCTTTGCGCAGCAGAGGTTGCCTGGCGCGTCCGGGCGCGGAGAGAGTGTGATGCTCACTAAGCCCTTTGGGGCAGAGCTTGCCGCGGTTGACCGGATGATCTTCATTGCCGCGCACGGCAACGGCCTCTCCATCCTTGACTCCGACCAACATGCCGCAGCCAACGGAGCAATAGCCGCAGGTGGTCTTTACCCAGGTGTCGGCGACGCGCGATGCGGCGACCTTGCCAAAGCGCGGGTCCGTTTGGTAGGCGTATGCTTCGCGCAGTGTATCGATGCCGAGCGCACGGCTCATCCGTGTCCGCAATTCATTCAGGAATCTCAATGGGCGCCTCCGCGTACGAATGTGAGCGCCATGTTCAACGGCACAACTGAAACGAAAAATAGATAGCGCGACAGCAGAACCCCCACGAGTGCGCAGAGACACGCCAGGATGAACAAGCCATTCCACGCCAGCACAGCGGATAGAACGATCAGTAGAAAAGATGCGATCAACACAGTACGCAGGGACTCCGTGTTCAGCAGAGATGCGGATGCGCGTCTTTCAAAAAGCTTTGAAGAACTGAGGCGGACAGTTCGTACGCCCTGGTTTATCACCCACAGGCCGGCAGCGAGCAGAACTGTCCATGCCGGATAGTTCCCCGCGCTCTGCGGAAGATGAAGCGGTTGGAAAAGGGCGAGCCGTGCTGCCCAGTTGCCGGCTTGTTCGAGGACCGATGGCAAGAGCAAACCGACCAGTGCCGTGCTCAGAAGAAAGTCCAGCGGGGTATGCACCATGTTCCATGCCGGCCGTGCTGGAACCAGATAAATGAATGCGCTGGCTACCGTTCCGGCAACGCCGAAAACCGCCGCCGTCCATCCTGCCGCCTGCAACGAACCGGAGAGCAACAGAAAGTGTATTCCGGGCAAAGATTCCATCAAGGCACTAATGCGTGAGGCAGTCAGAATCGCAGCAACCGATAGCGCAGTGAAAGCCGCGAGGAAGGCAAAGAAGAGGCCATAGAGAAGGATCTCGCGGCTAAGCCAGGAGCGGCGCCACATCTTCATTGCGCGCCACGCATAGGCCGGACGGCCAAGGTGCATTACGGAGATGTTGAGCGCCACCGAAGCGATCGAAAACAACAAAACAAGCAAGCTGGCCCTAGCGCTTCTTTCCAGCAGCGCGCAAATCAATGATCCTGAAACAGCCTGCATCAGCGTGGTCATGAAGACGAGCGAGAGGTGAGCATGTTCCGGCCGAATGTGGCCGACGTCAACGCGTTCGAGTTGGATAGCAGACGATTCCGGCAGAGTGATTCGCGTGGTCGAGATGGTATGACCTGCGGCAGGCATGCCGGGAGCTTCCGCCGTAGTGTAGTCCTTGCGCCAGTCCGCCATGTTCACGATCTCGATTTCGATTGCCGCCTCCGGGCAGGCGTTGACGCAGGCGGGCTCTCGACCGTCCGTCAAGCGGTCGTGGCACATGTCGCACTTGCCCACGACGCCCCGCTCCGGATTGAACTGCGGCACACTATACGGGCAGTTCCATACACAGTATTGGCAGCCGATACATGCGTCGGCTGAATGCAACACGATCCCGGTGGCCGGATCTTTGGTGTACGCCTCGACCGGGCATCCCTTCACGCACTCCGCATCGAGGCAATGGTTGCATCCCATGGAGAGATAGTTGCGCTGCGTGTTGGGCCATGTGCCGCCCTCGATCTCGCCGAAGCGCCGCCAGTGAATCTCCGCCGGGTTGCCGTTCTGCTCATTGCATGCGACCTCGCAGGACCGGCAACCGATGCACTTCGTCATGTTGAAGTGGAAGCGATACTGTTCGCCTTCGGCGAGTGCGCGCTGTGGAATCAGGCTCTTCTGCGTGTGCGTAGCTGGCATCAACTCCAGCGGAGCGGCGGCAGCAGCCGCGACGAGATCGAAGATCGACTCTGAATTCTCAGTCGTCAAGCGCACCAGGGTGTCGGCATTTACGGAATGCGCGCGCTCGTGAAGCAGTAAGGTCATTGTCAGCTTCTCTCTTGCCGTAGAGCTCTGTTGTTGTGGTTAGTTGCCGGTCGATCTCTTCATCTGTTAATACACATCGCGGTGGTAGCGGTGTTCTTCCATCAGGGTGTGCACATACTCCTCGGCCGCTTGCGCGGACATGCCCCCCTGCCGCTCGACGATGGTCAGCAGCGTTGCATGCACATCCTTCGCCATGCGAGAGGCATCGCCGCACACATAGACGCTTGCTCCATCCTGGAGCCAGTTCCAGAAAAGAGGTGCTTGCTCGAGCATCCTGTCCTGCACATAAATCTTGTGCACTTGATCGCGTGAGAAGGCGGTGTCGAGCCGCGTCAGATGGCCATCGTCTCGCATGGCCTCCAGTTCATCGCGGTATAGGTAGTCGGCCGATGCGCTGCGCCCTCCGAAGAAAAGCCAATTGCGCCCTTTCGCGCCCAACGCGCGGCGTTCATGCAGAAACCCTCGGAAGGGTGCGACGCCGGTGCCTGGTCCGATCATGATGATGGGAGCATCGGGTTCAAGCGGCAGCCTGAACTTCTTGTTGGGTTGGATATAGATCGGCAAGCGGTCGGAGACCGAGGCGCGGTCTGCAAAAAGCGTCGAGCAAACTCCGCCGCGTTCTCGATTGTGCGCGTTGTACCGCACGACCGCGACCGTCGTGTGAATTTCTCCGGCGTGGGCCGCGGGACTGGATGAGATGGAATAGAGCCGGGGCGTGAGCTTTGGCAGCATGGCCACCAGTTCCGCCGGGTCTTGCACAACGCCGGGAAATTCCACCAGAAGATCGATGAGGCCGCGATCATAAACGTACTTGTCAAGATGCGCCTGCTGCTCGGGAACCAATAGATCGAGAAGTCTCGTACAATTGCCGATCATTGCGTAATCCTTCACGATTCTGCGGTTCAATCGCGTGATTTGAAGATGATGCGTTAGCACGTCGTGGAGCGTTGTCGTTCCCGTCTTGCCGCACGGAACCTGTTCGTTGCCGTTGAACTTCAACGTCTGCAGAATCTCCGCAACCAGGTTGAGATCGTTTTGCGGAAGTACGCCGCAGGCATCGCCGGCCTCGTAGCGGATGCCCGTCCCCTCGATGGAAAATGCCAGATGCAGCGTCGTCTTGCTGGATTCGCTATGCGTCAGGTCTTTCTTGTCGACCAGCGGCGCAAGAGCCGGGTTATCGCGCGTCACGGTTGCCGCTACAGCAGGCTTCACCTCCGCAATGACGGAGGAAGGAACAATCGACTTCGCTTTGGATCCGGCTGCAATCTCATGCAGACGAGGGATCAGTTCTGTCTTCCACTGCTCGAAGGGCGCGTCCGCATCCACGTCGCAGTCAACCCGGTTGCAGATCCGGTTCGCCCCAAGCGATGCAAGCTTCGCATCCAGCCCGTTGCCAAACTTGCAGAAATGCTCGTAGTGCCGGTCGCCGAGCGCGAAGACTGCATAGGAAAGATTCTCATACCGAGGAAAGTGCTCGAGGCAGAGATGTTCATAGAAGGGCTGCACCCCATCTGGCGCTTCGCCTTCGCCATACGTGCTGGCAAGGAACAGAGCGTATTTCTCCTCGGCAAGCGCTGCCGGAGTATAGCCAACCAGCGTTGAAACGGCGGCCACATGACCCTGCGCCTTCAGCTCCTTCGCAAGCTTGCGTGCCAGTCCTTCCGAGGAACCGGATTGCGACGCGTAGAGGACAGCGATGCGAAGCGATGCCTTGGCGGCAGCGGCAAGCGGCGCAGGAGATGAAGAAAAAATCCCCGCCATCAATCCGTTGAGCCACGCGCGCTGCTCGGGTGTGAAAGGAGCATTCTCCGGAATGAAGGGAATATTTGCAGCCATCGTCATACTTGCTCCTTTGCTGCGCAAAACGATTGCAGTTCGGCGACGCTGTGTCTGCGGCTGAAGTCGAGAAACGACTCATCCGCTGTGCGCCGCTCCATGTAGGCGTCGAAGAGCCTCTCCATCGCTGGGGGCAGCTCGCTGAAGGCAATCGCCGGGATCAACTCGCGCGCCAACCCCCGGTCCTGATCCGAGCCGCCGCCGATGACGACTTGATAGCCTTCCTCGCCGTCTACCTTCGTGCCTAGAAGACCGATGTCGCCGATGTAGTGCTGTGCGCAAGAGTGAGGGCAGCCGGTAACGTGCAGGTTGACGGGTTGTTCGATGTTGAAACGCGCATCCAGCAGATTGGCAAGAGCCACGGCATGGGACTTGGTATCGGTGGCGGCATACTTGCATCCACGATTGCCGGTGCAGGCGACTGTTCCACTCAGCACCGTCCCGGCCGTGCAATCGAGGCCGGCGGCGCGAATCGATGCGAGCGCTGCATCCAACCGTTCGGCGGGAAGGTTAGGAATCAGGAGATTCTGCCAGACGGTCAGGCGCAGTTCGCCGCTGCCGAACTGGCTGGCAACATCGGCAAGCGCAAGCATCTGTTCGGCGGGAAAACGGCCAACCGGCACCGAGACGCCGATGTAATGCATGCCTGACTGGCGTTGCGGATGCACGCCAATATGTCCGGCGCGGTCGATAGGATTTCGCGGCTCGCAGTCTTCGGCGGCAAACCGAATCAACGGAAAGGCCAGCCGCTTTTCGGTCTCCGCGATGAACCGTTCCACGCCCCAGCGATCCACCAGGTACTTCAGCCGCGCCTTCTTCCGGTCTGTGCGGTCGCCATTCTCGGTGAAGACACGAATCATGGCGGCGGCAACGGCTACCGTCTCTTCAGGGCGCAACAGCAAGCCGCAATCTGTAGCGAACTGCTTGTGCCCCGTAATGCCGCAAAGCAGAACGCGAAAATACACGCCGGCAGGGATGCCGCGCCCCTCACCGACACGCGTGGCAATGAAGCCGATGTCGTTGGTATCCGCAACCACACTGATAGCGCCGCCGTTGTCGAAAGCTACGTTGAACTTGCGCGGCAGGCCGTACATTTCGCGCGAGTTCAGAATGTAGTTGTTGAGCGCGTCGGCCAGCGGGGCCACGTCGCAGAGTTCGGTTGAGTCGATGCCGGTTATGGGCGATGAGGTGATGTTGCGAATGTTGTCCGCGCCGGAGCCGCGCGAGGTCATGCCAAGCGATTGCAGTTTGTTGAGTACGCGGACAATGTCCCTAGGCTGGAACTCGCGAATTTGCAGATTGGCGCGGGTCGTGATGTCGGCGCGCCCCGAACCCCAATCCGCAGCCATCGCCGCAAGTCCGCACATCTGATGTGCGGTGAGAATGCCACCGGGAACGCGCAGACGCAGCATGAAGGAGTCTTGCGCCGGCGCCACATAAAACAGCCCATGAAATTTGAAGCGGAAGAGGTCATCCGCGGCGGGCGCGCGATTCTCATCCGCATGGGCGATCAGCTTGTCCCAAATGTCGAGGGGATTCTGCTCATACTTCCAGGACTCCTCACGGCAGAGGTCGGAGACCGGAGTACCAAAGTAGGTCTCTTCCGGTTCCTTTGCCTGATTGACCGCACCGGATGCAGGATCGCTGGTAATGAGGCCTGCCGTGGTGTGACCCACAAACGGTTGCGCGCCACGTTGCATCGTTCCCGCGAAGAAGCCCTGCAGATATTCCTTCTGCACTGCCGTAAATGCCGCCGGGTTGGGAGGTGACAGAGCTTCCATGCCGAATATCCTTCAATGAAGCCCGCAGCAGAATGGGTTGGCTGGAGCGTTCTGCAGACGTACCGGCGCACAAGGGAGCGCAGACCTGCGTCGAGACCAAGTTGAACACCGCAAACATTGCGGAGGATTCAAGGCTCATCGCGGAGCATAGAAGAACTGAATTGTCAGTGTGAAAGACCCACGCACGGCATGGTGCAGGGTACAAATGGCTGGAGGAGACAACGCTGTCTCTCCTGTGATGTAGATCATAGCGCGTTTCTTCATCATGTGCAATCGAATCTGCCATCCTGAGCCGTTCTGGCAGTCGCCGAAAATTGGATGCAGGCGCAAGCGATTCATTATGAAGCAGTTGTGCATTCCTGTTGCACAGCCCTGGATTCCATGTTAAAAACTGTTTACAGCGTCCCCTCTGAGGACACCCCGACGTGTCGCCTCGGTCTATTGCTAGATCTGCGTGCTCCCCGCCTGAGCCCATAGACGCATAGCCAACTTGCTTTCCTTCCGTAAAGAGTCACTCTTTGCGGCGGCGGGTTGCGCTCAACAGCGAGAAGAACAACGACTGCCGAAAGGCATCAAGACTCAATGGCATGGCTTTCCATGTTTTTGCCGTTGTGTGCAACCACGGTTTGCAATTTACCCCACACCCTTTGGAGGTCAACAAATGAAGAGCATTCTTTCGTTTTCAATCCTATCGATTCTGTGCATTCAAATTCTTTCCGGCGCGATTTGCGCGGCCCAGGATAACTTCTTTTCAAAGTGGGAAGACCGCGTGCGAACAACATCTGCAAAGCAGCCCGGCTGGGTTGTCCCGGTGATCACACCCTCCTCCGGCATCGTGCAGCTCTTCCGCACGGATTTCGTCCACCAGTACACCGCAGCTCGCACCCTCACCATGAATTTCGACAACAGCAAGGGGTTCGACCTCATTCCCTTCAACAATGTGGAGGTCGATGTCGATTTGCCGCCGTATATTCAGCACAACAACACCAAGGCCACGGACGGAGCAGGGGATTTCTCCGCGGCATTGAAGTACAGGCTGATCACCGGCAACGAGCAGCACGGCAACTATTCGGTTGCCGCGCAACTGCTTGCCACCGGCGCAATGGGAAGCTATAAGAATGGCGTAGCCTCCACCACCTTCACGCCCACCGTTGTCGGCGGTAAAGGGTTCGGCAAATTCGATGTGCAATCCAGCATTGGCGCTCTGATGCCGACACATGCGGTCAACACCATTGGCCGCACCATCGTCTGGAACACTGTAGCTCAGTACAAAGCGGGAAAGTTTCTTTGGCCGGAGTTGGAAATGAACTCCAGTTACTATCATCTCGGTCCCAACAACGCCAAAACTCAGACGTTCCTCACGCCGGGCCTGATGGTGAGCAAACTCAAATTCCGGAAGGACTCGAAAGACCGGCTGGCATGGGTATTTGGCGCTGGAATGCAGGTGGCCACATCCCACTACCACGCCTTTAACCATAGCCTGGTCTTCACTTCGCGACTGTCTTTCTAGGCTCAACTGTTGCATTGACCTCTTGTCGAGGCGCAAACCCTGCCGTTGTCCCTCCTTTGCCTTGCGGTTGCGAAAGAGGGACAACGGTCGCTAGAATCGATTGAGAGTGCCTCGCCGAGCACAGTTCTTCCGTTTTGAGCCAGAATGTTTCTTTCTCTATTGAGGCGGAGCTGTAGGCCGAGGTTTCTGCAGAGGGTGTGTGCTCCATTTGGAGCACACTCCGGAGGCTGTCCTTGGCGCATGCGAGCTTCAGGGGATTGCGAGTGTTGTCGCTCGAATCCCGGCGTTCCACCGAAGTCGCCAAACTGATCCGCACCTACGGCGGAGAGCCCTTTGTAGTGCCTTCCATGCGCGAAGTTCCGCTTTCCTCCAACACCGATGCGCTTGCGTTTGTGGATGCCCTTTTGCGGGGCGACTTCGATCTCGTCATCTTCTTTACGGGCATCGGCGTACGCGCGCTGCTCGACATTGTACAGACCAGGTGCGACCGCGAGACGTTTCTTGCTGCTCTCCGCGGCGTCAAGGTTGCTGCGCGCGGTCCAAAACCTTACATCGCATTGCGCGAACTGAAGGTCCCTGTTGCGGTCACATCGCCTGAGCCGGCCACCTGGCACGAACTCATGAAGGCAATTGAGGATGAGTTTGGCGCTTCTCTAGCAGAGTTTCGCGTGGCCGTGCAGGAATATGGCGCATCGAATCCGGAATTCCTCGCAGACCTGACGCTGAAGTGCGCTTCGGTCACCAAGGTTCCGGTCTACCAGTGGGCCTTGCCGGAAGATCTGAAGCCTCTTGAGGAGTGCGTCCAGGGGATTGCTCAAGGCTTTTTCGATGTCGTTCTGTTCATGACCGCGGTGCAGGTGATTCATCTCTTTCAGGTGGCCGAGCGGATGCACAGCGTAGAGGAGCTGCGCGCCGGACTGTTATCCATGGCGGTGATCTCGATTGGCCCAACGACTACTGAAGAGCTGGCGCATCACGGCATCACCCCGGACTTCGAGCCCTCGCGGCCGAAGATGAGTTTCATTGTGAATGAGGCCGCGCAGTATGCGGGCAAAGTGCTGGAACGGAAGCGCGGCGGGGATGCTCTCTGCAACGAAGCGCGGCAGAACGCCGAGCCGGTCGCACTTGAAACGAAATCCCTGCCCGTCAGTCCCGCGCCAGCTCCCCAGCCCGTACCCCGAGTCGCCTTGTCAACGCCCACCATGGCCGGCTTCCGCGACGGGCTGACGCAGATCGATTTCCTGCATGAGATCGGCAGTCGCATCGCCGCGGCAGATTCTTTTCACGTGGTTCTGAACCGGATCGTCGACTTTGTAACCAGCGTCATCCCCTGCGATTCCTGCTTCATCTACGTGCTGGATGAGGACAAACTGGTTCTGCGCGCTTCGAAGAATCCGCACGAAGATCTTGTGGACCACCTCGGCGTCCAATTTGGTCAAGGCATAACGGGCTGGGTCGCGGAACATCGCGTACCGGTGGCAATTGCAGCCGATGCATCCAACGATTCGCGTTTCAAAGCATTCAAGAGTCTGCCGGAAGACCATTTTGAAGCCATGCTTTGCACGCCGATTCTCTGTGCCAGCAGAGTTGTCGGCGTCATCAATCTTCAACATCGGCTCAGCTATCACCACTCCACTAGTGAGGTTCGCCTTCTTTCCATGCTCGGATTCCTGGTTGGCGCGGAGATTGAGCGCGCGCGGCTGGAGACCGAAAATGTCCAGCTTGCCGGCAGGCTGGAGACGCGCAAGGCAGTGGACCGTGCGAAGGGCATCCTGCAAAGAGATCTGTCGCTGAGCGAGGACGATGCTTACCGCGCCATGCAGACGGAGAGCCGACAACGCCGCAAGTCCATGCGCGAAATTTCAGAGGCAATTATTCTGAGCGAAGACCTGAGGAAGACCCAATCCAGGAGTGGCGATGCAAAGCATTTCAAAAGTACGGTCGGCGGTCTTCATCAAGACGGCGGAAGCAAAGCCTAACGTCGATGTAAATCGCCGTCGCGTGAACTGATCTGTTGGGAGGGACAGGAAGATTCCCGCCGTTGATTCTGGATTAGGACCGATAAACGCCGTAGTGCCTTCCATTTTCATTCCACGACTCGGTAAGATTCCAGTTGCGATGCCAACTTCCCGGGACAAATCCTGGCCAACAACTCTCCGAATGGTGGATGAGAAGGAGACCGGGCGATTTCCAGACTGACAGTATTCCCTTCTAGCGCTTCAGTTCATGTGAAGCACTGATACTCTCGCCAATTGAGAGTCGAATTTCGGTTTGCCTCAACGGGACCTTTAACACGTCGCTTTGAAGGCCTTGGATACGCCTGTGATAAAAGTCATAGCTCGCGCTCTGCCCCTTCACTACCCTTCAATGCAGAAGGAAGAAGAGGACATGGGCATGCGGACGGCAGAGGAAGTTTCTTTACACGGAGAGAAGAACACGCTGATCCGCCGGTCCAAGCCGGACAGCTCGCAGCGCATCCGGCATAGTGTGCAGTGGATGTTTGTGGCATTGAATGGTTGGCTGGGTGTGCAGTTCTTTCTGTGGGTCCGCTACTTCGAGCGCGCGGGGAGAAGCCTCTATGTGCCTCGTCCCGCCGGAGTGGAGGGATGGCTGCCCATCGCAGGTCTCATGAACTCCAAATACTTCCTGCTCACCGGGCGTGTGCCGTCGATCCATCCAGCGGCCATGTTTTTGTTCATGGCCTTCCTGCTCATGAGCCTCTTGCTGAAGAAGGCCTTCTGCGCCTGGCTGTGCCCGGTGGGAACACTCTCGGAGTTCCTGTGGAAGCTGGGACGCAGAGTCTTCGGGCGCAATCTGCGCCTGCCCCGATGGGCCGACCTTCCGCTTCGCGGCCTGAAATACCTGCTGCTCGGTTTCTTCGTCTTTGTCATCGGCGCCATGTCCGCTGAGGCGCTACAGAGTTTCATGGACACGCCTTATGGCCTGGTCGCGGACGTGAAGATGCTGAATTTCTTCCGCGACATGGGGCAGACAGCGGCCATTGTCATTGTTCTGCTGGTTCTCGGCTCCATGCTGGTCCAGAACTTCTGGTGCCGGTATCTCTGTCCCTATGGCGCGCTGATGGGGATGGTCTCCCTCCTGAGTCCGGTCAAGATTCGCCGTGATGTCGATGCCTGCATCGATTGCGCCAAGTGCGCTCGCGCCTGCCCGGCCGGTCTGCCGGTAGACCGCCTGGTGCAGATCCGATCAGCGGAGTGCAGCGCGTGCATGGAATGTGTCGCGGCTTGCCCAGCGCAGGATGCCTTGCAGTTCTCTCTGCCGCCGAGACGGGCCGTAGCGCCCGCGCAACGCTGGTTCCGCCGTGCCATCGGGCCGCTGGCTGTCACCGGCATTCTCGCGTACATCTTCTTCGGGTTGATACTCTTTGCCAGAGCCACGAGCCATTGGCAGACGAACATCCCCCGCGCCGTCTATATGAACCTGGTGCCGCATGCGAACGAAGCGACCCACCCAGGAATGTAAGAGCCTGCTGTGCGAGGGGTGTTTCTGCTTCGCTTCCGCTCAGGCCTGCGAAAGACACCGCTCCAATCGCACGCGTCGGCGCATCCTTGGAGTGTAGGTTCATTTTCGCCTGGCGTGGAATTCTTGTCCGATGGCCGCGATCGCTCGGCTGTCCAACATCCCGGCCGCACGCGGGAACACGATCTTCTCCTCCACTTGGATGTGCTCCTCATAGAGGTGCTTGAGCTGTTCCGTGGCGGATCGCAGTCGCTGTTCCTCTTCTAGACTCAGCAGGCCATCCGCAATCCACGCGGAGAAGAGAGTATCCACCGCCGCGTGCAATTCGTTTGCGCGCCGATGGTCGTTTTCGAGTCCGCCAATCTCCTCGAAGTTGCCAGTGGTGGATTCCACGCGCAGCCTGGGAAACAGAGATTCTTCCTCGTCGGCGGTGTGGCGTTGGCCGCCCACGCGAAAGTAGTGGAGAGCCGACTGCACGGCCGCCTCCTCCTCGTCCGTCAAGGCTCTGCCCTGAGCGCGGTTGGCCACCACGCAGAGAATGTAGAGAAAACGCTCTATCCTGCGATGGCAATCTATGAGCATGCCGATCGGATCGTCGAATCCGCTATCAGGCTTCGCGCCTATCTGTATCGCCATTGTGGGCACTCCCTCGCGTCCTTCTATGGATTATCATCGATTCTCGAACGACAAGTCTTCGAGCATCGCTTCGGTTGCAACCTGTCACGCTCCCTGTAGAACATGCAGGTTAGATGCCCGCTGAACGCTTGGAGGCGGCTGAACATATCCCTTGGGAATGTATACACAGCAAGGCTCTTCGCCGTTCGGATTGCCCGTCAGCGCGTAGGCGCGTGCTCGCGACCCGCCGCAAATCTCCTTGAACTCGCAGGAGCCGCATTTCCCTTCCAACTTTGACGTATCTCTCAGACGTTGAAACAGCGGTGACTCGCGGTAGAGGCCGCTCAATCCCTGCTGGCGGATGTTGCCCGCCGACATCGGCAGAAACCCGCTCGGGAATACTTCTCCCGTGTGGGAGATAAACACAAACCCCTTTCCGTCATTCAGGCCACGCGGCGCCCGGCCAATGGCATCTTCAGCTTTTTCCTGCGTTACGAGAGTTCCAGCTCCGGCCTTGCGTTCGGCCACTTTCCGCTGCAACAGGAAGCGCCGGTAGTGCTGCGCCTCGGTGGTCTTGATATCGAAGCCTGCCGTCTTTGAGAGGCTGTAGATTTTTGCAAACAGCTCTTCAAATTCATCCGCAGTCAGTAGGTCATTCAGCTTTCCTCGTCCCGTGGGAACCAGGAAGAAGACGCTCCAGAGGGTTATCTTCAAGCTCTGCATGAGCGCGACAATGGCATCGATCTCAGCGATATTTCTGCGGCTGAAAGTCGTATTGATTTGAACGGGCAGTCCGATTTCGTTGGCCCAACGAACCGCGTCGAGTGTTCGCGCAGACGACCCGCTCATCCCACGGAACGCGTCGTGGGTCTCGGCGCTCGCACCGTCCATACTGACAGCGAGCCTGGCCAATCCAGTCTCCTTGAGCCGGACAACAATGTCCCGTGTCAGCAACGGTGTAGCGCTCGGCGTGAGGGATACGCGAACTCCGGCAGAACGAGCATGGCCGATCAACTCGAACAAATCGGGACGCTTGATGGGGTCGCCTCCCGTGAGCACAAAAACTGGAACCTTCAAGGCCGCAATCTGATCGATCAGGTGCTTGCCCTCAGCGGTGCTGAGTTCCATGAGGTGGCGATCCGGCTGGGCGGAGGCGCGGCAATGCACACATGCCAGGTCGCAAGCCTGTGTCACTTCCCAGATGGCAATGAACGGGCGTTCGTTGA
>OCTA010000452.1_pt1 | contig 37602 bp, 30 predicted proteins | sample 1538991 | NCBI WGS metagenome assembly OCTA01 (sample SAMEA3539302, study PRJEB22396) | soil metagenome | biome: tundra; feature: field; material: soil | place: USA | collected 2010-05 | depth 0.15 m | reverse complement strand
TACGGGTGCTGCAGGTCTTACAGGCCTGCCAGCGTTCCCTACAAATGAACGGGGAACCCGTAAAGGTAGATGCCGCTGCCACTCAGGCTCTCCTGAGACTTTGACGTAGCAAAATGGAGAGGCTCTTCACGTTGTTTCCCATAAGCACCTTTCGAATCGCCCCGCGGTGTGGCGCTGTTTTTTTGGGTTTCCTAAATGCATGACTAAAATCCCTATGTTTGGGATGACCGCTTGCACAGCCACCGTCCCCCATCCGGCTTTCGCACGGACGCTATCCGGTTCAGCCGCCCGAGATGTAAGGCTAAGCTGTTCTGCTATTTACGGATGCCTGGTCATCGTCCGCCTCGCAAGCTCTCTTGGCCGATCGGTCACTGGCGTGCTATGACGTAATTCACAAAGTGGACTTCGAACTGGCCGTAATCATTCCGACCTTCAACGAGCGGGATAATGTTGTCCCCATCATCAGGGCCCTACAACGCGCGTTGGTGGGCACCAATTATGAGATCATTTTTGTCGATGACGATTCGCCCGACGGAACGGCCGACACCGTTCGACAGATGTCCCGAACGGTGCCCAATGTTCGCGTCCTGCAGCGCATCAACAGGCGAGGGCTCGCTTCGGCAGTCATAGAGGGAATGATGGCGTCGTCGGCTCCTTACCTCGCGGTCATCGACGGCGACCTGCAGCACGACGAGACGGTTCTTCCCGAAATGCTGGCCAAAATCAGGGCGGAACCCCTCGATCTCGTGATCGGCACCCGGAATAAGGCCGGTGGCAGCATGGGAGTGTTTTCCGCGCAGCGCGTCAAACTTAGCAACCTTGGCCGCCGTATGAGCGCGCTTCTTTCTCACGCCAATGTTTCCGATCCCATGAGCGGCTTTTTTCTGGTGAGCCGCACGTACCTGGAAGAAGTGGTTCGCTCCCTGAGCGCAGTCGGGTTCAAGGTGCTGCTCGACCTGCTCGCATCCTCCCAGCGCCCGGCCCGTTTCGCCGAGGTGGGATACACGTTTCGAAACCGAGCGCATGGCGAAAGCAAGCTCACGCTGGTCGTGTGTCTTGAGTGTATCGAGTTGGTGATTGATAAACTGATCGGCGGTTGGATCCCCGTCCGCTATGCTTTTTTCGGATTGATAGGCGGGGTCGGTGTGCTGGCGCAGTTGCTGCTGGTGAGGTGCTTCCTCTACAACCTCCCGTTTGTGACGGCCCAGGCAGCGGGCAGTATCGTCGTCATGGTCCTGAACTACTTCCTCAACAACCGGCTTACGTTTCGCGCAAGTCGATTGCGGGGCTGGGCATGGATTTCGGGTCTCCTGAGCTTCCTGATCGCATGCTCCATAGGTTTGTTTTGTAACGTGAAGGTTGCTGAGGACCTGCACCGACTGGGACTACCTTGGATGATATCCTCCGGAGTCGGAATTTTTGCTGGCTCTATCTGGAACTATGGGGTTAGCTCCATTCTGGTATGGCGGGTGAATCGGCGTTATCGGCGTGTGTTGGCTCCTCAATTACAGGCCGATGCCCGGATGGCGGCCATCGAGGCTTCCAGCTTACGGTAGGTACCTCATCCAGAGTCGCTTCAATTCTGCATACACTTTTTGTTCCGACGATACCGTCCATCGCAGATTCTCGAAAATCCGGTAGGAAGTGCCGCTAGCCGTTGCGCGTTCCAACAGCAGGTGCCATTGCGCCGGGTTGGCGGCGACTGCCGCTTCGAGCAATGCATCGTGCGGATAGGTTCTGAGCCCAATGGATGCATCCGGTGCTTCCCGAGGAGACCGCTGCCGGGGCATGCTCACGAGGATGCAATACTTCACCGGCGTGCGTTCAAAAAAGGTGCGGATCTCATCCACTGAATTGTAATAGGGCTGCCAATTCGTTCCATTCCAGTCTTCCGATCCCAGCACTTTCGTCGGCCGCAACATGATCCGCTGAGGCCGCCGGGGCTCAGTCTCGGCAAATTCGGCGATCCAGGGTCCTTCACTGCTGGACGGAACCAGAACGGCGCCTGGCTGTTGTCCATCGCGCGCCTGAATGTACGCTACGGCATCGTGGATGTCATTCGCGGGTGAGCGCCGGAAGTTCATCCAGTTGACGTAGCCGAAGACCAGCACGCATGCGAGCATCACCCGCGGTCTGTTGGTCGGGCGTAAGAGTGCAGCGCCTAATTCCGTTGCCAGGTAGAGGAGCGCGCAATAGGAGACCATCAGGAGACGATCCTGCACAGGCACTCGCGCGAGGAAGATCCCGACCGAGACAGCGGGGATGACCGCCAGCATACACATCGCGAGGGCACTCATTTTACGTTTGGAGCATATGAGAAGAATTCCACCGGCGACGCCGGCCGGGAAGAGAAGCCACATTTGGCGCCAAAGGATCATCACATAATCGCGCTGGATGCCCACAAACCCTGGAAGCTGGAGACCGTGTGTACCGAGCAAGAGGAACGAGCGCGACACCACCAGCCATGGGGCATAGATGATGCCCGCAATGGCCGGCGCGAACCAGAGCGAGCGATTGCGCAGCAGATCCCAACGGCGGCATGCGGCAATGACCGTGGGCGGAACCAGGACGATGAAGTACGTGCTGTTCTTGGTCAAGAGCGAAAACCCAGCGAGCACGCCAAAGAGTGTAGAGTCCTGCCATCGGCCCCGCTCAACAAATCGGGCGAAGAACACGATCGAAGCAAGGGCAAACAGGGAGCACGTCAGATCGGCCATCACCAAGCAAGCGCTCCACTGTACGACGGGGATGAGGAGAAACGCAGAACCACCCGCAGCCGCAGTCCAAAAATCAATTTTTTTGCGCAGCATCCAGAAGAGCAGCGTCGCCAGGCTTGCCGCCGATACCGCGATCATCCACAAAACCGAGGTTCTGTGGTCGCCGAATAGTTCCATCCAGGCCCCTTCTAAAAAATAGAAAAACGGCGGCCAGACGCCAATTGCGAAGTATGGCAATCGAACATGGTAGTCTCGCACGAAGGCGATCGGATTTTTGCCGAACGCCGTCGCCACGTAATCGCGCATTGCCAACCCACCGAGGTAGTGGGCAGATTCATCCGGGAAGCCACCGAACGCGGCCGCCTGAGCGCCGGCCTTGCGTTGCACAATGCAAACTAACAGAAGAAGCACCGCGAAGACGGCGGCAGTTGCCACCCATCGCAGGGATCGAGGCTTGTGAGTTTCGGTTAAGATCCGATTGGTGTCGGTGTTTACGCTGGAGTCCATTGTTTCGCTCACGCTGTCATTCCGGCAATTCATACAAATCGGGGGGAGAGATTCGTTATAGGAAGGCTATGATCAGTGGCAGTTGGCGTGAAATTCCGGTTCCTTGGTTCAGTGGCATGAGTATCAGCCTGGATTCATTGCTGCGATCTTTAATATACTGCAACTGGGGGACCATACGTGCAACTCAATGCAAACAAATAACTTTAGAAGGTCGCAGTAAACCACATTCCGAAATGTTCGGACACATTCCCCGACGCATGACCCACCTCGGGTGCCCGGCGAGGATTCTGGCTACCGCCGAATAGCGACGCGGATTACACGGTCCGGTTGGCGACATGCGTATCCCAAACATCGGGATTTTACCCAGAGCTTTGGGCTCAAACGGTCGCCGGTGCCGCGGCAATCGCCTCAATTCCAGGTCAGAGGCACTACAAAATGGGGGCATCTATCGCCAGGCGCTGACGGGAGTTTCGTCAATGGGGCTTGTTGGCACGCAAGATGCAAGTGTATCCCCACGAGTACCTAAGTACCTATATGCCATCGCAACCTTGCGCACTTGTGACCGGTTCATGCGGACTCATTGGTTCTGAGGTGAGTCTATATTTCAGCAAAAAGGGCTTTCGGGATCGTCTGCAAGCACGTACGGGATAACATCCACTCCGAAGATGTGGCGAATTTCATGTACGAGTTTTACCGCGCTCCCCGCTGTGGCGAGGTCTTACAATTTAGGCGGCGGAATAGGGAATTCCTGTTCGATCCTCGTAGCATTCGAAATGGTGGAGCGGACAAACGTAGCAGGTTGTCTATCCCGCAAATGTTAATTCTATCGATCATCTTCAGAAGGTGGCTGGCCAGGCCCCTGCCGACGAAACCGCAGATCCCCGCCCGAAGCGAAATGAACCGGGCTGCCCTGGAGTCGCTAGGTGTCCGGGTAGTAGATGGCGACGTCCGAATTATCAGCGATCTGGAAAGCTCGCCCGAAGCCTGGAGGGTGATCGACGCGGCTGCCAACCCGAATGTTATGGCCAGCGTGGACGGACGAACCAGCAGCCGTCAACTGATGGAGCACAACCTCATCGGGACGCTGAATGTACTCGAATACTGCAACCGATGGCAAGCAGGCATGCTCCTGCTGAGCACCAGCAGGGTGTGCTCGACTACAGCGCCGGCATCGCTGCCAATGAAGGTCTCCGGTAGCTCCTTTGACACGGAGCGGGAACTGCCACTGGGAGCCCGGCCCTGCGGCATCTCGAAGGACTTCTCCATGGCGCAGCAGGCGTTTCGTTGGGAACCCGCCCTCAAACTCGATTCGATTCTGGACGAGATTGCCTCCCATGTGGAGGGGCATCCCGATTGGCTGCGCGGTTGCGGGGTCGCATGAAGCGCTCACCACAGAAAACGAATGAACCGCTCAAGCTGTTGAGCGTAGTTGTGCCGTGTCGCAATGAGGAGGCATGTATCCGCTCGATGGTGGAGCACCTGCATCTGGAGTTGCGCCTGAACAACGTCCCGCACGAAATCATAGTGGTGGATGACGGCAGCACGGACGACTGCTGGCGCCTGCTTTCCGAGCTACCGGAGCGCATTCCGGTGGTGCGGCCGATCCAGAACAAAGGCGAGCATGGCTTCGGCCGCGCCGTCACTGTAGGGTTCGAGCACATGCAGGGAGATGCCGTCGTAGTCATGATGGCGGACGAATCCGACGACTACCGGGAAGTGGTGGATTACTGGAAGCACCTAAATGAAGGATGGGATGCCGTGTTCGGCTCCCGCTTCATCAAAGGAGGCGGGGTGATCGACTATCCCTGGCTGAAGTTGGTGTTCAACCGCTTCGCCAACCTGTTTATCCGGCTTCTGTTCCGCATTGACTTCAATGATTTCACCAACGCATTCAAAGCCTACCGGCGTTCCACCATCGAGGGCTGCAAGCCGATTTTGTCGCCGCATTTTAATCTCACCATCGAACTGCCCCTCAAAACCGTCGTGCGGAACTATTCCTGGACCGTCATGCCGATCACATGGCGAAACCGCAAAGCCGGCGTATCGAAACTGAACATGAAAGAAATGGGTAGCCGGTATCTGTTCATCTGCCTGTATCTCTGGCTGGAAAAGCACTTCAGCCGCGGTGATTACCAGAGAAGAGTATGAGCGCTCTCCCACCCTCGTCCGAGGACCTCCAGGCGATATACCGAGACCGGTTTGCCGGCAAGAAAGCATACCTCGGCCGTGTCTGGAAGGTCCTGATTGCGCAGTTCTTCTCGAAGTGGATTCCCGATCCCACGGCCCTTCAGTATCTCGACTGCGGCTATTGTGAATTCATCAACAACGGGAGCCCGTCTTGAACGGTGTAACATATCCGTTATGGATGATGCGGCTCTACCTCGTTTTGCGACCGGCTTCGGACTTCTTCGGCCAAGAATTTCTAGTTGTCGCGAAGGAACCGTCGGCAAAGGTGATTGTTGACATGTCTGGCACTACTGCCAGCACCACTTCGGCCCGGGAAACGGCACAACTGAGCATGCCGATTCTGGGCAAGATCTGGAACGCCTGGTGTTCGCCCTGGCCTCTGTCGGGGCGCATCATCGCCGGACTGGCATCCGTGCTTGTGGTCTACTGTGCGATTCTCGTATGGCTGGGGGCATTGCACACCAGCCTGTTTGGCCATGACTATTTCATCTTCTTAGATGGCGGATGGCGTGTACTGAACGGCCAGCGGCCGCATGTCGATTTCCATACCGCCGTGGGTCCGCTACAGGCCCTCTACTCCGCTTTTGCGATGTGGGTGGCAGGCGACAACGTAAGCACCGGCTTCGGAATCGCCAGGGCGGTGGTTACCCTGGCGTTTACTCTTTGGTGTTTCTTGCTATTGCGCGGGCGCTTCCGGCCAGCCGCTACCATTGCGGTATGCGGGATGATCGCATTATTAGCAGGGGCTCCGTTCGCGCTTACTAGCTCGCCCTTTACGCAAAGCATGGCGATGTTTTACAACAGGTTCGGCTATGTGTTATTGGCGCTAATTATTCTGGAGGGCTTTCAACCACGTCAATTCGCATACCTGGGCGGGCTTTCCACAGGTATCGCTATTGGCCTGCTGCTGTTCCTCAAAATCAGTTTCTTTTGTGCGTCCATTCCTTTGCTGATATTGTCTCTTGCTCCTTGGAACGGTCGCCGCGTGGCCGGAGTGGCCGTTGGGTTCTTTCTGATCGCGAGTGGTTTTCTGATCTGGTTACGCTTTGATGTCCCTGCGGTGGTGAACGATATCAGGATGTGTGCCGTCGCGCGATCTACTGCGTTTCCGGTGCACCGGTTTTTGCGGACGCTGGAAAGGTGCACCCTGGGCATCCTTCTCACTCTTGCCTTGGGGGCGATTGTCACAGCGTTGAACTGGAATCTGCGGCCGAGGTTCTTACAGAAGGTTCAGCCGATCGTGCTCGCCCTTGCCGCCGTCATACTGGAACCGGTCGTCAGCATAGCCAATCAGCAGGATGCCGTGCTGATCCTGATGAGCTTTTGTTGCATGATGTTCGCCGCCTCAGTTACCCACGCCAGCTCCGAAGCAAGACCGGTGGCGGCCGCTGTCGCGCTCGTGGGAGTCTGCATGGCACTTCAGGGATGTATATACGACTTGGTAGGCCTGGTCTATTCTGTGCAGCACGCTGCGCGGCACCGGGGCGCGCCAGGAATTCCACGCCTGGACGCGCCTGGCCTGTCATCGTTGGTTTTTGAAGGGGAATTTTCGGGCGTCTATAAATACGAGAATGGTCCACCGCTCGTCAAAGTCGTTAACGATGGAATTCATCTCTTGCAGGCGAACACCGGTCCCCGGGATGGCGTACTGGCTCTGGCATTCGTGAATCCGTTTTCCGCGGCACTGCGGCGTCCGGCCCCGCGGGGATCCGCAACATTTTTCTCGCTGGGAATGTCGATCAGTGCCGGCAACTATCTGCCCGCCGCGGGCCTCTTCGCTGAAGTCGAAGCCGTAATGGTGCCGACATATGAGACGGACGAAAGCGGAACGACCACAGCCATGGTCGCCCAATACAAAGAGGTCCTCGAAAGAGATTACGTCCTGGCGGCAAAGTCCGACTTCTGGCTTCTATACCGGAAGCGCATTGCGGGCCAATGATCACGTAGGGCAGGCGGATGGCCTGCCCGTTCAAAACGTGGGTCCAGCCGCGAGCAATGCAGTGGTGAACGGAATCTTCTTCCGAGATGCTCCGCTGCATTGTGACACGAACAATTACATGCCCAGGGATGCTGCAATGACCTTCTGGACATCGATCACGTTACAGACCCCGTCCTTATTCACGTCGCCGTTGGTGCAAGGAGCCAGTCCCAACGCCTGATTGACTGCAATTTGAACGTCCGCTGCATTGACAACTCCATCGCCGTTCAGGTCGTAGACGTCCGTTGCGGTGAGCGTAATCGGACTGCCGGCCAGCGTTCCGGAACTGGCTACCACGGTGGTCGGTGCGGCCGTCGCCCCCAAGGTCAATGTGACTGTGGCGAGCCCCTGGGCGTTGGTGACCGCTGATGCTGCGCTCAGGATTCCTCCTCCGGCGCTGACTGCGAAAGTGACAGTGACGCCCGAGACCGCGATGCCATTGGCATCGGTCACCTTGACGACGAATGGACTAGACAGCGGTTGCAGCAGCGTGCCTGCCTGGCCGTTTCCACTCACTAAAGTCAAAGTTGCCGCGGGTCCGGGCGCAACCGCGGTGCCCATTGTTCCCTTCCATATATTTGGTACGCCATTGGCGTTGTATGTCCAGGCGATGAGCGAATTGGCGCTCACATCGTATCCAAGGAAGCTTTGGGTGCCGCTGGGTCCTCCGTTGATCGAGTTCAACACCGTCCAGGTATCCGTCGCCGGGTCATACTGCCAGTCGGCGGGTGCACCGGTGTTCGTGGTCTGGTGATACAAGAGCTTATGGGTAACGGGATTATACGTCGATGATCCTTCGTCAACGCCGCTAACGTTGCTCTGGCTGCTCAAGTACACCGGAGGCGGAGTCGTGCTGAGAGCTTTCTGGGTCCAGGTGCGAGTAGGAATATCGTAAGCCCAAGTGTCATTGCATCCGATACCAGTATTACTGTCGCAGACACCGCCGTATTGGATGACTTTCTTGGTGAGAGTGTCGTAAACCGTTTGTGGAAAATAGCTGCCTTTCGGTGAACCGCCCGGTATATTCGGTGTGATCTGGTTCCAGTCGTCGGGGGCGGAGCAACCGGCCGCAATTTGCTTGGCCGTGGCCGTGCCAGGAACAGGATTCTCCTGCGTGCGACAATAGATCCAGTTTCCGATAATTCCAAACGCGAACAAGACATCATCGTCCGGATCATAGACCATAGCCGATGCATAGGCCCTTGAAGCACCGGGGATGTGCGGTGGATTCACCTGATGCCAAACGTCTTGAGACGGAGCGCTATTGAGTGATAAATAATACATGTCCTGGCGCGGATTGGATTCCGTGCCGGTGGTGATGTAAAACATCGTATTGGCCAGGGTTCCGGGGCTGGATGCCAAGGTCAAGTGGGTCGAATCCAGGACGGACGCAATTCGAGCACTGCCTCCGCCGTTGAAGGCCATAGTCTGCCCTGTGAGCTGCCCGCCAGTAGGAAATGTCCAGTTGGTATATTGCGTGGCGTGCAGAGTTACCGATGTCCCACTTATATCGACGTAGCCCAATCCACAGGTCTGGTTGGCGCCTCCGAAAGCCCAAAGGACATTGCGTTTGGTGTCTACTGCCATTAGTCCATCGGGATGGCGATCACCGGGCATATTGGGCAGATCGGCGGGGCAAGCTTCCTGGGTTGAGCCGCTCCCGGCGATCGCGGTAAAAGCATTAGCTGCGGAGTTGTAAAATCTCATGTGGCTGGAGTAGATACCACCATCGTTGGACCAGAGCATTGTCTGGCTGGAAACGGGATCGTACGGCAAGACGAGCCAGCCGAGCCATCCCGGCAAGCCCGTCGGTGAACTCTGCTTCGTCCAGGTCACGGTCCCCTGACCTTGTGAAACGGTTGTCCCAGTGGCGGTAAATGTGAGTGGACTGCCGGTCAAAGAGCTGGAGGAGGCGGAAGCAGTATTGGTTCCGTCGTTCGGTCCAAGGGTCAATGTGGTGGATGCCAATCCCTGAGCGTTCGTGCCGGTGGTGACAGGGTTCAGCGTTCCCCCCCCCGCGGTTATCGCGAAGGTGACGCTGATTCCAGAGACCGGGTTGCCGCCCGCGTCTGTGACCTTCACAACAAGCGGAGCGGATAGCGGCTGCCCAGGGGAACCGGTTTGACCGTTTCCACTCACCAATACCAGTTTGGCAGCCTGTGGCGCGGCTGCAGTGGCACTGAAGACAATAGGGCTTCCAGCCAAAGTGCCCGACGAAGCCGTGACCGTGTTCGTGCCAGCGCTGGGGCCCAAGGTCAATATCGTCGATGCCAAGCCCTGACTGTCTGAGGTGGCGGAGGTGGCGTTGAGCGTTCCGGCCCCCGCAGTTACAGCGAAGGTGATGTTTGCACCGGGCACCGGCTTACCACTCGCGTCGGTTACCTTGACGACAAACGCATTCGTGAGCGGCTGTCCTGTCGCACCCGTCTGACCGTTTCCGCTCACCGATACCAGATTGGCGGCGGGTCCGACGCTGATTGCGCTGCCGATAGCTGTAAAGGCAATGGGGCTTCCAGCCAATGTGCCTGATGAAGCTGAGACGATGTTCGTGCCGGCATTGACGCCCAAAGTCAGCGTGGTGGAGGCCAAGCCTAGACTGTTGGTGATACTGGAGGGAGGATTGAGTGTTCCGCCTCCAGCCGTTACCTGGAAGGTCACAATAGTTCCGGAGACCGGATTGCCGCCTGCGTCACTTACCTTTACAGTCAACGGATTCGAGAGTGGCTGCCCGGGCGTACCACTTTGGCCATTACCAGCAGACAGAACCAGAATTGCGGCGCTGCCTGGGGACGCAACTGGAGCATTCGCTTTGACGCTGAAATTGGCAGCCGTGAGGCCGGTTGTGCCTGTGCTGACGGTAAACGTCTGCGGTGCACCTGGAGTTGCTATTGGTTCGGGCCACACATTATTGGCGGCGAACCATGTGGAATATGTACTTGGATCGTAAGAAAAGGTGTTCGTGTTAAGCGAATCGAATCCAAGCAGCTCCGTCCAGGGCCGAATGATTTTCTGGCTCCACTTCACCCGGACACATCCAGGATCGGAGGCACACGTTCCGGGAAACGTGGTGAAAGTCAACTTGTAGTTTCCGCTCCCAAGGTCCTGCACAGTGACTGGCACGTCCTGCAATTTCGAAGATGCCGGGTTGTTCACTGCCCAGATCAGATTGCCGATGGAATACATTCCCCAGTCGCCCAACCATGCGGACTTGGCAGTCGAGCCCCGCTGAAAGGCGATCTTGAATTTCCGCTCTAGATCGCTGCCTGGGGTCAAGGATCCGGCCATCTGGTTGAGAGCATAGAAAGTGAAGTATATACCTTGGGAGCCGGCCGGTACGGCAACCGCATCGTACAGTTTACCGTTAGCCACTACAAGCTGTCCGTCGGCGTTAATCGTGTTACTCGGGCAGACAGCCGGAAGGTCAAGCGGACGCGCATACGCAAATCCATTACGCAGGCCACTGCCGTCACTCCAGTGTGACTGCCCATCATCGGAAAACAACTCTATGATGTTGTTCTGGGCAAGGCCATAAGCGACATCCGCAGATCGATTGTACTCGTTCCATGCCGGTCCCATGGCACGGCGTAACGAGAGAATCCCTTCAATGAGGATCGATTGTTGAAACGTCTGTTCGACCCGGTAGTTGCCTAGCATTCCGGAGTCTGTCCCGGTATTTGTGGCACACCACGTTTGGATGACGTTCGCTTGGTGATTTCCGCGCTCGAAGCTGATTCCCGGCAACCAACCTGGCTTCCCTCCGCCCCCAATGTAACCGACGTTTGGGTCGTTCACCGTACATCCGGTAGGATAGTAGGTCATTTGCGTGCCGCCAGGCCGAACGCCTCCCTCACAAGACTGGACATTCACGTAGCTGTCAAATTGATGCGTGGCGGCGGTGCGCAAGCCTGACGCCGCGGAGGAGTCCCCGATGGCGTCGGAGTATTCGGAATATCGAGCAGCACCCATTAACCAAACTCCGTATGCGCGGGTGATGCCAGGGTTATTTGTCGCGGATGTCCCGTATACCGCGGTGCTGGTATTCAGGTAGTAATCTTTGTTGGGGACAATGGATTCCTTCATTGACTCGTCCCCAGTTAGAAAGTAATAATCCAGCATTCCATACCAGTGGTCGTGCAGGTAGTCGTGCCACAAAGGACCGCTATCCGTCGCCAAACCAAATGCCAGGGACTGATTAATGGCTCGACCATTCAAGAGAAGGCTCGATGGAGTCCCTGTGACAAACTCTATTTCCGGGTATGTTCTCGAGCGCCAAGTGAATCCGTTCACGGTCGCGTCAGAGCTTGTGGTGCCATCGGCGTGAGGCCAATGGAACTCGCTCAAGTAGCGGTAAAAGTACCGGCTATTCAGAAACCTTCCGGTATAACCACGCTGCATGAACTTCAGGAGATCCCCCCAGCGAAACTCCTCCTGGTTGAGACTGCCTCCCTGACCCCACGCGTAATAGCGATAAATTCCCAGAGCAAATCCGGTTGCAAGCTGGTTCTGGTCATTTGCGGCACCTCGATCAGGGGTGCAACTGGTGGTGTTTCCGTTAAAGCAAAAATTTCCCAGCGGGAGTGCCGGGCTCGCTTGTTGTTGCGTCGTTACATAATAGCTATCTTCAACAGCGCCGTCGATAATCGGATACGGGAATACGCTCGTCGAATTCGTGTATGAGATGCTGGGACGGGCCACGAGGAAATGCTGCTGTCTCAGAAACTCATCTGACTGAGAGGTCAATGTGGAAGCGTGGAACGTCACGTAGGTCTCGAAGGTCTTCCACATGGGCCAGGGCATATAGACGTTTTTGGAGTTTCGCCCGGAAAGCAAACCGATTCGTACATCCGATCCGCCGCCCTGGAATTCCAGAGAGGCAGGCCACATCGCCGCCATCTGATCTATGCCGATCTCGACTCCAACGCCGTTGGCATCGGCGATATCCGCCCAACCGCGAATGGCCTTGGTGGCGTCGCCTGAAGCTATCGTGGTGGAGTTCTTTTTGGCGACGTAACCAGTGTCGGTTGTATATTTGTCCGAGCAGTACCATGTGCCCGGGCCGCAGTAGGTGTTATCGGGAGCCGCCGTGGGTACAAGCCAATTGCTCGTGCCTTGATACACATAGGCCGAATCGCCGCTAGCCAGTGTTCCGGTTTGTGGAGCATTATCGGTTGCAATTGTGAAATTCATGTTTCCAGCGATGTTCGGGCTGATGCGCAGCTCGTATGAGCGAAGACCTTTTGCCGCGCTATTAAAGGACCCTCCGTCGCACTGTGTAGTATTTGAATTACGATGGCAGTCTGGTGAAGGCGAGGCAGATGTGTCGTAGTTCGCGTTTCGTAACGTCGCCGTGACCTTGACGTTTGTCTTGCCCCTGTAGAAGTACTCGCGCGCGGTGAACTGCATGTATGGATTGCCGCTGGCGTCTTTGTGAGTACCAATGCAGCGGAGGACGGTCATCACCGGACCGCTCTCTTCAATGCTGCAACTGGAATTTGCGTCGTTAGCCGAAGAATAGACGGTTGTGCAGGCGGTACCGTTGGGTTCCGGAGAGCACGTAACCTTCCCAGGGAGGGTCGCTGTGGGATCGGGACCAGTGAGAACCAGTCCGCGCGACGGGGCGGAAGACGACACTACGACAGTCGTGCCTCCGATCACCACGGAATCGATCGCGTTGAAATTGGCTTTCTTAACGCCGAAGGTTGCGGCCCCGGTGTTCACGGTGATGGTGGCGCCGTTGTCGGTGGCGAGATCGGAGCCGCCGAAATTGCCGTTTCCGCCGTCGGTAAGCGTAACCACTGCCATGCCTCCGGCACTGAGGCTGGGCACGATACCGCAAACCTTGATCCACTTGGCATTCCCAGACGGCCATTTGCCCAGGATCCGGAACTGCCCGGCAGTTGCTCCCGTAAGACCAAGAGCGCCGGTGCCGGTGATCGCAGCCGAGTCTGCTACCGGAACGCCCATGCAAAACGGTTCGTTGGTACGCGCCACGCCGCTGACGCTACCGGGGTACAGTGTCTCCTGAACGGTCAGCGGGGCATTGAGCGCCGCAAGGCATGGGAAAGTCCAGAAAACATTCAGGGCCAGCAGAAAACGTTTCATAGTACTTGCGGTTCCTTTCGAACATCTCGACTTCGGGACTTTATGGGAGTGGCACTGCCTGCCAGATCCGGACTGAGCGCCTCAGCGCCTCTCGACCAACGATTCATTCTAGCATCGGCCCTCTCGCCGTTTGACGGTGAAAATGGTTAATATCCGGAGTGTAACTTTGTGCCTAACTGCCGTTATCTGCCATTGCATGTTGGCCGTAAAATCGGCACCGCCAGGCACAGGCTTTAGCGGCACGATGTGGTCCACGTAGGCTGGACACGAGCCGCAGGTCTTGCCGGTTGATTGACACGTGTGTTGATGCTGGAACGCGTGCCGGGCGGCGGGAACGCGCTTGATTCGGCCATTGGCATCACGTTTGCAAGTGACGCTTCGCGACGAAATCGAGCGGGCATGGGCCCCGGCCTCATGGGGGGGGGCTGTTGCAGTCGGCGGCGGGACTGATCGCGATGATGCCGAGAAGCAGGCGATGACGAATCGGTGCATTCACTGGTATTATCGTCTCCTGGAGGAATATCTTTAGAGGGCGGCCGGAAGCGGGTGACGGGAGGTGGAAGTTGCGGTCCAGGCAGTAGCGATCCAAAGAACCCATCACAATCCGGCCGCCGTGATCTTTCTAGGCGGCGTCCTGGCGAGAGAGGGCTTGTCGGCGCGCTCTGCTACAATTGGACTTAAGGATGGCTTCAGCGCACTCCAGCCAGACATTATCGTTTGAGTAGAGTGGTCTTTGTCCTTAAGGTGAGGAAAACATTTGTTCTTTTTGTCCAAAGAACTGGAGATCGTAAAGGTCAGTGGTGTTTCGGCGGAGCATTCGCTCCGCTGCCCGGTCAAGGTCGCCGCTCAGAATTGGCGCAACGGACCTGTTTGGCATTAGAAGTGCTAGGGTTATAGCGGGTTTTAAGGTACACTTTTTGAGGAGCTTACAGCTTTGAGTCAGAACATTTTGGGGCTGGTGTATTCGGCTATTGACGAGGTGAACGCGCAGTCCGCTGGCGGGGTTGTGATCGCAAAGACGCCGGAGGCTCGGTTGTTGGGCGGGGACCAGGGGTTGGATTCCCTGACCTTTGTCAATCTGGTGGTTGCCGTCGAGGAACAGATTCAGAACGGGTTGGGGAAGTCAGTCGTGCTCGTCGACGAAGACAGCATGGCGCTACAGGAGCAGCCGTTCCGGACCGTCGGCACGCTGGCCGCCTACGTCGAGAAGATCATTGCGAAGCAGCAACCGAATTGAGAGCCGGACCAGAGTTTTGCCCGGACGGTCCCGTCGAGCCGCCTATGTCGCGCCGATTCGTGAGCGCTGGAGGTGTGGAAATGAGCCTCCAGGTTACCCAATTCGTCAACGGCAGGTGGCGTCAGAACTGCTACATCGTCGCCAACGGCAATGGTGACGCTCTCATTGTGGACCCGGGCAGCCAAGCGGAGGAAATTGCCGGGCTGGTGAAGCAGAATCACTGGCAGATTCACGCCATCCTCAACACCCATGGGCATTACGATCACGTCGGCGCCGTGGCGCTGCTCAAGGACCGTTACGCAGCGCCGTTCTACCTGCACGGCGCCGATGGGCAGCTTCTGAAGCGGGTCAATCTCTACCGGATGTTATTCGAATCCCCCGAGGCCATCAAAGTCCCGGCGATCACCCACGACATCTCCGAGCTGCCGGCGGTGTTCGAAGTGGGTCCCTTCTCTGTTTCGTGGATCGCTACGCCTGGGCATACCGAGGGCAGCGTCTGCCTGCTGCTCGGAGGCGTTCTGTTCTCGGGCGACACCTTAATGCACGATGCAGTGGGGCGGACGGACCTGCCCGGCGGGAGCCGGGAGCAACTCCTCGCATCGGTCCGAAAGCTGATGGATCTGCCCCGCGAGACTGTAGTCTGCGGCGGGCACGGCCCGCAAAGTACGCTGGGAGCCGAGTTCTCGCCGGGTGCACGGGTCTGGAGCCTTCTGCAATGATCGCGATCGAATCCATCGCCTGCGGCTTTCCGTCACGGCGACTGAGCAACGATGAACTCAAGGCGGCCTACCCGGACTGGGACTTTGAGCGGTTGGAAAAGCGCACGGGTGTCCTGAGCCGATATGTAGCGGCAGAGGGCGAGACCGCGCTCGATTTCGCTGTGCAGGCCTGCGAACAGCTGATCGCGGAAGGGCGGCTTCGCCCCGCGGAAATCGACGCGGTGATCTTCTGCACACAGAGCCCGGACTACATCATGCCGCCGAACTCCTGTCTGTTGCACGGGAAGCTGGGGTTGAAGCCTGCCACGCTCGCGTTTGACATAACACTGGCCTGCTCCGGTTATGTTTATGGTCTGCAGCTTGCTGCCAGCCTGATCCGCAGCGGTACGTCAAACCGCGTTCTGCTGGCCACCGCCGACACCTACTCGCGATATATTCACCCTGGGGATCGCGCCACACGTTGCCTGTTCGGCGATGGTGGCGCAGTCAGCATCATTGCCGATTCGGATCACGGTCACGCCGTACGCGACATCCGTTGCGGAACGGCGGGCCGGCACTTTGAGAAGTTCATGATTCCGGCAGGCGGCATGCGCGTTCAACGCTCGGCGGAGACGGCCCAAGAAAAGGTGGATCAGAGTGGTAATATCCGCACGGCCGAGAAAATCAAGATGGATGGCTTGGGTGTGCTCTCTTTTTTCAACGCGACGGTGCCCTGTTCCGTGAGGGAAACCTTAGCGCGGAACAGCCTCACAATTGGCGATGTCGACCTATTCGTGTTCCATCAAGCCAGTCAAGTGGCGCTGGACAGCCTAAGTACGGCATTGCGGATTCCAGCGGAGAAAATGGTGTGCGACCTGGGGGAGACCGGGAACCTGGTATCCGCGTCAATTCCGGTGGCGTTGAGCCGCGCTCTCGCAAGCGGACGGGCCAAACCGGGCCAGCTTGCGTTGTTGTGCGGTTTCGGCGTCGGACTTTCGTGGGGCACCGCCCTGGTGGATCTCGGATCGAATGAGTGTGAACCTGTATGAGTGAAATCGGTTTTATTCTGGAGCGTCTTGAGGTGCAAGGCGAACAGCCGGCGCTCTTCTGGCGAGGGGAGTCACACAGCGGTAGCGCCTTGGCAACGCAGGTCCAGCGGGACATTGAGTTCCTCGCAGCCCAGAGCGTAACCCCGGGAACGGTTGTCCTGCTGTGTGGCGATTACTGTCCGCGGACCGTATCAATGCTTCTGGCGCTGATTGAGTTAAGGACCGTTATAGCGCCACTATTGCCTGCTACTCTCGCCAAAACGCCTTCTTTGGTCCAGATTGTTAACCCGGCACTTCAGATCGATGTGAATGCCCAAGGAGAGTGTGTTCTCACGCGGCGTGAGCCATCCGAACCGCACTCCCTGCTCCGCGCTCTGATGGAAGGTGGCAAGCCCGGACTGGTTCTATTCACGTCCGGATCGACGGGACAGCCCAAAGGCGTGGTGCATGACTTCGGACGCCTGCTGATGAAATTTCGTAACCGACGTCCGGCGTTGCGCACGCTCAACTTCCTGCTGTTTGACCACTGGGGCGGACTCAACACGCTCCTGCACTGCCTGGCCAATGGCAGCCCTATTGTCTTGCCAGAAAACCGCGCGCCAGACCATATCTGCCAGCTCATGGAGAGCCACCGGGTCGAGTTGCTGCCGGCTTCGCCCACATTTCTGAACATGTTGCTGCTGAGTAAGGCGTATGAGCGTCGGGACGTCACGTCTCTCCGCCTGATCACCTACGGTTCGGAGCCTATGCCCACTTCGACACTCGCTGGACTTCGGGCTGCCTTTCCAAACGTCGAACTCCGGCAGACCTACGGTCTGATCGAACTGGGTGTCCTACGGGCCAAGTCTTTATCGAGCGAATCTCTCTGGGTGAAGGTAGGTGGCGAGGGTTATGATCTTCGGATTGTTGACGGGATTCTCCAGATCAAGGCCGATTCGGCAATGCTCGGTTACCTGAACGCTCCGAGTCCCTTCACTGAGGACGGCTTTTTCATTACGGGGGACCGTGTTGAGCTCAACGGGGAGTACATGAAGTTTCTTGGCCGGGATTCCGAACTCATTAACGTCGGTGGGCAAAAGGTATTTCCCGCTGAAGTTGAAGAGATTCTGCTCGAATGCGAACTTGTGCAGGAAGCGGTGGTTTACGGGCAACGACACCCCATCACCGGGAAAATTGTCTGCGCGGATGTCCAATTGCGAACATCAGTCGACGAGGTCGAGGCGCGCCGCACCATCAAGCGGTTCTGCGCGGAAAGACTGGACCCGTTCAAGGTCCCGGTGAAAATCCAATTCGTTCTGGGAGGTCTGTCCAGCGACCGCTTGAAACGCGTACGCATCGGGCGCGATGCGGAGAATGCGTAGAATGGGTATTTATTAATGCGAATATCACTTTTTAGAGTCCACCTTCCTCCGCGTGAGGTTCTGATGCCCAGACTGGAAGCAGTGCTTTACAGCGGACAAATTGGGGAAGGCGAGGTCGTTAAGCAGTTTGAGTCTGAATTCGGAGCGTTTATTGGTAGCCCTAACGCCCTGTCTTTTTCATCAGGGACCGCTGCCTTACATACCGCCCTGATCCTTGCTGGTGTTCGCCCCGGGGATGAAGTGATTTCTACCGCAATGACAGCGGAGCCGACAAATATGGCGGTCATGCATGCGGGCGCGAAACCGGTTTGGGGGGACGTCGACAGTAGCAATGGGAATATCACCGCTGACTCTATTGCGGAGAAAATCGGCCCGAAGACCAAAGCCATCGTGGTGGTGCATTATGCGGGAGTGCCTGCCTCCCTGCGTTGCATTCGGGAAATAGCGACGCAGCACGGCATCCCCGTGATCGAGGACGCGGCGCATGCTTTGGGGGCGGAATACGAAGGACAACGCATCGGGTTGCATTCCGAATACGTAATGTTCTCCTTCCAGGCGATCAAACACTTAACAACCGTGGATGGCGGCATGCTGATCTGCAAGAACGCGGCCGACCTGCCGGTTGGCCGGCGCATACGTTGGTTTGGCATTGACAGGGCCCAGTCGAGGACCTCGGTGGACGTCCGTGAGGTCGGCTACAAATACCACATGAATAACGTGACCGCTACTATCGGACTGGCCCAGTTGGAGGGGATCCAACCGGTGCTGGAACGTCACATGGAGAACGGTGCATTCTACGACCAGACCTTGGGCAATATCCCTGGTTTGGAGATCTGCCGGCGGGATCCAAGTGCGAAGCCGGCCCATTGGCTGTACACCGTTCTAGCCGAGCGGCGGGACGATCTGTCAAGATATCTCACCGAGGCCGGCGTGGAGTGCTCCCAAGCGCATCGCAGGAACGATGAGCATCCGGTGTTTGTCGCATCGAAGGCCCATTTGCCGGGGCTGGATTCCTTCTACAGCCGTATGCTACACATTCCGTGTGGATGGTGGGTCACGGACGAGCAGCGCGAGTACGTGGTTGACTGTCTAAGGCGTGGCTGGTAAATGCGAGAATCCAGCATCCCACTGTACCGACCGCATGTGCCACAAGCGGCATCGGCAGCCCTGGACGAGGTGCTGCAATCGGGTCAGATCGCTGGAGACGGCAACTTGCCGGAGTTCGAGACAAAGTTACGCGAGTTTCTGGGAGTGAGCCACTTGGTGCTCACTGCCGAGTTTTCACGTTCTATTGAAATGGCTCTGCGCATGGCGGGCGTCGGCCCTGGTGATTTGGTGTTGACTTCGCCCTTGGCCTGCCTCGCGACGACGATGCCGATTCTTCAGACCGGCGCACGACCTGTGTGGTGCGACGTGGATGCGGAAACTGGCAATTTGAACCCGGATGAAATCGCACGGCGGCGAGCTGGGAGAGCTAAGGCCATTCTGCTCTACCACTGGGTTGGGGTGCCGGCCGATGTGTCGAAGGTGCAGTATGCCGCCGAGGAAGCCGGCTTGAAGGTCGTTGAAGACGTTGGCGAAGCACTCGGTGCGGAATACAAAAGCCGGCGTCTGGGCGCTCTCGGATCTGACTACAGCGTATTCTCTTTCAGCCCAGTGAGGCACATTACCACGGGTGAGGGCGCGGCGATAACTTTCCGCGAAGAGAACCAGTGCGAGCTAGCGCGGTTGTGGCGCCGATACGGCATCTCAGCCCCGGAGTTTCGCGACAGCATGGGCGAAATCCGGAGCGAGTGTGACATTTCCATTCCCGGCTTTCACAATTATATGAGCCGTCTTTCCGGAGCGCTTGGAAGGCTACAGATGGAGTATCTGCCCGGCATCGTCAATGCACATCGCAGCAACGGGCTATTCTTCGAAGAAGCGCTGGCGGGCGTTTCCGGTGTACGCCTTCTAAAGAAAATTGAAGGTAGTGTTCCGTCATATTGGGTGTACTGCTTTTTGTGCGAACGTCGCGATGATCTGCTGACGAAGCTCAGGGGGGCCCGGATTCATGCATCGAAGGTGCACGCCCGGAATGACTCCTATTCCTGTTTTGAGACCGGACCTGCAGATTTGCCGGGTGTTTTCGAGTTCGAACGAAACCAGATCTCTGTCCCATGCGGCTGGTGGGTCACGGATGAAGATCGTCAGTACATTGCAGAGACGATTCGGGGCGGCTGGTAGCGTGTTGTAATGGAAGTGAATCTGACGGAGATTACATGTGGATTAATAATAAGTGCGTATTGGTAACGGGTGGTACTGGCTCGTTCGGCCAGTTCATCGTGCGGAGGTTGCTTGACCTGGATGTGGCCGAGATCCGGATCTTGAGCCGTGACGAGAAAAAGCACTACGATATGCGCCATCATTATTCGAATGAGCGCCGAATCAGGTTCATCACCGGCGATATTCGGGATGAACGCCGCGTGCGTGAGAGCATGCACGGCTGTCATGTGGTGTTTCAGGCGGCGGCGCTGAAGCACGTCTACAACTGCGAGGAGCACCCTTACGAAGCTGTGATGACGAATGTCATCGGCACACAGAATGTCATCACAACCGCACTCGACCTGGGGATTGAGCGGCTAGTCACTTTGAGCACTGACAAAGCAGTGAAGCCGGTCAATGTAATGGGCATGACCAAGGCCATACAGGAACGGCTAGTGATTGCGGCGAATCGCGTGGTGGGCACGCGTGGCACAATCGCCTGCTGTGTCCGCTATGGCAACGTCATGAGTTCCCGCGGATCCGCAATTCCGTTCTTTCGCGAACTGGTCAGGCAACGAAAGCCGATCACCATCACGCATGCCGAGATGACCCGCTTCCTCTTGACTCTCAACGATGCCATAGACCTAGTGCTATTTGCAGTGGAGAACATGAAGGGCGGCGAGACTTTTATCAAGAAGGCCCCGGCGGTCAAGATCTTCGACTTGGCGCGCGTCATTGCGAAGGAGGCGGATGCCCCGTTCAACCCCGTGATTATTGGGATGCTGCCGGGTGAGAAGATCCATGAAATCCTTATCACCGAGGAAGAACTGCCTCGAGCAGCGGATTTAGGCTCATATTATGTAGTGCAGCCGAATTGGATCAAGTGCGAGGGTCCCACTGTGGAACGGGAATACAGTTCGGACCAGAATCTGGTCAAGAGCGATCAGGAGATTATAAATCTCCTGGAGAAGTCGGAAGCTGAGTTCTCGGATCTTGGGATCCGGGGCATATTCTTGAAATAGGAAGGTGCGGAGTTTTGAGGCAAGCTGCTCGAACGCCGCGAATCAGTGATTGCCGGGGGCGTACGATTACCTTGTAGTACTCGGGCGAAATGGATTCGGGGACCGTTGGAGAGCGTGCCAGATTCTCCTTGCGATCTGGGCTTGCGAGGGCTGGAGAAAGCTTCCGGCATACAAACCGTAATATCGAAGATTCGCCGGTTGTAGTCGGATCGCTTTTGTCAGGAACGTGCGCGTGGTTTTGCCAACGCCTTTTGAGAATAGGCTATACGCCACATCGCCGTATAGGCTTGCCATCCGGCGGCGGATCGTTCGGGCTCCAAGTTCCTGGCAGACTTCGGGGTAGAGTTCGAGGATGCTTTTAATGGCCATCAAGCCAGGTGGTTGCTCCTCCGCCGCAAACGTCCCCGAGTCCTGTGTCTGATGTTGCCTGTACTTTGTCAGCACTTTCGGGGTGTAATCAACTCTGTAGTGCCTGGCGATGCGCATCCACATGTGGTAATCGCCGATGCGCAGGGTCTCGTCGAAGGTCCCGAGCCGGTCGAAACACTCCTTTCGAATCAGTACACTGTTGCCTACGATAAAACTATCCATAAAGAGCTCGGGAAATACAGATCCGCTCACTCTTCTGCGGTTCCGGCATACCGCCACACTCGCTTCGAGGATATTGCCCTCGGAATCGACCGTCTGGAAATCGGAGTGGACCATTCCAACATCCGGATGCTGCTGCATATGCGTGATCTGAGTTTCGAGGAAGTCGGGAAACCAAAGGTCATCGTGGTCGAGAAATGCGATGAACTCTCCAGAGGCATCGCGAATTCCGTCATTTATGGAGCGTGCGATTCCGTGCGGGGTTGCGTGGTGGATGCATCTGAGATCGATTCTTCCGATGAACGGACTCAGTTGATCGCAGGTTCCATCGGTCGAGCCATCGTTGACAACGATGAGCTCATAATCCTTGAAGGTCTGAGCAGCGATGCTGCCGAGTGCTTCACCGATGTACTTCTGACCGTTCAGGACGGGCATGATGATGCTTACTTTGTGACTCATGGGCAGTTACCCCTTTTGGTGGCAGTTCTAGTACAAAAACAGCAGCTTAAACACGCGAATGCGATTTCAATATTGGATGTCTCCATCACCATACATCAAGCTGCCGTCCCCAACAGGGTATGCGGGAGCAGCACCGTGATATGTGCGGACAAGCAAGGGCTGCCGAAAACCCGCCGCGAATCCCATCGATTCGAGATAACATCTGTACGGATATCCCTGGACCGCCCAAAGATTCAGTTCATCGCAGCCGGTGGCGTAGCACTCGGCCGCGGCGAGGAGTTGCGAGAGGACCGCTTGATCCACTGCATGGAGGTCGAGAATGTGGGCCTTTCGGTATCCATCCGGCTCGCGCCAGTGCTTCAACACAACGTAGCCGGTTAGCTCGTCTTCGCTGCCGGTGACGTACACCGTATACGGCGAGCCCGGACGCCGGCAAAAGCGCCAATTCACCCATTCCGCCGTCTTCTTGACGCAGAAAGCAAGGTTCTTGGACACACGCGCATAAAATCGGTCGAACTGATCGGTGAAAACATCTAATTCGCGGCAGTTATGCCGTTCGCACTGTGGCGAGACCTTTCGCAGACAGTCGAGATAACCAAAATCACGCCATTGCATCAGGCCTTTGTGAATAGGGTAGGCCGTACGATTGGGGGGGCCGATCGCCAGAACCGTCGGGCCGCCGGCCTGCACCTGGAGAGCATGACGCAACAAGGCCATGTAGGACATCGTGTCGCGGTAGGCCGGTTTAATGGCAAGGCTGTGGGCATAGTCCCCCATCACGGTGGCGCCGGCTATCCGAAGGGGGATCGGCGCGAAACCGACGGCGCCTACGATGGTCTCCTCATCCGGTTCCAGTGCGACGTAGACGCGGCTTGGGCCAAACGGATTCCCATACACGTACCACTCCCAGGTTTTCGAATCAACCGGCGTACGGAAGGTGGCGTTCATTAGCGCTACAATTTCAGGAGTATCCTCCCGTGTCGCCATTCGCAAGCCAAGGTGTGGCACTAAAAGCCTCCCAGGTAAATGACTTGTCCTGTCACGAAGCCGCTCTCCGGCTGAAGAAAAAAGTCTATCACGTTGGCGACATCCGCAAATGTTCCCAGCCGCGCGATCGGTTGGCGGGCAATAACATCCCGCACCTTGTCCTGCGGCATGGCTCGAATCAGGTCAGTTTCAATCGGCGTTGGCCCCACGGCGTTAACAGTAATTCCAAAAGGCGCGAGTTCCCGGGCTGCAATCTCCGTGAGACTGACGACGGCTGCTTTTGAAGAAGCGTAGACGCTTTCGCCTGCGAGCCTAAGCGGCACGGCCGAACTAGAGAAGTTGACGATCCGCCCGTGCCGTTTCTTCTTCATTAGCTTGGCTGCCTCGCGAGCCAAGAGAAAACTGCCGATGACATTTGTGTTATAGACACGCATGAGCGTCTCGGCCGGCGTGAGCAGGAAGTGACCGGTAGCCGCAATGCCTGCATTGTTGATCAAGTTGTCCAATCGCCCGCATTTTCGCAGCACGGCATTCATCATGAGTTTGACGGCGTTCTCATCGGAGACATCCAGGCAAAAGTGCTCGTATCCCGGAAGTGCGCCGGTAAACGCATTGCGGCTGCAACCGAATACCAGGTGCCCCTGGTCAAGGTAGTGATCCACAAGGAACCGCCCGATACCGGTGCGCGTTCCAGTGATTAGGGTTACAACGGGAATGCTCACTGGAACGTCACCTCGCGGGCGCAGATTCCGGGCTGCGGCGCTCCGCTCTTAAAAAGACATGCGAAGTTGGTTGTCATGACATCAAACGAACACCTGTGAATAACCTGACCACGGCCATTCTCGATTCCGGCCCGCTTCGGGTCATCCAATACGGGACTGATGCGAGTCGGCATATTGTGAGACTCAGACTTCATGAACCACCGCCCGCGGATGAAACATGTTTCCTAACTTTCCAACTGCCACAGCTCGCTGCCGGGAATCCAAGCAGATAAAGTAACTCAGGATCGCAAAGACGCCGCACATCGCAGCCACTTCTCCTCCGAAGAGCGCCCACGAAGGAGTCGCAACCAGATGGGACAAACCATAGCCGAGTCCGATAATCGGCACCGCCGCCACTACCGGGCGCACAAAGGCCCCCGTTACGTATTCGCGCACGCCGAGCTTTAGAACCCGCAGAGTATAGAAGGGAATGATCACTGCCGTGCAAATAAGGTCGGGAATCACTGTACCCCAAGCGACTCCAACCAGTCCGATCTTACGCACCAAAACGATACTAAGCACCAGATTAACAAACCCTTCCGCCAGGATCACGTATGCCAGGACCCGATGCCTCGCCATCCCCGCGAGGACCAGGGCCGACACGTACTGAGGCAGCCCGATGAACTGGGGAATCGTCAGCACCATCAAGAAGAGCGCGCTTGAGGCATAGGCCTTGCCCATCCACAATGTAATGAATTGCTCTCCGAGAAAGATGAAGCCAATGCAAAGGGGCAAGGAAATCAAGAGCGTTATCCGTGTTCCGAAGATAAGAAGCCTTCTCAGTCCATCCAGGTCCTGCTTGGCATCCATGCGTGTTGCCGCCGGATAGAATGTGTCGGTGACCAGCGAAACGAAGGTCCGACCGTAGTTGATCAAGGTGCCTGCGATGGCATAGTAAGTGATCGCGCCGGCGCCGAGGAAGATCCCGATCACCACCGCGTCGGAGTAAAAGATCAACTGGTTGGCCACGATCCAGATAAAGCGAAAGACCCCGAAGCCGAACAGTTCTTTGAATGCACGCCGGTCAACAAAGCTTACCCTTAGCTTCAGAGGATGGTGCAGCGCCTTGGCAAACAACGCCATTGTGACGTATTGCGCAATGCTCGTGAAAAGCGCGATAAGTGCCACTGAGACGAGGCCATGTCCCCCCCTAAGAAAAACAACAATAAGACCGGCCCTGGTCAACTCGGCGATAATCGTAACACCGCTCAGGATGTCGAACCGCTCCATGGCGACGAGAAGCGAACTGAAAGTTCCTAGCGGCAACGCGCAGCTCATAGTCAACCCCGTAATGAGTAGCGCCACTTTGGCTGCGAGTTCGAAGTGCATATCCACGTGAAATGAGCCGAAGAAAAACGTCACCACAACGATCGTGGCAGACAGTGCCAACAGTCCGCCACCCAGCAAAATCGCAAAAGCGGTGCTCAGGATCCGGTTGCCGCTCTCGTCGTCGTTTAGCGCAAGGTAGCGTGCCACGAAGCGGCCGACCGAGGAGCGAATACCGAAATCAAGCAGTCCAAAATAACCCGTAAGCGAGAGAACCAGGGTCCAGAGGCCGTAGCCAGTGGTTCCCAAAGAATGCACGATGAACGGCGAGAGAAAGAATCCGATCAGGGCCGTTACGGCATAACCGGCCCAGTTCGAACAGATATTTCGTAGTATTATTCGCCAATGCATTTAATGGCTTTCCTCGCGCTGGACGGATGCGTTTTCTGCCGTCGGTTCCCAAACGGCCTGCAAGCACGGATTGAATCGTTCGCCGGCATTCGGAAGCCGCAGCAACGGAAGGTCACACTGACACAGGGCGATCGGAAGAGCGCCGCAATTGCCGGCCGCATACCCCGCAAAGGGAAAGCCGCGAGAACTCGAAGCCGTAAAGACGACTACGCCGGAATGGACAGGCCGACTGGGCAGCGCTTCCGCCTCGGCCATGTTCGCCAGTGGAACGTACCTCGAGCAGACAAAATGCCTCGCCACGCGAACGTCACTCACCGACATGCGCCTTCTTCTCGGTCAGGTACCAACTAACGAACTTTTCAATTCCGCGCGAAAAAGGTGTCTTCGGCGAATAGCCCAGCATCCGCGCTGCCTTCGAAATGTCTGCATAGGTTGTGGGAACATCGCCTGCTTGCATGGGAAGGTGACGAAAGCTTGCTTTCTTGCCAAGGCAGTTCTCGATCGTCTGGATCATTGTGCCGAGATCCACCGGGTGGGCATTACCGAGGTTGAACACGTCGTACGAGCACTCTAGTTGCATGCAAGCAGCCAATCCTTCAACTATATCGTCGACGTAAGTATAATCGCGGCTGCTGGATCCATCGCCAAACACAGGGATCGCGTCGCCGCGATCTATCATCGCGGTGAATTTCCGAATCGCAAGGTCTGGCCGCTGACGCGGCCCATACACAGTGAAGAAGCGCAGGCATATTACCTGGAGCCCGTAGAGGTGCGCATAGGTATAGCAGATTGTCTCTCCTGCAATCTTCGTTGCCGCATATGGAGATATTGGATGAAGTAGGGTATCGTCCTCACTAAATGGAATACGATTCGTGGCGCCATAGATGGAACTGGAGGATGCAAAGAGAAATTTCTTCACCCCTGATGCGCGACAGGCCTCCAGCAGAACCATCGTGCCGTTCACATTGACTCGTTCATAGAGAAGTGGTTGCTCAAGAGACGGACGGACGCCAGCTCGAGCGGCAAGATGTATGACTATCTCCGGTCTGTGGTCATCTACGATTTGAGATATGCGCTCCACTTTGCAAATGTCGCACTCATAGAAGTGGAAAGGCGCTGTCTGACGAATACATGCCAAGTTCGACCGTTTGAACTCGGGAGAGTAGAAGTCATTCAGATCATCAATGACTATGACTTCGTGACCTAATTGCAGAAGATGCTGAGCAAGATGAGAGCCGATGAACCCAGCGCCTCCGGTAATCATAACTCCTTTCATTCGCGCACTCCTTTCGTCTGGTCGCTTTCAACTATCGCTTGCATCTCTGCGAGCACTTCTCGAGCTACTTGATGCCAGGAACGTGACCGGCCCCAAGCTGAGATCTCGGAACGATTCCAGCCTCTCTGTAGCGCCGTCGCCAAGGCATTCTCAAGGGCCGAGGGATCGTTCACCGGAATTACAAGGCCATACTTGCCGGCTGCCAGCATATCCGGAACGGCTCCAACATCCGTGGCAATAACCGGAGTGCCGCACGCCAGCGCCTCGTGAACGACGTTGGGCCAACCCTCATTCGTGCTGGCGAGACAAAAGACATCTGCTGCTGACATCACCTCCGCCATTTCCTCGGGATTCAACACGCCGAGAAACCGAACTGTTTTTGACAAGTCGAGGGCCACAACAAGTTGGCGAAGGTTCTGCTCATACTGCCCTTCCGGGCCTGGTCCCCCCACGATTGCAAGTTGGGGACTATTCGTTGCAGTGGAAATCGCTTTCAGAGCCTGGATGATCCGATGGTGGCCCTTTCGTTCGATAAGAGCGCCAGCGGATAAAACGAGTGGCCGATCGATGGACAGCCCGTACTTCTGGCGGCAAGTCAAGCTGTCTCTCAAAAAAAAGATTTCCGCGTCAACTCCATTTGGAACGGTCTTTACCTTTGCAGCGTCTGCACCTAAGCCAATAGCGAATTGCCGTAGCCGTTCAGATACCGTAAAAACCCGGATCGCATTCCTCAACGCGAAGCTCATGCAGTAGCGTCCCAACGCACTCCTGCTGTGATTCGGCTCGTTTCCGCGCAGTGTCATCGTGAAAGGAACGCCGAACACTCGCGAAAGGAGCGCGCCCGTAATACCGGTGGGATGACCAAAATGAGTGTCTATGACGTCAAAGGGAAACTCACGACGTAAGCGGGCTAGTGGATAGAGCAATTGGAGAAACAGCCAAGCAGCCGTCAAACTGCCCCCAAAAGGAGGATAAAACCAACGGGGACGGGTCACCGGGATGCCCGCATCGCACTGCACCGCCGGGCAATGTCCTACGCCAACCCGGATCCTCTGTCCTTTAGGGTTGCCGTATTGCACGATGGCAGATGGAGCCACGACACGCACCTCGGTCACTTCGGCCAGGTGCTGTAAGCGACGCTGGACAAACACTCCCTGGCATGGCTGCGACGGACTTGGGTATGAGCAACTAAGCGCCAAGATTTTCGGAAGCGCTCGATTGGTAGAGCCCGGACGAGGTAAGTCGCCACGAGTACCCCCAAGCCTTTCTAGTCCATCGACGCCGTCAGTGTTTCCGACTATCTTCCTCTTAGTATCCATGCACCCACAACCTGTTGAGGCTGGGAGACCGCTATCCGTACTCGTGCCTCTAGCGAGTCGAGTTATCACTGGGGACTTTCCAGACCGAGGGCCTCGATGTCCCGATGCGCAACCTTCAACCCACCATTTGCGTCATCCGAATAGCTAATCCAGATTACGCCTTTGTCAATGCCCATCGAACTCGTGAACCCGGAATGGTTTGAATCTACAACCTCGGTGACCCACTTCTGACCTTTCTGATGGACGACCTGGAGTATTCCACGACCAGCGTCATAGTAACCCACGTAAGGCCTGCCCTCATCGTCGATGGCAATTGCGTTTCGGTCCGGATACCCAACTCGGGAGACTCTACCGATGACTTGGATTTGCCAACGGCCATCTGTTCGAACGGCATATTTCACCAGGCCCTTCACCTCGTCCATGTATGTCAAGTGCGGGTTCGAGTGTTTGTCCAGCGCAATGTTGCAGGACCAACCCACGCCGTGTCCGTTGTTTTCCTTCTCACCTTCCAGGATTTCGAACTTCCACGACTGACGGTCCCACACTGCATACCTCATACTGCCGGTAGATGCGCTGACATTTGCATACGCGAGGTGAAGATGACCCTCTGAATCGGCATCGATAGTATTAAACTTGCCGCTGCCTTCAGTGTTGTCCACTGTTCGCAATTCCCAGTACTGTCCGTTCCACATTACAGTTCGTAGGCGGATTTTGATGTCGGTATCTATTGGGCCCCTGTACTCGTAAAATGAAATATTCGGTCGGTCATCGGGAGTGAGCGCGATAGACTGATAGTAATTGACGTTCTCCGAATTCACTGGCACGATTTGTTTCTGCCACTTGGTGCCATCCCAATGAGCATATTTGAGACGACCCCCTGCAAAGTCCGTGTAAGAAATATGAGGGTGCTGTTTCGAATCCAGCGCCAATGAGCACGTGCCAACATACTCGTCGACAGTCATTGTGAACCAGCGTTTTACTGAATGATCCCAAAACGCATATCGGAGTCTGTAATGGTTTTGGTCGTCAACTTGGTAGGCGACATGGACATTGCCCAGGCTGTCGAGCTTTAGGGAGCTGTACTTCACCTGGGAGCCGAGCGGTTCAATTGACTCTATGTGCCAATCGCCAGCCGAAACAACTCTGACGAAACCTAGTGATAGAATGGCCAAAGACAGGGCCGGAAGAACTGCTTTGGTCGAAAGAAAGTGATCTCTCAAGCTACAGATCCTCCTTTTGCGGACACGGCGCGACCGGCGCTTCGCGATGTGAATCGCCACCACAGCTGCTTAAGGCCGGCCATGGCTAGTTGCGGGATCAGCCGCACGGTGAAGAAGATGAAGAAGGGAAGCGGATCCTTGACCGACCAGACGGCGTAGGTCCTCATGCCCCGTGCGTGTCTGAATAGGGCGCGAAGTCTCCCATCACGCCGTGTCAGTGCACGGACGGCGGAAATCACAAAGGTATCATCTGCTATCCACTTGCGAGTCGATGCCTGGGGATGGACAACCGGCATTGGCAGTCCCGCATGATCGTGGTAGGCGAGTTGAATCAGGTCCACCCCGCAGGCTTTTCCGAGAATGTGCTGGTCCCATGGGCGTGGGTTGACCTCAATAAGCATATAGATATTTGAGGTCGAGTGCCACTTGTATTCCACTTCGGCAATACCGCTGAAGTGCATCTGTTGAAGCAGGCGCATCGTCGGGTCGAAAAGCTCCGGCCGATTCACGGACTGGACTATGCATCCTGTTCCAAAACCCGGCGGCTCCTGGACGAGCTTCTGCGCGTTGAACGCCCCAGCGCACCGAAAGCTGCGGTCGATGTAGCAGGCAGTCACTGCCAAAGCGTCGTCGCCGCCCGGGATCATCTCCTGTAGCAGCGCACGCGTATCGGCCCGGGCGATAGTGGCATACTCGGCGATGAGAGCTTCCGGCGAATGAACTTCAATCGCTTTGCGCCCACCGACAATCTCCCAATTGTGTGCCCGGCGCCAATAATGCGCCGCCAGCGGCTTCAGCACACAAGGGTATTTGACCTCCTGCAGCGCTCGAGTGAGATCTTCATCCGCTACGATGAGCCAGGATTTCGGTGTAGGAACTCCCGCCCGTATGGCACACAAGTACGTTTGCCATTTGTCAAGACAGACTGAAATTGCCGCGCTAGGTGGCACCACGAGGCGATAGTGAGCTTCCAGTTCTCCCCGGAACCGATCCAAGAAGACCACATCGTCGTCACGCGTCGGGAACAGTACGCCCCCATCGCCAATCCGTTCTGCTAGACCCAGCAGAAATGCCGCGAGCTTCTCGGGTTCGTTCCGAGAATCTGGACAAAACGTGACTTTGGCGTAGCGAGTGTAATTTCCGTAGACTCCGTGCTGGGCGGTAAGCCCGATTACGGGAATCCCCAGTTCGCCCAGGCTCCGGGCAATACCGAGGCCGGTATAGAACATGTTCATGACTACCGCCGGCGGTTGCATAGGCCTACGAGGTCGCCTCGCTTTCGTGCAAAACGGCCGCTTCGCCGAAGCCTTCCAGCGCCGGCTCCTCGTCGCGCTTCTGTAAAGTGTTCGCCCACTCCTGCCGGACGACTCTCTCCAGCGCGGCCAGGGCGGCCACAATGGAAAAGAGATAGTCGAAATAGGCACGGCCCAGAAACATGCCGGAGGTCAGGAATCCTACGAGGCTGAAGTGGAACATATTCACATAGGCGAGGACTACGGTATTCCCGTAAAACTTCGCATACTTCACCAACCGTGATACGCTCGCGAAGCAGCTGCCGATTAGGGTCAGATAGAGAGCCAAGCCGACGAATCCATGCTCGGCCAATACTTGAAAATACACACTATGAGGCCCGTGTATGTCCCTGACCTGGGGGGCATAGATGTCGAAGAGCCGCTCTGTGAATGTGTCGAAACCGCCTCCCGCAATCGGATAATCCTGAGCCAGATTCCACGAGTACGTCCAAGCATTCAATCTCGACTTGGCCGAACCATCTATGGCATTGGGTCGCGTGGGGTCCATACGTTCCTTCCAGGCTGACGGGGCGAAGAGCAGTGCGATCCCTATTCCGAAACCGATTACCGGTATGAGAAGAGTCCGCTTCCGCGACCGCAGGAGCACCCAGCCCAGGACAACGATGAGTCCGATTAGCGCTCCGCGTGAGTACGTGAAGAAAATGGCTGGAATCGTAATGACAAACAGAAAGCTGAAAAGCAATCGCACCCATCGGTGCGGCTCGGATTGGGCCAAGAAGAAAAACAGGGGAAGTGTCATGACCAATGCAAGGCCGAAATCGTTGTTATCCGAAATCATCGAAAACTGAGGTCCGTAAAGACGGAACGCACCGCCGGTCAGGATCATAAAGGGGAACGCTTTGAGGACGAAAAAGCCAAAACATCCGGCGATCACCAGCACAAAAATCCTCAGCCGCTCAAAGCTATCCAGAAGTACGATTGTGAACATCGTCATAAAGAGGACCTTTGAAACAAACGTCCAGCGGAACCACGTATCTTCGGCGTGATGCATAAACAGAGGATTATGAGTGCTGATAAGCGTCGTAAGGGTGAACCATGCCCATAACGTAACGAGTAGCAGTACTTTGCTCGAGCCGAAGTTCTTCCAGTTGGGTGAAAAGAGCACGAATCCGATGAGAGTGGGGACTACCACCGCCACGGCCCACGGGAAAGAGCTCGCAGCGCTCCAATAAAACAAGGAGGACTGTGGGTTCGCAAATGCGATTATGGTCCATAGGAGAATGCCGTAGAATGGCCGAGCCACACAGACCGGCAGGCTACCCGCCAAGAACGTAAAAAGGAGAATACCCTTAACTGGCACTACGACATCCCCCCGGAATGACGGTTTGTGTGACGGCGCGTTTCTCAAACACGCAGAGGAGCGAGCCGCGCAGGGTCCGGAACGGCTTTAGGGACGTCAGCCGCTCGTACAAAACACCAAGCCGGAATAGCCAGGGTGAAAACATCAGGTAAGCAGGATAATGATTCACCGTGTCCAGCTCTTTCTGCGCGAACCCCGCGGAAATTAAAGCCCTCCGAATGGAGGAAAGTGTGTTGGCACGGTACAGGGTGGGAAACACGTCATCTTCCGAAACGCGGAAGATCCTGCTCACTAGGGCCCGGTGGAGCCGGTAGGGAGTCACAGCCGCTATTAGGGAAACATAGTCATATTTGTTGGGCGTTACGAGTACCACTCTGCCGCCTGGCCGGAGAACCCTGCAGAACTCTCGAAACACCTGCTGCGGATCCTCCAGATGTTCGATCACGCTGCGCGAGATGACGATGTCAAAATGGTCGGAAGGAAATGGAAGATGGCTCAGATCGCCCCGGATCCCGAAGGGTGCCTGCTGATTGTCCGTTTCCAGCACCGAGTCCAGATCGATCCCAACAACCCTCGCAGTGTCCGAAAACTCGTTGCAGAACTTCATGTAGCGGCCGCAGCCCGCATCCAGAAGCCGCTGGCCGGGCTTGATATACTTCCTGATGAGTTCCCGGTACCGAGCGTCATAGAATTTCCGCCCGGCATAGTACTTTTCGCAGAGCTGCTCGCATTTCCGGCGGTCTTGTGAAGTAAACATTTCCACGCTCCTCCTAGGCGTCCGCCAATTCGTACCAATCCATCTTGTACGCAAATAACGCCGGGCTCTCTTCCCACGGGCCGCCGCGCCTCAGTTCCATGAGGTCGGTCGAGCGGCAATTAGAGCCCCAGATCGTTGTCAGCGCTGCACGGTAACCCGCGGCGCGAATCAGCCCTTTATTCGATTTTCCAAAGTCTTCCTCGCGGCCATTGGGATAAGCAAAGTGTTCGACTGGCGCTTGTAATTCGGCCTCGATACGCCGTTTGCACTCCGAAGCCTCCCACTTTACCTGCTCCGGCACCAGCTTAGAAATGAACGGATGCGTCACTGTGTGGCCGCCAAAATCGATCCCGCGCGGTTTCATCAAGCGGATTTCGTCCCAAGTGAGCATCTTTCCGTGCCGCTCGTCGTCCCGCACACCGAGTACCCGAAGAGTTTCCTCGAGCCGTTGGAGGCGCTCCGCATCAGGGAGTTCTCGCAGCAGTCCGAAGATCCGAGTGTTAGCCTCCAGCCGTTCCGCTTGAGTCCGCGTCCACAAACGCCGGGGGACATCGATCTCCAGCTCAATGAACTCACGGTCCGTCTTCTTTAGCGCTAGTGCCAATCGCTCGAACCACAGCGGTTCGCGGGAGTCGATCGGATCGGTAGTCAGGAAAATCGTCGCGGGCAGCCCATAGCGCTGTAAGATGGGAAACGCATGGTCGAAGTTGTCACGGTAACCATCATCGAAGGTGATGGCCATCAGTTGTTCAGGGACTCCGCTTTCCAGCCGATTCAGCATGTCGGTGACGCTGACCACTTTGTAGTTCCGTGACACGAACCGCATCAGCCGGTCAAATGCTCTAGTGGAAATCGCCGGGAAGTACGGGTCGTTGTCATCATTGACGCGGTGATAGTACAGGATCCGACCTGTGGCCTGCTGCCTGCGTGAGAGTTTGGGCCACCTGGCGCCTGGGACAGTGGACAAGCGAAACTGTTCCCGCACGCGACGGGCCAGCCCGTTTATGTGGAACCGGAAGTAGCACTGTGCAAACACCTCCCGCGTCCATTCGTGACCGGATACGCCTACACCGGCACTGTTCGCTCCGTGCTCCAGCCGGGCTCTCCGGACGGCCATGACCTTCTCTGGCACCACTCTTTTGACGAGTTCTTTAGTGCGCTCTTCCCATTCCGGTCCCCGGCAGAACAACCGGTTCTTGTGGCTTTCTCTTGTCAGTAGGACATGCTTGCTCTGTTTGACCTCCGCTCCCCAGTCGGTCTTGTGCCGCCCGACGCCTCCCAGGAAATCGTATTCTCGGATGTCGTCTTTCAAGAATTTGCGGATAGTCCAGGCTCTTAGGCCGATTCCTACATTCCAATGCTCGGAGGCAGGCTCATACCCCTCCTGCAACTGGGAGTATGTGCCTTCATATGCAAACCCGTATTGGCAGGCTAGAGTCCGGCCTTTCCACTCGAGCCGGCTGAAGCGTAGCCAGGCGCGTTTGAGGAAACGCGCGGAGAGATCGTGATAGAAATTGCGTTTCCTTTCCCACCCAAAAACGCCGGGCTTCCCGTCCGAATCCCATCGCCTGGTGTGAAGGTCGAATAGAGTCGGAAGCAGCCGCTCGACCTGCTCGGCATCCTCGCAAAACTCCGTCCGCACGTCACTACGGCCTTCCAGGCTACGGAGGACCGAACGCACCTTCGTCCGGAAGCGCGGTTTGAGCTTCGCCAGGTACTCTTCCCAGGTCTTGGGCAGGAGAATTGTGCCGCAAGGGATGTCGCTCTCCATCCAAAGAAGGCGTTCCGATTCCGCCACACGCAGCAGAAAAGGCAGATTGGGGGAACTGGCAGGGATTTCATTGAGCTCGAGAACCGTGCCGCGGTCCAATTCCGTCGCCAGGTGGGCACAAAAACACTCCATCATCTGTTCTTCATAGCCCGGCGCAACAATAAAATCCAGGTAGTCGGAGTCATTCGAACCAGCGCCGATAAAGGTCAACGTGGAAACCTTCTGACCGTATCGCTGCTGCGCCTGTGCGCGGAGAGGCGCAATTCCACACAAAGTACCCAAGTCATCATACGCAGCGAGGATGCGCAACTCTCCCGGGGCGCCGTAGGCAGACCACCACGCGGCCACCCACTCCCAAGTGAGAAATATGGTGTTCGATGCCGACGCGCGCAACAGCCTTTCCCAATCTGCTGCCAGCACTTGCAGGTCGGTCTCCTGACGGAGTTCCACTACCTTCATACGGCCAACCTCACCGGCTCATCGACCACCTGTCGATGCCAAAGTTCCAATACGAGGAAAGTCCAGAGCGTGTCGCCGTAATAGGAAGAATTATCGGCTTCGTGCTTTCGGAAGATATCGGCCATGAAATCGCGCCTGAAATAGCCGCGCTCGGAAGCTCGCGCGGAGAGCAGAGTGTCGTGCAGGAGTTCGCGCATGCGCCGGTCCGATTTCATCCAGCCAGCAACCGGAATCCCGAAACCGTGCTTCTTCTTCTGGAGAATCTCGGGCGGCAGCAACTCACGGAAAGCCCGCTTAAACAGATACCTCTTCTGAAACCATTTGACCTTCAGTCGGGCGGGGATCCGGCCGGAGAACTCCGCCACCGAGCGATCCAGGAACGGAAATCTCGTCTGTATACCGGCCAGTTCTGACATGCACGTCACTTTTGGAAGGTCGTTGTCCGCCAAAGTGATCTTGACGTCCACATAAAGCAAGCGGTCCAGGTGGTCGCGAGCGGCCGCTTGAGAATAGTGGCGCGACGGGGTATCCAGAATCGAGTAGTTTTCCAGCTCCCGCAGGAAGTCGCCTTCAAAAACCTCCGGCAGCGGATGAGTGCGAAGAAACTGGAATGACAGCATACGCTCTACACCAGGCATGTTGGCGCGGCGGACGTAGCGGGCGGCCATGCCGAGAGTGCCGCTCTGGACTGGAAACACGTTCAGGAGAGGCTCTATCAGCCCTTGGCGGAAGACGCGCGGGATGCTGCGATAAACCTCAAAGAACTTATCGGTGGCATAGCGCTCATTCCCGCCAAACAACTCGTCGCCACCATCTCCTGCAAGCAAGATTTTCACTCCATTCTGCGCCGCCAGACGAGCGCAGAAGTAGGTCGGGATAGCGGAAGAATTTCCGAATGGCTCGTCGAAGCAACGGATGATCCGCGGCATTGCGTCAAGGCAGTCCTGCGACCCTACCAGATAGGTGTGGTGTTCGGACTGAAATCTTCTCGCTGCGATTTCGGCATAGTCAAGTTCATTGAATTCCTCCTCGTGATATCCGATGGAAAATGACTTGACCGGACCATCGGTCGCGCGCGTCATCATCCCCAGGACCGTGCTGCTATCGGTTCCCCCACTCAGGTAGGCTCCCAGTTCGGCGATCGGATAGTCCTTGCAGTGATCCGCCACCGAATGCTCCACGATTAGTTCCAATTCCCGGCTCAACCGCGCTTCATTGGAGTGGCCCCCGGTGTCGTAGCGCATGTCCCAATAAGGCTGGATGCGAACCTGCCGGCTGGAGACCACCAGCACCGCGCCGGGAATGATCCGCTGCACTTTCGTGAATACCGTTTCCGGAGCCAGGTTCGCGCTGAAGTTCAGCACATTGGCAATTGCACGCGGGTTGATCTGCAGGTCCGCCGCTCCGCAGCGCGCCAACGCATCAACCCGAGAAGCGATACAGAAAACCTTCTCATCGCGATAATAGGCGAGGCGCTTGATGCCGAAGCCGTCAATCGCCGCGAGCCACTTTTTCTGAGTCCGGTCAAACAGTACCAGCGAGAACGCCCCCCGCAACTTTTCGACAAACCCGGTGCCGAATCGCTCGTACAGCGCAGCCAGAACGGCGGCTGTCGTGGGGACCGAAACGCCGGCCGCTATCGCCAGTTCCTTCTCGTTCAGCAACTCGGCGTCGCAGGCCAGCAGCACCTGCCCATCGTGATAGATTTGTTGCCCGGCGAAGCGGGAAGATACAGCAACTCCGGCGTCGCCCTCGATCCACTGGCTGGACCGCTCCGGCGCTTCGAGCAATAGCCCCGCATTCAACGAACCGAGCGTGCCCGAGATCCGCTCAGGGGTCTCTGGATGCCAAACCGCACAGATTCCACTCATCCTGACTTGTAGACCTCCTGCCACTTGCGAAACATCAGAGTTGTCCAGAGAAGCGCGGACCAGTCTCGCCGCCCTTGCTGGTGCTGATGCCAGCATTTCATCAGGAAGGCGCTGTTCAGCAGGCCGTCCTGGCGGCCGAACAAAGCTTCGTGAGTAACCTCTTTCAACTCGCCCCGGAACCACTCGGCAACAGGTACGGCAAAACCCCTCTTTCGCCGGTTCAAGACTTCTGGCGGCAAGACTCTTTGGAGAGATTTCTTGAAGATGTATTTCCCTTGTCCGCGATGGAGTTTGAGGCTAGATGGAATCTGTGCAATCAGCTCCATCAGTTTATGATCCAGAAGGGGGCAGCGTACTTCCAATGAGTTCGCCATGCTGGCCCGATCTACCTTTACCAGGATGTCGTCCACGAGGTAAGTCTTGATATCGACATACTGAATACGCGACAGCGGATCGGTCGTATCCGCACGGTCATAGTGATACCGCAGCACGTCCAACGAATCGTATCCGGCAAGCTGCTCCCGGAGGTCGGGACTGACGAGGTCGTCCTTCATAGCCGGCGGGCAGCAGGAAATCCCATGGAAGTACCCCTCGATCGGGTTTCGCGCCAGGCTCTGGAACGTCGACTTCCCCCGAAAGACGCGCGGGGCCCAGTCTAACTTCGGATAGAACCGCCCCAGCGGCCCAAAGACGGTCCGGCGCACCGGTTCGGGAACGTAGGAGCGAAGGCGGTTTTCCCACT
>OCTA010000451.1_pt1 | contig 37634 bp, 28 predicted proteins | sample 1538991 | NCBI WGS metagenome assembly OCTA01 (sample SAMEA3539302, study PRJEB22396) | soil metagenome | biome: tundra; feature: field; material: soil | place: USA | collected 2010-05 | depth 0.15 m | reverse complement strand
GCCCTCGCCCTCGCCCTCGCCCTCGCCCTCGCCCTCGCCCTCGCCCTCGCCCTCGTCCGCGTCCGCGCCCGCGTTCGCAGGCCTCGCCGTCGTCGCCCTCGGCGGCGCGACGGACGCCGCGTGGCCCCTCGCGCGATCGCTGTATGCCGAGCCGTCCCTGCGCGCCGCCGGCGTCGACGAGGCTCATGCGCGCGTCCTTTGCGGAGTGGCGGCGGCGAGCACTGACGCGGCCGAACTGCGCGATCTGGCCGACACCGTCGCGGCTATACGGGGGGACGACGCCCCGTCGCGTGCGCTGCTCGAGAGCATCGCCCATCGATTCGCTGCTCGTGCGCTGGTCGTCGTTCGAGTCGACGCCGGGCAGCCTGCGGCGCGCGTCTTTCTCGAGGACACGGGCGCGTTCGATGCGGCAGCCTACCCGCCGGACGGCCCGACCGCGGGTCCTACAGGCACCGCGGCGTCGGCGCCGTCATGGTCGGGTGCCACCCGGTCGCTCCAGCGCGCCTTCGGCCCCACGGCCGCGGCCACGGGCGCCTCCACGGGACCCGTTGGCGGCGGCACCCCCACGCCGGCCCTCGCGACCCGCGAAACGTCGCACAAGCCGAGCGCCGCGCCCTCTCGCCCGTTCTACGAGTCGGTGTGGTTCTGGGGCGCCATCGGAGCCGCCGCGCTCGCCGGAGGCGCAACTTACTTCGCGACCCGAGACAGCAGCCCTTCGACGATCCATCTTGAAGTGCAGGTACCTCGCTGATGGCTCGCAGCCGCCTCGTTCGTTGGGTCACCGCGCTCTCCCTGGCGTTCGCGCTCTCCCTGATCTTCGCCCTCGCGGGGCCCGCCCGGGCCCAGGCCGGCGAAGACCCGCCGGACCTTCCGCCCCGCGACGTCAGCGTCGTCGTCCAGCCTGACGCCGCGAAGCTACCGGCCCTTCCGGCCGACTTCGTCCGCCTCGACCACGACTGGATCGCGATCGAACTCCCCTCGAGCGTCCGCGAGCGCGGCGAAGCGCTCTTGCGCGAGGCCGACGAGTTTCACCTGCGACTCTCGGAAGACTTCGGCCAGCCGACGCTCGAGCATGTGCTGGTACGGGTGGCACGCAGGCCCGACCAGATGGCGGAGCTCGCACCGCAGAACGCGCCGCCGCCCGCCTACGCCGCCGGCGTCGCGTACCCGTCGTTGAGCCTCGTGCTCCTCGCGCTGCAGGCGCCCGAGACGTGGGACGCGCCCGACTTGACCGAGCTCCTCAAGCACGAGCTGACGCACCTGGCCCTGTCGACCGCGGTCGCGGGCCATCACGTCCCGCGCTGGTTCGACGAGGGCCTGGCGATTCACGAGTCGGGCGAGCTCCCCTGGCTGCGCACGAAGACCCTGTGGGACGCGACGCTCGGCAAGCACCTCTTGCCCCTCTCGTACCTCGATGTGCGGTTTCCGAGCGACGGCTACGAGGTCAACGAGGCCTACGCCGAGTCGGCCGACTTCGTGCGCTTCTTGATGCGCGACGCCGACCGCGCGCGCTTCGGATCGTTGCTCGAGCGGGTGCGCGCCGGGGTGCCGTTCGATCGTACCCTGGCCGACGCCTACGGTTCCGACGTTCGCAAGCTCGAGTACGAGTGGCGCGAAGAGCTGAGCCACCGCTTCGGCATCCTCCCGATGGTGACCGGGGGAGGCCTCCTCTGGGTGCTCATCGCGGGCCTCGCCGGCACGGCGTGGATGAAGAAGCGCCGCGTCGCGAAGGCGAAGCTCGCCGAGTGGGCCCGCGAAGAGGCCGAGATGGACGCCGAGATCGAGGCCGCCCGAACCCTCCGCGAGAACCCCGCCGCCGGCGCTCCCACCGAAGACGACGTCCCCCAGCGCATGCCCTCGATCCCCCTCGTGGAGCACGACGGCCGCTGGTACACGGTGCATTGATCTTGGTCGAGGGGAGCCGGCGCTCCCCTCGAGCTCCCCATCCTCGCTGGGGGGACGCTGGCTCGCCGCGTCGAGGGGCGCCCCCTCCGAGCGGCGCTTCATCGGCTCGTTTCCCCCGCGATTCCCTCGACGCTCCCTCGACGCCGTCGGCCTGGAGCCCCCTCAGAGAGGAATGTTGGTGTGCTTGCGAGGAGGGTTGCTGTCTCGCTTGTCCTGGAGCATCTCGAGGCTCCGGTGGAGCCGCGCGCGTAGCGTGCGCGGATAGATGACCTCGTCGATGAACCCGAGCTCGGCGGCCTTGTAGGGATTGGCGAACTTGTCGCGGTAGTCGGCGACGAACTCGGTCCTCGTCTTGTCGGGGTCCGACGCCTTCATTATCTCGCTCCGGCGAACGATGTTGACCGCGCCGTCTGGACCCATGACCGCGATCTCGGCCATGGGGAACGCGAAGTTCACGTCGGCCCGAATGTGCTTGCTCGCCATGACGTCGTACGCGCCGCCGTAGGCCTTGCGGAGAATCACGGTGACCTTGGGCACGGTCGCCTCGGCGAACGCGAAGAGCAGCTTGGCGCCGTGCTTGATGATGCCGCCGTATTCCTGGTCGGTGCCCGGCATGAAGCCCGGCACGTCGACGAACGTCACGACCGGGATGTTGAAGCAGTCGCAGAAGCGCACGAAGCGCGCGGCCTTCATCGACGAGTGAATGTCGAGGACCCCCGCGAGGATCGCCGGTTGATTCGCCACCACGCCCACCGCCCGGCCGCCGATACGCGCGAAGCCAACCACGATGTTCGCGGCGTAGGCCTCGGCCACTTCGAACAGGTATCCCTCGTCGACCACCGCGCGGACTACGTCTTTCACGTCGTACGGGCGGTTCGCCTCGAGCGGGATCATCGTGTCGAGCTCGGGCACGTCACGGAGCGGATCGTCTTCGGTCGCCTTGAAAGGCGGGTTCTCCTGGTTGTTCGACGGGAGAAACGAGAGCAGCGCGCGCGTCTGCGCGAGGCACGTCTTGTCGTCGGGCGACGTCAGGTGACAGACGCCGCTCTTGGTCGCGTGCGCCGACGCGCCGCCGAGGTCTTCCTTCGTGACCTCTTCGTGGGTCACGGCCTTGATGACATCCGGCCCGGTGATGAACATGTAGCTCGTCCCCTCGACCATCAAGATGAAGTCGGTGATGGCGGGCGAATACACAGCGCCGCCGGCGCACGGCCCCATGATGCAGCTGATCTGCGGGATCACGCCGCTGGCGAGGGTGTTGCGAAGGAAGATGTCTGCGTACCCGGCGAGCGACTCGACGCCCTCCTGAATGCGCGCGCCCCCCGAGTCGTTGAGGCCAATGACCGGCGCCCCCACCTTGATTGCCAGGTCCATGACCTTGCAGATCTTCTGGGCGTACGCGCCGCTCAAGCTGCCCCCGAAGACGGTGAAATCTTGGGCAAAAACGAAGATTTTGCGCCCGTCGACGAGACCGTGCCCGGTGACGACGCCGTCGCCGGGGATCTTCTGGTCGTCCATGCCGAAGTCGGCGCAGCGATGCACGACCAGGCGCCCGATCTCGATGAAGCTGCCGGGGTCGAGGAGCAGATCGACCCGCTCGCGCGCCGTCAGCTTGCCGCCCTCGTGCTGCTTCTTGATGCGGTCGGCGCCGCCCCCGAGGAGCGCGCGGGCGTTGAGGTCGTCGAGGCGCCGAAACGGAGAGGTCGGGGCGATCGATGGGGCCGGGGCCGCGGGCGCTGAGGGCGTTGAGAGCGTGAGCGGCGTAGGCGGCGGCGTAGGCATCGGTGCGTTCCTATATCGCGAATTTGGCCGAGTGCGCACCCTAGGCTCAGGTCGACTTACCCGCTATCGTGGGAGCAGCCGGCTAGCCCCGATCCGCGCGCGCCACGCCCCGAATGCAGCCCTCTTTCGGAATGATCTCGCCTTACCCGCAGCCGGGCGAAGTGCTCGACGGCAAGTACCGGGTCGAGCACCTCCTGGGCGAGGGCGGCATGGGGGCCGTCGCGCGTGCGACGCACATCCTCCGGCGGGCTCCCGTCGCGCTGAAGTTCATGAGCGGTGCGGTTCTCTCGCTGCCGGGCGCGGTCGAGCGGTTCGTCAACGAGGGCGTCGCCGCCTCCCAGATCGACAGCGATCACGTCGTGAAGGTGTTCGACGTGGGCCGCCTGCCGAGCGGCGCGCCGTACCTGGTCATGGAGCTGCTCGAAGGGTGCGACCTCGGCCAGCTGCTCGAGCGCGAAGGACCGAGATTGCCGGTCGCCCGCGCTGTCCACTTCACGATCCAGGCCCTCCGGGCCCTGCAGACGGCGCACGTCGCCGGGATCGTGCACCGCGACATGAAGCCGTCGAACTGCTTCGTGATCGACAAGGACGGCGAGCCCGACTTCGTGAAGCTCGTCGACTTCGGCATCAGCAAGGTGCGCGCCGCCGAAGACGGGCAAGGCGCCCACCTGACGCGCACGAACAGCGCGCTCGGCACGCCGCTTTACATGTCGCCCGAGCAGGCGCGGTCGCCGCGCGACGTCGACCACCGGACGGACCTCTACTCCGTGGGCGCCATCCTCTACGAGATGCTCTCGGGGCGAACGCCGTACACGGCGGACACCGGCGAGTTCACCGAGATCCTCTTCAAGATCTTCACCACCGAGCCGGAGCCGCTCTCCAACCTCCGACCCGACCTGCCCGAGGGGCTGGCCGCGCAGGTGCACCGCGCGCTCCAGCGCGAGCGCGACGACCGATTCGCCTCGGCCAACGACATGGCCGAGGCCCTCGCTCCTTACGCCGACGAGCGGAGCCAACAGGTGCTCGCACGGCTCCGCGCGGGGCGACGCAGCGGGATGCCGAACCAGCAGAGCACCGTGACTCCGGCGGCCGCGGACGTGCGCGTCACGCAGGCCGAGGCCACAGCGCGCACGTACGCGAGCGACGGCGATGCCCTGCGGCCGGCGTCGACCTCGGTCGGAGTCACGCGCGAGTCGGACGTGGCCCTGCCGACGGCGCATCCCCGCCGGACAGGGCTCGTCGTGGCGATCGCCGCGGTCCTGGTCGCGGCCATCGCCGGCACGAGCTTGATGTTCCTTCACCGGGGAGCGCCTGCGAGCGAGAGGGCCACCACCGACCCGATGGTCGCCGCTCCGCCCCCGAACGCCTTCGTACTTCCGCCGGCGTCGGGCGCGGTCACCGGGCCGAGCGCAGCGATCGCGCCTGCCGCACCGTCGGTCGTCCTCGCGCCCGAGGTCTCGCCGACGGCGCCGTCGGCGCAACCGTCGGCCCACGCGACCGCACCGACCCGGCCGGTCCCACGCGGCTCCGCGACCTCGCGCGTGTCTCCCGAGACGCCACCCGCCACGCCTCCGGGCGCCGCGCTCCCGACGCAACTCGGCGACCTGAAGCTCCACTGATCCGTGAGACCGACGATGATGGCCCCTTCGCGTTCCGCCGTACCGAGGCTCCGGCTGCTCCGTGTGCTCCGTGTGCTCCGTCGCTCGGCTCGCGTGACCCTGCCGACACTCCTGACGGCAACCATGACGGCAACGCTGACGGTCGAGTCGGCGTTCGCCGCTCCGCCGGCCCCCCCGGCTCCCGCGGCGGCGGTCGACGTGCGGTCGCAGCTCCCCGACACCGCGCGCAAGGCGTGGGACGCCGCCAAGCAGCTGGCCGGCGCCAGCGACTACCGCGGGGCCCTCGTCGAGTTCCAGCGCGCCTACGAGATCTCGCACAACCCGCGGGTTCTCTTCAACGTGGGCGTCACCGAGAAGCTCCTCACGCACTACGCGCGCGCCGTCGACGCCTGGGAGAAAGAGCAGACCGAGGGGGCCGGGCAGCTCTCGGCGACCGAGCTCACGGAGCTGAAGAACGCGGTCGCGATCGTGCAACAGTTCGTGACGACGATCGACGTGACGGCCAACGAGCCCGACGCGACGCTCTCGATCGACGACTACCGCATCGGCAAGACCCCCTTCCCCGGTCCGGTTCGCATCGACGTCGGCAAGCACGTGCTCAAGCTCTCCAAGGAGGGGTTCGTCGAAGCCGTGCAGCCGGTCGACGTGGCCTCGGGCGCGAAGACGCCCGTGGTCTTCAAGATCGAGCCGCTGAACAAGACCGCGCTGGTGTCGGTGGCCGTCGGCGGCGCGGCGAGCGCCACCGTGTTCATCGACGGACGCGACATGGGCCCCGCGCCGTTCAAGGGTGAAGTCGGCGCCGACCGGCACACGATCGAGGCGCGCGCGCATGGATACGTGACCGTCGGCCAGACGGTCGACGTACAGTACAGGCAACCGATGAGCCTCGTCTTGACGCTCTCGCAGGAACGGCACGAGGGTCGGCTGAAGGTCACGGCTCCAGAGGGCGCCGCCATCGCGATCGACGAGAAGGCCGTGGGCGCCGGGTCGTACGACGGAGTGATCTCGACCACCGGGGGGCACCAGCTCGTCGTGACGAAGCCGGGGTACCAGACGTACTCGACCGAGGTCTTCGTGGCCGACGACCAGGTGCGCGAGGTCAACGTGTCGCTCAACCGCGAGGTGAAGGCCAGCTGGGTGGGCTGGGGCGTCGGCACGCTCCTGGTCGTCACGGGGGGGATCGTCGCCGGTTACTTCGTGTTCAAGCCCACCGACCCGAGCCCGACCTCGGGTACGCTCTCGCCGTTCATCACGACGGCGAGCCACGGGCTCCACTTCTGAAAGTGAGAATATCGATGGGCAAGTGGCGGGCGGATGCGTTCGCGTTGGCCGCGCTGGCGGCGGTCTCGGTGGTCACGGCGAGCGGCTCGGGGTGCTCGACCACGAAGCCGACCGAGCTCGTGCCGGGCGTCTCGAGCCAGGTGGTCGTGCCCCACGATCTCCAGGCGATCCGCCTGACCGTCACGGCCAACGGCGGAGTGGTGTTCGATCGGGCCTACGACGTCGGCGCGAACAGCACGGTGACGCTGCCCAGCACGCTGGGCGTCATCTCGGGCGCGTCCGGCGAGACGGTGGTGACCATCACCGTCCGCGGGTACGAAGTGCCTTGCATGACGTCCAACGATTGCCGGGAGATCGGCGACGCGCCGGTGGGCGACAACGGCTCGCGCATCCTCCGGCGATCGATCCAGTCGTTCGTCGATCAGCACACGCTCTTCGTGCCGATGCCGCTCTCGTACTCGTGCTGGAACACCGACTGCGGCGACGGGGCCATGGGCTGCAAAGGCAACCAGTGCGTCGATGCCACGATGGTGCAGAGCGCGCTCGTCGACTACAACCCGTCGCTCGTCGACGGCACCGACGTGTGCTTCAGCCCGCACCAGTGCTTCGGCGACCAGCCCGACGGCGGGAAGAGCCTCGCGATCGCTCCGACGCTCGTCGACGCGGCGAACTGCGTCTACGCGTTCCCGTCGATCCCCGGCCTGCCAGTCGCGGAGGGTCAGCTCAACGTGCGCGCGTACTACCAGAACTTCGGCTGGCCGATGAACCCGACCAGCGCGTCCCAGCCGGTGTTCAATAGCGGCGGCGAGCAAGAGATCCTCAACGAGGACGCCGTCGAGGGGTTCACCCTGGTGGGCGCACCCGCTCCGTCCGACGCCGGTGCAGGCGCTGCGGACGCGGGCCCGAGTGGCGCGCAGCAGACGTACTTCAAGCTCGCCCCGGGCCTCTGCAAGCTGGTCCAGGCGGCGAGCACTCCCCCCGCGAACCCGTCGGCGGGCGGCGCCGGTACGTACATCACGATCAGCGACCTTCGCGTCGCGAACCTGTGCGCACCGAAGACGCCGCTCCTCCCGATCTGCGCGGGCCAGCAGACGAACGGGCCCGCGCTCCCGAACGGCGAGATCACGAGCGACGAGACGTGCAACGTCGGCGTCTCGCTCGCCCCCACGCAGAGCTCCCTCTATCTCGTGATGGACGAATCGGCCGTCATGTCTGGCGCGTTCGGCCCGATGGGGTCGGCTACCGCGCTGAGCCTCTCGCTCAGCGATCCGGTGTTCAAGCGCACGTCCGCGGCCTTCACGTTCCTTCCGGGACAGCCCGCGGACTGCACGGGCGCGACCACGGCGTTAACCACGCCGATGATTCCCTTCGGGCTTGCGAGCGCGGTGCAGTCGCAGATCGCCCAGCAGCTCAACGACTGGGTACCCAAGGACACGAAGACGGCGCCCAGCCCCCTCGAGCTCCAGGCCGCCATGCGCCTCGACGCCGGCGCGTACACGCAGCTCGTCACGTTCCTGAAAGGCAAAGAGCTCCCGAACATCGCGGCGGCGATGTTCTTCGTCAATCGCGCGCCCGACCTCACGAACGACTGCAACCCGCCGCTCGTCGGACAGCCCACGGTGAAGGCCGCCCTCGAGAGCGAGATCCTCGCGGCGTTCAACGGCACCCCGAGCCTGCAGACGTACTTCGTGATCCTCGACGACGACGCGCACGACACGGCCACACCGACCGGCGCGCTCACGTTCTTCCAGCAGGTGCAGGCCGATCTGCCGCAAGCGGTACAGGTGCTCGACGCGACCCAGGCGATGACGAACATGCAAGCCGCGCAGACCGAAGCGGCGAACTTCTCGAAGCTCGTCACGCAGCTCGGAACGTGCATCTACGACTACGTACTCCCGACCGGAACGGACATCTCCACGGTGGGCCTGTCGTTCACCATCCCGGGCCGGGCCACCACGGTCGTTCCGCGCGCGCCCGCTTGCAGCGCGGCGAACCAGAGCGCGGTCGACGGATGGAACGTCGACAGCGGTCGCCTTCGCATCTGCGGAGCGTCGTGCAACAACCTGCGAAACGGGATCCTGGCGTCGGCCGCGGCGGCGCTGCAAGCTCACCAGCCCGCGCAGGACATCCCCGTGTCCGCCTCGATCTTCTGCTCCGGCTCGGCCCCCGTGAACAACGCCGCCCCCTCCGCCCCCGACGCGTCCGCTCCGATCACCATCGAGGGCGGCGTCGCCGACCAGGTGGACGGCGGCTCCAGCGACGCCTCCACCGGCAGCATCATCGGGGTCGTCGGCGACGGCAGCGCGTCGACGCCCGACGCTGCCGCCACCGCCACCACGCCGTAGACGGCTGCACGCCGGCCTACGTATCGCGCGGATCCATCGAGTCCTTCGCGCGGCGCATGCGCGTTTCGAGCTCGTCGAGGGTCCTGGGCCAGTCGCCCTTTAGGAGCCGCGACAGACCGCGGTCAGCGAGCAGCTTGCCGCCGGTCTGGCAGCGCGCGCAGTAGTTCGCTTCGTTCTCGGCGTACGCGATCCGCTGCACGGGCGCGCCGCATCGCGGGCAGGGCTTCTTGTACCGGCCGTGCACTGCCATCTCGTCGCGAAAAGCGGTGACCTTCTCGGGGAAGTCGTCGCCGACGTCGAGCGCGAGCCGCTCGGTCCATTCGCGAAGGGTCGCCTGCGTGGCGTCGAGGAGGCGCGCGATCTCGTCGTCGGCCATCTTCTGCGTCAGCCGGACCGGCGACATCTGAGCACGCCAGAGGATCTCGTCGGAGTAGGCGTTCCCGATGCCGCTCAGGAGGCGCGGGTCGGTGAGCGCGCGCTTGATCGTGTGGTTCTCGCGACGGAGCGCCGCGGCGAAGCCCTCGACGTCGGCGTCCATCGGCTCGATGCCGCCCGGATCGAGCGCCCTCACGGCGTCCTCCCCCCTCACGACGTGGAGCGACGCCCGCTTCTTGGTCGAGGCCTCGGTCAGCACGAGCGTGCCGGCCGCAAAGTCGAACGCCGCGAGACCGACCTTGGCGGGCACGGGCGCGCCCGGCGGTCGCCAGCGCAGTCGGCCGGCGACCATCAGGTGGAGGACGAGGTGCAGATCGCCGTCGAGATCGAAGACCAGCCGCTTGCCGACGCGCCGCAGGGAGACGACGCGCCTGCCGGATGCGTCCTTCAGCGGAGGATCGAACGAGCGCACGAGGAACGGGCTCGCGACCCGCACCCGTTCGAGCACCTCACCGGCCACGCGGCGGCGCAAGTGCAGCAAGTACACTTCGACGTCGGGCAGCTCCGGCACGCTCCGAGCAATCTAAGGCGCGCACGGCTGTCCGTCGCCAATCTCCGCTCGAACGCGAGGCGACTAAGGGCCGAAGGCCATGCCGAGGAACGGGCCGAGAAAGACCTGCGCGCCGGACGCCAGCTGGTAAGCGGGGGTGGCGATCGGAACGGGCGTCTGGCCGGCGGCCCCCAGCAGTCGGGGCGCGCTCGGCGGCGGGGTCGTGTTCGAGCCCCAGATGCTCGCGTTGTCGGCCCACATGAGGAGGCCCGCGGTGAACGCGACGGTGGGCGTCACACGGATCTGCACCGAGCCCTCGAGCGTGATCGCCGGCGACAGATACGACACGCTGGTGTCGCCGGTCGGGCTGTACACGTCGACCCGGTTGGTGCCGTCGGTGGTCATCGAGTCGCGCTTCATCAGGAGCTGCTTGTACGAGAGGCCGACGCCGCCGGCGACGGTGGCCCGCACGATGCGCCCATCGAGCGTGGCGCGAACGCGAATCGCGGTGAGCCCGCCGACGCGCGCGAAGGTGAACTTCTCGTCGCGCGGGGGGAACGCGAGGGGCGACGAGGAGTTCGCCCCCGTGGTCGTGAAGTGCGCGGTCTCGCTGACGGTGTCGGCAGAGCCCGCGAGCATCAGCTCGAAGCCGACCGGGTCCCACGTCCAGCCGACGTAGCCGTAGATTCCCCCGCCCGCGGCGTTGCCCGTGTCGCAGCCCGAAGCGTCCAGGTTTCCGCAGCTCGTATCGAGGTTGGTCCCCTCCCCGCCGAGGCCGAACAGGCCGGCGAGCCCGAAGCCGCCGTAGAGCCCCTCGAAGGGCCGCTGCGCCGCTTCGGTAGACACGGCAGCCTGGATGGCCTTGAGCGCGACGGTCTCGGCCCAGGTCTCGCGCTCGCCGAGCGAGACCGTCTTCTCGAAGCGCGCGTAGCCGTCGCGCTCGACGACGACGACGTGAGAGCCGGGCGCCACATCGCCGGCGAAGCCGCCCTCGCCCTTGGCCACGCCGTCCACGTACACGAGGCCCTTGCCGTCGTCCGTTCGCACCTGCAGGTGTGCCGCGGTGGCCGATGAGACGAGATCGACGGCCACGTTGGCGCCCGCGTTGACCGTGATCGTCTGCGCGAGCGCGGTCGCCGACGAGCTGCGGCCGGTGATCTCGTGCGACCCCGAGGGCAGATCGCCCTCCCACGGCGTGGCGCCGAGATCCAGGCCGTCGATGATCACCCGGAGCGGCTCGCTTCCCAGCGCGTGAACGACGACGTGCCCTCGCGTCGTCTGCGGGACCAGGGGATTGGCGTCGATCACGGCTTTGCCGTCGGCCTGAACGTCGGCCGCGCCGATGTAGGGAACGAAGCCGGCCCGGGTGACGCGCACTTCGTGCGTGCCGACGACCACGCGAACGAGCGCGGCGATCGGTGACGTGCCGATCGACTTGCCGTCGAGGGCCACGTCGGACCCGGGCTCTTCGGCGTGGATCGACAGCGCGCCCGTCTTGCTCGCGAGCTCTTTGAGCCGGGTCGTCACCAGCGTCTTGTCTGCGCCCGGGAGCTTGGCCAGAAACGTGCGCTGGGCCTCGGTGTAGGCGTCGAACGCCTCGCCGAGACGACCGAGCTGATAGAGCGCGTCGGCCACCCCCAGCTGCCCGTGCGCCGTGGGGCCGACTTGCTGGGCGGTCTGGTAGTGACCGAGCGCGCCGGCCCAGTCCTTCGCCTTGGCCGCCTTGTCGCCCGCGGCAGTCTCGGTGGCGGCGGCCGCGGCGGCGGCCGCTGCGGGCGTGACGGGCGCGGGTGGCGCCTGCGCGTGGAGCGGCGTCGTTGCCGTCGCGATCGCAAGCGCGAGGAAGAGCACGAGGCGGCGCGAAGGCTCTCGATTCTTCAAGGTGAGCTTCGCAGGCTAGGGAAGAGCCGGGGAACCCGTCAATCGGATCCGGCGGCGCCGGACGCCAGTGCCTTCCGGGGGAGCGGGCGTCAGGACCGCGGGCACGACGGCGCTCGTGGCGGGTCGACGTATTCCACGAACTCGCCGCGAAACGTGCGGAGCGTCGTCGTCCCTTCGAGGGGGCGCCGCGCGACCACGGGGTCGGCCTGCAAGGGGACCTTGCCGCGGCCACCGGGCGTGTCGCAGATGAACTTCGGGAGCGCGATGCCGGAGACGCGGCCCTGGAGACGCGCCATGAGCTCCACGCCTCGCTCGAGGGGCGTCCGGAGGTGACCCGTGCCCCGCACCGGGTCGGCCTGCAGAAGGTAGTAGGGCCGAACGCGCGACCGAACGAGCCCCCGGAAGAGGGCGGCCAGCACGGCTTCGTCGTCGTTGATTCCCGCCAGCAAGACGGTCTGGTTCATCACCGGAAAGCCGGCGTCGGCGAGGCGCTCGCACGCCGCGCGGGCCTCGTTCGTGATCTCTTTCGGGTGGTTGAAGTGCGTCATCACCCAGATCGGGTGGTACGGGCGGAGGGCCTGAACCAGCTCGGGCGTGATCCGCATAGGGAGCGTGACGGGCACGCGCGTCGCGAGGCGGATGGTCTCGACGGTCTCGACGGCGCGCACCGCCGCGACGACGCGCACGAGCCGGTCGGTCGCCATCGCCAGCGGGTCGCCTCCGCTGACGATGACGTCACGCACCTCCGGGTTCGAGCGCAACCACGCGAGCGCCGGGGCGAGCGCGTCGAGGGAGACGGCGCCGTCGCCATTGCCGACCATTCGCGACCGGGTGCAGAAGCGGCAGTACACGGCGCAGCGATCCGTGGCGAGCAAGAGGACGCGGTCCGGATACCGCTGCACGAGGTGAGGGGCGACCTCGTGGGCCTCTTCGCCGAGCGGATCGACGAGGTCGCCGGGCACGGTGTCGTCTTCGCGCGCGTCGGGCACGCACTGCCGGCGCACGGGACAGTTCGGGTCGTCGCGATCGACGAGCGAGAGGTAGTACGGCGTGATGCGGAGCGGCAGCCCCTGGTGCTCGGCGCGGCGTGCACCCGCGAGCTCGCCGGGCGTGAGCGGGAGGGCGCGCGCGAGCTCGTCGGCCGAGCTCACCGCGTGGCGGAGCTGCCACTGCCAGTCGTGTGCCTCGTGCGTTCGGTCGGGAGCCCGGCCGGGAGCATCTTCGCGAGGCACCACGGACGCGGCCATCGGCAAGAGCGACCCCGCCTTCAAGGCGCGCCGGCCTCTCTCACGTCGACCCTGACCTGCGCCAGCGCCGCCTCGTCGATCGCGACGGGAAACTGCTTACGGAGCTCGTCGAGGAGCGCGGCTTCGGCGGCCCGCGCCTTGTCTTGCGCGAGCTTCACGCGCACGCTCCGCTCGGCGTCCTGCAAGGTGAGATCACGGGGAGCCGTCTTGCTCTCGAGCTTCACGACGTAGAACTTCCCCCGCGCCGCCACCACGCGAGGCAGCACGTCGCCCACGTTCGCGATCTCGAAGACGGCCGCACGGACCTCGTCGGGCACGCGCGCGTTCACGCCGCGCGGATCGCCCGGAGGGCTCACGAAACCGAGGTCACCGGCGAGGTCGAGCGGGCCCTCGCTGGCGCTCCCGCTCCCGCCGCCCCGCGGCTCGAGAGACCGGGTGCGAACGAGCTGGCCCCATTGCTCGGGGGTCGCCTTGCCGGCGGCCTCGAGAGCCGCCGCCGCGGAGGCCGGTGTGCCGAGGACGATCGCCGAGACGCGCCGGCGCTCGGGATCGTGGAACTCGACCTTGTTGGCCTCGAAGTACGCCTGCACTTCAGGCGCCGGGATGTCGTTGGGCGCCGGGACGCCCTCGCGCGCTCGCTTGAGGATCGCGTCGCGCAGGACCTCGCGGATCTCTTGCTGCGTCGTCGGGTCCTTGTCGTAGCCCTTCTCCCGAGCTTCGTCGGCCAGGAGCATGACGTCGATCATCTCGCCGAGGAGCTCGCGGCGGCGAGCGGGCGCCGAGTACCTGATGCGATCGAACTGGTCCATGTGCTGGAGCGCCGCCACGTAGTCGCCGAGCGTGATCGTGTGTTCCCCGACGCGCGCGAGGACCTGCACCGCGTCTCCGGGCGACAGCGACCCGCTCGTCGCGCCCGCATCGGCGGGCGCGACCGGCGACTCGCTGGGGTGCGAACAGGCCGCCACGCCTCCGCCGAGCGCGACGGTCGACGCGAAGGTCAAGGCGAGGGTCAACGCGACAGGGCGAGCGAGCGCCAGCACATTGCACGGAAACGACCGCAACGAATGGGCGGGGGCCACGATCGCGCGCATCAGGCCCGGGGAATTACTACGAGAGACGGGCCGGCGCTCTTTGTTTTGGGGGAGCGGGCGGCGCCTGGTAAACCTGCCGGAGCCATGGCCAGCGCCGAGGGACAGGTCCGCGCCGTCGCCGAGCCGTCGGGGGAGGCTCCGCCGCCGGAAGCGCGAGCGGGCGCGTCGCGGCCACTGGTGGCGACCACGCTGCGATGGGCGGCCGGGAGCGCGGCGTTCGCCCTGGGCCTCGCGGCCGCCGCGGAAGCGATCCTGCTCTTCACACATTCGAGCCGCCCCTTCGACGTCTTCGCCGGGCCGCTGGCGCTCGGGTCGGTGGCCGCGTCGCTCGTGCTCGTGTTCCTCCTTCGCGCCGAAGAGTCCCGGCTCGCGCGCGAGCTCCGGACCGCGCGCACCGGCACGCCCGTCCTTCGCGCGCTCATCGCGCGGCGTCGGGTGGCGCAGCCGTTCTTCGTGCGCCTGGCCTCGACCACCCTCGGCACGGCCGCAGTGCTCATCGCCGACGGCGACCGGGACGGCGCTCTCGACTTTACGGCCAAGACGTCCCCCTTGATGCGGGGGGGGAGGCTCGACGCGCTCCGCGCTGTCGTCGAAGCCGACCTTCGGCGAGCGGACGGCACGGCGGGGGACCTCACGCGAGTGATCGACGACCTCCGGGCGATGCCGCCCATCGACAATCGCGAGGCAGACCTTTACCTGACCCACGTTCTCGTGAAGGCCATCCTCGCGCGAGGCGACGCCGACGCCGGCTTCGACCTGGCGACCCGGCTCACCGGCGCGGCCGACGACGAGGCGCGGATCTACGCAACGTGGCTGAGAGTGTGGTTCGACCTCGATCAAGAGGAGATCGCGGGCGAAGCCGGCGGCGCGAACGAAAGCGAGGGCGCGGGCGCCGACGCAGGGGAAGGCGCGGGTGCGGGCGCGAGCGAAGACGCCGACGCCGACGCCGACGCCGACGCAAGGAAAGCCGCGAACGAGAAGGCGTGGCCGGCGCTGTCCGAGGGCGAGTTGCGAATGGCGACGCTCGTGGCGCGCGCGCACGGTGCGGAGGACCTCGTCACGAAGCTGTCGCATCGCCTGTCTGGCATTGCGCCATCGGAGCCGCGAGAGTAGTCGTGGAGGTCGAGGGCTGATGCGTCAAGTCGACGAGCGTGAGGGTGATACGGTAGCTCCGCCCCCTCCGCACCCGGCGCTCAAATATGGGCGCATTGTTCTCAAACTCAGCGGCGAAGCGCTTTGCGGGCGCGACGGTGGTTTTGGTATCGACGGAGAGGTCATCCGGGCCACCGCCGCCGAACTGGCCGAGGTTCACGCGCTGGGCGCGCAGATCGGCATCGTCGTCGGCGGGGGAAACATCTTCCGCGGGCTCAAGGGCGCCAGCACTGGCATGGACCGCGGCCAGGCCGACTACATGGGCATGCTCGCGACCGTCATCAATGCCCTGGCGCTGCAAGACGCGCTCGAGAAAGCGGGCGTCGCCACCCGCGTGATGACGGCCCTCGAGATCCGGCAGGTCGCCGAGCCGTACATCCGGCGGCGCGCCATTCGCCACCTCGAGAAGGGCCGCTTCGTCATCTTCGCCGCGGGCACCGGCAACCCCTACTTCTCGACCGACACCGCCGCCGCCCTCCGCGCGATGGAGATCCAGGCCGACTGCCTATGCAAGGCGACCAAGGTCGAAGGCATCTACGCGCAGGACCCGGTCCATCACCCCGAGGCGCAAATGTACGGGCGCATGACGTTCGATCGCTTCCTGGCCGATCGCCTCGCCGTCATGGACTCGACCGCGGTCACCCTCTGCCGCGACAACTCGATGCCCATCCGCGTCTTCAAGATGGCCACCCGCGGCAACATCAAGAGCGTCGTCCTCGGCGAGTCGATCGGCACCATCGTCGAAGGCTGACGCGATATGGGCCGCAGAAGCGCATCCGCGCTGTCGGGAGACCGAGATGGGCATCTCTGCTCCGTGACTCTGCGCCTCTGCGGCCAATCTCGCGGGCGCGACGCCGAAGCTAGATCGACCCCGAGAAGACGAAGCGCGCAGGCCCGCGCATGATGGCGTGGCCGGCTTCGTCGAGGGTGACGTCGAGCCGGCCTCCCGGAAGGCGCACGGCGATGGGGCGGCCTTTCTCGACGAACCCTTTCGAGACTGCGACGGCTGCCGTGGCGCAGGCGCCGGTGCCGCACGCGAGCGTGATGCCCACGCCGCGCTCCCAGACGACGAGGTCGATGCCGTCGCCGGCGACGCGACTGAACTCGACGTTGGTGCCACGGGGAAAATCGGGGTGCTTCGCGAGCCGCGGACCGAGGTGATCGATGTCGGTGCGCGCAAAGACGCCGAACAGCACCGCGTGTGGGTTGCCCGCGTCGGCCACAGTGACGGACACGCTCTTGCCGCCGACGTCGAGCGTCCGGTCGCCGAAGAGGCGGATGACGCCCATGTCGACCGTGACGATCCCCTCGCCGTCTGCGTCTTCGACCGCGCACGGACTGACCCCCGCGTCGGTGTCGACGCGTATCGTCCCGTCGCGTAGCCCCCTGGCGCGAGCCACGTGCACAGCGACGCACCGCACGCCGTTCCCGCACATCTCGGGGAGCGAGCCGTCCGCGTTGATGACGCGCATACGAACATCGCAGCCCAGCTTTCGCGAAGGGAGCACGAGCAGCACCCCGTCGGCCCCGACGCCGAACCGGCGGTCGCAGATCTCGACGGCGCGCTCGGGCGTCACGAGCGATTCGTCGCCCGTGTCGAAGACGACGAAGTCGTTGCCAAGCCCTTCGTACTTGAAAAACTGCACGTCTCGACCCCTTCGCCACCCGCGTAGCGGGCGCAGGCGCGCGCCGACCCGCTCATGGCGGACCCTAGCACGAGGGCCGGACGGTCGTTTTTCACCCGTTTCTTGCTAACTTGGGCGCCCGATGTCTCGCCTGCGCTTCGTCACGTCCGGAGAGTCTCATGGCCCGCGCTTGACCGCGATCGTCGAGGGCGTGCCCGCGGGTCTCGCGCTCCTCGCCGAAGACGTCGACGTCGATCTCGCGCGACGCCAGCGCGGCTACGGGCGCGGTGGCCGCATGAAGATCGAGACCGACCGTGTCGAGTTCATCGGCGGGGTGCGCGGCGGCGAGACGCTCGGCGGGCCGATCGCGATGTCGATCCCGAACCGCGACCACACCAACTGGCTCGACCGGATGTCACCGGCCCCGATGCTCGCGCAACCCGAAGCGCTCACGCGACCGCGCCCCGGCCACGCCGACCTGGCCGGCGGATTGAAGTACGACCGGCACGACCTCCGCGACATCCTCGAGCGCGCCAGCGCCCGCGAGACGGCGCCGCGCACGGCGGTCGGCGCCGTGTGCCGGACGCTGCTCCGCGCCGTGGGGATCGACGTCTTCGCGCACGTCGTCGCGATCGGGCCCGAGTCGGCGCCCCCTACCGTCCTGCCGCCGAGCGAGCTCCGCGCGCGCTCTCGAACCAGCGATCTCGCGTGCGTCGACCCGGTCTCCGCCGAGCGCATGAAGGACGCGATCCGCGAGGCCGCGCACTCGGGAGACACGCTGGGCGGCGTCTTCGAAGTGATCGCCACCGGCGTGATGCCCGGCCTCGGTAGCCACGTGCAGTGGGACCGAAAGCTCGATGGTCGCCTGGCGCAGGCGTTCATGAGCATCCAGGCCATCAAGGGCGTCGAGATCGGCCTCGGTTTCGGCGCGGCGCGCGTCCGCGGCTCCGAGGTGCACGACGCCATTCACTACGACGGCGCCCGGCACGCCTTCACCCGGCCGACGAACCGCGCAGGCGGCCTGGAAGGGGGCATCACCAACGGCGAGCCGGTGGTGTGCCGCGTGGCGATGAAGCCTATCGCGACGCTGAAGAAGGCGCTCGCCAGCGTCGATGTCGTCACCAAAGAAGCCTACGAGGCGGCCTTCGAGCGGAGCGACGTCTGCGCCGTCGCGGCGGCGAGCGTCGTGGGCGAGGCGATGGCGTGCATCGTCCTGGCCGATGCCCTGGTCGAGAAATTCGGCGGCGACTCGCTCGGCGAGCTCGCCCGGAACGTCGAGACCTACCGCGCCCAGCTCGCCGGGTACTGACATGAAAGCGACGCGGCCCATCGTCATCAGCGGGTTCATGGCCACGGGCAAGAGCACCGTGGGGCCGCGCGTCGCCGCGCGCCTCGGCGTCGCGTTCATCGACACCGACGCCGAGATCGAGCGCGCCACGGGCCGGCGCGTGCCGGATCTCTGGCGCGAGGAGGGAGAATCCGCGTTTCGGGCTCGCGAGGGGGCGCTCGTCGAGGCCCTTCTGGGCGATCCGACGCCCCGGGTGATCGCGTTCGGCGGCGGCACCGTGACCACCGCTCGCACGCGCCGGCTTGCCGTGGATCACGCCCTCGTCGTCACCCTGACGGCGTCGCCCGAGACCGTCGCGGGCCGGATCGGCGAGATCGCCCAGCGGCCGAACCTCATGGTCGGAGGAGACCCCGTGGCCCATGCGCGCGAGCTCCTGGCGCATCGCGCCGAGGCCTACGGCGAGTGCCACCTCGCCCTGTCGACAGACACGTTCGACGCCGAGGCCGTCGCCGACGCCGTGGTGGCGCTCGCGGAGCGTGACCCGCTCGTCGTTCCTCTCGGGACGCGAAGCTACGCGATCGACGTGTGCGTCGACGCGCCCGAGCGACTGACCGACGCCCTCGCTCGATGCGCGCCGTCGTCGATCGTGTTCGTGAGCGACTCCAACGTGCAGCGTCACCGGGGCGCGAGGCTCGAGGCCGCGCTGCGCCCTCTCGCTGCCCGCGTCTCGCGCGTCGTTCTCGCGCCTGGCGAGGCCCAGAAGACGCTCGCGAGCGCGAGCACGATCTGGGACGCCGCGCTCGGAGGGGGCGTCGATCGGGACGCGGTCGTCATCGCGGCGGGCGGCGGCGTCGTCGGAGACCTCGGGGGCTTCGCGGCGGCGTGCCTGCTCCGCGGAGTGCGCTTCGTTCAGGTGCCGACCACGTTGCTCGCCATGGTCGACTCGTCGGTCGGCGGCAAGACCGGCTTCGACCATCCCGTCGGCAAGAACCTCATCGGCGCGTTCCACCAGCCGAGCGCCGTCGTCGCCGACCTCGGTCACCTGACGACCTTGCCCGCGCGCGAGCGGGCCGCCGGTCTGGCCGAGGTCGCGAAGATCGCGCTCGCCACGAACCTGCCGCTCCTCGAAGCGCTCGAGCGAAACGCTCGCGCCCTCGCGCGAGGCGACACCGACGCTCTCCTTCCCGTGGTGCGCGAGGCGATCGACGCCAAGATCCGGATCATCCGCGATGACGAGCGTGAGAACGGTCCGCGGGCGCTCCTCAACCTGGGGCACACCGTCGGCCATGCGCTCGAGGCGCACGGAGGTTACGCGCGCTGGCTTCACGGCGAGGCCGTCGCGCTCGGCACCGTGGCCGAGATGCGCGCCACCGCCGCCCTCGGCTGGACGCCGCCCGCGCTGGTCGACCGGGCCCGCGACCTGTTCGCGGCGCTGGGCCTCCCGGTTCGCGCCGACCCCTCCGAGGTGGCCGCGTCGTGGCCGTTCGTCGCGAATGACAAGAAGCGCTCGCGAGACGCCGTTCGCCTTCCCGTGGTGACCGCCGCCGGCCGCTCCCACGTCGAGCGCATCGGGCTCGCCGAATTGCACGCCGCACTGCTGCTCCCCGGCTAGCCGCCCGCCCAGCCGGGCCTGCCGGCGGGCGACTTCGGCACGTTTTTGGCGCTTTGTTCGCCGGAGCGGTACCGTTTGTGTGGTTCGGCGTCTGTTGTCGACGCGGTTGCGGCTCGGTTGTTAGAGCGGTTGTGAGACGGGCGAGCGGCACCAGTGTGCGAGCGCCCCTTGGAGGATTCCGATGAAGCGCGTCTGGGGACACGTCTTGGCCGGGCTTTCGCTGGTCGCGGGGATCGCGACGACCGGCTCGCTGATCGCGGCCTGCGTCCACGACGACAGCACCATCTTCGTCAACGGAGTGCTCGCGCCGCAGTTCGTGACGCCGGGGATGGTGTGCACGTACACGCCCGATCCAACGCAGCTCCACATCACGTCGGGGGTCCTCGACATCGGCATCACCGACAAGTACACGGCCGAATTCCTCGTCGGAAATCAGATTGTTCCGCGCGGCGATCCGAACCAGCCCCAGTCCGAGACGTCGTTCGCGTACATCCAGGGCGCCGTCGTCCGGATCCTGGACGTGCATGGAGCTCAACTCACGACGTTCACCCAGCCGGTGGGCATCACCATCCCGCCGTCGTCGGGCACGACCCCGGGGTACGCCCCGATCGGCGTGGAGATCGTCGATTTCCTGACTACGCAGAGCCAGCTGAGCGCGGTGACCGGCGACCGCACGACGACCCTCATCCCCTACGTGCGATTCTTCGGTACGACCCTGGGCGGCGAGTCGATCGAGTCGAACGAGTTCGGGTTCCCGATCACCGTCTGCTCCGGGTGCCTCGTCACGTTCGCCGCTGCGGACGTCAATCCAAAGTTCAAGTTCCCGAACTGCATCGGAAACTCGACGTCGAGCACGACGTCAACCTCCGTGCCCTGCTCGATCGGGCAGGACTTCCCCGTCGACTGCACGAACTGCTCGGCGGCCGTGTGCCGGCCGAACCAGAACACGCTCGCCAGCGACGCGGGTACCGGTACCGACTGAGCGCCGCAGGGATGCGGCGGAGGGCAGGCCGAATCGCCTCGGGGGCCGTGCTCCTGGCGACGGCGTTCCCCGCCCCGCGCGCGCAGGCCGACCCCCAGGCGAGCGTGGGTCTCACCCTCGGGGCCGAGGCTCGAGACGCGGTCGGGCCGGACCCGTTGCGCGGAGCGTTCCATCTGGGGGGCCGCGCGAGCGTCCTCTTTCTCCGAAGCCGGGGGGCCGACATGGCGATCGGTCCCTATCTCGACGTGGCCACCGCCGGGTTCCACGACGTCGACCTGGGCGGGGGCGCCGAGTGGCTGCTCCCCGTTCGCGACGACCTCCCCCTAGTGGTCTCGGCCGGCGCTTTCTGGCGCGACGGCGACGGACGGTCGTGGACGCCGGGCATGGAGAGCACGCTGTTCTTCGGGTCCCGAAGCTACAATTTCCACTCGTGGTACGGCCTCGCCGCGGGCGTCTTCGTGCAGAGCCGCTGGCTTCCCTCGTCGCCCAGCACGCTCGACCTGGTGTTCGGCCTGCAGATCGACGGAGAACTGCTGGCGCTCCCCGCTGTCTTTCTCTTCGAAGCGCTCACCCACTGAGGGCCGCCCCGTCCGAGGAGCAGAGATCAGACAGGCGTTCGTTCTCCTCGAATCCACAGAGCCTCGGCGTTCAAATCGCTGAAACGGAGATTTATTGCGACGTGAAGCGGCACGTGGCGACGTCGCCCGCGCATGTCCGTGCATTGAATCGGAGAGGTCGTGGGAATGGTCTTGCGCTCACTTTGGGCGAACGCGGCCGCGTGGCGCCTCGTCGCGGCGCGCACGGCACCATCGACCTCGGAATGCGCGCGCCGGCGGCTCAGCCCCTCGCCCGAGCTCGCCCGCGAGCCAGGCCGAGCCAAGGCCAAGGGTGCGCTGGTGACGTCCCGAGGCTCCTGGTATTGTCGGCGCGTGGACCGCCGCACAGTCGAGCTGCGCATCGCGGGACAGAGCTATCGCGTCGTGAGCTCGGCCCCGGAGGAGGAGCTTCAGCGTCTGGCCCAGGCCGTGGGCGCCAAGCTCGCCGAGATCGTCCCGAAGGGCCGACCCATGCCAGCGCAGGCGATGTTGCTCGCGGCCATCGCGCTCGCTCACGACGTCGAAGAGTCTCGCAGCGAGCGGGCGGCCCTCGAGCGGCGCACCCGCGATCTGTTACGGCGTACCCTCGTTCGCATCGACGACGCGCTCGAGCCCGTCCAGGGCGCCGAGGCAGCCCGCAACGAGTAGGTGTTTCACGTGAAACAGGAGAGCCCTCCGGCGCTTCGCTTTCTCGACGAGGCCCTCTCGGCGACAGAGCGAGCGGGTCTCCTGCGAGCCCGGCCCCGTGCGGGAACGGGACTCGAGCTGACGTTTTGCTCGAACGACTACCTCGGCCTCGCGTCGCGACCGCCCCCGGCGCGTCCGTCTGGCTCGGGTGCCTCGCGCCTCGTGGCGGGCGAACGCGACGACCACGTCGACGTCGAGCACGTCGCGGCCGACCTCGTGAACCTCCCCTCGGCTCTCGCCTTCACGAGCGGGTACGCGGCGAACGTCGGCCTCCTGTCTGCGCTTGCGGGCCCGGAGGACCTGATCGTCAGCGACGCGCTCAATCACGCTTCGATCGTCGACGGCGCGCGCCTTTCGAAGGCGCGCGTCGCGATCGTCGGTCATCTCGACGTCGGGGCGGTCGAGGCTGCGCTCGCTGAATGGCGCGGGCGGCGCGCCTTCGTCGTGACGGAGTCGTACTTCAGTATGGACGCGGACGCGCCCGACCTCGCGGCGCTGCGCGGCGTCTGCGACACCCACGGCGCCGCGCTCATCGTCGACGAGGCCCACGCGCTCGGGGTCCTCGGGCCGGAGGGCCGGGGACTCTGCGCCGCTGCCGGTGTCCAGCCGGACGCGCTCGTCGCGACCTTCGGTAAGTCGTTCGGCGCCGGCGGGGCGTTCGTTGCGGGTTGCCCGTCGCTCGTCACCTGGCTCTGGAATCGCGCCCGCTCGTTCGTCTTTTCGACAGGCCTCAGCCCGGCGGTGGCCAGCGCCGCGGCCGCGGGCCTTCGGGCTTCGCTCGCCGAGCCGGAGCGCCGCGAGCGGGCTCTCGCCTCGGCCCGGCAGTTCCGCGAGGGTCTGGTGGAAGCGGGCGTCCGCCCGATGGGCTTCGCGCACGTGATCCCCTGGGTCCTGGGCGATCCGGGGATCGCTGTGCGGGCGTCGGAAGCGCTGCGCGAGCTCGGCATCGATGTTCGAGCCATCCGGCCGCCATCCGTCGCGGTCGGCACGGCTCGGCTGCGATTCGCCGTCACCGCCAGCCATCGGGGCGCGGACATCGGGCGGGCGGTCGAGGCTGTGGCCGGGCTCGTCAGGAGGGGTCTTTCGTGAGCGCGGGCCGGCTGCTGATCGTCGCGGGGACCGGGACGGGCATCGGCAAGACGCACTTTTCCGAGGCGCTTCTTCTCGCCCTCTCCGGGCAGTACGCGCGCGTCGCCGGCGTGAAGCCGATCGAGACCGGGATGAGGGAGGCCACCGTTTCCGACGCTTCCCGGCTCGAGCGGGTCTCGTCGTTTCACGTGAAACACTTCGGCTACGTGTTCGCTGAGCCGCTCTCTCCGCATCTGGCAGCTCGGGAGACCGCGACGCCGATCCGTCTCGACGTCCTCGTCCCTCTCATTCACGCCGCCCAGGCCGACGCCGACGTCCTTCTCGTCGAGCTCCCTGGCGGCCTCTTCACACCCCTCTCAGACACGGAGGTCAACGCAGACCTGGTGCACGCCCTGAGCCCGGACATCACGCTGCTGGTCGCCCCCGACCGACTCGGTGTTCTCCACGAAGTGCTCTCCACTCACCGCGCGGCAGGCACAGTCAGCGTCGAGCTGAACGGCATCGTCCTCGTCTGCCCCGAGCGGCCGGACTCGTCCACCGGCCACAACGGCGCTGAGCTCGAGCGACTGCTCTCCGTACCGGTCGTCGCGAACGTCGGGCGCGCGAGCCCTCACGCGCTGGCGAGCAGCCCGGACCTGAAAGCGCTGGGGAAGCGACTCGCCCACATCTGGGCCGCGTGACTGGCCATTTCATAAGTGGTTTCAGGCGTTTGAGCCATCACACAGTAAGCCCGTGCGGCCTCCGATGATTTCTCTCTACGGCGTGACCAAGACCTACGGCCCCGTCCGGGCCCTGGTGAACGTGACCTGCACGCTGGCGCCGTCGGCGATCACCGTGTTGCGCGGACCCAACGGGTCGGGAAAGTCGACGCTCCTCGCCGTGGTCGGCACGATGGCCCGGCCCACGGCGGGCAGGCTCGACCATGGCGAGCTCGGTCGCAGCCGGCGTGACGTGCGCTCGACGCTCGGGTGGGTGGGTCACGATTCCCTCTGTTATCCCGACCTCACGGGCCGCCAGAACATCGAGCTCGCCGCAACCCTGCACGGATGCTCCCCCGACCAGGCGTTCATCCGGGCGGCCGAGCGCTTCGACCTCACCGCGTTCGCGAATCGCGCGTTCCGCACGTACTCGCGCGGCCAGCGCCAGCGTGTCGCTCTGGCCCGCGCGCTCGTCCACTCGCCCAGGCTCCTCCTCCTCGATGAACCGACCACCGGCCTCGACGCGGGGGCCTGCGAGCGCCTCGTTCGCGTCCTCCACGAAGAGACGGCCCGGGGAGCCACGGTCGTCCTCAGCACCCACGACAGCGTATTCGCGAGCGAGGTCGCGAACGCCATCGTCGCCCTCGATAGAGGGCGGGTCGTCACGGCGGCCTAGCGGCGGCGCAGCCGTCCGCGTCCTGGCTAGCGGCGGCGCAGCCGTCCGCGTCCTGGCTAGCGGCGGCGACTACCTCGCGCCGCCGAGACGAAACCTCCGTGCTACTCTGGGCAACATGACGGCCGCTGCCCGCATTGCGCCGGAGCTCCCGGCGATCCAGGCGCTGCGTCAGGCAGTGGAGGGCGCTCTCGAGGGCAAGCAAGACGCCGTCGAACTCGCGCTCGTCGCGCTGGTCGCGCGCGGCCACCTGCTCATCGAAGACGTTCCCGGAGTCGGCAAGACCACGCTGGCCCGCGCGGTGGCCAAGGCCGTCGGCGGCGAGCTCCGTCGCGTGCAGTTTACGAGCGACCTCCTGCCGAGCGACGTCCTCGGCGTCAGCGTCTACGACCAGCGTCGAGGGGAGTTCGTGCTCCGTCAGGGCCCGATCTTCGCCAACGTCCTCCTCGCCGACGAGATCAACCGGGCGAGCCCCCGCACGCAGTCGGCGCTCCTCGAGGCGATGAACGAGGGGCAGGTCTCGCTCGACGGCCAGACCATTCCGCTCCCGGAGCCCTTCTTCGTCATCGCCACGCAGAACCCCCAGGACTTCGCCGGCACCTTCCCGCTCCCCGAGTCGCAGCTCGATCGCTTCTTGCTCCGGGTCCGCATCGGTTACCCGCCGCCGCAGGTCGAGATGCGGCTCGTGCTCGACGGCAACACCGACACCGCGCGCGACGTGCCCTGCGTCCTCGATCCGGGCCGCCTCGTGGCCCTCCAGCGAGAAGTCGAGCGCGTCACGATCGACAACTCGCTCGCGAACTACTTGCACGCCGTGATCCTCGCGACGCGAACGACGCCGCTCCTCTCGCTCGGGGCGTCGACGCGCGCGGCCATGGCCCTCGGTCATGCGGCGCGCGGGCGCGCCTTGCTCCGCGGCCGGCACTACTGCATCGCCGACGACATCCACGACCTCGCGCTCCCGGTGCTCTCTCATCGCGTACGGCTGGCCACGCAGGCCGACGGCTTCGTCCCGACCCGGGACGAGGCCGAGACGGCTCTTCGAGAGGTCATCGGGCGCATTCCCGTCCCCCTCTGACGCCGCGCCCCTCCATGCCGGGCCTCCCGTCCGCCGCACGCGTCGTCGAGAGCAGGTTCGCCGCCTGGACGCGTCGCCTGCGCCCTCCGCGTCGACTCAAGTTCACGCGTGAAGGGAAGTTCTTCGTGGGGATTACGCTCGGCGTCGGATTCGCCGCGATCAACACGGCGAACAATCTCCTTTATCTGCTGCTCGGTATGCTCCTGGCCCTCATCGTGGTCAGCGGGATCATGAGTGAGCTATCGCTTCGCGATCTCACGGTGGTGCGCAGACTGCCGCTCCGCGCCCAGGTGGGCCGCGCGCACCTCGTCGAGATCGAAGTCTACAATCACAAGAAGCACGTCCCGTCGTATGCCATCGAAGTGGAAGATTTGCGCGCCGGACAGCCGGCCGACAAGCGCTGCTTCTTCCTGAAGATCAGTCCGACGTCCGCGCAAGTGGCCGCCTACAGGCGAACTCCACTTCATCGCGGGCGCGACGTGCACGTCGGGTTTCGCATTGCCACGCGATTTCCTTTTGGGCTGTTCGAAAAATCGAGAGAAGTCCCGGCCGAGGGAGAGCTCATCATCTATCCCGCGGTAGACGCCGTGCAGCTCCCGCCGCCCTCCAACGGCCGAACTCCGGGCGCCGACAGCATCGTCGGACGCGGGCACGGCGAAGCGTTCTACGGTCTCAAGCTGATGCGGCCGGGCGAGGACCCGCGCGACGTCCACTGGCGAAAGACCGCGGCGGTCGGGCAGATGGTCATGCGCGAGCGCGCCCGAGAAACGCGCCCCGACGTCACGCTGATGCTCGACGCGCAGCGACCCGCGGCCGCCGGCGACGAGTGGCTCGCCACCTTCGAGCGAAGCATCCGCGACGTCGCCTCGCGCGCCGTGGCGCATATCAAACGCGGCGACCGGGTCGCCGTGATCACGACGGCGGGCGGCGTGTCGCGTGGAGACCGAACGCTCGGTGCCGACCCGCTCCTTCGATACCTCGCGCTGCTCGAGCCCGTGACCCTGCCCAAGCCGCCCCTGCGGGACGCCGCCGAATGAGGTTCGGCCTCGTCCACCGCGTGATGACCGATGCCCTCGCGGTGCTCGGGGTCCTGGCGATCGTCAGCACAGCGTCCCTGACCATGGGGACCAACATCGTCCTCCTGCTCGGGCTCGCGGTCGCCATCGCGGTTCCCGAGAACAAGCAGGGCCGCCCGGCGCTCCGGCACTTCGCGACGATCGCGCCGCTAGTGCTCCTCGCGGTCGAGGTCGGCCGCCTGCTCGCCGGCCGCTTTCCGCTCGACGTCGCGGTCGAATTCGCGGCATTCCTGCAGGTCATCCGCCTCGCCACCCGGCGCGGCGCCGCCCACGACCAGCAGATCATCGTGCTGTCGCTCCTCCACTTCGTGGCCGGGACGGTGCTCGGGGGCGGTCTGACCTACGGGCTCTGCTTTCTGGGCTTCCTCGTGGTCGCGCCCGGAGCCCTCGTGCTCAGCCACCTGCGGCGCGAGGTCGAAGGCAACTACCGCCAGGGCGCCCGCGATCGCACCGGCCTTCCCGTCGACGTCCCTCGAATTCTACGCAGCCGGCGGGTCGTGGGGCGCGGCTTCCTCGCGACGACCTGCCTCCTCTCGGTCCCGATCCTCCTCTTCACGACGGCGCTCTTCGTCCTCTTCCCGCGCATCGGCCTCTCGCTACTGCTCCTCAGCCATCCCCGCGCGGGTCGCATGATCGGGTTCTCCGAACACGTCGACCTCGGCGACGTCGGCGTCCTTCGCGACGACCCGACCGTCGCCCTGCGCTTCGAGGTCCGAGACCTCCCCGAGCCGCCCCCGACCCGGTTGACGCTGCGCCTCCGAGGAACGGCCTTCGACGCTTACGACGGACGTGCTTGGGCGCGCACGCAGCACGACGTGATCCGGCCGAGCGATCATTCGGTCGATCAGAACGACACCTACCCGCTCTTCCGGGGCCCGGACTTGGGTCGCGATCGCATCGTGTCTTTCGATCTCGAGCCGATCGATCCGCCGGTGGTCTTCCTGCCGCCGCGAGCGGTGGCCGTTCACCTGAAGGTGCCTATGCAGGTCGTTCTCGGCGACGCGGTCACTCTCCAGAGGGGGCCCGAAGACGAGCTCCGGTACGCGGGCTCCGAGGGCAGGGGGCTCCGCTACGACGTCTACCTCGCGGCCGAGCGCGAAGGGCTCGTCGAGATCCTGCCGGCCGCCGATCGCGCCCGCTATCTCGCGCTGCCCTCGAACCTCTCGAAGCGTATCGGCGACCTGGCGCACCGCTGGACGGACGACCTCCCGACCGCGCAGCAGAAGGCCTCGGCCATAGAGGATCATCTGCACCGCGAGTTCACCTACGACCTGCACTCGCCATCGTCGGGCACGCCCGAGCCGGTCGATCACTTCCTGTTCGAATCGCACCGCGGGCACTGCGAGTTCTTCTCGACGGCCATGGCCGTCATGCTTCGCACCGTCGGTATTCCGTCACGGAACGTGACCGGCTTCGTGGGCGGCACGTGGAACCGATTCGGCCGCTACTACGCCGTCCGCGAAGGCGACGCGCACTCGTGGGTCGAGGTGTACATCGATGATCCGCAGCGTCCCGCGTGGCGAACCTTCGACCCGACGCCGTCAGGCGGCGCGCAGCCACTCGAGCCCCCGGGAGGGGCGTACTACTACGCGCGCGACTTCATAGAAGCCCTCTCCCAGCGGTGGGATACGTACGTCGTCGGGTATGATCTCCGGAAGCAGGTTCACATCTTCGAAGAGCTTAGCCACCGCTACGAGCGAATGCGGTCGCGAGCTGGCGTCAACCGCGGTCCGCTCGACGCGCTCACGCGCGGTCCGATAGTGGCCGGCGGCGTGCTCGCGCTCGCGGGACTCGCCTATGCGTTCTGGCGCCGGCGTCGCCGGCTCAAGGGAACGCAGAGCCCGGGCGACACGCGCATCGTCGATCCGCAGCTCGACGCGGCATCGGCGCTCTATCGCGCGCTCGAGTCTGCACTCCAGCTTCAGGGCATCACGCGGGCCACTTCGGTCCCGCCGCTCCGGCATGCCGAGGAGCTCAAGTCGAAGAGCCACCCTCTGGCCGACGAGGTGCTCTCGCTGACCCACGTCTACCTCGAGGCGCGCTTTGGCGGAGCCGCGCTGACCGACGCGACGCGAAAGAGCTTCGAGCGACGCATCCGCGGCCTGCGCGCCACGCGCATCGACCGTTTGGACGCGGCGCGTTGAGGGCGAGCGCTGGCGCGAGGTGCGCTCCGCCGTGCCCAGCCCTTCCCAGACCGGCTCACGCTTTGCGATTCAAGCGGATCTGCACGACGCCCTGCGTCGCATCACGCTTGACGACACCGTAGACGCTACCCGGGCTCGGCCTGGCCGTGCGCCCGTCGAACTCGAGGTCGGGCTCACCCGCCTCGATCCAGGCGACGACGAGCGGGCCCTGCGCCGCAGAGGGCGCCTCGGCGTTCGCGAGCGGCTGGCGCAGCTCGAGGAGGTTCACGTTCACGCCCTGACGCAGCTCGTCGGCCGACACCGAGCGCTGCACGCTCCCGACGGGGCGAGCGTCGCGGCCGGTGGCATCGAACGACTGGACCACGAGACGGTAATTCCCCGTGCTCGGCAGACCTTGCGCCCGCACCTCTGCGCGCAACGTGTCGGCCGCATCGCCAAGCGTCGTCGCGGCGAGCAACGCCAGCCACGAGCCGGCTGCCGCCGTTCGGGCCTTTCGCAGGTGGGGACTCTTGCGGGCTGCCATTGCGCGACTCGACCGTACCCTTAGCCACAATCGTGCCAGCGCATTGCGGGCGCCGTCGATCGAACGACACACGGGGTGCGCCGAAGATTCCCGGGCGCAGGGCGCCGCGAGATCCGCCCGGACCGCCGTTTCTTGGCCTCCCTGCGCCTTTCTTGCCCCAGGGCACTCGGGCTTGCCACGTCGCGCATTCTTGGCGCGAAGCCCAAGCGTCAAGCGCAGGTGTGTCCGGCCGGCGGCAACCTGTCGTCGCTCGGACGCTAGCGCGACAAAACCATCACAGCGCACGCCCCGAGAGCCCCGCGAATGACACGACGCGAATGGCGGTGGCTCTCGGCGCGGAGTGGCAGGGAAGCGTCAGTTCTGCATCCGTCCGGTGATAACGATCTCGCCTGTCGGGCCGACGTCGATGACCACACGGGTGTCCGCTGGGAATTCTCCACCGAGGACCTTCCGCGCGAGCGGATCTTCGAGGTGCCGCTGGATCGCGCGCTTCAGCGGGCGAGCGCCATATTGCGGATCCCACCCCTCCTTGGCGAGGAGGTCTTTCGCGCGGTCGGTGACCTCGAGGACCAGCTCGCGTCGAGCCAGCCGGGCGCCGAACCGCTGGAGCTGGATGTCGACGATGTACCGGATCTGAGACGGATCGAGGCGGTGGAAGAAGACGGCCTCGTCGAGGCGATTGAGGAACTCGGGCCGGAAGATCTTCCGGACCTCTTCCATCACGGCGTGGCGAACGAGGTCCCGTCGCGCCTGGGCTTCGAGACCGGGACGGTCTTCGATGGCCTGGATGTGCGACGCGCCGATGTTGCTCGTCAGGATGATCACGGTGTTCTTGAAGTCGACGGTACGACCTTGCCCATCGGTGAGGCGACCGTCGTCGAGCACCTGCAAGAGGATGTTCCAGACGTCGGCGTGAGCCTTCTCGACCTCGTCGAAAAGGATCACCGAGTATGGACGCCTGCGAACCGGCTCCGTGAGCTGGCCGCCCTCTTCGTAACCGACGTAACCCGGCGGCGCACCGACGAGCCGCGAGACCGAGTGCTTCTCCATGTACTCGCTCATGTCGAGGCGAATGATGGCGCGCTCGTCGTCGAACAAGAACTCCGCGAGCGCCCTCGCAAGCTCGGTCTTGCCCACGCCGGTGGGCCCGAGGAAGAGGAAACTCCCGATGGGCCGGTTCGGATCACCGAGACCAGCCCGGGAGCGGCGAACCGCGTTCGACACCGCCTCGACGGCGGCTTCCTGGCCGATGACCCGCTTCTTCAGCTCGTCTTCCATGTGGAGGAGCTTGTGCATCTCGCCCTGCATCATCTTGGTGACGGGAATGCCCGTCCATTTCGAGACGATGCCGGCGATGTCCTGGTCGGTGACTTCTTCGCGCAGATAGCTCGTCTTCTCCTGGACCTTCGCGAGCGTCTTCCGGAGCTCTTCGTTCTTCTTCTCGAGCTCGGGGATCCTGCCATACCCGATCTCGGCCGCGCGCCCCAGGTCCCCCTTGCGCTGCGCCTCTTCGGCCTCGTGCCGCAGGCGCTCGATCTCGGGCTGCACCTTCCGGATCTTCTCGATGACCTCGCGCTCTCGCTGCCACTGGGCGCGCATCGCGCTGGTGCTCTCTTCGAGCTCGGCGATCTGCCGCTTCACGTCTTCGAGGCGCTGCTTGCTCGCCTGATCGCGCTCCTTCTTCAGGGCCTGCGCTTCGATCTGGAGCTGCATCAGCCGGCGCGTGATCGCGTCGATCTCCGCGGGCATGCTGTCGACTTCGATCTTGATCTTCGCGGCGGCCTCGTCAACGAGGTCGATGGCCTTGTCGGGGAGGAAGCGATCGGGCACGTAGCGATCGCTGAGCGTCGCCGCCGCGACGAGCGCGGCGTCCTGGATGCGGATGCCGTGGTGGACCTCGTATCGCTCCTTGAGGCCGCGGAGGATCGCGATGGTATCGGCGACGGTCGGCTGCGAGACGATCACGGGCTGGAAGCGGCGCTCGAGCGCCGCGTCCTTCTCGATTCGCTTCCGGTACTCGTCGAGCGTCGTCGCGCCGATGCAGCGGAGCTCGCCCCGGGCGAGCGCCGGCTTGAGCAGGTTGGCGGCGTCCATCGACCCCTCCGCCGCGCCCGCGCCCACGATCGTGTGGAGCTCGTCGATGAAGAGGATGATACGGCCGGCCGACGTCTCCACCTCCTTGAGAACGGCCTTGAGGCGATCTTCGAACTCGCCGCGATACTTGGCGCCGGCGACCAGGGCGCCCATGTCGAGGGCGCAGAGCATCTTGTTCTTCAACGACTCGGGGACGTCGCCGCGCACGATGCGCTGCGCGATGCCCTCGACGATCGCCGTCTTGCCGACGCCCGGCTCGCCGATGAGCACGGGGTTGTTCTTCGTCCTTCGCGAGAGCACCTGCATCACGCGGCGAATCTCTTCGTCGCGACCGATGACCGGGTCCATCTTCCCCTTGCGGGCGGCGTCAGTGAGGTCGCGGCAATATTTCTCGAGGGCCTGGAACTTCCCTTCGGGATCGGCGTCGGTGATCCGCTGATTGCCCCGCACGCTCGCGAGCGCAGACAGGAGCTTCTCGTACCCGATCCCGCTCTGCTCGAAGAGCGCCGCCACGTCGCGGTCGTGCTGCGCCATCGCGAGGAGGTAGTGCTCCACCGAGACGTAGTCGTCCTTCAGCTTCTTTGCCTCGTCGTCGGCTTTGCGAACGACCTCGAGCGCTCGACGCGAAAGGCCCGGCTCGGCGCCGCCGCTCACGCGCGGATATTTCTCCAGCTTCTGCGCCACGGCGGCGCGCAAAACGGATACGTCGGCGCCTGCTTTCTGCACGAGCGGCGCGCCGACGCCACCGTCCTGCTCGAGCATCGCGGCGAGCAGGTGCTCGGGGTGTAGTTCGGGGTTCCCGGCGCGTGCCGCCCGGTCGGCAGCATCCTGGAACGCTTCGCGGCTCTTCGTCGTCATCCGATCAGGACGCATGATCTCCCTCTCCCTCCGCGTGCGAGACGACGTCCCGACGCCAGACAAAGCCAGACAAACCGTCGGCGCGCGGCGGCGCACCAGAGAGGCGCGCGCTCACGCGGCCACCCGAAGCTAAGTCTTCGTCGATGGTGCGCAAGAGCCGTGCCCCGTGGGAGCTAGCGGGCGCGAGCTTTTCCCCCCTTGCTGACGGCGAGATCGCGGAACTACCGGCGCGTGCCCGCCATCTCGGGTGGCGAGCTAGATGTCGAGATTCCTGACACTTAGCGCGTTGTCTTCGATGAACTGGCGGCGCGGCTCGACCTGGTCGCCCATGAGGATCGTGAAGATCTGGTCCGTCTGCACCGCGTCGTCGAGCCGAACCTGCAGCATGACCCTCGTGTTCGGGTCGAGCGTGGTCTCCCAGAGCTGCTCCGGGTTCATCTCGCCGAGGCCCTTGTAGCGCTGGAGCTGCGTACCCTTTCGACCGCGCGCGTCGATGTAGTCCCACAGGGCGCCGGCGTCATCGATCTCCGTCTCCACCTTGCCCTTCTCGCTCTTCTCGGCCTTCTCCGGCTCGTGCACGAAGAACGGCGTCGGCCCGATCGAGCGGACGTCTTGCTCGATCGTGTAGAGCTCCTCGTACTCTGCCGAGTTCACCAGGTTCCAGTCGACGACCACGGGGCGGGCAGCCGCGCCCGCGCGAGGCTGGATCGTGATCCGGGCCGCGCCGTGCTCGACCTCCCATTCGAGGTGAACGAAGCCGTCGGGCGGGAAGGCGTCTGGCATCTTTCGGGCGAGCCGCGCCTTGATCGCGGGGATGGCCTTCGTCTCGACCGTGGCGCGCTGGCGGAGCTCGGTCTTCCCCAGGGGGTACGCGTGAAGGATGTGGCCGATGATCGTCGAGTCGGCGCGCCGGTCGAGCTTAGCTAGGGCGCGACGGAACATTCGCAAGCGCTCCGCTAGGCGGAAGAGCGGATCGCCAGACAGCGTCGGTCCCTTGCTCGCACGCACGGCGAGGCCATCGACGCCGTGCTCGAGGAAGAACCGGTCGAGCGCGGGCTGGTCTTTCAGGTAGACGTCCTTCTTGCCGCGGCGCGCCCGAAAGAGCGGCGGCTGCGCGATGTAGAGGTACCCGCGCTCGAGGAGCTCCGGCATCTGCCGGTAGAAGAACGTAAGGAGCAGCGTGCGTATGTGGCTCCCGTCGACGTCGGCGTCGGTCATGAGCACGACCTGGTGATACCGGAGCTTCTCGATGTCGAAGCTGCCCTCGCCGATGCCGCACCCCAGCGCCGCGATCAGCGTGCCGATCTGCTCGCTCGAGAGCATCTTGTCGAGCCGCGCGCGCTCCACGTTCAGGATCTTGCCCCGGAGGGGGAGAATGGCCTGGAACTTCCGGTCGCGGCCCTGCTTGGCCGAGCCGCCGGCGCTGTCCCCCTCTACGATGTAGAGTTCGGCCTCGCCGGGGTGCCGGGTCTGGCAATCGGCGAGCTTGCCGGAGAGGCTAGAGTAGTCGAGCTGGCCCTTGCGAACGACCTCGCGAGCCTTGCGCGCGGCCTCACGCGCCTTCGCGGCCAGGATCGCCTTGTCGAAGATCTTGCGCGCCGTCTGCGGGTTCTCCTCGAAGAACTGGCCGACCTTCTCATAGACCGTGCTCTCGACGACCATCTTCACTTCGCTCGACACGAGCTTGCTCTTCGTCTGCGAATCGAAACTCGGGTCGGGGTGCTTGATGCTGATGACCGCGGTCAGCCCCTCGCGAATGTCTTCGCCCTGGAGGCCGTTCTTCACTTCCTTGAAGAGATTCTGCGCCGTTCCATACTGGTTGAAGACCTTGGTGAGCCCGGCGCGAAGGCCGGTGAGATGCGTCCCGCCGTCCTTGTTGTGGACGTTGTTCGTGTAGGGGAAGATTTGCTCCTGGTAGCTCGAGTTCCATTGCATGGCGAGTTCGACGCCGAGCGGCGCGGCCCCGTTCTCGAGTGCGTGCTCGGCCACGATCGACACGACCTGCTGGTGGACCGGCTCCTTCGTCTTGTTCAGATGCTCGACGAACTCGCTGATGCCGCCCTTGTACTCGAACGTCTCGCTCCGACCGCCGTCGCGCTCGTCGGCGAGCGTGATGAGAAACCCCGCGTTCAAGAACGAGAGCTCCCGCAGGCGCGACGCCAGGATGTCGTACTGGAACTCCACGACCGAGAAGATGCTCGGGTCGGGCTTGAACGACATCTTCGTGCCCGTCTTGTCGGTGTCGCCTATCGAGGTCAGAGGAGCCACCGGCGCGCCCGCCCTGAACTCCATGAAGTACACGTGACCTTCACGCATGATCTCCATCTTGAACCACTCGCTCACGGCGTTCACGGCGCTCACACCGACGCCGTGCAGGCCTGCGCTGACCTTGTAGCTCGAGTGATCGAACTTCCCGCCGGCATGGAGAACGGTCATCACGACTTCAGCCGCGCTGACGCCGCGGTCGGGCATGATCCCGACCGGGATGCCGCGCCCGTTGTCTTCGACGGTGACCGAGCCGTCGAAATGGATCGTCACGTCCATGCGCGTACAGAAGCCGCCGAGATGCTCGTCGACCGCGTTGTCGACGACCTCCCAGACCAGGTGATGAAGACCGGAGCCGTCGTGGACGTCTCCGATGTACATGCCCGGACGCTTTCGCACCGCCTCGAGGCCCTCGAGGACGGTGATGCTCGTGCTGTCGTACGACGACGACGACGGCGGAGAAGATTGCGGCGTGCTTGCGTTCGACATAGGCAGCGGTGTTCCTTCGGCCGGTCTCCGCGAGTGCGGCGGAGTGCCCGGCTACGCCCATTGAGCCGCGCGGAATCTTCGGCGAATGATCCTCAGACGAACAATTCGGTTTGAATCGTCCCGGCGCGGCCCGGCTCTGCCAGTATAGGCCGAACAGGCGGATCGCGCAACCAAAAGCCCCGTACAAACATGAGCAGATCCGCGCACTTTCGACCGTGAAGGCTCGCCGTCATTTTACTCGCAACGCGAGCGGCTCGGTCCCTCTCGGGCGCACGACAATGAGTTTCGATTTCTGCCCCGGCGACCGCCGGGAAGCCCGCTCAGTCCGTTACCCAGACCTCCCCCCTCACAACCCGGAAACTCATTCGACCTTCAACGCCGGAAAGGCCGGCTGCGTCGATGAGTTCGGGACGCGTCGTCGTGAGGAGGACTTGCCCGCGTTCCTCGCGTAACGCTCCGAGCAGCGACGCGGTTCGGGCGCGATCGAGCTCGCTGGATACGTCGTCGAGGAGCAGCACCGGGCGCACGCCGCGCGTCACCGTGATGACGTCGATCTCGCCCAGCTCGAGAGCGAGGACCACGGCGCGGTGCTGGCCTTGCGAGGCCATGGCGCGGACGCCGAGGGCGCCCAGACTCAACGCCAGCTCGTCGCGATGGGGTCCCATCGTGGCGGACCCGCGGGCGCGGTCCTGAACGCGACGCCGCGTGAGCTCGGCGCGAAACGCCTCGGGATCGGGGGGCGCGCCGCGCTGGTATCGGATGCTGAGCGAGAGACCTTGGGGCCCGATCCGCGCGAACGCCCGCTCCGCGGCCGGGATCAAGAGGTCGGCAGCGGCTCCGCGGCCCTGGCTGACGGCGAGCCCGTGGCGGACCATGAGCTCCTCCCAGCCGTCGAGATCGCCTGCGGCCTCGCCTCTCTTCTCGAGGACACGTTGCCGAGCGCGCATCGCTTGCCCGTAGCTGGAAGCCTCTTCGAGCGAAGCGGGCGACGAGTAGAGAGCGATCCGATCAAGGAGGCGCCGGCGCTCGGCGCCGCCGCCCGCGGTGAGCGCGAGAGACCCGGGGTGGAAGACGACCACGGGAGTATTGAGCGCGTAGGCCGCGAGCGAAGGCGGTCGCTTCCCGTCGATCCGGGCGGCCCGGAGGCCCCGGCGCATCCCGACGCTCTGTTCGCGCACGTCACCGGAGTCGGCGACACGCCCCCGAACGCTGGAGGTCTCGGCGCCCGCGGCCACGAGTTCGTCGAGTCGTGCGGTCCGGAAGCTGCGGGACGTCGCGAGGACATAGACGGCCTCGAGCAGGTTCGTCTTACCCTGGCCGTTGTCGCCCGAGAGCACGTTGAACCCGGGGCCGAGGTCGAGGTCGACCTTCGCCAGGTTCCGGAAGTCTCGGATGCTGAGGGATGCGACCGCAACGGACCGCATCGCGCTCAGATGCGCATCGGCATCACGACCGCGAGGAACTGACGCGTGCCGGCCGGCTTGATGACCGCGGGGTCGAGCTCGCCGCCGAAGCCGAGCTCCACTTCGTCTTCGTCGAGCGCGCCGAGGACATCAAGGAAATACTTGGCGTTGAAGCCGACGGTCATGTTGGGCCCCGCGTACTCGATGGGTACCTCGTCGGACCCTTCACCGCTGTCGGGCGACTCGGTGGTGATCCGCATCGTGCCCTTGGTCAGCCCGAGCTTCACGCCACCGGTGCGCTCGCTCGCCGCCACGGACACTGCGCGAAGTGCCTCGGCGAACGGGGCACGCGGCACCCGCACGAGCTTCTCGCTCTGCTGCGGAATGACCTGCGAGTAAGGAGGAAACTGAGCGTCGACCAGGCGCACCGCGAACGTCATTCCAGAGGCCTGGAAGAACGCGCTCGAGCCGCTCTGGGTGATCTGGAGCTGGGGTTTCGGCTGCCCCTCTTTCGCTTCGCCGCTGAGATCTTCGGACAGGCGGCGCAGCTCTTGAATCGCCTTGAGCGGGATGAGCATCGTGGCCGAGGCCTGACGCCCGCTCACCTTGACCTCCATCTTCGAGAGGCGATGGCCATCGGTCGTCACCATGCGGACGACGTCCCCGTCCCACTCGAAGAGCGCCGAGTTCAGGTGCGCCCGGGTCTCGTCGCCCGAGATAGAGAAGTGCGTCTTGTCGACGAGCTCGCGAAGGACGTCGACGTCGAGGGCCAGCGAAGGCGACCCCTCGGCCGGGCTAGGCAGGGGAGGAAAGTCGTCGCCGGGCATTCCGCGGAGCGTGTAACGACGCGCGGACCCCGCGGCCTTTATGGTCGTGCTGGCGTTGTCTTGCGACGACAGGTGGAGCGGGCCGTCGGGCATCATGCGGATGCGCTCGAGCAGATCTTTGACCGGTACGGCCACGCTGCCGCCCTTGCTGACGTCGACGGTCACGTGGCCGACCAGCGCCAGGTACAGGTCGGTGGCTGCCACCCGGAGGGCGCTGGGGCCATCTATCGCGAGGAGCACGTTCGAGAGAACGGGCATCGTGCTCTTACGCTCGGCGACGCCTTGCATGCGCGTGACCAGCTTCAGCAAATCTCTCTTGGCTACGGTGAGTTCCATCCGGCCGTTCTCGCTTTCGCATCCTTAGATGAGATCTATAGAAGTGTCGATAGGCCCTGGGGA
>OCTA010000449.1_pt1 | contig 37722 bp, 27 predicted proteins | sample 1538991 | NCBI WGS metagenome assembly OCTA01 (sample SAMEA3539302, study PRJEB22396) | soil metagenome | biome: tundra; feature: field; material: soil | place: USA | collected 2010-05 | depth 0.15 m | reverse complement strand
AGCATCAGATCGACCCAAAGGTCGCTTTTGTGTGATCCGGTCCTTTGAGACCTGCGCTCACAGTCGGTCTTTATCGGCCGTGGCACCAAAGAGATCACTGACACAGCTACTGACATACCCGATTCTGACGGCGAAGAGGAAAGCTCCGAAGTGATTGAAAGGAATGGCGGGGACGACGGGGCTCGAACCCGCGACCTCCGACGTGACAGGCCGAAGGCTACCCGACCGGAGAAGAGGGATTTCGTTCATTTTCAGTTCGTTGCGCGGATCGTGAGGCGTCACTTTTCGGGCTGCTACAGTACGTGCTACAGTTCCCGACGGCCACTTTATGCCAGTTCTGGCATACGACGGAGTTGTGCCCGTAAGATACACCGCCCGGTAGTCCGGTTCAATGAAGAGCTGGCCTCCTGAGCCGGAACAATTGCGCAAGGTGATCTGGCTTGTCGACTCGCGTGTTCGGCTGACGGGCTTCCCGCCCCCGCGGTTCGGCACAAGCTCGGTTTCGCACCTTGGCAGGCGCGGATCGGTCAAAACAATGACAGCGCGAAGATGCTGCACGGCTTTGCCGAAACTGTCCTGGCGGGTGCGCGCAGACGATCCGGGTGGGACGTATCGCGCGGTGTACGTGGCACAACTCTGGGAAGCAGTTTATGTTCTTCATGCCTTCCAAAAGAAGGCAACATCCGGAATTGCGATACCGCAACGGAAATTAGATTTGATCCGCCAGCGGCTTCAACTTGCGCGCAAGCTGGCCGGGAAGTAAGGAGAGGGAAGATGCTAATCGAGAATCTACGTCGAGTTCTGGGAACATGTTCACGGACCTGAACCTTCCACATGCTGATGATCTGTTAGCGAAAGCCGAGTTGACCGCGAAGATTATCGCGGAGATCCAGCGTCGGCGGCTCACGCAGAGCCAAGCGGCGGTGATTCTCGGAATCGATCAGCCCAAGGTCTCAGTTCTCAAAAGCAGGGGAGGCTGTCCGGCTTCTCGATCGAGCGGCCAATGCGGCTCCTCCTGGTGCTTGGGCGCGACATCGAAATCACGCTTAAGGGAAGGGCCAAGTCGGGGTCAGTAGCCAGACTGCGCGTTGCGGACTGTCTGGTCCCGAGGGCAGCCCGCGAACCCAAGTAAGCCTCCAGGCGACGACCAGTGGGTGATCATTGGTTGAGCGGCGGTGGCAGGCACTTCCACGAGTTGCCGATTTCATCAAAACGGACTGCTGGATGCTTCTAGTCGCCTTATGCACGCGAACTGAGCACCCTTCTTTCAATAATAGTTGTTTTCTTAGCTTTGTCTTTTAGCTATTGACAATATCACCAAATTAGGTAATTATACACACCAACACTTGTATGATTACACTTGAATTGGTTGATAGAAGCCACCTTGCTATCGCGATTTTTGCATGTCTTTTGGCTAGCCCCGCACACCGCGCGGAGGCGGCGTCCAGGAAATCACCGGGCAGCGATCACGTGGTAAGTGCTTGTCCGGCGGACCCATACGAAGGGGCCAGTGCTTTGTATGTGAAGGGGCAGTTTACACCCGACGCGGTTTTTGGACGTTTGGCCAACGCATTGACGCTAGAGGCCAAGGCCGTTTACGTTGTTCATGTTACCGAGTGGGAAGGGCCTACTGTTACTCCCGCGGCATCGGGCTCGATCCCGTTCACGCAACGGCTGGTCCAGAGCACGTGGGCCGCGTATGATAACAACGGGAAAGCCAAAGCGCTGAAATTCGATGCAAACGGCAATCCCGTGATCTTCAACGCAACGTCCACCAGGCTGCTCGGCGTTACCCACTTTTCAAACGACGTTCTTCCCTCGACGATCACGGTAGGTTATGCATTCTCGACTACGCCTTCGCAGAAACAGAACGTCACCGACGTTGTGGCACTCATTCAGGCGTTGGCCGGGACACCCGCGAACAAACAGGGAAAAACGCCCGCCCGCGCCGCCACGACCACTACGTTTAACGACACGTATCTGACGGATTGCGAAATCAAGCAGGATAGTCCCCTGCCTTTGAGTATTAACCTCTCTTACACGGTTACACCCAAGAGCCAGCCCGGCCCGGTGACGGCGGCGCCTGCCAGCCTGGATTTCGGAAATCAAGCGATAAACGGCCAGACGGCCGCGAAGACGGTGACGGTCACAAACAATGTGAGCACGCTGACGCTCACCAACAACACCAGCACGGCAACCACGTTTCAGCCAATCAAAATCACCGGCCCGAACACGGCGGATTTCAAAGTCGCGGTTGAGCACTGCACCCCGAAACTGGCGGCGCAAAACTCCTGCACGATCGACGTGGTGTTCGCACCGCAGGCAACCGGGCAGAGCAACGCAACCCTCAGCATTGCGGACGATGCGGCCAACAGCCCGCAGACCGTGAGCCTCACAGGCATGGGTGTGGCATCCGCGGCGCAAAACTCTCCGGCGGCCGGAAAGGGACCGGGCGGATCGGGCGGCAAACCTAAGCCGAGCGCCCCGGCGGCAGCTCCGGGTGCAAGCTCACCTAGCGGGCAAACGCAGGGGGGAAATACGCCGCCGGCGGCATCGGGCCCCTCACCGGTGGATTGCACGAGCGTGACCAGCGACGCGCCCTGCACCATCAGCCGGACGATCGCGGACAACGACCGGGAGTACTGGGATGTAGGGTTGGGGCTTTCCATGCCCGGGGTGCGGGAGCGCAACTACAATGCCGCCCGACCTCACGGCCAAGCCCACCATCACTACGCATACCGATCTTTACGTTTTTCTGGACATCTATCTGGACGGAAATCGAAACTCCAACCGGCCGCACGTGACGGTGGGAGTGCCGGGGGCGGGAACACCTTTTCACCGGCCTTTCTACGGGCTGGCGTTGCCGGTGACTAACTGGCTGGGTTTAACTAACGGCGTGCCGTTCAGCTTGCATCTGATCGGCGGGGTGGTGGATATGAAGCAGTATTACGTTACCCCCAACCCGATGGCGGCGAATGGCCTGGGGCTGAAAACAGAGCGGACCTGGAAACCCATGTTCGGAGTGGAACTGCCGCTCAGTCAATTGATCGGGAGAGTGACCAAGGTGGGCAAGTAAGATGAGATGCAAACGCAATACATGGAAGCTGGCGCTGCCGTGCCTTGCGGCGCTGGTGCTGGCGGGCCAGAACGGTCCGGCGGGCACCTCCGATCAGGATCACGACGGCATCCCGGATCAATGGGAAACGAACGGGATCAATCTGAAGTATCCCGACGGTTCCACGCATTTCCTGGATCTGAAGGGCCACAAAGCATCTCCCGGACACAAAGACATCATCGTCTGGGTAGATTGGATGGGGAACGAGACACTGAACGAGGGCGGCAAGCATACGGTTCACAACCATAAGCCGATGGATTCAGCCATCGCAATTGTGAAGAACGCCTTCGCCAACGCCAAGCAGATCGACGATAACCCCGACGGCACGAAAGGGATCAACCTGATCGTGCTGGTTTCCCCTAATCCGGTGCCTCATAAAGACATGCTCGGCAGCGGCGACCTGGATGACGGAACGGTGTGGAATGATTTCAATCCGATCCGGGACGGGCATTTTCCGGCCCAACTGAGAGGCATCGCGCATTACTGCCTGTTCGCGCACGACATCACCAGCGATGGCAGAAGCGGGCTTTCCTACGATTTCGGCGCGTACGATTTCATTGTCTCGCTGGGACAATGGCAAAACCATAGCGGCAATGAGAGCGAGCAAGCGGGCACCTTCATGCACGAACTGGGTCACAATTTGACCCTGCACCACGGCGGCGCGGACGACCTCAATTACAAGCCCAATTATCTGAGTATCATGAACTACTTCTTTCAGACGGACGGACTGGCGACGCCGACTGGGCAGGATACGTTCAATTACAGCGTGTTTGCATTTCCGGATCTGAATGAACTCAGCCTGAACGAGAAGGAGCCGATCACCAAGGATTCCACCTGGGCGAACTGGGGCTCGGCGTATTTCTGCCCGTCGGACAAGAAACGTTCGAGAACCATTGCCTCCATCTACGGCACGCTGGTGGATTGGAATTGCGACGGCCAATTCACCACGGGAGTGCAGGGCGATATCAACGGCGACGATCCGCCCAGCGGAGGGGGCGTGGATCTTTTGAAAAGCCAGGCAGACTGGAAGCAGATCCACTATATCTTCCCGCCGCCGGTCCCGGGGCGGGGGCCGTCCGGGAAACATTCGACGGCGGAACTTTCGGTTGCCGGCGCCAACAGAACTCCGCTGCCGCCCGCCGGAGGGCTGACGGCGCTGGCGCAGGGGACGAAGGTGCGTCTTTCCTGGAATCGCGTGCCGAGCAGCCGCGTGCGGGGATATGAAATCGCGCGGATTGCGCCCAATCGTCCGGCGGTGGTTTTCGCGACTACGGACCTGTCGTACGTCGACACGCTGCCCGAGCCGGTACCGGAACTGCGCTACGAGGTTCATACGCTGTTCGTGCCGCACGGCGCCCGGGAGCTGCTGAAGATGACGGGGACGAAACTGGAGGATGGATTAGATTTGCTGACCGTCGGCAAACTGAACGTCCCAGTGGCTGTAAGGATGGCGGAGCGAACGGCGGTGAATCAGCTGCAGCGGAATTTCACGTCGGCGATCGAGTTGGTGCGGGCGCGGGGAGGGATGACGCCGGCGATGCTGACAAACTTCGCCAACGACGTGGAGGACTTGAAGATGCTGCTCGCTAGCCAACCCGCCAGAATTGCGGTAAAATTTCAGTAGCGGAGGTTGTTGTATGAACCGGCTGATCGGGCTCGCGATGGCGATGTCGCTTTTGACCTCGTGCGTGGCGGGTCAATCGAACAACCAGTCCGACAAGCCTACTCAATCCGAGAAGACCTCCAAGAGCACCAAGGAATTGACCCCTCAAGAAGCCAATCGCGTCACGCTGCCGGCGCCCAAAGACGTGAAGGCCAAACAAGAGGGTTCTTCGATGGTGCTGGAGTGGAAGCCGTCGCCCCAGAAGCGGGTGGTGGAATACAAGGTATTCCGCTTCGACGATAAGGTCGATAAGCTGGTAGAGATCGGGCGCACGATGACACCGAACTTCCTGGTGGAGAAGATGGACGGGAAAGCGGCGTATGGAGTTGCGGCGGTCGACTATCGGGGCAACGAGAGTCCCGTCAGCGATCTGGTCAAGACCCCGAAGCCGGCCGCAAAGTAAGCCGGTCCTTTTTTCACCCTGTGGACGCCTAAGAACTTTCCGAACTTGTGGTGCGTCAAAATGCCTTGTGGCGGGACTATTCCTGCTGAGTTCTGCTCGCGTCAACTTGAGGCAGAACGCCCCTTGTTGACATGTGCAGGCCAAGCGATAGACCTCTCCTGACGGTGTAGCGTTGAGACGGCGGAGGGGTCTGCGTGCCTTCCCCGGACCTATCCCCACCAGCGGATAAATGCCGGTAGATCAGAATGTTGGGAAGAAAACTGTAGCAGCTACTGTAGCACAGGCGAAGACATGCCGAAAGTGCCCCTCATCGAAAGCTCGGAAGTGATTGAAAAGGAATGGCGGGGACGACGGGGCTCGAACCCGCGACCTCCGACGTGACAGATTTGCGTTCAGGGCCAATCAAATCATGGAGTTGCCTGTGTTATCAGCAGCTTGCGAGCGCCAAGGTCCGACACGGAATGCCATAGAATGCCCCAAAACGATACATTTAGTTCACGCCTACTACACGCATATTTTGACACCTGAATCTCTTAATATGACCAGTTCTCGATAACCTCCCCTGGGGTCTCGGCTCGGACAGTTTCGACACCATTCTCCATTGATCGCACACAACCCCCAAGAATCTCCAGCGGCAGCAGGGCGAAAACGTCCTCTGAGTTCTTAGCGATTGGTGCAGGCAGGGAGACCAATCTTTCTGGGGTGGGGCTACAACTCTCGGAATTTTCCTGCTCTGCTACCGCCAGCGGCGAACCAGTATCCTCGAATGCAATCTGGGGAGCGCTGAAAGGCTAGGCTCAGCGGTATTGCCAAAAGCTGTGATCGCCGCTTTCATTTGCCGCAGTTATCTATGCAATTGCTCAAATCTGTTAGTCCTTGCTCTCGATTTCTACTTGCAGCTTTCAGGTCGATGGGATATAAAGGTGTGGCGTCCTGAGACAGTCCACCGGCCAGGATGTAAGAAACCGTACGATCGTCTGACGTCGCAGCGGCGAAAACGGCGCGGGGTTTCGTCTAGAGGGGGAAATAACTGGCGCTTCAATCGAAGATGGCCATCTGCCAGGTATTTGTTCGGCGGCAACCAAACAGTCGCCGTGGTCGGGGGATAACGGCCCGTGAATGGGAAAGCAGTAGCGCTTCTTTCGGTCAGCGGCGGAGTTCTGCCTCGCGATTTCCGGCGACTCCTGGCGGAGGAAGGCTTGCTTCTGACCGACTGGGCTCCAGGCGAAGAGCTTTCCACACTACCAGATTGCGACGTCGTCCTGATGATCATGGGATCGCCGTCGGCAGCCTTTTCCAAGGACCTCGACCGCTTGTCTCAAGCTCGTAATCGATTCGGGAGCATTCCGGCCGTCGCGCTGGTGAGCGACGGTTCCGAGCAAACTGCTCTCGCCGCCTTGCGCGCGGGGTTCACGGATTACCTTAGTTGTCCCGTTGCTCCCGAAGATTTTCTGCGCCACATCCGGATCGCCCTTGCTTCGCGGCGACATTGGTTCGAACGAGTACCGTCCCCGGCAACTTCTTCGCAGCTGTTCGGAGGAGAACGAATGGTCGGTACTAGCGCCGCGGTAAGGAGTATTAAACATTACATCGCACAAGTTGCCGAAACTAGCAGCAACGTCCTGATCACCGGGGACACCGGGACAGGCAAGGAGTTGGCTGCCGAACTGATTCACCGCAACAGTTCCCGCCGCGAACGTCCGTTCGTATGTATCAATTGCGCCGCAGTGCCGGAAGCGCTGCTGGAGTCCGAACTCTTTGGCTACCAGAAGGGCGCTTTTACCGGCGCGTGCACTTCGAACGAAGGCCGACTGGCGAGCGCGCATCTTGGAACGGTGTTTTTCGACGAAATCGGGGACATGAGCCCCTGCGCGCAGGCCAAGATACTGAGGGTGATCGAAAGCAAGCAAGTGAGTCCGCTTGGGTCGCGATCGAGTCGCCCTTCGGATTTTCGCGTCATCGCGGCGACCAATCGTAACCTCTCGAAAATGGTGGAGACTGGCGATTTCCGCCGAGACCTCTATTTCCGGCTGAATGTCGCGCGCATTCATCTGCCGCCGTTGCGCGAACGCAAGGAAGATATCCTCGCGCTGATTGCCCATTGCATCGGCGAGTTCAACCGCGCTTCGGGTTGGGCCGTGGAAGGCTTCACGCAACAAGCGCTCGAAACGCTCTTGCGTCACGACTGGCCGGGAAATATACGGGAACTGCGAAATCTTGTGGAAGCAATTTTCGTAACCTGCCGCCGTGGGCGCATTTCGGTGGCTGATTTGCCGCGCGAATTCTGGAAACAGGTGGCGGACGCCGCCGCCTCTCCGGGCGAGAGCGCTCGCCTGCTAGCGACACTCTTCGAAACGCGCTGGAATATCAGCCGCGCCGCCGACAAGTTGCACTGGTCCCGCATGACGCTCTATCGCAAGATGGAGAAGTACGCCATATCTAAGCCTGCCAAGTATCACACCGCTGGCAGCTGACGCTCCGTCTCATTTGTTAATGCGCCGCGACCGTTGCATGGCGATTCTCGCCGCAGCCTGTTAGCTCAGAGCACTCTTCCGGAGAAACGTGGGCCGGCCCCCTGACGCCTCGGTGCGAGTGAGCCTGTCACGATTCTCTTCCCAATCAACTACCGAAGTGTCACATCTTTCCGAGACGATTCTTTCCTGAGTATTCACAACTGTGCCGGGGGAATCTTCGCGCGAGGGACTCCGCGACTGTCACATTTCGCTGTGACAGTCGCCTCCTGGCGTGCCAATGGCAAAGACGGCAAAAAGCAGTGCAGGCATGCAGTTAGCGTAAGTCTGGCCAAACGGCGACAGACGTGCAGCCCTCCGGGTGTGCCTTTTTAGAACGGGGTGGATTGCAAACGCTGTGTCTATCGAAGGAAGATATGCGAATTACCTGCGCGTCGGCAACAATGCCGTTGAGTTCGTCCTTGATTTCGGACAGCAGGTGGCGGACGACACGACACCGGAAGTGGTCATTCGGGTATTTACTACTCCAGTGTCCGTCAAGGAATTCCTTCGCGTTCTGGGGGAGTCGGTGAGCAGCTACGAGGCGGCGTTTGGTCCGATTGAATTGCTCCGCATTTCGGCGGAAAGAGACTAACAGCGCATGAGCGATCTGCTGATACACGCCCTCGACACGGCATGGATGTCATCCAACCCGGCGGCGCTGCAGGTGACGGTCGATCCGGCAACTGTCGAGGGCCCGTTCGCCGCGAGTAATCTGCTGGTAGCGAACGCAGCCGCACAGAATGCGACCGCGGCTTTTCAGCAGCCAGTGCCGCTCGACCTGTCGTCATTCGATGAACTGCGCTTTTGGATCATAGCGGATCGGATCGCGGAAGGAACGGCGCGAGCTCCCTACTTTCTCGAGTTCTCTTACATCGATGCGGGCGATGCGCCGGGCGAGGAGCACCGCTGGTTCGTTAGCATCAACATGCCGGGCCGCTGGGAACAGCGCCGCATTGGAATTGCCAACGATCGCCGGTCGGCGGTTACCAGCTTTCGCTTTCGATCCATCCTTGCCAATCCATTCGTGTGTCATCTCAATGAACTGCTGGCGGTGTTTGAACAGATGCTGCCCGACGCGGAACAGGCACTCATTACCGCGCTAGACGGTCAGGTTGTGCTGCCGCGGCTCTCGCACCTGCTGCTGAAACAGCCGGCGGCGGCCGGCGCAAACCAGATCGTTGTCCCTCTGACGTCAGGTATTGCGGCCAACAACCGCATCCGGGTCGACGAAGGCAGCGGAAACAGCGAGATCCACGACGTGGCTGCGGTATCGTCCGATGCAGCCGCGGGATCCACTACTATGACGTTCGCCGCCGGAGATGTCACCGGACAAGCGTTCGCCGCGAACGTTGCGTTCGCGTCCGTGATCGTTCCGGTCATCATCGAAGCGCCGCCGTCGCCTGCCCCGGCCGTCAGCCCGTCGATCGTCCTCACCATGCTGGACGCCCGCGAGGACCTCGCACGTTCGACGCCTTTCACGCAACGCGACAGCTTCCGCCCCCGCGGATCGCTCACCTTCGCCAGTGTCCGCCCTGGCCCGCGGGCATACTTCGTCGATTACCAGGTTTCCTCGATCGCGCCGGATCGTGCGCAGCAGATTGCCATTCAGAGCTTCATCCTGTCGCATCTCTCGATGGATATCGGGCTACGGATCAATGGCTCAGTTGCGCCGGTGCAGATCCTGCCGCCCACGGATTTGTTGAATCGCCACCTCGACACGCTGGCGCCGTCATACGTCCGCATCGGCACCCACCAGGAATGTGCGCCGCGCATCGAGATGCCTTGGGTGGTCCGCACTACGGTCCAATCGGGGCTTTTGGTGAATGGCGCGGTCAGTTCATCGCCGGTTGACCAGGAAGGAATTGTGCAACAACTATGAAGACCTACGCCATCTCCCCCGTCAGCAAGCTGGTCTTCAGCGTTGACTCCGAACCTTGGGAAGCCGTCACCTTTCAGAAAGGCGATTTCGACGATCCTGGCAACGCGACAGCGGAGGAACTGGCGAAGGTACTGAATCAATCCGGGTCGCTCGCCTGCAGCGTCGATGCCGACGGAGCACTGTTGCTGGCAACCGCCTCCCGTGGGGACGCCGCCGCGCTCGAAATCGACCTGCCGAACTCGACGGCAGCCTCTTGCCTGGGACTCACCCCGCGGTCCGCCGTGGCGCACGGCAGCGGTCTGTCACCAGCGCACCTGATCGGACAGGCCACACAGCCGTTCGTGGTTCCGCGTGGCGCGAGCATGACCATCGAAGTAGACGGAACCAAGTCGCAGGTGTCGTTCGATGGACTCCGGCCGTCCGCCAGCGCCGAAGACGTAGTCGAGTCCATTGACAAGGAACTCCCAGGCGTAGCGCGCGCCCGTCGCGATGGCCGCGTGACGCTGGTTTCACCCAGTGCTGGACCAGATTCGTCACTGCAAGTGGAGCCCGGCGAAACCGCCGCCGCATTGGGCTTTATCGGAATGTCTGCTTTCAGCCGCCCGATCCATTGCGATCCGGCGCGGCTGGTCTGCTCGGGAAGGCTTCCAGGGTTGCGGCTGCTGAATCTAACGGCGTCACCCATTCAAATGCACCTCACCACTGGCTCGATGACGCTTCCAGCGGGCGGGTCGGCTCCGATTGGACCGGCCGATGCCGGGCACGGACACCTGCAACGAATGATCGCGCGAGGCATGATCCGGCTCGCGCAGGAAGATTGAGGAGTAATATTCATGGCCCTGAACGTTGGTGTAAATGTCCTTGAAGTAGACGGGCGCAGCAGTCCCACGCTGCAGTCCGCTGAGACTTCCGTGGCCGCGATCATTGGTTTGACGTGGCGCGGCGTTCCCAACCGTCCGGTGCAACTCACCACCGTGGCGCAGTTTCAGGCGCGGTTTGGGAGCTACCTGAGCAACGGCTACTTGGCGTACGCCCTGGAAGGATTCTTCACCAATGGCGGGCAGACTGCTTACGTCAGCCGCGTGGTGGGAGCCGGGACCGCCGCGGGCGGGCTCCGCCTGGCTAATCGCCAGACGCCGGCCGTGGGACCCGCACTGCTGGTCACGGCAGCCTATCGTGGCCAAGCCGACCCGGGCACGTGGAGCACCAACCTGCGAATCGACATCCGCGACGATCCGCGCGCTACCACCCAACTGGCGGCTTCCACGGCGGCCAACGCCACAAGCGCACAATTGCACTCGCTGAACGGACTACGGGTGGGCAGCGTTATCCGCATGGTAGACGGCGCCAACGCCTTCTCGCGTAAGATCGCCGCCATCGTCTCAGCCACTCGCACGGTCAGTTGGGCGGATTCCGTCGCGCCAGTGCTCAATCAGGCAACCACTCAAGTGAACAGCGCGGAGTTCAGCATCATGGTGCAATACCGGCCATCCGCTACAGCCGATTTCTCGGTCGTCGAGCAGTGGGCCAACCAGAGCATGGAAACGGATTCCGCCGATTATTGCGTCACCCAGGTGAACCAGCCGTTCACCGGGTCGCAATATATCATGCTCACGGACCTGAGCGGCAACGCTCCGGCCGGCGACCAGAACCCGGCAATAGTGTCGAACCAGACCCTCTCCGGAGCCGTCGAGAATGCGCCCACATCGGTCGATTTCATCGGCGATCCCGGCGCCAAAACCGGCCTCTATGCCTTGGACACCACGCAGGTGCAATTGATCGCGATCCCGGACGTACACACCTTGGCGTCGGCGGCCCGCACGGCGGTGGTCGAAAACGTTCTCGCTTACTGCGCCGGCCGCGGCGATTGCATGTTCGTGGGATCCGGTCCCGATCGCGGCACCCAGGGCCAATTGCCCGCGCAAACATTGGCCGATTACACCCAGCTCGAAAGCGACTACATCAACACTATCGAAGAATACTCTTCGCAGTTTCTGGCAGCCAAAGTCTATGGTGCGCTCTACGTGCCCTGGATACAGGTGAACGACCCCATCGGCAGCGGTGCCACCCCGGTCCGCTTTGTGCCTCCGGAGGGTGTGGTGATGGGTGTCTATGCCCGCACCGATCTCGAACGGGGCATCTTCAAAGCTCCCGCCGGGAACGACGCGCTGGTAGAAGGCGCGCTCGCGGTCTCCGCCAGCTTCACTGACGCTCAGCATACCGACCTGGTGCGCAACGGATGGGTAAACGGCATCCGCAACACTTCCGGATTGGGCATCGTTGTCGCGGCATCCCGCACGCTGAGCACCGATACGCGCTGGTGGTACGTCAACGTGCGGCTGCTGTTCAACTTCGTGAAGTCGACACTCCGCGACGGCCTGCGTTTCGTGCGCCAGGAGCCGAATTCGGACACCCTCCGGCGGAGTGTGCGGCTCAACGTGGTGACGCCATTCCTGCTGGGCCTCTGGAAACAGGGTGCGTTCGGCTCCGATCCGCCGGCGCAGGTATTCAGCGTCAAGTGCGACGCGCAGAACAATCCCCCAAGCGAAGTGGATCTTGGCAATTTCCATCTGGAGGTCTATTTCTACCCGGTAAAACCGGCTGAGACCATCATCATCATCGTCGGCCAGCAGCCCAGCGGCGCGGCCGCCAGCGAGTCGTAAGGAGAATGGATATGGCATTCAATATCGGAATCAACGTCGTGGAAGTGGATGGCAAGGCTGCTCCCACAGTAGTATCCGCGCCTATTTCGACCGCCGGATTTCTGGTTTTCAGCCTCCGCGGCGTGCCCAATACGCCGGTTCACGTGCAAGGCTTTTCCGATTTCGTCACGAACTTCGGAACGTTCACAGCCAACGCATACGGAGCACACAACGTGCGCGGCTTCTTCGACAATGGCGGTAGCGACGCCTATGTGGTCCGCATCGCTTCGGCTAGCGCGGCTGCCGCCGGCACCACCCTGAACGACCGTGCAGCAGCGCCCACGCTGCGCGTCACCGCGGGAATGCAGGGGAAGGCCGACCCGGGCGCCTGGGGCAACGCGCTCGCGCTCACCGTTAGCGACCATCCGCGCGGCACCAGTGCGATTCCGGCTCAGGTGATCGGCGCGGCGTCGGAGCCGTTTCCGCTGGGCGATGGCCAGACCCTGGTGGTGACGGTCAATGGCGGTGCGATTCCCGCCACAGTGACGTTCCGGCAGGCAGACTTCGCGAACATCGCGTCGGCCTCCGCCGCGGAAGTCGCGGTGTCCATCCTGAAGCAGACTTCATCGGTGCGCGCGGGCGTGACTCCCGGACGTTCGCTCCTGTTGGCCAGCGCGATTTCCGGCCCGGCATCGCGATTGGACATCGCCGGAACGGCCGCCACCACGCTCGGATTCACGGCCGCCACGGCCAACACGGGTACAGCGCAGCTCGCCGGAAGCGTGGCTGCTGCCGTCGACAGTACCGGCGGCTTATTGAGCGGCTCCGCGGTAAGGATCGAGTCCCGGGGGAATGTCGTGGCGGCAAATGCCATGGCCGCGGCAATCATCGCCGGCGCGGGAATCGTGGTCACCGCCGACGGCGGAACTCCCGTAACTGTCGTCTTCAACACATCCGATTTCGTGGGCGGCGTAGCAGCAATTACGCCGGGCGAAGTCGTTGCCTCGATCAACCGCCAGGCCGCTGGATTCAGTGCGGCGCTCACATCCAACAATCGGCTGGTGCTTCTCTCCAACAGTTTCGGCCCAACGTCCACGATCGCGTTGGCGGCCCCGGCCGCCGGAGTTCCAGACGCAACTACCGCTGTTGGTCTGAACGGCGCCGCACCAGTCGCCGGTTCACGGCAAAATCGCCCGATCGATTCGGTTTCCGAACCTTACCGGATGATTTTCTGGACCGGCGGGCTCACCGTGCCGGCCAACGCCTCGCGTGTGACCTCAGCCGAATTCGACCTCGCGGTGAGCAACAACGGCGCGGAGGTGGAACGGTTCGAGTCGGTGACGATGCAAGCCGGGCTGGACTATTCCATCGGCACGGTCATCAACGGCCAGACGGGATCCAAATATATCACCGTTACGGACCTTGCCAGCTCTTCGGGCCCGGGCCAAAACTCGCCGGCAGTGGTAACGCAGCAGGCCCTCACCCAGGGGGATGACGGAGGGACCGCCGCCGACACCAGTTTCACAGGAGATCCCGCGGCGCGCTCCGGGGTTTTTGCGTTTGACACCGTGAAGATCCAGCTACTGGCGGCGCCGGAGACCACTTCCACGGCGGTGACAACGGCCTGTCTCACCTATTGCGCGAATCGTGGCGACTGCATGTTCGTTGGCACGGCGCCCTTCGGATTCGATCTCGACGGCATCAAGACTTATGCCTCGCCTTTCCGCGGACGCAAGGTTTTCGGAGCAATGTACTCACCCTGGATCCAGATCGTGAATCCATTGGACACTACGGGCGCGAATCCGCTGATCTTTGTGCCACCGGTGGGCCACGTTCTTGGTGTGTACGCCAGGATCGGCGACGCTCGCGGCGTCTTCAAAGCCCCGGCCGGCGATGAGGCGGTCCTTCAAAACGCGCTCGGCACCGAGTTCGACATGACCGATACCGACCACACCGGCCTGGTGAAGAACGGCAGCGTGAACGGAATCCGGGCCGTACCCGGCACGGGCGTGATTGTGGACGCCTCGCGCACGCTGAGCACGGATACGCGGTGGCTGTATGTCAGCACCCGGCGTCTGTTCAACTTCGTCAAGAGCTCGCTACAGGCGAGCCTGAGTTTCGTCGCCCAGGAGCCGCACACCGATCAGTTACGCCGCAGCGTGAAATTCAACGTGGTGAGCCCGTTCCTTCTGGGCCTCTGGAAACAAGGAGCGTTTGGATCGGACCCGCCCGACAAGGTGTTTACGATTGTCTGCGACGCTTCCAACAATCCGCCAGCACAGGTGAATCTCGGAAATTTCCAGCTAGAGGTGTATTTCTATCCCGTGAAGCCGGCCGAGACCATCATCATCGTCGTCGGCCAACAGGATAGTGGCAGCACCACCGCCGAAAGCTAATCGACTTATTGGAGGAACGAATATGGCTGAACATACTTTCGCTGAATCGTACCGCACGCACGGATTTGCGTTTGAGATCAACGGGCAACAATGCCCAGTTACCAAAGTGACCGGCTTGAACGAAGGCATGACCGACACCATCGAGCAGCCGGACGGAGGCTCGCCGGTGGTCCACAAGATCGCCAGCGGGGTCATCAAGTTCGACACCCTGGTGGTCGAGCGCAACATGGATGGCAGCCGCTTCGACCAGTTCTTTCAGGACTATTTCGCCGACATGTTCCAGTTGAACGGCGCGAGCGCCGGCTCTTCGAAGCGGCGCAACTGCGCCGTGCTCAAACTGGAGAACGGCAACGAGGTGCTGCGCTTCGCGGTCTACGGGGCATGGGTGAAATCGTCCAAGTTCGCGGACCTGGAAGCCGGCTCCACAAACCTGTTCAAACAGACGGTGGAGTTGGAGCACGACGGCTTAGAGCGCGTATCGTAAGCCGCAAGGGAGGAAAGAGAGATGGAAAAGAGAATCGGCCGTGAATTCGAAGTGGAGCTACCGGTGGGATATATCGATCCCGATGGGCGTCCGCACCGCACCGTCCACTTGCGCAAGATGACGGGGCAGGAGGAAGCGCTGCTCGCCGACCGGAAGCTGCGGCAAAACGGGGCGAAGCTGATCACCGAAGTCCTGGCCAATTGCGTCCGCCGCCTGGGCGACATCGCTCCAGTGACCCGGCAGATTATTTCGCAGTTGAGCTCGCCGGATCGGAATTTCCTACTGCTCGAACTGCGCAAGATCACCTTCGGCCAGGAACTGGAAAGCACCTATGTGTGTCCGAGCTGCGCCGGCCACACGACCATGCTGCAGGATCTCGAAAATCTGCCGCTGCGCCGCCTCAACGGCGAATACACCAAGGAAATCGTCGTCGAACTGGAGGATGGCTTCGAAGACAAGGGCGGCGAAGTCCATACCACCATGGTCTTCCGCCTGCCTACCGGGGAGGACGAAGAGCGCACCGCCAGCACGGTGAAAGAGAACGCCTCGCAGGGCATGAACGCGCTGCTGACGCGCTGCCTCACCAGCATGGGGACCATGCCGGCACCGCGCCGCGAAGCGCTCGGCACCAAGCTCATCAGCGACCTGACCATGTCGGACCGCGCGCGCATCGAACGCGCCATGCGCGCCGAAATGCCCGGAGTCGACATGACCCAGCAGATCCAATGCGAGAATTGCGGCCGGCAGTTCCAAACCTCCCTGGACCTGACCCGTTTTTTTTCGCTGCCGCAAGCGACCTCGCCCAGTTACGCCGCGAGGTCTTCGCGCTGAGCTATCACCTGCACTGGTCCTATGCGGAAATCATGGAGATCGACATATCCGAGCGGCGCGAGTATGTGCGGATGGTTTCAGAAGTAGTGGACCGGCAGAATCAGGAAGTCGAGAGCGCGCGGCGGCGTAGCGCGCGGTAGGGCGAGTGGATGACGGAGGGAACTTGGAAGGCGTAATGCCAATGAGTTTGGGGCTGACCGAATCGGCCACGAAGGCGATCGGCCGCGAGGTGCAGTCCGGCCTCGTGCCGCTGCTCGACGTGCTGACCGTGCCACTCGACCGCTTCGGGCAGGGCATCGATCGCCTTGGCCAACGCCTGATGGACGGGTTCGGCCAGCTCACGCTCCTATTAGGCAGCATCAATCAAGTGCGCTTCGGAATCCCGGTTCAGGTTACGAATCTTGGCTATCTCCAGACCCTCACGTTCGGATTGCTCTTCCTCTCGCTGACGGCTTATCTCGTGCTCGTCCTGATCTTCACGCGCCTCGGCATCCTGTCGAGCCAGCTTTGGCAGCTTCACGTCGACATAGACTTGCTGCACGACGATATCGTCAGCCTGACCATCGTAACCGCCCTCTTCGGCGCCCTCACCGTCGCGCTGCTGACCGCCATCCTGGGAACTCTGGGCAAAGGACTGAAGGTGGATGGCAGCGTGAATGTCTCCATCACCGGGTTGCCGGAGATCGACATGCTCAAGCTGCTGGAGCTGTTGGGCCTGGCCGCTCTGGGTTTGGCACTGATCGTAGGCTTCGTTGCCGCGCTTGCGGGCGTGTTCTCGCTGTTCAGCGTCCAGGCGCTGGTGGCGGTGTTCCTGGTTACCTCCTTCCTCCAGCAGATGACCGAGTTGCTCACCTTATTCAACAACTCGGGCTGGGGCATGCTTGCGATGGCCGGCGGTTTGGCCATGATCATTCTGTTCATCTGGAGTCTGGGAAAGGTACTCGATAATTTTACCGACAAGGCGGTTAAGTTGTTGGAACCGCTTACTAAGTTCCTGGAGTTGCTCGACAAGATGGCCACCCAGATGATCGCGCTCTCCATCGGCGGATTCGCGAAGCTCATCGTCGGTCTGGGCGTGATTGCCGGTTTCCTGTTTCTCGTCGGTCTGGCCCTCGACGAGATGGTGCCGTTCGCCGCCTTGCAAGCTCTCCAGCCCTTGGCGAATCTGCTCAAGGTTCTCGGCGAGCTCGCGGAAGCCGCGGCACACTACGGAATGTTCGAGAACATCCCCACCATCGCGGCGACGTTCGCCGCTATCGGCGGCCTCATGCTCGCCATCGGTTCGGCCTTCACCAACTTTACCGCCATCAATATCAAAGCGATCGAGCCGGTCAAGGATCTGCTCGAAACCCTGGGACGCCTGGCGAAGCTCGGCGCCGATTTCAGTCGCGGCGACGTCGGCACACTCGAGGATACTTTCAAGGCGATGGGCAAGCTCGTCGAAGACGTCAGCGCTGGCTTGAGCAAGTTCAACGACGTCACCATCAAAGCCATCGAGCCTCTGAAGGGACTCCTGACCGCTCTGGGGGACCTGGCCACCAAGGTCTCCGCGTTCAATTCGGACGCCGTCGAAGCGGTTCAAAAGGTTTTCGAGGCGATGGGAACCCTCGTCGAGAAACTGGGTCCGGCGCTGGACAAGTTCTCCGAGCGGTCCCTCAGAGCGATTGATCCGCTGAAAACTCTACTGGCGGCCCTGGGCGACCTCGCCGTCAGAGTCTCGACATTCGGCTCGGACGCCGTCGACGCTGTCAAAGACACCTTCAAAGCGATGAGCGGCCTCGTCTCGGACCTGGTGTCCGCGCTGAACGACCTCAGCGAGGACGCGATTAATGCCATCACTCCCATGACCCGCCTGATCGCCGCGCTGCAGTCATTGGCAGTCGCCCTAAGCAGCTTAGCGCCCGACCAGGTTACCGCCTTAAAGGATGCCCTCGGGATTCTAATCGACTTTCTCAAGGCGCTGGGGAATGTTCTCGATGGTTTGAGTGAAGACGCTTTGAATGCGATGCCCATTCTGACGAATTTGATCAATGCCCTGGCAGCGTTTGCAACGGCTATCCACAATCTCACTTTCCTGGATCTGGTCTACATGGGCCTCATGCTCGCGGGAGTAGCCACGTTCATCGGAGTAGTCGGAGAAGAGTGCATGGCGGCGCTTCCAGGTCTGGAGGCTCTGTCTGGGGTGTTAGAAGGTATCAACGGCATTTTGGGAACGATGGCCACCCTTGGCAGTGCTGTCGCTACAACGATCGCGTCCATCGGCGACGAAGCCAAGAGTAGTTCCGGTTGGCTTTCGAAACTTGGGATCGCAGTCGCGGCGATTGGCGCAACTGCGATTGTTGGTCCGGAAGTCCTCCCCTTCTTCTTTCAGGAAGGCGGAATGGTGGAGCACACCGGGCCAGCCATCGTGCATGAAGGCGAGCGAGTGTTATCGCGCGGTGAGACGCAAGCGTTTGAAGGCTCCGTGATGGCGCCGCCGGCGTCAGCCTCCCCGGTGGACCAATCCATCAATTTGGGCGGTGTCACCATCAACATTCATACCGACCGGCTGGACGCCAACAACGCCGACGTGTTGAGTGAAACCATCGTGGCCAGGCTGCAGGAAAAATTGGCCTCGCTGCATACCGAACAACTGTTCCGGACCGGAGTCCGGGCAATGGCATAGAGGCAAATGGCAAATGGGACTGCAACAACAAACTGCGGCGCGCGGTACCTTGTTCAGCTTGGGCATCGATCCTCAAATTGTAATCGAATTCCAATACAATCCGACTGAACTACAGGATAAACGCACCGTTACCTACTCCACCATTAACACTCCCGGCGCCTTTGTTCCGAATCGCCAGTACGTCCAGGGCGGCGACCGCACCATCACTTTCAGCGTCGACCTCGATGGTCTCATGGACGGCCCGGTTCCAATTGAAACCGACAACAACGGATGCATCACGCCGGAACTCAATAAGTATCGCGCTTTAGTAAATCCTAAAACCGGTAAGTGGAACGTTGCGTCCGGCAGTACCTTTGCCGATCTGTATGCCGGTGTCAATCAGTTCAACCCGCCGCCCGCGGCGGTGTTCGCGTTCGGAGACATGATCATCGACTGCGTGGTCACGGACGTGACCATTACCGAGAAACTGTTCGACCCGAATCTCGGCGTGTTGCGCGCCAAAGTAGCCGTCACGCTGATTGAAACGGTGGATTACGGGAACCAGCCCACCCAGCCGCCAGGAGCCTGACCATGCCAGTCGCACCAGATTCGCGCTACGCCAACCTTCCCCTGCTCGCGGTGACTGCCGCCGACGGCAGCCAGCGAAATGTTGTCGAACTGCGCCTGCAATCGCAGGTCACCGATGTTCAGACCACCGCCTATCGCGTCCGCACCGGCGACACGGTGGATTCCCTGGCGCGCATGTCTTATGGCGACGAGCATTTGTGGTGGAGGATTCTGGACGCCAACCCCGTCGTCTACCCGCTGGATCTCAAGTCCGGAGATGTCCTCGATCTTCCCCAGTTGGGTGCGGCGACGACTATTACCAGGGCGCGGAGGTTTTAAGAATGCCGATCCGCACGCCCTTCTTGCAGGTCACGCTGGAGGGCCAGGATATTACGAATTGGATAAGTTCGGTCAGCGTCACCGAAGACGACAAACAGGCGGACAACGTGACGATCGCGATTCCCGATCCGCTGATAGTGTTTTCGGATGCCCTGTTCGAGGGGAGCAGAGTCGAGGTGGACATGGGATACGCCGAGCCGAAGCAACACGCCCTGATGATTCGCGCCACCATCACGAAGGTAGAGCAGTCCTATCCGGAGAACGGCAGCCCGACGGTCACCCTCAAAGGGGAAGACAAATCGATCGAGATGGCACTCGTGGAACGGAAAAAGAATTGGAAGAGCCAGACAGTGAGCAATATCGTGACCACCGTGGTGAATCCGTACAAATTCTCGAGTGTGACCGTGCGTGTGAACCCGGATGCGATGATCAAGAGCAAGACCCTGCACCAGGATGGGAAAACGGACCTCGCTTTCCTGCAGGAGACGGCGGGCAAGTATCATGCCAAGTGTTTCGTGGAGCTCGATGAAAACAACAAGGAGTCGTTCTACTTCATCCCGGAGCGCCAGATCGTCAAATTGAAGCGGCCCGATCAATTGATCCTTGCCTACCGGACGGGCCCAAACGCCAACCTGCTGAGTTTCTCGCCGCGCTTCGACGGTAGCGACATTGACCGCCTGAGAATTGTGACCGACGTGGATAAGAACGGGAACAGGATCGCCAGCCGGGACAAACCACCGGCCGACACAACCATCTGGAAATTGGACTGCACGAGGCTGCCTCTGGCCAGCCCGGACGACCAAAGGAAGATCAAGGCGCTCTACGATCTCGGCGTACAGCGCAAGAAAGACTTGCAGCAGAAGCTGAACGCGCCCAAACCGGCAGTCGGCCACGTCTCGCCCGATCGGTCGGACCTGGAGTCAACGAATGACACTCTGGTTTCGCGCAGCCAGGGTCTGTCCGCCAGCGGGCAGACATACGGGAACATCTGGTTGCGCGCGAAATCCAACGTGACCATCCAGGGGGTGAACGCGCGTTTTGCCGGGCTCTGGTACGTGAACAGCGTAACCCACAAGATCGATACCAACGGCTATCGGACCGACTTTAAGTGCCTGCGATAGGAGAGAAATGGCTTTTTACTACGGTAAGTATACCGGCATCGTCAAAGACAATCAGGACGCCGATAAGCTCGGGCAACTGACGGTCAGCGTCCCGGCTATCTACGACGATGACGAAACCGTCGTGGCCCGGCCGGCGCTCCCCTACGGCTTCTTCTTCGTCCCGGAAAATGGCGCCAAGATCTGGGTGGAGTTCGAGGGCGGCGACACCGGACTGCCGATCTGGACGGGCGTCCAGTACGTCCCCGGCGAGTGGGCGCAGGAAGCCGCCGTCAGTCCCCCGCAGAAGCGCGTCCTGAAAACCGCCGCCGGTCACGTGGTGATTTTCGATGACAAGAGCGGCGAAGAAGGCATCGACGTGAAAGATGGAGTCAACAATCACGAGATCAAACTCGACAGCAGCGGAATCCAGGTGAACGATGGCAAGAACAATCACACCGTGAAAATGGACGGCAGCGGAATTGCGATCACCGACGGAGTGAACCAGAACCAGGTGAAGCTCGATTCGAGCGGCATCACCGTGAAGGCGCCTTCGGGAGCGCAGATTCAGTTGACCGCCGCCGGCGTCACGGTGGATGCCGGCGCGGGGATGGTAACGGTAAAAGGATTGACGGTCGCCCTCAACAATGGCGTCCTGCCGGTGATCCGCGTCACCGATTTCGGCGTTGGGAATCTCGGCGCCCCGGTGGTGATGGCTGGTCCTGGAAATCCGACTGTATTGGCGTAAATCGACTATGCCTCTCGGGAGCGACAACACGGTCTGTGCGGGGGAATTCGTGGAAGCCATGCGCGCGCGTCTCGATGCGCTGAGTCCGCCGGCGGGAGGCAACGTCGACGATTCCAACGTGAAACCGAACCTGGTGGCGTTGGGACAAGCCGTGTTCCGGATTCTGACGGCGGACGCGCAGACATTCTCAGACGCCAGCAGCGACGCCGCATTCTGGTTGTGGGTTGCGTCCGTCAATGCCTGGTTGGGAAGGCTCTCGGCCTGGCAGGTAGGGGTAGCGGCCGCGTTCAGTGGGTGGGCGCCGGCTACGGCTCCCGACCTGGCCCTCAAGACGGCGCTCACAGCGGTAGTGGCGCCCGGCGCGCCTCCTACGGCGCCATCTAGCCTGACAGGAGTCGTGAAATGACCCCGGACCTCAAAGGCTTCCAAATACCGTTCCGGATCGTTGGCGGCGGCGTGGCGCAGGCGAGCGGGTCACTCAAAATGGAGCAGAACCTCATGCACCTGATCGCCACCCGGGTCGGTGAGCGCATCATGTTGCGGACTTACGGCGGAGGCGTTCACTCCCACGTTCAGGACAACAACAGCGGTGCTCTGCGGGCGCTGGTCCGGCGTGAGATTGAAACCGCGCTACGGCAGTTCCTGCCCGACGCGCGCCTGACAGCTCCGCTCGCCGTCACTTCGGATGAGGGCCAGCTTACCGTTACCATCACCTACCGCGGCGACCCGCTCGACATCGTCCGCCGGCTCGAGGTGCAGTTGTGACCACAAGGAACGCAGCATGAGCACCCCTCCCATCCCGATTGACTACACCAACCTCGATTACGATTCGATGCGGGGCGCCATGCTGGGCCTGGCCAGCCAAATCCTGCCGGAGTGGACCGATCTGAGCGAGAACGACCTGGGAGTCGTTCTCACCGAGATGTTCGCCTATGCGTGCGACATCACGCTGTACTACCAGAGCAGAATCGCCGCCAACCTGCTGCCGGCGACCTCCGACGAACCCCAGGCGCTGATTCAGTTGCTCCGCCTGATCGGCTACGAACTCAGCCCGCCGACCGCGGCGACGGTGAATCTCCGAATCGGCTTCGCAGCCACTGCAGTCCCCCCGTTCATCATCCCGGCGGCAACGCAGTTTCTGATAACCACGGCTTCGGGAACACAACTGGTATTCGAGACCCAGCAGGACATTACGGTGCAGGCTGCCGACCTGACACCACCCGACATCCGCGGTGTGCGATATTTCTCTCCCCTGCCGGTAGTTCAGGGCGAGACGATCACCAGCGATCCCGGCGTCGTTTCCGACGGCACCCCTCGCCAGAGTCTCACGATCACCGCCCAACCCGGCACGTCGGTGCTCACCGATTCCATCGTGATCACGGTCACCGAGCCCGTTGGCCTCACTCGCTGGCAGCAAGTCGACTCGCTCGGCTCAAGCGGGCCAGCCGACCGGTACTTCGTGGTGCAACGCGATGCCAGTGGCTCGGCAACCGTGGTGTTCGGCGACGGCATCAACGGCATGATCCCGCCACGCGGATCCACCACCACGCCGGTAGTCATCCAGCCGGTCTATCGCCTGGGCGGCGGACCAGCCGGCAATGTGCCGGCCAATTCCCAATTCAGTTCCCTGCTGCCGGCCATCTCCAGTGCCACCAATCCTCGCGCCGCGGCAGGCGGCGCCGACGCGGAGGACATCGATCGCGCCCGCTTCTTCGCGCCACGTCTTTACCGCACCCAGGATCGCGCCGTAACGCTGCAGGACTACGTTGACCTGGCTTTGCAAGTCCCTGGCGTCGGCAAGGCGCGCGCGGTAGCTGGAGGATGGAACCAGATCGCGTTGTACATCGCACCAACTGGCAGCGTTGCCGATCCCTCCGAACTGCTGCAACGCGACATTCTGGCGTTCTTCGAAAGCCGCCGGATGGCGAGCGTAAGTATCTCCGTGTATGGGCCGCAAGTGGCCGACATTTATTTGAGCGCCACGGTTCGCGCCCAGCCGTATTTCCTGCAATCCGACGTGAATGCCGCCATCCAGCAGGCGGTCTCGGATTACTTGAGTTTCGATGCCGTGGACTTTGGCCAATCCATCTACCTGAGCAAGATTTACGACGTCATTCAGAACCTTCCCCAGGTTGCGTCGTTGAACGTGACCGAATTCAGCCGTACTCCCCATCCGCTCGCCGGAACGGACCGCACCCGGCAGAGCGGAAGCTCCGCCGTGGATGCCGACGGCGTCATCGAGTTGGGGCCGAACGAACTGCCGCGAATAGGTTACCTGGACAACCCCGCAACCCCGGCGAACCCGTCCGACCCGACCTATCTGCCGGCAATCGATATTGCCATCGTGGGAGGCGTGAAGTCATGAAAACGCCAAAGGCGGTGACCGCGGTCCCGAACCTGCTCGGCGGGCGTATCGATCTCGCGTGGCAGAACCCGCCGGCGACGGATTTCACCGGCGGGCCGCCGCTTTCGAAGATCCGGGTGGTCCGCCGGAGCCGCACCTTTCCGCTCACCGAAACAGACGGCGACATCGTCTATGATGGCCCCGTCGTGACTGGCGTGAGGGACAACGGCGCGAAGCCTTTGACATCCTGCTACTACACCGTATTCGCCTCCGATGGCGCGCTCTTCTATGCCGACGTCAACTCGCAAGCCGTCGGCTATTCCACCGCAAACTACGGGCTCGCCGACCGGCTGTATCGCATGCTGCCGGCAGTCCACCAGCGCAACGACACCAGGTTGAACTCAAATGATCTGACCAACCTGGCCAGCATCGCTCCTACGGCAGCCGCGGCTTACTCCGCCCTGCCCGAATCTTTGCAGGCTCTCGGACAATTACAACGGTTCTTCCGCGCCACCTTCTCGTCGATGGACCTGATGCGGAGCTTCGCCGAGGGACTGCGCGATATTCACGACGTCGAATTGGCACGCCCGCAATTTCTCTCCGGGCTGGGTCAGATGGTGGGTTGGGACCTGGACCGGACGCTGCCGGTATTTGCCCAACGTTCGGAAATACGGTCTGCGCCCGGCCTTTACCGGACGGTCGGAACCATTCCGAACATCCGTTCCCTGGTGACGCGTTACACCGGCTGGTACACCCAGGTGGCGGAGTTCGAAGCCCAGATCCTGCGCTCCAATACTCCGGCGGCGCTGAATATTTTCGCCATGGTTGAAGGCGCGGGCGGCTGGAACGGGTTCGACGATGCCGCGCGGGCGCTCGGTTTCGATAGCACCAACAATTCCGCAACCGGCACAACCGCCACGGCGGCGGTTCTGGTAAGCACGCTCGCCGCCCCGTTCCACCTTCGGCCCGGGATGGAGTTTGCCGTTACGGCTGACGATCGGATCCCCACGGCGGTGCGCTTCAATCCCGGAGATTTCGTGTCCATCGCGAATGCGACAGCGCCGGAAGTGGCCGCGGTTCTGAACCGCGAGTTTTCGGAGCTCACCGCATGGCCTCGCAGCGATGGCCGGCTGATCCTGCAATCCAACACCATTGGCACCATGTCGGGCCTGGCCGCGGAGCAGTCTGCGGCTACCCTGGTAACGCTGGAAGGGTCTCCCCGCGGAACGCTCTCCGCCTGCGTGGACGGCGTGGCAAGATTGCGTTTGTTCTACGAGGCCTCCGATCCCGCCTCCGTGCAGGCGTCGGTAGCCGCAGTCCTTCCTCCGCTGATCCTTCCCGATATGGCCGCGGTCCTGGGTTTCGCCGCGGATACCAGCTTTCAAGGCCAGGCACTGTTGGCAAGCTCCGCGGTTGAGCCGTTTCCGCTTCAGGATGGCATGCAGTTGACCGTCATCGTCGGCGGCGGATCGCCGGTGACGGTGGTGATTCAGGCAGAGGACTTTGTCAGCATCGCGGCCGCGACTGCCGGCGAGATCGCAGCGGCCATCAACAGGGCGTACCGTGCCGAGACGATCGCCAGCGCCTCGGCGGGTCATGTCCTGCTCAACTCGCTCTTTTCGCCCTCCATCACCGTAGACGGGGCGCTTTCGACTACAGCCACCTCATCGGGCAGCGTTGCGCCGGCCGCCGCTGCCACTCTGGGCTTCGACACCGACACCAGCTTCAGCTCGGGTGTCCACGCAACCTTGACGAGTCCCTTCGCCGAGCCGTTTCAGCTTCGTTCGGGAATGCGGCTGACAATTGCAGTGGACCACGGGCTGCCCGTGACAACGGTATTTCGTACTGGACAGTTCGTCGACATCGGCGCGGCGAAGGCGGCGGAAATCGCCGCCGGAATCAACTCCGCGGTTGGGTCTCCCATTGCTTCCGCGAGTTCCTCGGGCCAGCTCGTCCTGCAGTCCGCGACCGCCTCGGATGCCGCTAGGATGCGCGTCTTCAGCGCCGTGGCTGTACCTTCTGTGGCCGCCGGCCGCGTCCGCTACAAGACTTTCCGGAACGGCGCGTGGGGAAACTCGGTTGCCCTTCTGGATCCTTCGGCGCCCGCACAGTCACACCCGGCCGCGGTGATTCGAAAAAACGGGAAGGTCTGGGTGGCATGGGTCGAAAACCCGGACAGCCCAGGGGCGCGCCTGCGCTTCACGTCGGAGGGGACAGTCAACCTGCCGGAACCGGCGCGGCTCAACGGCCACCTGACGGCGCCGTTTGCCATGGTTATTGGCGCCAGTTTGTTGTTTCGCGGCAATTGGGAAAACTTGCGCGGGTTCGAATTCGCGGCCACGGATTTCGCCAATCCGCTGCAGGCTCCCGCGAGCGAGGTGGCGACCGCCCTGAGTGCCCGTCTGCCCGGTCTGCTGGCATCGGTCAATACCAACGGCGCCCTCACCATCGAAACCACTGCGGCCGGCGGCGATCGGCACCTGGAGCTGGTGTTGCCGGATTCCTCGGCTGCCGCCTCGCTCGGCTTCGATGCCACGAATTCGGTCGCTGACGGCGATTCGGGCGATGCCGTTTCCTGGCTGCCGGCGCAGGATGTCCTCCCGGTGTCCGCGAACTATCGCGATTTGTGCGCAGTGGTGGCCGCCGATGGCACGGTGTTCCTGTTTTGGGCCGTGCATTCCGCCGGTACCTGGCAGATCGCCAGTGCGCGCTGGAACGGCACCGTCTGGACCGCGCCCGAAACACTTGCCGCTACCCAGGGCGGCAACCGGGAACCATGTGCCGTGCTCGATTCCACCAACCGAATCTGGCTGTTCTGGTCGCACCGCGAAGGGACCGGCACGCCTGAGGACAATTGGACGTTGCATCGGCGTGTGTTTGACCCGGCCACCGCTGCCTGGAGCCCCGAGGTTACCGTTACCACCGTCCCTACGGGAGGCGCGGCCGATCGCGAGCCCGGCGCTCAACTGCTGACGGGGAGTAGCCTGCGCGTTTTCTTCCGTTCCAACCGGAGCGGCGGCCAGGAAATCTGGTCCGTAAGTGTCGATTCCGGAACCGGGGTGGCCGGCGTGCCGGCCCAGGTGACCAACGATGTCGCGGGTAATTTCGCGCCCGCTCCCGCGGTGTTGCCGGATGGCGCTTCACTCCTGTTGTTGCGCAGTAACCAGAGTGTGTCGATGTCGCGCGTGGCGGCGAATCCCGTACCTCCGGTCGACAATCGGATTACCAAACCGCCGCCAGGGCCGCGGCCGTACACCCAGCCGCCAAGCGTGCGCGCCGTCGACGGGGGAACCGTGCGCCGCTTCGCCGGGGCGACCACCGTGGAACTTGGCGACGCCGATCGCAATGCGCGTCGCCGGCTCTATGACGACCTGCTCGCTTATACGCCTCAGAAGCCCATAGGACCCCCAGTCGAGGCCATCGCCGATGACGACTTATACACGCGCGGCACCATCGGCTTGTATTTGAGCCAGGTGATTCCCGATAGCGAGCTCTCACAGAATCTGAAGGACCGGCTGCTGCCAGTGCTCGATCGTTTCCTGCCGGTGAACGTGCGCGCCGTCGTGATCCTTGCCCCGCGCGTCTTCGAGGAGGACCCGATCGCGATCGCCGAATCCTTCTCGGACGACTTCCCGTTCATCGAAGACAACGGCGGCGTCACGGAGTCCGTCTTTGTATCCATGCCCGGAGTGAGCGTCCTGCTGGCGAACACGCCCGGAAATCTCTCGGCGAGTCTCGCCGACTTGACTACGTTGCGGCGGCGCAGTTTCTTCCCGCCATTGGTATGAAAGCGTGATGGAGAGAGCAACTATGACGCCAGAAATCGCCTCAGCCGGATTGCACGGGATGTATCGCGACGTGCTGCGGGATGCCTCCGGGCAGATACTCTGGGACCGCGGCTGGTGCAAGAACGCCATTGTGACGAACTGCCACCTGGTGCTCGCCTCATTCATGCGGGGTTCGCCGGGCACCACCGGCATTACCGGATTATCCGTGGGCGCCGGGCTGGCAGCCTGGGATGCGCCCCCCGGGACGCCGGATCCGAGTCCCTCGCAAAGCGCCCTGGTCGATCCGAGTCCCTTCCTGGTGCCGCTGGCCTCGCTAAAAATGGATTTTCTGAACGGCGGAGTAATCTCCGCGTCGCCCACCGGTAAACTGCAAATTGTGGCGACCCTAGGGCCGAGCGTCCCGACATGGCCCGACGCCAATCACGCCACCATCACCCTGCGCGAATTCGGGCTGGTAGCGCAACTGGCGGCCTTGCCCGTTCTGCTGAACTACCGCACGCATCCTGCGATCGTGAAAGACCCCACCAGCACGCTGGAGCGCACCATCTGGCTGGTGTTCTGAGGAGGATTTTGTATGGCTATTATTACGCCTGGCACGTTCGACCCCACGAAGAATTACAAGCTGCCTCGGCTGCAGCAGGGCGTTCCGCTCGTCGACGCCGATTGGAACGAGTTCGGCGACGCCCTGGCGTTCGAATTGCGCGCCCTCCTGAAGTGGTTTATTGGCGATGGCGTACCTACCGGTAGCGACGGCTTCCGCGTGGACGGCACCGGAGTGGTTAACGATTTTACAATTCGCGCCGGCGTGCCTGCCGCACCCGTGGGCGCCACCAATTACGATAAGGCCCTACGCTTCTCGGGCCGCTGCACGGTGGACGGACAGCAGCTCTTCGTCACCGCCGATTTCACTTACACCAGCCAACCGCTTCACCAAGCCAACGGCGCGTCCGCTACGGCGCTTGCCGCCCAGTTGGGCGTGCCGGTAATTACCGCTCTGCCAACTTCGGGCGCGACGGCCGCGGTGTTTACGGCGTATATCGACACCTGGGAGCGCCTCGTCACCGCGGCGGAAGATCCCACCCTCGTACTTCCGGGGCTCGGAGTCGAAAGCTGTGCCCGCACCAAGCGCGAGGCGGTGATCCGTACGCGGCCCGGCAGCACCGTCCCCGCGACTACTGATCCCGATTTCCTCGCGGGGCATTCCTACCTCGCGCTGGCGACCATCAACCGCCCCGCGACGCAGGCTCCGGTAAACGCCGGGGACGCGACCGACGTTCGACCCAAACGTCTCACGGTCGCCGACCTGCAAAAGCGCGTCACTTTTATCGAGCAAGTCGCACTGGCTCCTTCGTTTGCGGCACAGGGTTCACAGATTTCGCCCAAACAGGTGGGCCCCACCACCAATGTCACGTTGAACGGCCACAATTTCGATAAGAACCCCACGGTGCTGTTCGACAGCACGCCGGCGCCAATCCCGACGGGGGTCCTGCCGACTTCCACAGCCATTATCGTCCCCGCGCCCGTGATGGCTGCCGGTCTTCACAAAATCACCGTCACCACGGTCGGCGGGACGGTGGTGAGCGACGATTCCATCACCATAATCCTTCCACCGGCGCCGGTGTTTGCCGCTCCGGGCAGCCAGTTTGCGCCTGCCAGTGCGGCCCTTGGCAAACCCGTCGTCCTGTCCGGCAACAATTTTAACGGTGGCGGTCTGAAGGTTCTCGTCGGAGGCGTCGATGCCACGGCTTCCGCCAGTGGGGTTACCACGACGACGATCACAATCAACGTACCTGCTAGTACACCGCTTGGTACGCAACATATCAGCGTCAGTACGTTTGGCGGGACTGCAACCAGCGTAGACTTACTTACCGTTACCGCGACATAAACACATAGGAGAAAACCCATGGCTAAACACGTTTATCCAGATCCGCAAACCGCCCCGCAAACCGTAGGGGCCAATTCGACATTTCCAGCCCTGGCAGATCCTGTCATCCCGATCGATCTGTCCGTCGGGACGGGCACAAGTAAGACGATGCGCCTGGTCATGCTTCCCGGTGCGCCGATGGATCCCTTTGTGATTTTCAAGGCGGATTCCGGAGAGGAAGTGACGGTGCAGCCGAATGGGTTCCCCTTCGCCGTCTTCAACCTGCCGGGCGGCGCCGGCGCCGAAGTTCTCGACGTGGTAATGGTTCTGGATGACCCGGCCGCCAAAATCTACAAACTCGAACTCACCGTCAATAACCCTGCGACTTACGGCATCCGCATCGTGAATAACGATACCGCCGCCAACCACGACTTCACATGGGTGGTTGCCGATAACGATGCCGATTCGCAGCAGCCGTGGATCAAGGTGGTCACCCCGTCACTCAACTTCAACGTGCTAACCAACCAGTCCGTGCCTCTGGCTGTCGAAATCGAAAATCTGGGGACCGGTCCTTTGCAGATTACCGACAATACCGGCCTTGGGGTGGGCACTGGTTTCACTCTGACCGGAGTGCCTGGCCCGATCGTGCCCAACCAGGCGGTTCCGGCCAGCGTGCAGATTACCTTTACCGGACCGGCCGCCGCCGGGCAAAACTCGGGCTCATACAGCATCACTTCCAATGAGCCTCCAACGGAGAACCATAATCATGTCATCGCGCTGACCGCCACTACCGGCAAGCTGGAAATCGCGCTGGTCCTTGATGGCTCGGCCAGCATGGGCTCCGCACCAAATGGAACTGCTGTGACCGTCGGCCAAAGCTCGCGTTGGGACTGGCTGAAATCCGCCACCACGGATTTGCTCGATTTGTTGAACACCTTCGCCACCTCGCCGACCTCCAACCCGTACGGCCATTTCGCCATCGACGTATTTCCCGACCTCGTCTCGCATGCAAGCTCGCCCAACAACAGCGCACAGATCCAGGGCGTGCAGGACATCACGACACCCTCCATCGTTGCCGCCAAGGCAGCGGTCACTAACGCACCGGCGCCCTGGAACAACACGCCCATGGCCGATGGAATGGGTCGCGCCTTCGGATATTTCGATATCGACACCATGGCGGAACCGTTCAACGTAGAGTACAACCGCCGCTTCATGATTCTGATGTCGGACGGATGGGACAATGGACCGACCGATCCGTTGACGCTAGCCGGGCAGTTCGCGGCGCTCAAACTGAACGCTCTGACGATCGGCTTCGGGTTGACCTCCGCTACCATTTACCCTGTAAATTGGGGGCTGCTCAACACGATCGCGGGTTGGTCGCCGGGAGGCGCATTTCACAACGCCGGTGCCGACGATATGGGTACGAGTGTCGACGGCGTAATGGGCCGCACCCTGCACAAGGTTTTTGCAGTGGCCCTCTCCACCGCCTTGTCGCTTGTCTGGGCTATGGATCCAACCGACACGCTCACCGCCGCTTCTCCGGAAAAACGGTACACCATCAACGTTCTGCCGTACGACAATAAGGTGGCATTCGTCGTCCGCTGGACCACTCCGGGACGCCTCGTCGAAGTAGAGGTAGAGACACCCAACTGCGAGATTATTACCGCGGCCAGCGCGAAGACCACGGCGGGCGTATTTTACAGCAGCGGTTCCTTGTATCAGATCTTCTCCTTCGACCAAAGCTATCTTCGCAATACCTCCGGACGGGCTCGCGACGGCGCCTGGAACTTGCTGGTATCCATCGTCGATGCCCCCACCGGCGGTAATGAGATCTTTGATTACTCCGTCGTCCTGGATTCCCGGCTGAGGATGGACGTCAAGTTCGGCCAGAACATCTACCACGCCGGCGACACCGTCGGTCTGACGGCGACGCTTACTCTGGATGGTCTGCCGATTCGTCACGCCACGGTAATTGTCGAACAGGCGGCGCCCGGACAGTCGCTGGATAACTTCCTGGCCAACTCGGTGGTCACGGCGGATGATCTGAGCAAGGCAACAGCGGCAGCCGCCACCACCGATTACACTGCCATTGGCCTTCGCGCCTTTGCGATCCAGCTCAAAGGACAGGTTTTCAACGTCGGGAAAGCGCCCAGTTCCAAGCCCATGACCGATTCCGGCAACGCCGGTGTGTATCAGGCCAGCTTCTCCAATAGCTCGGTTCCGGGCAATTACGAGTATTATGTGGTCGCCATCGGGCAAACCGCCGATGGCGTCACTTTCCGACGGGAGCAGCAACTCTATCTGCGGCTCGACCCGAATCCCGTGCCCGCGTACACTGTGGTCGACACCTTCTATCACTCTTCTTACGCAGGAGCGGCGTCCTCCGCCAGTATCACGATTTATCCTCGCGATCGCTTCCCCAACGCCCTCATGTTCGATCCCCTGTACGATCATCGCCTGAGTTTTAGTGCGCAGAACGCGCAACTCACAGGTGGCCTGGTGTTCAATGGAAATGGCAGCTATACCCAGCAGATTACCTTCTTGCCGGGAGCCACGCCCACGGTTCAGGCGTCGATGAACGGCGTCGCGATTGTTCCGCCCCAGACGCTGGTCGCCGTGTCGACTTTGAAATACCCGGATACCGTGCTCTCGTACGCAGCCGGGCGAGAAGCCATGCCGGGCGCCAATACGCACAGCGATCCCACCGTACTTCTCGGCAATCCGACGGTCAGAGTGTATTCCCGGTTCCTATCTCTTGGCGCGATGGGATCGGTTGCGGTCAGCCTGAAGGGTCAGGTAATCGTCGCGCAGGGTGCCAACGACGTTACCATTTTCGCTTACCTGGACAACGATCTCCGTTCCTACAAAGTGGAAGCACTACCCGAAAACCAGACCACCTGGGTACTGCTGGGAACTTCGTCCGGCACGACGCAGTCATTTGCGCTTTCCGCCGCCGGCTTGAAAACCGCAAGCGCGGTACGGATCACCGATACCAGCGGCCGGAATCGAAACTTCGGGGGGAGCGTATCGAACAGTCCCGGTTTTAGCTGTATGGCTGTCGGATTCGCAAGCACCGGCGCGCCTTCTCAGGTCCCCGTAATCCAGGCGCCTAACGGCGTTATCAACGCCGCCAGCTTCCTCCCGGGACTCTCCGCCGGTTCATGGGCCGCCGTTCGCGGTACGAACCTGTCACTCACAACCCGTACCTGGGGACCCGCGGACATCGTGAACAACAAGCTGCCCACCCAGTCGGACGGCGTGGCTGTCACCTTCAATGGCAAGCCGGGGTACGTTTACTACATCAGTCCGACTCAGATAAACGTAGTGGTGCCGGGCATCGCCGCCGGCGCCGTCAACGTGCAGGTGACCGGAAACAACGGCTCGAGCCAGGTGGTCTCGCTTCAGGCGGGTACTGTTTCGCCGGGCCTGTTCCTGGTGCTTCAGGACCAAAAATACGTGGAGGCGTTCCACGCCGATGGTTCGATTGTCGGTAATCCAAATCTCGTCCCTGGCGCTAAATGTGCGCCCGCGATTCCAGGTGAGACCATCACGCTGACGGGGACCGGCTTCGGCCCGACTAAACCTCCGGAACCGGAAGGGATGGTGGTCACCACTCCGTCTCCACTTGCATCGGCGGTTACTTTGACGATCGGCGGAGTCAAAGCTGTTGTTGCCTCGGCGATCATGCATGATATCGCCACCATTACATTCACGGTAGTGGTACCCGCGGCTCTGAAAGCGGGCGATGCGCCAGTAGTCGCCACCGTGGCGGGGGTTCAGTCGGAAGCCGGAGTCATGCTCACGATCGGCGCCCCTGTCCTCATTTAGACGTCTGGAACTCATTCAGAAGCCAAGAAATGCGTGTTTCGTCTTCAGTCGTGATTTTCGGGTGCTTTCTGCGCCTGGCGTGGTCCATGGGGGCGTTGCGTGTATTGGCCCAAGCGCAGGGCCCGTGTGATCCCCAATTGATCCAGCCACGGACGAACCCCTATGGATATCGTCAGCGCGGAGATCGCTGCGAGGGCATCTACGTTCAGCAGGTTGGTGGTACGCCGCTTACCATCGCATCGTGGACCGAATCGTTCGAAGACTATGACCTCGCCTCGGGCCGGCCTTTGACAGTGGAGTGGGACGCTCCGGAAAATGTCACTGTAAGTTTGCGGGCCGAGGCTTTGCGTCACCGGCTCTATTTCCGCATGGATGCCGCGATGCCGCCCGGCACCAGGTCGTATATCTGGAATAGCGATTTGCTGGCAGCCATCGGGGTCGCCAGGCCGGAACTAGGGATCTTGGGCTCCGCGCATTTCCAAGGCGCTAACCCAGAGCGACAGATATATCTGCCGCTGCGAATCGGGCAGAAAACCAAGCCGCCGCGAACCGGCGCATACAAACTGGTAGTTGTGCCTGGCGCCGAAGCCAAAGAGCTGTATCTGACCGTGGCCCTTGATGACGGCCAAAGACGAAAGCCTCTGAGGGACGGGGAGCCGCTTGGCTATGGTTATTATCCAGCCGACCGGCCCGTTGAAATTCCCGTCTCGGGATTGCCGTCGCCCGGAATCTATCGTATTGAAGTGGGGGTAACACTACGGAACGGTATGGTCTCTACCGCGCAATTCTGGTTTTACCATCCGCGCAGGTGATCCTCCATCTGAAATGCCATGAGCAAAGCGGGGAAAGATCCGGTTCGGGAGTTATTGCGACGCCAGTCCAACGAATTGGCCTCCAAAGCCATAGGCAGCGAAGGCCTTTCGGACGAGGACATCGCCGGGCTTGGCCGCCTGGCGCGGCTGATCGAAATCCGCGAGGCCGCCGCGCCGCCGCGCCGGAATTGGTGGGCGGCCGGCGTGCTGGCTTGTACTCTCGCCATCGTGAGCGCGTTACTTTTTGTGCGCGTTCCTGAAACGGATGTGGAGCTCGAACTCACTATTTCAGGAGTAAGATTTACGCTGGCGAGTGATCAATTGATTGCGGGCGCGATGCGCGTCGCACAAGTCGGCGTCTCCGGGTTACGCCAGGTGCAACTTCCGATGGATGCCGAAGCAGACGCCGGAGCGGGACAATCCTTCACGGACCATTCCGCGATCCGCGTGTCCGTCAATGGCTCGGCCAAATCGCCTGGGGTCGCCACGCTTGCTCCGTTGTTGCTGAGTACCGGGTCGTCCGTCGGCCTTCGGTCAGTTGGAGGTCCCTATGAATACGCGCTTTCGATTAAGGCGCCGGCAGTCGCGATCCGCGTAGACGTGAGTGGCGCGGTCGATCTCTCGCTTGCCGGCTCGCCACCGCGGCAATTGGAGTTTCGAAGCCCTCGGCCCATCTTGCTGCGGGGTGGTCAGGACGACGTGGACGTCGATATGATATTTCCCGCTGCCACTCCAAGTCCGTTCTCGCCTCAACTTGCCGTTCGAGATCTTGCGCTGTTTCGAATCGATGAGTTCACCGAAGCTAACCGTAGTCTGGTGCGCCGAGTGTCGACGATACTTTCGGGAACGCTGTTTCTGGAGTCTCTCAATGGCGAAGCGCTTCACCTGCGGCCGGGAGAAGCGCTGCAATTTGAGAAGTCGGATGGAGAGATGCGTGAGCTTCAATTAGAAGACAACCGTATAGGGCTGCGGTATCACGGGCGGGTTCGAGGCATGACGACCGGTTCCGGAGAAGGGCGCCGCAGTCTTATGCCGACGTATCTGGAGTGGCTCCGGGCCCGGCATGGCTTGTCGCTTTTGTGGGGTGCTGCTTTATACTTGTTCGGTCTGGTGGCCGGAGCTCTGCGGTGGTGGGGGGTACGGTTATGAATCAAACGTGTGCTGCACGAGGACGCGTGTTGGCCGCGGCCATTGCGTCGTTGGTTATTCCGCTCAACCAGGCACACAGCAACACGGACGATCTTGACAAAGCGATTGATACGACATCGCAACTTGTCGTGATGGTCACCGATCAGTTGGGAACGGAGCCGGCCTTCGGCGCAGGAATCGTGTTTGGGCGCGATAAAGACCGTCTCTACATCGTGACCGCAAACCATGTGGTGCGGCGTGGCCCCACCGTGGCAACCAATATCCGGGTCGCCTTCAAACCCAGGCCGGACAAGGCTCTGAGCGCAAAGCTTCTCGCGCAGGGCGACCGTGAGTTAGACGTGGCCGTTGTAGTTCTTGAAGGCTGGGCAGGGCTGGGTGTGGACGGGTGCAAGCTCCCTTTCAACCGCTTGGGCAATACCGGCGCGCTGCAGCGGGGTAACACAGTCTATGCAATAGGCAATCCAAATGGGGAGAAGTGGCGCATGCCGGCGCCCGACCGCCTCTACAGCATTGGGCCCGATCAGCTTCAGTTTCAATCGGCGTTCATCGCGGTGGGGTCTTCCGGCGGCGCTCTCCTCAATAGCGACGCCCGCATCGTAGGCATGGTTAGAAGGGACGAGGCTCCGTCGGGTTCCGCGATTCCGATGAGCGCGGCGCTGGCATTGGCTTTAAAATGGGGATACCCGGTTCAGTTGCGGGGTCCCCTGGCGGATGGCGCTACTCCGCTACACATCGCCGCCGGGGCGGGAGATGTAGACCGGATCAAAGCGGAGCTCGCCGCCGCATGTTCCGATACGAAGGCGCGGGACGTTATAGGCCTCACGCCAATCCTGTGGGCCGTCAGGACGGGACAGCTCGAAGCGGTTCGTGTTTTGATTCAGAGCGGCGCCGACGTCAAGGCGGCGGCGAGAGGAACGGCGGCGCTTCACTTTGCGGCCCGGCTACATGATGTTCCCTTGGCAAAGCTCTTGGTGGATGCGGGGGCCGACGTGAACGGGGTAAGCGCCTATCCGTATGAAGATACCCCACTTCTCCTTGTCGATCCCAAAAAGCAAGATACTCCGGAAGTTGCCCACGCCAAAGCCGAATTCACAAGACTACTAGTGGCCGCCGGAGCCGATGTAAACACGGCCAACCACCATGGTGAAACGGCGTTGGTTCAGGCCGTGAAAGCCGGGAACCACGAGATGGTAACGGCTTTGCTCGAGGCCCATGCCAATGTCAACCCGGGGTACCGCGTTACGCCGCTGGAACTCGCCATCGAATCGGGTGACATGGATACGATCAAGCTGCTTCTCGACGCCGGGGCGGATGTCAACGGAGGCCGCGTCCTTGAGGGGGCAATGCGCAAAGAGAACGGCCTCCTGATCGCGCTCCTGTTGCGCTTGGGCGCGCGCCTGCCCAATGCCGACAAAGCCACCTATGGACCAGATCTGCTACAGCAGGCGATTCGAAACGGGTGGACGGACGTGGTGAAGCTGGCGCTGGACGCGGGCGCTGACGTCAATTCAGTGCGCCCTGAGATAACCCCGTCCGGAGAAGTTGTGGGCTCGTCCGAGCGCCTTACCCCGCTTGAGATCGCAGCAAGCCTGAACAAGCCGGAGATAGTAAAGCTTCTGCGTGCCTACAAGGCCGATGTGAACCTCGCCTATAAAGGCGGCGCGACACGGTTGCGTGTGGTTGCCTGCGAGGGCGCCGCCTCCGCCGCGCTGATCAAACGGCTGGCAAGCTTGGGCGCAGAGGTGAATGCGGCTGATTACGATGGGAACACGCCGCTGCACCTGGCAGTCCGCTGCCACAGCGAAGGAGCCGTCCGGGCCCTGCTTCAGGCCGGCGCAGACATCAACGCCAGGAACAAAGTTCGCGAAACACCATTAACGATGGCTAAGGGGACGCCGCTCGAAGCGATTCTGCTTTCTAATTCGATGCGATAAAACCGCCGTCGGTCGCCCAGGCACAGGTTATGCTCAACCCCTCGAGCCGTACTAGTTTAGCTAAGCTATATAGCGGGCGGTCATAGCTCGAGGCAGGGAGTGGTTGATACCGCACCATTTCGAGTGTTGCGAAAAATGTGGGCGACTCACCTCAAAGACGATCAACTAGAGCACAACAGCGACGGTTCCTATCTCCGAGAGAATGCGGCATCGTACACAAACAAAGCAAGATATCACCGCGTATCGTATTACCTCATCAACCTGGTTTCTGTTAACCGAAGGGTTGTCCTGGCGCGTCTTCCGCGACCCTCCTCAAACCCGCGGGTCGCGTTTTTAGGGCGAGAGGCCGCTCGTTTTCCCCGGGCACCATCTAGGTTCGCCAGGCGGGCTGTCGGACAAACAATAGCAAACAGCGCCATATACCTACCGATGTCTCAAGTGGATGCAGCGGTGCCCAATTGTCGGTCGTGGATTAGTGCCACGCAGGCCCCCGGCGGGCAGACGCATCCTAAGCTCAATAAGCCTATGAATCCGAAAGAGTTGTTGGTTTTAGTTCACGCCTACTTCACGCAAGCGCTTTCAGCGTGATTTGGCGAGGACGGCAAAAGCTGTAAGTGCTTTAGAATAAATGGCGGGGACGACGGGGCTCGAACCCGCGACCTCCGACGTGACAGATTTGCGT
>OCTA010000448.1_pt1 | contig 37759 bp, 33 predicted proteins | sample 1538991 | NCBI WGS metagenome assembly OCTA01 (sample SAMEA3539302, study PRJEB22396) | soil metagenome | biome: tundra; feature: field; material: soil | place: USA | collected 2010-05 | depth 0.15 m | reverse complement strand
ACTTCACGCCGATGGTTTTCTGCTTGACATACTTGCAGGTAGGGTAATTGCTGCAGGCAGTGAACTCGCCAAAGCGGCCGGTCTTGAGCACCAGGTTGTTGCCGCACTGCGGGCAAATCTCATCCAGCTTCTGGTCGGGTTTCTTCTGCTGGCCGCCGATTTGCTTGGTGGTCTTGCAATCCGGATAGCCGGTGCAGGCGAAGAACGTGCCGAAGCGGCCCTTCTTGAGCACCATGGGCCGGCCGCAGTTCTCGCAGTACTCCTCTTCGCCCTGCTCGGAAAGATCGGCCTTATCCACGTCCGGCAAATCCACCGTCAGCTCGCGGGTGTAGGTGCAGTCCGGGTAGCCGGTGCAGGCGATGAAGCTGCCGTGCTTGCCCCACTTGATCACCAGCGGTTTGCCGCACTTCTCGCAGGGCAAGCCGGTGGGCTTTTCCATCCGCTTGATGTTCGTCATGTGCTCTTCGGCGTGCTTCAGGTCCTTGTCGAAGCGCTCATAGAATTCCTGCATCGCGACGCGCCAGTCGATCTTGCCTTCCTCGATCTCGTCGAGCTCCGCTTCCATGCGCGCCGTATAGGTGACGTCGAAGATGTCGTCGAAGCTTTCGAGCAGCAGGTCGGTCACCACCATGCCGAGTTCGGTGGGAGTGAATCGGCCGCCGTCTTTCTTGACGTACTCGCGCTCCTGAATAGTGGAGAGAATCGAAGCGTAGGTGGAAGGCCGGCCGACGCCGTCGGATTCCAGGCGCTTCACCAGCGTGGCCTCGTTGTAGCGCGGCGGCGGCTCGGTGAAGTGCTGCTCCGGCCGGATGGCCTTGAACCGGAGGCTCTCGCCCTCGGTCACCAACGGCAGGTGATGCTTCTCCTCTTCGTCTTCCTCGTCGAGTTGGTCCTTGCCTTCCTTGTAGACCTTGCGGAAGCCGTCGAACTTCTCCACCGAGCCAGTGGCGCGAAACAGATAATCGTCGCCGTTGTTGCCTTTGGCGCTCACGTCGATGGTGGTCTGATCGTAGAGCGCCGGCATCATCTGGCTGGCCACGAAGCGGTTCCAGATCAGCCGGTAGACTTTTCGTTCGTCTTCCTGCAAGTACTTGTCCACCACCTCCGGCGAGTAAGCCATGGAAGTGGGACGAACCGCCTCGTGGGCGTCCTGTGCGCCCTTCTTGGACTTGTAGAAATTCGCCGAATCCGGCAGGTACTCGCGGCCGTAGCGCTCGCCGATGAAGTCGCGCACGTCTTTGATGGCGTCTTCGGAAACGCGCGTGGAATCCGTGCGCATGTAAGTGATGAGGCCAACCGTGTCTTTGCCGACTTCCACGCCCTCGTACAACCGCTGCGCCAGCATCATGGTGCGCTTCACGCTGAAGCGCAGCTTGCGCGACGATTCCTGCTGCAAGGTGGAAGTGATGAACGGCGCCACCGGGAAACGCCGCTTCTCGCGCGTCGAAACCGATTGCACCGTGTACGCGGCGTCTTCGAGCGCCGCCACTACGCCGTTGGCCGCCTCGGTCGAACCGATTTCGGCGGTCTGGCCGTTGACGCGCGCCAGGCGAGCTGTCAGCCCGGGCGGCTTCTTCGCCGCCAGGTCCGCATCGATGGTCCAATATTCCTTGGCAAGGAAAGCGCGGATCTCGCGCTCGCGCTCCACGATCACCCGCAGCGCCACCGTCTGCACCCGGCCGGCGGAGAGACCGCGCCGCACTTTGTCCCACAGCAGCGGCGAAATCTTATAGCCCACCAAGCGGTCCAGCACGCGGCGCGCCTGCTGCGCATCCACCAGGTTCACGTCCACCTGGCCGGGCTTCTCGAACGCCTTGGTGACCGCCTTCTTGGTGATCTCGTTGAACATCACGCGGTAGATCCGCGGCCCGTTCTTCTTCTCGGAAAGCTCTTCCTGCAGGTGGGAGCAGATGGCTTCGCCTTCGCGGTCGGGGTCGGCCGCCAGATACACATCCTGCACTTTCCGGGCAGCTTGTTTGAGCTCGGCGACCAGCTTTTTCTTGCCTTCGATGACTTCGTAGCGCGGCTCGAAACCGTGCTCCACGTCGACTGCCAGATCCCGTTTGGGTAAGTCCTTAATATGACCGAGCGAAGCCTTAACGATAAAGTCCTTGCCCAGGTATTTGTTGATGGTCTTGGCCTTCGCGGGCGATTCCACGATTACCAGAGCTTTTGCCATATATGCCGTTCTTTAAAAAGACAGTCTGTCCCTGCCGCCCGAGAAAATGGATTTGCCGACGACCCAGACAGTGCTACCACACTTTAACAAAGTTTTTGCCGGGAAGTTGCCTGACCAGTCCCATCATCTCCAGTTCGAACAGCGCTGCCAGGAGTTCGGAGGTCGAAGTGTCCTCTACCGTTGCCAGCAGATCGTCCAGGTGCGTGGCGGTGTCTACCTTGAGGGCTTCGAGCGTGCGGCGGGCCACCAGTCCCAGGTCGGGACCGGGTTCATTAAGATTAGATGCTTCAGGCGCCGCGGCGGTTTCGCCGCCCTCCACCAGAATGCGTTTGCGCCCTCTATCGATTAGATGCCGGCGGGATTCGGCGGGCAGTTGGGAGACCACGTCGTTCCAGTCCTGCACCAGGCGCGCGCCCTGCTTGATCAACAGGTTCGGGCACCAGCTCAGCTTCGAAGTGATGTTGCCGGGAACGGCGAAAACCTCGCGGCCCTGGTCCATGGCCAGCCGCGCCGTGATGGCCGATCCGCTATACTGCGCACCCTCGACCACCAGCACTCCCAGACTGATGCCGCTGATCACGCGATTGCGGATGGGGAAGTTCTGCGGGAACGCCGTAGTTTCCATGGGGAATTCGGAAACGATCAATCCCTGGCGCGCCAGGTCCGCCATCAGCCCGCGATTCTCGGATGGGTACACCACGTCCACGCCGCAGCCGAGCACCGCGATGGTGTCGCCGCCCGCCTGCAACGCGCCCTTGTGCGCCGCCGTATCGATGCCGCGCGCCATGCCGCTCGTGATGGCCAGGCCAGCGTGCGCCAGGTCCGAGGAGAGCCGTTCGGCCACCGCGATACCGTACGGCGTCGCGCGGCGGGTCCCTACCACGGCGAGCGAAAGCGCACTCAGCAGTTCCACTCTACCGCGCGCGAAGAGCACGATCGGAGGATCGAAGATCTCGCGTAGCGCCTGCGGATAGCGCGGATCTCCGATGGTGACGGCCACGGCGCCGGCTGCCGCCATTTTCTCCTGCTGCGCCACGCCGTCTTCAAACGTGCAGCCGCTGGCGATAGACTGCGCCACCGCGCCGCTCACACCGGCGGCTTCGAGCTCGGTGCGCGAGGCGCGGAAGATGCTGGCGGGCGTGCGGAACCGGTCGAGCAGCTTGCCGGCGCCTCTGGCGCCCAGACCGGGAACCAGTTGCAATGCCAGCCAGTAGAGTTCTTCATCGCGGCTGATTACGGGAGGTGACATGGAGGGCCCAAGTTTCCGATCACGACGATAACAACCGTGCAGTGGGCCGCGCAAGTAGGCCTGCCGTCCGGGGCCTTTGCGAAGCCGGGCCGGGCATGCCCGGCCCCTAGGCGAGCGGGAAGGGAGGGCGCATCCCGTTTACACTGGTAGCGAACGCCCATGAAACAGGAAGCGGCCTTTTTTGACGGCAAAGAGCCGGTGCTGATTTATATCGCCAAACGGCTCCGCGACGCGCTGAAGCTGGAAACGCTACTCACCGAGGCTAGCCTGGATTACGGCGTGGAAGCCGACGAGTACCGCGGCGGCATCATCTTCGCCACCACGCGTACAGGGGCGTTCTTCTACGTGCTGCCGGACTCCGAACCCGCCGCGCTCGAAATCATGCGCCGCGGTGGCTACAAGCCGTACGCCGGCGCAGCGGGGCGGGCGCTTCCGCCTGCCAACCGTCCGGGAATTTGAGTGGGCGAGAGGCGTTGGCAAGCGAAAGCGCCTGCCCCACCTTGCTTAATAGGCCCATCGCCAGAGGCTGGCGCCTACCGTGTAGCCGGCGCCGACGGCGGCGAACAGGACCAGGTCGCCTTTCTTGAGGCGTCCCTGGCAGATGAAATCGCGCGCAGCCAGCGGAATCGTGGCCGCCGTGGTGTTCCCGTAACGGTCGATATTGATCGAGACTTTTTCGGGCGCAATGCCGAGGCGCTCGCCGGCTCCATGTATGATGCGCAGATTGGCCTGGTGCGGAATCATGGCTCCCACGTCCGCCACGGTAAACCCGTTGCGCGCCAGAAGATCGCGGCAGGTTTCGTGCATCTTGCGGACGGCGTATTTGAAAACCTGCTGTCCGGCCTGGTGGACGTAGTGCTGGCGCTTCTCGACGGTTTCATGGGACGCCGGCAAGCGGCTGCCTCCCGCCGGCATGATCAGCGCATCGCCGCCAGAGCCGTCGATCTCGCCCAGGAAATCGATGAAGCCCAACTGGCCGTCGCCATCGTTGGTCGGCTCAATGAGAACCGCTCCAGCGCCGTCGCCGAACAGGACGCAGGTGGCGCGGTCGGTGTAATCGATGATGCGGCTCATCGTGTCGGCGCCGATCACCAGCACCTTTTTGTGAGTGCCTGCCATGATCAGGTTAGCGCCCGTGGTGGTGCCATAGACGAAACTCGAGCACGCCGCAATCAGGTCGAACCCCCAGGCGCCCTTGGCGCCGAGCCCATTCTGCACCAGGCAGGCAGTGGAGGGAAACATGTAGTCCGGTGTGACCGTGCAGACGATGATGACCTCGACTTCCGAGGGATCCATGCCGCGCTGCTCCAGCGCGCAGCGCGCGGCCGCCACCGCCATATCGGAAGTGGCCACGCCAGGGTCCGCGATATGACGCTCGCGGATGCCGACGCGCTCCATGATCCACTGGTCGTTGGTGGCGACCATCTTTTCCAAGTCTTGATTCGTGAGGACGCGGGGAGGCGTATAGCACCCCAGCGCCGTGATTTTGGCCCTTGGCAATGTTTTTGTCCCTTTAAAGAGTTCAGGGTAACCCACTTGGGGTACACCGCGCACAAGTCGGGTTGCGGGTGGGTGCGCGACGCAGGAATGGCGAAACCTCGCATGAATCTGAACGTAGGGGTACGCACGGCTTCTCTCTTTCAGGATGATTTGTATCAGGGCACGGCTTGAGCCGTGCCGAAGGATCGAGAGAACGGTTTGGGCTTCAGCCCCTGGGGGACGCAGAAAAGCCTCAGAGGCTAAAGCCTTTAACTACCGATGCGTTGCGGCACGGCTGAAGCTGTGCCCTGATACAGAGCCAGCCGCCCGGTTCCCGCTTCCATGTCGCCGTTTTGCGGTCCGCGGTTCGCTTGGACGGGCGTTATCGTGCGGGGCGCGAGGCTTTGGCGCGCGCGGCGCGTTTGCCGGCTGCCGCCAGCTCCCCGGCGTGCCGTTCGGCCCACAGGCCCAGCCCGAGTATCGGTTCTTCGAGCGACCGGCCGAGCGGCGTGAGCCGATATTCCACGCGCGGCGGCACCTCGGGAAAAACCTTGCGGTGGACCACGCCGATTTCTTCGAACCGCTTCAGGGTGAGCGAAAGCTCGCGCTGCGTTACGCGCCCGATGGAACGCCGCAAAACGGTGAACCGCAACGGCCCCGGAGAGCGGAGCAGGTTGTAGAGCACCGGCATGGCCCATTTGGAAGCGATCACGCCGATCAGCCGCGTCATGGGGCAATCGCCCGCGGCGCCGGCCGGCGGCCGTCCTTTGGTTGGCGCTGGCATACCAGATATGGTATTCATCCCTACTTGCAAATTATAGCATGGTATGGTTAGCATACCAATAGAGAGGACAAACATGGCGCAAGAGAAGTGGAATTTCGATCCGGTGCATTCCGACATCGGGTTTTCCGTGCGGCACCTGATGATTTCCAAGGTCAGGGGCCATTTTCAGAAATGGAGCGGCGCGCTGCTCGCCGATGAGGCCGGCCTGGCCGATTCCAAAGTCGAGGCGAGCATAGAAGCCGCCAGCATCGACACCAAGGAGCAGCAGCGCGACGACCACCTGCGCTCGCCCGATTTCTTCGACGCCGCCAACCACCCGGCGCTCACTTTCCAAAGCACCCGGGTGGAAAAGGCGAGTGAGGATGAGTACAAGGTAACCGGCAACCTGACGATTCGCGGAGTCACCAAGGAAGTCGCGCTCACCGTCGAGTACCTGGGCCGGAGCAAAGACCCGTGGGGCGGGCTGCGGATGGGCTTTTCGGCGAAAACCTCGATCGACCGAAGCGATTTCGGCCTCAAGTTCAATATGCCGCTGGAAGGCGGCGGCGTGGTGGTGGGCGATCGGGTCGAAATCGTGCTGGAGATTGAAGCTGTGAAGGAAATCCCAGCCGTGCAGGCGGCCTAGCGGCCGAGACCGCAGACGCTGTTTCTTTGTGGGCAAGCTTAGTACGCCCGTTCGTAAATACGGCGACGTATTTCCGGCGGCGGCCGAGTGCTTCGCGGCGGGCCGGGCATGCCCGGCCCAGGCCCGCTAGCGCCTGCCCCACGACGGGCCGGTCGGGGACCGGCCCCACGAAGCATGCTATTCTAGATCTCCCAAGGTTACAGAGGCGCTAGCGTCCGCAACTGGACCGAAGGCAGCTCGGCGGTCCCGCTGAGCGCGGCACTCCGGCGTGCCGGCTTCAAGCGTGCCCGTACACTCCCGGGAAGAGCCAGGTTGCCGCCCCGGGGTTCCGAGAGCCGGCCTGCTGCCTGCTCCGGCCCGGCTGCACAAGAAAATCGCAGTTCCGCTTCGCCATCGAGATGACAACCACAACAGACCGCTCCCAGCCGCCCAGCCACAGCCCTCACTTGTTAAGGTGGGTGGAAAAGACGGCCGAGCTCACCCGGCCTGCCGCCATTCACTGGGTGGACGGCAGTGAAGAGGAGCACGCCGAGCTATGTTCCCAGATGGTGGAGAGCGGCACCTTCATCAAGCTGAACCAGGACCTTTGGCCCGGCTGCTACTACGCCCGGTCCGACGCGAGCGACGTGGCGCGCGTCGAATCGCGCACATTCGTCTGTTCGCTCTCGAAGGTCAATGCCGGCCCTACCAACAACTGGGAAGATCCATTTACGATGCGGCACAAGTTGAAGGCGCTATTCCAGGGGTCGATGGCCGGCCGCACCATGTACGTGCTGCCATTCTGCATGGGACCGGTCGGATCGCCGATGGCGCAATACGGCATTGAGCTGACGGATTCGCCATACGTGGTGGTGAACATGCGCATCATGGCGCGCATCGGCGCTGGGGTCCTGGAAACGTTGAGAAGAGACGGGAAGCGCGTGGTGCCCTGCCTGCATTCGGTGGGCGCGCCGCTCGCGCCGGGGCAGAAGGATGTCCCGTGGCCTTGCAATCCGACGAAGTACATCGTCCACTTCCCGGAGACGCGCGAGATCTGGTCGTACGGTTCGGGATACGGCGGCAACGCGCTGTTAGGGAAGAAATGCTTCGCGCTGCGGATTGCCTCCAACATGGCGCGCGACGAGGGTTGGCTGGCCGAGCACATGCTGATCGTCGGCATTGAAGATCCCAAGGGCGAAAAGACGTACCTCGCGGCGGCTTTTCCCAGCTCCTGCGGCAAAACCAACCTGGCCATGCTGGTCCCGCCGAAGGGAATGGAAGGCTGGAAGGTTTCGACCGTAGGCGACGACATCGCGTGGATCAAACCCGACGAAAACGGCCGCCTGCGCGCCATCAATCCCGAAGCGGGTTTTTTCGGCGTGGCCCCAGGAACGTCGGTGAAGACGAATCCGAACGCGATGGCGACGCTCCAGCGGAACACCATCTTCACCAACGTCGCCCTCACGCCCGAAGGCGGAGTGTGGTGGGAGGGCATGACCGAGGAGCCGCCGGCCGAGTGCCTGGATTGGGAAGGGAAGAAGTGGACGCCGGAGATCGGCAGAGAAACCGGCGCCCTGGCGGCGCATCCGAATTCGCGCTTCACGGCTCCCGCGTCACAGTGCCCGGTAATCGATCCCGATTGGGAGAATCCGAACGGGGTTCCCATCAGCGCCTTCGTTTTCGGCGGCCGGCGCGCCAACACCACGCCGCTGGTTTACCAGGCATTTAATTGGAGCGCAGGCGTGTACGCCGGAGCCACCATGGGATCGGAGACGACCGCCGCGGCCACCGGAGCCGTGGGCCGGGTTCGCCGCGACCCGATGGCCATGCTGCCCTTTTGCGGCTACAATATCGGCGACTATTTCCGGCACTGGATCACGATGCAGCATTCGCTGAGCGAAACACCGCGCATCTTTCGCGTCAACTGGTTCCGCAAGGACGCGCAAGGGAAATTCCTGTGGCCCGGGTTCGCCGAGAATCTGCGAATTCTGCGCTGGATGATCGACCGGGTACACGGCCGCGCGCTCGGCAAGGAAACGCCGATCGGCTGGATGCCGCGCTACGACGACATCGAATGGAAAGGGCTCGATTACCCGCGCGAGAAGTTCGACCACTTGCAGGCGTTCGACCGGGAGGCGTGGCACGGCGAAGTGATGGAGCACGAGGAGTGGCTGATGGGCCTCCGCGACCACCTGCCGCCGGAAATCATTTACGAACGCGAGTTGCTGATCTGCCGGCTGCAGGTCCCCAACCAGCCTGGGACCGGCGCGCAATAGCGGCCGGATGCTTGGCGCTCACTTGCGGCGCCACAGGATCCAGTGGCCGGTTTCCGCGACAGGACGGAAGCGCTGTTGGAGCGCTGGCCCGTAAACTCGCAACAGGCCCTGAATAAAGTAATCCTCGATCGGGAAATCCCCGGCTGCCTGGCTGTACTTGCGCACGAGCACCCATCGCGCGTCGCCGAAAAAGCGCCCGGCGCTGGGGTGGGCAGCGTCGCTGAACGTCATGTTGTAGCTGGCGGTGGCCATGCCTCCCCGCGGCGTGGGGCGGTCGAGAAGGTAGTTGAACGGATTGAACTGGTCGATCGTCATCACCCCATCCGCGGCTTCGGTGTGCGTACGAATCAGATCCAGTCCATCGTTCAGCGCTTCCGCGTAGGCTGCGCCACCGGTCTCCGTTGTCAACGCGGATTCGACCGGGCCAAGGGCGATGGATGCGCCCCGCGCCGATTGGATGCGTACGACGGGGGTTTCCGGACCGCGGTATCGCTCCCAGGCCGCCGCCGCCAGCGATACGCCGTTCATCAGGGTGAGCGGCAGCAGGCACAGCGCTCCCAGGAACATCGCCAGCAGCCAGCGCGTCCGATCATCGCCGCCGCGGGACTGGCGCCGCACAACGGTGTCCACCAGTACCACGGCTGCGAATCCATCGAGCGGCAGCGACATCGCCTGGTGATTGGTCGAGAGCAGGAGTCCGCCCACGCAAACCGCCGCCAAAACGAACAACCACACACGCGCCCGCCGCCACAACGCATCGCGAGAGCCTGTCTCTCCGGTTCCGGCGGCCGACACCGCCGCCAGCAGCAGCAACGGAATGCTCTCGATCACCACCACGGGGCTGAGCGTGGACCCCAGCCGCCAGGTGGTGCCACGCCCGATGGCCGCGTAGGCCAGATCGCGAAACATGTCGGCAAGGTCGAAGCGCAGGTAGCAGAGCATGATCGCGGCCACCATGCCAAACCCGCCGCACAAAGCCAGCAACCGCCTCCGGCGGCCCACGCCGCAGCAAACCCAAAGGAGCAGGAACGGGACGGCAAGAATCGCATACGAAATCTTTAGAAACAGGAGCAGCGCCCACGCCGCGCCGGTGGAGAACCCACGGCCGGCGCCTTGCACCTCTCCAACAGGCGCTCGCAACGCCTGTAGCCCGCATTCCAACAGAATGATTCCCAGCAGCGCATAGCCGTAGCGGTTGTAGAGCATGGCATAGGTGAATGCCAGTGGAGAGTACCCTAGCGAAAACGGAGCGGTAATCAGCAAGACCGCGTAGACACCCAGCACGAACGCGCCGGCACCCGCCAGACGCCCTCGCGCGACCCTATAAGTCCAGAGTGCAATTACGGCGCCGAACACGGCGTTCGCATAACCAATGCCCGCCGGCCGCATTCCGGAGATCGCCAAGCCGGCGGCCTCGATCAAAAAGAGCAGCGGTCCAAACGCGGAAGAAAAATCCCGGTGCGGGATCTGCCCCTGGCTCACCCGATATGCGTTGCTCAACGCGTTGAGGACGTCGTGTTCGAACTCCCGCAAAACCGGCATGCCGATATAGGCGGCCAGTCCGCAAGCCAGCGCGACCGCCGCGATCGCCATCCAGTCGTTCCAGGAAAAAGCCAGCCGGCGCAACTCCGGTCCGGACGCTACAGCACTTCCGGCGATTGCCGTTCCGCCTCTGCTCGCTCGTGGCGCGTCCCTGTCGCGATTCATCATCCGACCTTCGCTAGGCAAGAATAAACGCCCTGGCGGGTTGCCGGTTGGGGGCCGGGCACGCCCAGGCACGCCTTCCCAAGAAGCGCTCGACCACCGCTCGGGAATCCGTCACCGTATTTACAAAAGCGTATCTACGAATGGGTTGCCTTAGCCGCGAGCGCCGCGCTGGGCCAGCACGCGCTCGACCTGCTGCATCAGGGATTGCGCCCGAGGCATGCTTTCGGTGGCCTTCTTGATCTCGGGGTCCTCCTGCCAACGGGCGCGGTCCGCGGTGTCCTTGTCGAAGGCGCGGAAGTAGAGTTCCCAGCGGATCTGCTCCTTCAGCCAATCTTTGCAAGCTTCGAAATCGGCGTCGGTGAATACCACCTGCTGAGCCTTCAGGAACGCTTTGAAACGGCTCAAGGTGTCATCATCCACTTTCCAGCCCGTGGGCAGCGTGGGCTTGGCGCCATTGAAAAAGGTGTTGCCGAAGCGATAGTAAACCGAGACGCCCTGCGTCCATGCCAGTCCCAAGCGGCGTTGGAGAAGAGTGTAGTGGGGATTGGGATACTTCTCATCGGGGGTGATGCCGCCGCCGCCATATACTTTGCGTCCGCTGTCGGTGGTTTTCAGGTCGTCCTGGTTCTGGGTGTCGGAATGATGCGCATAGTAATAGTCGAAGAACGACTGATGCGTGTAATCGCGCTGGATGAGACGGCCGCTGGGAGTGAAGTAGTGGGCGATGGTGAGCAGCAGGGCGGCGCCCTCGTTGAGCGGGAACTGCTGCTGGACGAGGCCTTTGCCGAAGGTGGTATCGCCCAGCACCCAGGCGCGGTCGTGATCCTGCAGCGCGCCGGCGACAATCTCGGATGCCGAAGCGGAATCGCCATTCACCAGAACCACCATCGGATAGTGCTGGGCGGCGGCGACGGCGCGGGCGCGGAACGGCTGCTCGGCTTCCGCGCGGCCATGGTGGGAGACCACCATCTGGCCGTCGCGCAGGAAACGCCCAGCCACGGCTACCGCTTCGTTGACCAGCCCGCCGCGGTTGTCGCGCAAATCCAGAACCAGCCCGGCGGCATTTTGTTCGCCCAGCTTGGCCAGATCGTCTTCCACGTCCTTGGCGACGTTCTGCGCTTCAAAGCTGTTGATGTTGAGATAAATGATGCCCGGCTTCCACCAGAACGCGTCCACCACACTGGTTTCGATGGCGCCGCGGGTGACATCCACGGTGACGGGGTCCGGCACGCCTTCGCGCCGCACCGAAATCCGCACCTGGGTGCCGCGCGGCCCGCGCAGCAGGTCGGCCACGGCGGGCGATTCCAAGGCACTGGTGTCTTTATCGTCCACGGCCACGATCACGTCACCGCGGCGCAGGTCCGCTCGCGATGCCGGCGAGCCCGGGAAGGGGCGTATCACCACCACGTGGGCCTGATCCATGCTGATCTCCATCCCCACCCCGAAATACTGCGCCCGCTGGCGCCGCTGCATCTCGCGATACTCGGCCGGATCGACGAACACCGAGTGTGGGTCGAGGGTGTGCAGCATGCCGGGAATGGCGCCCTGGTAGAAGGCCTTTTCCGAAGACACCGGATCCGCGTAGTTCTTTTCCACCAGCGCGAACACCGCGGCCACCGAGCGCATGGTGCGGTCCAGTTCCTCGCCCTGCGATGCCGCGTGCACGCGGCCGGCTGACACTCCAACCCACGCCGCAAACCCCACTAAGGCCGCCAGCAACGAAATCCCAACCGTTTTTCTGATGTTCATGTTCCTACCCGGCCGCCCAGAGTGATTCCCGCAGACAGCTCTCCGACGCGCTCCCTATATTGGACGGCCGAGCGGACAACAAGTACCGCGGCCGCTTCACTGCACGCCCATCCCTGCAACCATGATAGCGCGGGTGGGACCTCGCGCTACGCCTGGTACACGCCGGTGTGTGACGTAGAAATGGCGAAACTCTCCGTTCCTAGTGAATTCGCCTGAAACGGAACGTAGGAGTACGCAAGGCTTTGGTCTGTCAGGAGGCTTTGTATCAGGGCACGGCTTGAGCCGTGCCGAAAGGTTTGGGCTTCAGCCCCTGGCTACGCAGGAAGGCCTCGGCGGCTGAAGCCATTGGCTACCGGTGTTGCGGCACGGCTGAAGCCGGTGCCCTGATACAGAACCAGCCGCCGGATCCCCACTTCCGTGTCGCTACACCTGGTACACGCCATCGAAATCGAAGAAATAGCGCTCGACGGCGAGCGAGGGTTGCGCGCCGCGGATCACCTCGGCGGCGCGCGCTATGTCGGCGATCACCTCTTCCGGGGGGCGGCCGATGTACGCGCCGCAATCGTTGTGGCCCGTCAGGATCATCCGCGCCGAGCCGTGGAGCGCCATCGAAGTGGCCAGCATGCGCAGCACGAAGTCACGGTCGCCTTCGCTTGCCGGTCGAGCGAGCGCCTTGGCTGCACCGGGAATCTTGATCTGGTCGCAGAGCGCCACGCCGCGGCGCCGCAGAAATTTCCGCACCACCAGCTCGAAGCGCGCGTCAAAGCAGGTCAGCACGCACGCATCGGCCCGGTAAACCTCGACCGGCGAATCGAAGTGAAACAGCTTCTGCATCGACTCTACACCCGCGCCCTCGTCAGTGCCTGCCCGCGCCGGCGCAGGTGCGGCGTGTGCCGCGCCATATCCTGGAAAAATGTCGACGGATCTTGTGGCGCCAGCCAGATCTCGCAGTTCGGCCCGCACTCGATTCTCACCGTCTCGGCCGAAAGCGGCGGCGGCGCCGTATCTTCCGCATCCTCGCCGATGTAGGTGATCGCCCGGTAGGGGATCAGCCGGTTCGCCAAACCGGCGCGGATCAGCAGCCCATCCGGCGTGGTGACATATCGCTGCGGATAGGCGCGGATCAGCAATACGAGCAATACCGAGCCGGCAATCCAGTGGTTGCCTCCCACCAGGATCACGACCAGGCTGAGGCCGATCGCGGCCAGAATCCACCACTCGAATTTCGCATCATGAGTCATAAACTTCGTATCGTGAGTCATAAATGAGGTTCCTGTTTGGGCTGGGCGGAATGGACAGACAAGCGGCTTTTGCCCGCCCGGCGCCGTGCGGGCGCCGGGCCCGATCCATTTTCGCCCTATGATTGGCAGTTACCCGGCCTTGCGCTTGGCTTTCAATTCGGCCAGCAGCCGGTCTATTTCGTCGTGCTTCTCCATCGCCTTGAACTGGTCCTCGACGTTGTCGGCCATCAGTTCGGCCGTGGCCTGCGCGGTCGCTTCGCTGTGCTGCACCTTGTTCTTCATGCGGTCAAAGGCAGCGGTCTTCGATTGATCGCCCATATTCAGCCCCGCCTGGGTGGCTTTGCCGAGCGCGCGGGAGCGCCGGTGCTGCGCGATCAGCATGTCGCTCTTGGCTTGCGCTTCCACCAGCTTCTGTTGCAGCTTGGTCAGCGCGCCCTTCAGGTTCTCCACCTGCGTTTTCTGATCTTCCACTTGCTGCCGGAAGCTCTCGGCCGTCGAGCGGTAGGTCATCGCGCGCTCCACCGCGGTGCGCGCCAGCTTGTCGTCGTGCTGGTCGAGGGCCATATCCGCGCGCCGCATCCATTGCCCGTCGTTGTCTTCGTTTTCCTTGAGTTTCTTCTCCAGCACATGCTGGTCGGCGATCGAAATCGCCACCTGGGTCTTCACCTGGAGCAGTTGATTCTCCATATCGAGGATCACCTGCTTGATCATTTTTTCCGGGTCCTCGGCCTTGTCGACCAGATCGTTGAGGTTGGCCCGAATCAATGTGGAAACGCGCTCTAAGAGTGCCACTCGAGTTCTCCTTTCCTGTGGGCCGCGCACACGCGCACGCGGCCCGGTTACCCAAAGTCCCTATGGCGCCGCCGGAGCCTGATCGTCCGGCTTCGGCGCCTTGTCCCCAATCGTCCGCACTTTGGCGAATAGCTCGCTGAACGGCATGCCCGAGAGGGTCTCGAACAATGCCGGAACCTGCGCCGCTATCTTCGTCATGTCGCCGGTGATCTTGCTCATCCCGGCCGTATCGCCGTTGCCGGTCGACACAATCGTGATCTTGTCGACGTTGGCCAGCGGCGCCGCCAGCGCTCTCACCACCTCCGGCAAGCCGGTGATCAGCTTGTCGATAATCGCCGCCTGGTTGAATTCCTGGTACGCCGCGGCCCTCAGGTTCATGGCCTTGGCTTCGGCTTCGCCCTTCTTGAAGATGATTTCCGCTTCCGCTTCGCCCTGCGCGCGAATGGCCGACGCATGGCCTTCGGCTTCGATGATCAGCCGCTGCTTTTCGGCTTCCGCCAGGGTCTCGATGCGCTGCCGCTCGGCCTCGGCCGGCTTCAGCACGGTGGCCGTCAGCTCGCGCTCGCGCCGCTGAATCTCGGCCTCTTGCACCTTGACTTCGTGCTCTTTCTCCACCTGGTGAATGGTGACTTCTTCGGCGCGCACCTGTTGCTGCATGATGTTGGTCTGGATCTCGTAGGCTTTGTCCGCCTGGGCCTGTTGCTTCTTCACGGCCTCCAGGTACAAGGCCTTCTTGGTCTCCAGGTCGCGCTGCGCCTCGGCCTGCTTGGTCTGGGAAAGGGTCTCCGCCAGCACGCGCTCCTGGTCGGCCTGCGCTTTGGCGATGGCGGCTTCGCGCGATGCGTTCGCCCGTTTGATCGCCGTGTCGCGTTCGGCTTCGGCGGATGCCACGTCGGCGTCGCGCTTGATCCGCGCCACGTCCGGCCGGCCCATGTTGGCGATGTAGTCGTTCTTGTCGCGGACCTCTTTGATAGTGAAGGAAATCACTTCGAGGCCCATCTTGGTCATGTCGTCGGCGCAGGTGGAGCGCATCCGCTCACCCACCATCTCCGGCTGCTTGACGATCTCTTCCACCGTCAACTGGCCGATGATGCCGCGCAGGTGGCCTTCCATCACCAGCCGGATCAACCCTTCGCGCTCATCCGGCTGTTTGGTCAGGAACTGCTCCGCCGCGGTGAGGATCGATTCCGGATCCGACTTCACCTTGATCTGCGCCACCGCTTCCACCGTCACTGCAACGCCCTGCCGCGTGTACAGGTCCTGTTTGGGCGCCACGTCGAACGACATCAGCTCCAACGACAGTCCGCGCGCGGCTTCCACCATCGGAAAAATCAGCGTGCCGCGGCCCTTCACCACGCGTGTGCCGCCCAATCCGTAGACGATGATGGCTTCGTGCGGACCGGCCTTGCGGAACAGCTTGGCAAACGCCGTCAAAATGAACAGCAGGACCAGGACTCCCAAAAGAACGAAGATCACAATCGGGTTTTGGATAATTTGCTGCATTTAACTCTTCAACTCCGTTTCTCCGGCGAAGTCTTCCCAACGCCGGACGTAAGCAATGCCCTTTTCGTAGCGCGTGACCACCACTTCCGCGCCCTTGGGGATGGCTGCGCCATCCTCGCTGCGCGCGCCCGCAACGTGGCGCGTGCCCTCCTGCGAAAAAACCAGTTCGCCCGTTCCACCGTCGCGGATCCGGATGCTCAGCTTCCCCAGCACCCCCACCATGTCGTAATCCGCCGGATCGAGGGGCGCTTCATGCGCCATCAGCACCTTGGCCAGAAACACGAACACCACCGCCGCGGCGCCCAGCCCGCAGAACGTCGCCACCACGAAAGCCACGAAATACCAGACGTGGTAGTAATGCTCCAGCAGGTAACCCGCGCCGCCAAACCAGGCCAGAAAGGCCGATATGGTTCCGAAATTCAGCCACGGCAGTTCGGCACGCCCGCCGCCGCGCGGAACGTGCCCGTGCGGGATGTGCAACCCATGGTGCAGTTGCAAATGCGGGATGTGCACGTGCCCCGTTCCCGCCAAAAACGACAACGCGCTCAACAGGAAACCCACCAGAAAACACGCGAGGTAGAAATCCGCCCAATTCATTTACTGCCTCCTCGTCTTGCGGGCGGCCGGCGTCTTCAAGACTTCCATCAACCGCTCCGCCAGGCCCGGGTTCTCCAGAATCTCACCCAGCAGGATGATACACATGCGCGTGTCGCTGTGCCGCGCCAGATGGAGCAGCGCCTGCTGCAGTTCCGGGTCGCGGCGGAATCGCTCCGCGCCGCTCACCAGCCACAGGTCCAGCTTGTCTTCGAGCGCCCCCACGTCCGACACCAGCTCGTTCTGAAACCCCTCCGGATCGTCCACCAGGTAGCCCGGATGCACCTTGAAAAACCGCGCCAGCAGCATCCGCGAGGAGTTGGTCAGGTGCGGCCGCGCCCCGCTCTCAATCTGCGAAAGGTAACTCTGACTGATGGATTTACCGAGCTCGCGCTCGATCAGCCGCGCCATCTCCAGTTGCGACAATTCGCGGTCGAACCCGCGCAGGGTTCCTTCCACTTCGCGCAGGTACCGAAGTTTTTCACCAAGTTTCATATAGCAATTTGTAATTATAGTATTGCAATTTGCGATTGTCTGTCAAGAAGAGAATTTGGCGCGTTTTCAATCGGATAGCGGGGGCAGTTTTGGCCGACTCGGCCAAAGGCGCCGAGGCTGAAGCCGTGCCCTAATACAAGACAACACGATTGGGTTGGCGGCTAGGGCCGCCTAATGTTCAAATGTAGCTGCCGCCCGCGCCTTGGCGGGTCCAGAGTACTTGGGCTTTGTTCGCGCCGGGCGGAGGAAGTTCATGCGAGCCGGGTATGCCCAGCGGCGCGGTTCAGGAGAATTATGAAGCTAACGGTGCTTGCAGTTTTCATCATCTCCGCTGCGTGCGCGCTTGCTCAGCAAGTCGACGTGCAGTGGGACAAGGTGGAGCGGGTCTCGAAGACTACCGCGACCTTGCAAGTGGTCGTCAATCCGCCGCTGCGGCGCGGGTCGCCGATTCACGACCGCGTCTTCAGCGAACTGGAACGCGTGGGCGCCGATTACGTGCGCTACGTCCCCTGGCTGCCTTATCCGAAGCTGGCGGTGGCCGAACTGGAGCCGCCGGCGAACGGCGAAACCTCCTGGGATTTCTCTTTGATCGATCCCATGACGCTGGACTTCCTGAACTCGACCAAGGGGCATCCGGCGATCCTCAACTTCAGCACCATTCCGCAATGGATGTTCAAAACCGCCGAGCCAGTGAAATATCCTGCCGACCCGGACGAAGCAACCTGGAACTACACGCAAGGCACCGAGCTGCGCGACGCTTCCGGCAAAGAACTTGGCGATTACTACGCGCGCCTGGTGAGCTGGTACGGGAACGGCGGCTTCACCGATGAGCTGGGGCAACGGCACGAATCCGGGCATCACTTCAAAATCGCGTACTGGGAAGTTTTGAATGAGCCCGATTTCGAGCACGCGACGACTCCGGAGCAATACACGGCGCGGTATGACGCGATTGTCGCGGCCATCCGCGAGGTGGCGCCGGAAATCAAGTTCGTCGGGATATCGGTGGCCGAACCGTCCAAAAATCCGCGGATGTTCGAGTACTTCCTCGACCCGCGCAATCACCGGCCGGGCACACCGCTCGATATGATTTCGTACCACTTCTACGCGACTCCGTCGGCCGATGAGAGCCCGGCAGTGCAACAGTTCACGTTCTTCGACCAGGCGGACCGTTTCATCGCCACGGTGCGCTACATCGAAGCCATTCGGCAGCGGCTGTCTCCGGCCACCGAAACCGCGGTGAACGAGATCGGCAGCATCCTGGCGGGCGATCCGAATCTCAAGACCGCCATCCCGGATTCGTACTGGAACTTGTCGGGAGCTTGCTATGCGTACGTCTTCGGCCAGCTTGCCACGATGGGCATCGATATCGCCGGCGAATCGCAGTTGGTCGGCTATCCCACCCAGTTCCCCAGCGTGTCGATGGTGGATTGGTCGACCGGCGCTCCCAATGCACGGCTTCGCGTGCTGGAACTGCTGAAGAACAACTTCAGCCCTGGCGACCGTATCGTGAAGACATCTCCATCGAGCGGGAGTTCCGCGGTCTACGCGCTGGGGATGATGTCACCCAAAGGAGAGCGCAAGCTGCTACTGGTGAATAAGCGCGACCGCGATATAGAGCTGACGCTCAACGGCCGCGCTGGCGAAGTGCAATACGTCGACCAAACCACGAAGGGCGGCGCGCCGGGCCGGCAAGCGATCGGCACCGACAAGCTAAGGCTGCGCGGATTGAGCGTAGCGGTGGTGACCATGGCGGCGGAGTGAACGGAAAGAGGGAGCTTCCCGATGAAAGCCTTGACGATTCTGAGCGCGACGCTGCTGGCATTTTCCGCATCCGCGCTGGCGCAACATCAGTACCCGTTTCAAGACCCGACGCTGGATGCGGAGAAGCGCATCGATAACGTGCTCTCGCTGATGACGCTGGACGAGAAAATTGCCAGCCTGGGCACGTCCGGCGTGGCCGTTCCGCGGCTCGGCATTCGCGGTACCGCGATCGGCGAAGCGCTGAGCGGCGTGGTGCTCGGCGGTCCCATGCAGACCATACTCGCTGCGTTTCCCGACGTTCCGCCTGAGGCGAGAACGCTGCCTACGCCCACGACGCAGTTCCCGCAGGGGGTCGGCCTGGGGCGCACCTGGGATCCGGATCTGGTCCACCAGGCAGGCGCGGTGATCGGCTCGGAGGCGCGCTACATTTTCGAGAACGGCAAAAACGCGAAGGCATTTCTGGTTTTACTGACGCCCAACGCGGATCTTGCGCGCGATCCGCGCTGGGGCCGCACGCAGGAATCCTACGGCGAAGACCCCTTCTTCAACGGCACCATGGCGGCCGCACTCATCCGCGGAATTCAGGGCGACAACCCCAAGTACTGGCAGGCGGCCAGCCTGCTCAAGCACTTCCTGGCCAACAGCAACGAACACGGCCGTTACGGCTCGTCGTCGGACTTCGATGTGCGGCTGATGCGCGAGTATTACTCAGTGCCTTTCCGCATGGGATTTGTGGACGGCGGCGCCCGTTCGTTTATGGCCTCTTACAACGCCTGGAATCACGTGCCGATGACGGTGAATCCGATTCTCGAGAACATCGCCGTACACGAGTGGGGCGTCGACGGCATCATTTGTACCGATGCCGGATCGCTTGCCAATCTGGTGAGCCCGCACAAGGCCTACCCGAATTTGAAGGAAGCCGCGGCGGCTTCCATCAGGGCTGGGATCAACATGTTCCTGACCATCTTCGAAGACTACAAGAAAGCGGTCAAAGACGCGCTGGCGGATCGCCTGATTGCCGAGACGGATCTCGACGCGGTGCTGCGGGGCAGCGTGCGCACGGCGCTGCGCCTGGGCCTGCTCGATCCGCCGTCGATGGTGCCTTACTCGAAGCTGAAGGGTGCGCCCGATCCGGTGAATTCGCCGCAGCACAACGCTATCGCGCTGCGGGTGGCGCGCGAATCGGTGGTGCTGCTGAAGAACACGCAGAACCTGTTGCCGCTGGACCGGCACGCGATCAAGACGCTGGCCGTGATCGGCCCGCGCGCCAACGAAGTGCTCCCGGACTTTTACGGAGGCGTGCCGCCGTACGCGGTGACGCCGCTCGCGGCTATTCGGGCCAAGGTGGGCGCGGGCGTGGAGGTCCGCCACGTGCTGGACAACAGCGACGGCGCGGCGGTGAAAGCGGCGCAGTCCTCCGATCTGGCGATTGTGGTGGTGGGCAACCATCCCACTTGCGGCCGGACGCCGCAGCAATTGTTGCAGGGCTTGATGCTGACCGGCGGATGCGCCATCCCGAGCGCGGGCATGGAAGGCAGCGACCGACAGTCGATCGCGCTCGAACAGGAGGACCTGATCCAGGAAGTTTACAAGGCCAATGCGAAGACGGTGGTGGTGCTGGTGGCGAGCGCCTTACGCCATCAACTGGACCCAGCAGAACGTGCCGGCCATTATCCACATGAGCCACAACAGCCAGGAGGAAGGCACCGCCATCGCCGACGTTTTGTTCGGCGATTACAACCCCGCCGGCCGGCTAGTGGAGACGTGGCCGAAATCGATCGACCAGTTGCCGCCCATGATGGATTACAACATCCGGCACGGCCGCACCTATATGTACGCCAAAGAGGCGCCGCTCTATCCGTTCGGATTCGGCTTGAGCTACACGAAATTTCAATACGCGAATCTGCGCACGAGCTCACCAGCGCTGATAGCCGGCGGCAAAATCACGATCAGCGTGGACGTCACCAACACGGGCGCGCGCGATGGCGACGAAGTGGTGGAGTTCTACGTGCGGCATTTGGGCTCGAAGGTGGACCGCCCGGCGCGCGAACTGAAAGGCTTCGGCCGGGTCAACATTCCACGCGGGCAGACGCGAACGATCTCGGCGCCCTTGAAGGCAGAGTCGCTGGCTTATTGGGATGACAGCCAGAACGGATTCGTCGTGGAGCCGGAACCGGTGGAGATCCTGGCCGGCGCATCGTCGGCGGACATCAGACTGCGGAAGACGATTACGGTCGGACAGTAGGACAGGCAATCGGAATGGCGATGGCCTGCCCTACCTTATGGTTGCTCAGTTCGCGATCGCCAGCGGCACGGCCACCGGCGTTCCGAAAGGGCGCGTGTCGCTGATAAACGTCTGCGTCACGCCGGTTGAAGTGTCAAACAATTCGAGCGTCGGCAGGACGGAGCAGGCGGGAAATGGGATGAATGGAATCATGGTTCCGCTCCCGGCGGGGATTGGCCCGCTGACGAGCGGATTGCTTTTTACTACGGCGCGGATATCGACGCGCAGGGCGGTGGGAGCTGCGGCCAAATCGGCGAGCTTCAGCGTGAGCGATACCGCCGTGCCGGCTGGCAGGTTGCTCACCTGCAACGTTTTCAGCACGTTGTTCTGCGCGTCGTGAAACTCGAGATCCACCGGGCAGGTGGCGGCCGGGGTGGTCGAAGTCGGCGGAGTGGCCGAGATGACCGCGACGGCGAAAACTGCGCCCGTGTTGAGCACGTTCAATTGCGCCGTCTGCGTGGCGGGCGCCCAGCCGACGATGCCCGTGGTGACAGCGGATTCATAGATTGGAGTGGTGGTGGTTTGCGCCGTGCCCAGGCCGGCGGAAATGAGAAGGGCCAACAGCACGCTGGTCCCCATCGAGTGATTTTTCATACGGACTCCTTATTCGAACGGAGCTCGGGGGACGCGGGCAGCCCGTGACTCTCAGCATACTCTAACCCGGGTTGGAGCGAAAGGTTGCGATTGGGCGTTCGCAGGCCGGGGGCCTGCGCCACTTACCGCACCAGCGTTTGCACCACGCGCGAGGCCAACTGGTCGAAGGTGAGGATCTCGTAGACGGTGGGGTCCGACATGATGCGGGCCACCAGCGCGGCGTGCATGGCGTGGCCGGCGCGTTCGGCGATCACGTGGCCGAGCAGCGGCTTGCCCAGCAGCGCCAGGTCGCCAATCAGATCGAGCGCTTTGTGGCGGCAGCATTCGTCCACGGCGCGCAGCCCGTCCTGGTTCATCACGCCGCCGTTCGAGAAGCACACGGCGTTTTCGAGCGACGCCCCGCGAATCAGCCCCATGTCGCGCATCTGCGCCAAGTCCTTTTCCCAGCCGAAGGTGCGTGCGAACGCCAACTCGGAAGCGAAGCGCGCCGGCGTCACTTCCATCTCCAGCGATTGGCGGCCCACCGGCTCGGGATAACTGGTGTCGCAAGTCAGGCGAAAACTGTCGGCAGGCAGGATGCTGATCCGCTTTCCCTTGTCCTCCACCGAAATCGGCCGGCGGATCCGCAGGTACTTGCGCCGGCGGCGAAAATGCTGGATGCCGGCTTCCTCGATCAGGCGGACAAACGGCAACCCGCTGCCATCCAGAATCGGCACCTCGAGGTTGTCGATCTCGACATAGGCGTTGTCGATCCCCATGGCGTAGAACACGCTCAGCAGGTGTTCGGTGGTGGAGATGAGAACGCCTTGGCGCATCAGGCTGGTGGCATAACTGACGCGGGCGACGTGCCGCCAACTGGCGGGAATCGCGAAATTCTCCAGGTCGGTTCGCAGAAAAACAATTCCCGTGCCGGCTGGCGCGGGCACAACCCGGATTTGCACCGGGACGCCGCTGTGCAGCCCCACGCCCCGTGCTTCCACCGGGCGGCGAATGGTCGTTTCAAACCGCAAGAAAATTCCTATCGCGCATATACCCTTTTATGCAGCACGCCAAAACCCGAACTATATATGATTGATTGCAAAAGGTTGGATCAGGTTACACTGTGTCGGATTCGCTACACTTTGCCGGCGGTCTGTGGTGCAAACGCCCCGTTAGGGGGCAGGTAGCGCCGGCGGTCTCGCCGCCGGTGTCTTATGGGCACTGGCTCCGGGACCGCTGTTTTGTACGCAGCAAAAACACCGGCGGCAGAGACCGCCGGCGCCACCCGATGGGTCGCCGCCCGATAGTATGATGGGCCAAGTGCCAGGCGAGCGGCTTTTCCTCATCGACGCGTTCGGCTTCATCTTTCGCGCCTACCACGCCCGCGCCCGCAGCGGGGCTCCTCCCATGCGGACGTCCACCGGGTTTTCCACGGAGGCGGTCTATATCTTCAACAATATGGTCCGCAAGCTGACGCGAGAGTACCAGCCGACGCATATTGCCGCCGTGTTCGAAAGCGGCGAACCGACCCACCGCCTGGAGGAGTTTGCCGAGTACAAGGCTAACCGCGCGGAGACGCCGCCCGACCTGCTGGAGCAAATCCCGCACGTGCGGCGGCTGCTCGAAGCGATGCGCATCCCGGTGCTCGAATATCGCGGTTATGAGGCCGACGATGTGATCGGCGCTCTGGCACGGCGCGAAGAAGCGGCGGGCGTCGAAGTGGTGATCGTATCCAGCGACAAGGACATGATGCAACTGGTGACGGACCGGGTCTCGATGCTCAACCCGGCCAAGGACGATGAATGGTACGGCCCAGCCAAGGTGAAGGAATTCCTGGGCGTGGAGCCGGCGCAGGTGGCCGATCTGCTGGCGCTGAAGGGGGACGCGGTCGATAACATTCCCGGCGCGCCGGGAATCGGCGACAAAGGCGCGCGCGACCTGATCTCGCAATTCGGCTCGGTGGAAGCGGCCATCGCACATGCCGCCGAAGTGCAGCGGAAGATGTACCGCGAGAGCTTGCAGAACAATGTGGACCGCATCCGGATGAGCAAGCGGTTGGCGACGATTGCGACCGATGTGCCGATCGAGTTCTCGCTGGAATCGGCGGCTGCGCACACGCCCGATCCAGTGCTGCTGAAAGCCATTTACCAGGCCATGGAGTTTCACAGCCTGCTCAAGGAACTGGGACCGGCGGAAGACACGCGGACGCGCGACTACGCGACGTTCGGGGATGCGGACGAATTGCGCGCGTGGCTCGCTCAAGTGCCGCGCGGCGCGCCGGTGGCGGTGGCCATCGCCAGATCGGGCGAGGGCGAACTGGCGCTGGACGCGATCGGCCTGGCGTGGAAGCCGGGTGAAGCGCGCGCGGCATCGGGCGACCTGATCGAAGCGCTCAAGCCGTGGCTGGAAGATGCGGGCGCACCCAAGATCGCCTGCGACGTGAAAGCGGCGCTGCTGACGCTGGAGGAGATGGGAATCGCGGGGGCCGGATTCGATCACGACGTGATGCTGTACGCGTTTCTCTTTGATGCCGATCCGGCGGGGTGTTCGCTCGAAGAGCTGGCGCGCCGGCGGCTCGATCTCAAACTTGGCGCCGCGCCCGAACAGCACGCCGATATCATTCTCGAACTCTACCGCCAACTGGAGCCGGCCATCGATGCGCGCGGCTTGCGCGAATTGTACTCGACCATCGAACTGCCGCTGGCGCGCGTGCTGGCGCGCATGGAACGCTCGGGCGTGTTGATCGACCGGACTGAATTGCAGCGCCTTTCGACGATGATGGAAGGCGCGATTGCGCGGCTCACCGAGCGGATTCACACGCTGGCGGGCAAGCCATTCAACATCAGCTCACCTCAGCAGTTGGGCCGGGTGTTGTTCGAGGATTTGAATTTGCCAGCGCCGGTGAAATACGGCAAAGGCAAGGTTGTCTCGACGGCTGCCGACGTGCTGGAGACGCTGGCGCCGGATCACGAAATCGTGCGCCTGGTGCTCGAATACCGGCAGCTCACCAAGCTCAAAGGGACGTACGTGGATGCGCTGCCGCTGCTGGTGGACGCGCGCGACGGCCGCTTGCACACCAGCTTCAATCAGGCGGGCGCGGCTACAGGGCGGCTTTCATCGTCCAATCCAAACCTGCAGAATATTCCGGTGCGCACGGAACTCGGCCGTGAAATTCGTGCGGCGTTCGTGCCGCGTGCGGGCTGGAAACTCGTTACGGCGGATTATTCGCAGATCGAGCTGCGCCTGCTGGCGCATTTTTCCGGCGACCCGCTGCTGGTGCAGTCCTTCCGCGATGGCGAGGACATCCACACGCGCACGGCGTCCGAAGTGATGGGCGTGCCGCCGATGATGGTGACGCCCGAGGCGCGGCGCGACGCCAAGGCGGTCAACTTCGGCATCGTATATGGCATCAGCGCTTTCGGTCTGGCGGCGCAGTTGGGCATCTCGCGCGGCGAGGCGGAACGCTACATCCGCGGTTACTTTACGCGCTACGCGGGCGTGCGCCGGTTCCTCGATGAGACCATTGCGGCGGTGCGCCAGTCCGGCGTCACACGCACGTTGTTCGGCCGCGAGCGGCCCATCCCCGATATGAACAGCCGCAATCCGAATGCCCGCGGCTTCGCCGAGCGCACAGCGGTCAACTCGCCGCTGCAAGGCACCGCTGCGGACCTGATCAAGCTGGCCATGGTGCGCGTGCAGGCCGCGATAGAAAGCGGCGGCTATCGATCCGCGATGCTGCTGCAAGTGCACGACGAGCTGGTCTTCGAATGCCCGCCCGAAGAGGTGGAAGCGATTTCGGAGCTGGCCAAACGCGAGATGGAGGGCGTCCGCGAGCTTTCGGTGCCGCTGGTGGTCGATATCGGCGTGGGCGACAACTGGCGGGATGCGAAGTAGGTAGGGCACGCTTTAGCTTGCCCACTTTCAGTGATTTTAGGGCAAGCTAAAGCATGCCCTACCTGTCCGCGTCGTCCCGCAAACGGACACACGTGGGACTCACGGCAGAGGCGCCGTGCCTGTAATTTATGACTCCGGCGAGTGGGCACTGGCGTGCTTTTCACCGGAAGCGGTGGCTTTGCGCTATCAATAGGATGGAATGAGAGTCGACGAAGACCGCAGGCCCTGGATTCTGATTGCGGACGACCAGACGGACGTGCTCGAAGCGCTCCGCCTGTTGATCAAAGCCGAAGGCTATGTGGCGGAAGCCGTCACCGCTCCCGCCGCCGCCCTTCATGCCATTGAAGCGCGCGACTTCGATGCGGTCCTGATGGACCTGAATTACACGCGCGACACCACCTCAGGCCAGGAGGGGCTGGAGCTGCTGGAGCGGATTCTGAATCTCGATGCCGCGCTGCCGGTGATCGTGATGACCGCCTGGGGATCGGTGGAGCTGGCGGTGGAAGCGATGCGGCGCGGCGCTCGCGATTTCATCCAAAAGCCTTGGGACAACGCGCGCCTGTCGGCCATTCTCAAAACGCAAATCGAGCTGGGCCGCGCGCTGCGCAAAGGGCAGCGGCTGGAGGAAGAAAACCGCGCGCTGCGGGCCGAGCGTTTTCCGCAATTGATCGCGCAATCCGCCGCCATGCGCCCGGTGCTGGACATGATTTCGCGGGTCGGGCCATCGGACGCCAACGTGCTCATCACCGGAGAAAACGGCACCGGCAAAGGCCTGGTGGCGCAGACCCTGCATTCGAGTTCGCTGCGCTCGACGCGCCCGCTGCTGACGGTCAATACCGGCGGCCTGGCGGAAGGCATTTTCGAGAGCGAGCTGTTCGGCCACGTCAAAGGCGCGTTCACGGATGCCAAGACCGACCGCGTAGGCCGTTTCGAAATGGCCGATGGCGGCACGTTGTTTCTGGACGAGATCGCCAATATCTCGCAGGCGCTGCAAGGCAAGCTGCTGCGCACGCTCGAAACCGGCGAGTTTGAGCGGGTGGGATCGTCGAAGAGCCGGCGGGTGGACGTGCGCGTCTTCTCCGCCACCAACGCCGATCTGCACGCCGCGGTGGACGAAGGCCGCTTCCGCCAGGACCTGCTGTTCCGGCTCAACACCATCGAGTTGCGGCTGCCGCCCTTGCGCGACCGGCGCGAGGATATCCCGACGCTGGCCGCCCACTTCCTGCGGCAGCACGCCGGGCATTACCGCAAAGCCATCAGCCTGTTCGACGAAGGGGCGATGAAAGCGCTGCTGGCGCACACCTGGCCAGGCAACGTGCGCGAGCTGGATCACGCCGTGGAGCGCGCGGTGCTGATGGCGGAAGGCGCGACCATACGCGCCGCCGACCTGGGCCTGCGCGGCGGGCGCGAGGCTTCGCTGCGCCTGGAGGAGATGAGCCTGGAGGACGTTGAAGCGCTGCTGATCAAGAAGGCTCTGGCGCGCTTCAACGGCAACGTGAGCCACGCCGCAAACGCACTCGGCCTGAGCCGTAGCGCGCTGTACCGGAGGCTGCAGCGGTACGGGCTCTGAACGCGCCGCCCCACTGATTATGCCGCGCACCGACAAAGGCTCCCGGCTCGGCTACGAAAACCGCATCATGATGCTGGCCGTGCTGGCGGCGCTCCCGGCGGCGGCGTGCGCACTGGCTTTGCTGTGGAGCGGCGGCTACCAGTCGCGCACCGAGTGGACCTTGACGGTGGTGATCGTAGGCGGCTGGCTGGGCTTCGCGGCGGCGCTACGCGAGCGCGTGGTATTCCCCATGCAGACGCTCGCCAATCTGCTGGGCGCGTTGCGCGAGGGCGACTTTTCCATACGCGGCCGCTCGCCGCGGCGGGACGACGCGCTGGGCGAGGTGATGCGCGAGATCAACACGCTCGGCGTCACCTTGCGCGAGCAGCGGCTGGGGGCGATGGAAGCCACCACGCTGCTGCGCACGGTGATGCGGGAAATCGATGTCGCCATTTTCGCGTTCGACGAACACGCCCGGCTGCGCCTGGTGAACCGCGCCGGCGAGCGGCTGCTGGATGCGCCCACCGAGCGGCTGCTGGGCCAGACGGCGGCGGAACTGCATCTCGATCAATGCCTGGACGGACCGGCGCAGGCCATGTTGCACGCCGCCTTCCCCGGCCGCTCCGGGCGTTGGGGCATGCGCCGCACACGCATCCGCGAGCGCGGGCTACCGCTCGAGCTGGTGGTGATCGCCGACCTCACCGAGGCGCTGCGCGAACAGGAATTGCAGGCCTGGCAGCGGCTGGTGCGCGTGCTCGGCCACGAGTTGAATAACTCGCTGACGCCCGTCAAGTCGATCGCCGGCAGCCTCGAAACCATTCTGGCGCGCGATCCTCTCCCGTCGGATTGGCTCGAAGATGTGACGCGGGGGCTGCGAGTCATCCACTCCCGTTCCGACAGCCTGACGCGATTCATCAGCGCCTACGCGCGGCTGGCCAAGCTGCCGCGTCCGCAATTGCAGCCGCTCGATGCCGGCGATTGCGTGCGGCGAGCGGTCAGCCTGGAAACACGGGTCGCGGTGGATGTGACGGGAGGCCCCGCCGTCAGTGTTCAGGGCGATCCGGACCAGTTGGAACAGGTGCTGATCAACCTGCTGCGCAATGCGGCCGACGCGGCGCTTTCGACCGGCGGCGGCGTGCGCGCCGGCTGGAAGAAGGAAGCTGGCATGGTGGAGATCTGGGTGGAAGACGATGGCCCCGGCCTGTCCGGCACGGCGAACCTGTTCGTGCCCTTCTTTACCACCAAGCCCGGCGGATCGGGCATCGGGCTGGTGTTGAGCCGCCAGATCGCCGAAGCTCACGGCGGCGAGTTAGCGCTGGAGAACCGGGAAGGGGCGACGGGGTGTGTGGCGAGGTTGAGGCTGCCGGGATAGGGCGGTGATCGATGGCGGGATTTCGCCGGAGTGATGCCGCTGGTATCATGAGACAGGACACTTTCCATGCGGTTCGAACGAATCACGGTTGACCCAGCCGTAGCTACCGGCAAGCCTTGCATCCGCAATCTGCGCTTCCCGGTTTCGCGACTGCTCGGTCTGCTGGCGGCTCGGGAGACGAGGGAGTCGATCTTGAGCGCCTACCCCTACCTCGACGAGGCGGATATCGACGAAGCCCTGCACTATGCCGCATGCCTTTCGGAAGACGAGACCGTTGAGCTGAGCCGTTCCGGAGTCTCGTAGCCTGTCCCCCGAACATCTTCTGTCACGGCTTTTCCGATTTATCGTATACTCTTGGTCGTGAAGGAAGCGCGGTTCAGAGCACGCTTCCAAGTTTCCCTATTCGGCGTAGCGGCGAGCTAGGTCATGTCCAACTTTGAGTTCATCTCGAATGAGGCGTTCCGGGCCTCGCTGGAGTCTGACTACAGCGAGCTGGAGAAGTGCATCGAGCAAGAAACGGGTCAGCCTGAACCGGGGCATTAATCGCGCGGAACCGGCTCAGCTGGTTTCGGGAGCGAATGGCCGGTCAGAGATTGCCCTTTCTTACGAACCCGCTTTTCCTGCCAGGCTGCTCATAGCTGTTGCGCCGGGTGAGTCACCTCGGCGGGATGGACCGCGCGGAGACCCTCGAATCGCTGGAAATCTCGGACATTGACGGTCAGCAACTGCGTAACGCCGTGAACATACATGCTCGCGGCCAGGCGAGCATCGTGGACCTGCACGCCCTTGACGTCGTGCGCGACGAGAAGCTGACGCCAACGATCATGGACGTCGCGGCTGTCCGGTAGCAACTCGAAATCCCGTTCGATCACGCGGGCGATGCGGTCCGTCTCGGCGGTACTCAGGCCGAAGCCATTTCGATCAAGGGGGCGAGTGGAAGCATTCCAGAACTCGCCAAGGATTTGGGAAGTAAAACAGAGCCGTGCACCCTGCGCCACCAGCGCTCGGAGAGCCGCTCTAACCGTGGCGTGGTGCGGATCGTCGCTCTTGCTCATCCGCAGCAGGATATTGGTATCGAGAAGCCACGCGGCGGCATGCGGCATCAGTCGTGATCCCGATACAGGCTCTCGCGCGTGAAGGCCTCATCAGGTAAAGCCGGCACCTTATACGAGAACTCCGCCATTTCCCGGAAGGTGTCTTCGAGCCGATCCTGGCTGAGCCTGCCGGCGCTTGCGGGAAGACGGACGGCCCCTTCGAGCAGGCTCGCGGCGTACGCCTCAACCGCGCGACCGTGGGCGATTGCCTGGCGTGCGAGCTCCGCCTGAACCTCGGGTGTGATGTCAACCTTGATCGTCATGAGTCCTCCCCTCACTGCATGCCCTTAAGCTACCGCGACGCGGCTTCGCGCGTCAACAAAAGAGCCGGGTCCGGTCAGCCGACCCGCATGGGATTGACGACCTTCAGGCCCGCGAAGTCTCTTTCGTTATCCGTGACGAGGGCGCAGTCATTCACTTCGGCGACCGCGGCTATGATCATGTCGAGCGGGTTGCGTGGCCGTCCGGCCACCGTCCCGCTAGCCATCAGCCGCGCCCAGACGAGGGCGGCTTTCTCGTCGAACGGAAGAACTCGGCCGGCGAACAGAGCTTGCGGGCCCTCGGGGCCAGCGAACCAGCGCTCCAGTTCCTTACGCTTCTTTCCGGCAGGCTTCTCCAGTAACCCGCGCCGGATCTCGGCGACAGTCAGAGAGGTGATAAACAGATCCTCGTCGGATTGGCCGGCCATCCACGCTACGAGAGCTTCCGATGGCATGGGTTTGGCGACATTACTGATGATATTGGTATCGAGGAGATACCGGCTCACAAATCGACCTTGCGGGCAGCCGTCACCGGGCGGTGCAAATCCAAATCGGCGCCGACCAGGGGCGAGCGGCGCAATGCACTGAGGATACCGCCCTTCTTCGGCTGTTCGCCTGCGATGGTACGACGCACCGTGGCACGAATCTGCACCGAATCGGGACCATTGCCGGCGAGCCGCCTGGCAAGCGACCGGATCAGTTCGCGATCGGCGTCGCGGCCTAGAACCTCGAACCGGGCCATCCCGCGCTGGCTAAGGCGCTTTCGGTAATTCTTCAGCGCTCGCTTCTGCGGGGTGATCTTCATGCTGGAGTCCCGTTTATATCCAGTAATATATCCAGATTATAGCACCGGGTGGCGCGAGCCGAAGTCCAATTCCGGAAGACTTCGCGGTGTCGCCGCTCGGCGAAGCATGACAGACCACCAAAGGCGATGGTCTGTCCTACCTGCCTGGCCCCTACGGTTGAGCGGGCGGGGCGGCCGGACTCGCGGCTTCGTCGTACACGGCGGCGAAGAAATCGCGAGCGCTGGGCGAAGGGCCGATGTGCAGGCTTTCGCGGCCGACTTCCACGAAGCCGAGGTAACCGTCGTCGCCCAAGTCGTCGAGGATGAAGCGGAGGCATTCCAGCTCCATCGGCGGCAGGCCGGAGTAATCGATATCGAAGACCTGCCCGGAACTGTGCGCCGCCTCGTCGCGCCGGTCCTGCAATTGTGCCAGATCCTCCGGCGCCACCAGTGCCGTGACCGGCAACGGGCGGAACTTTTCCTGGTTCGTGTCCATGGTCTCGAACAGGCGGCGCGTCTCGAAGGCAATGTAGATCAGAGCGCCGAGCGTGGCGGGAGACGCCGCGGCAAGCTCCTCGCGGTTGTCGGCCGCGGCGCCGGGGAAGCGCACAGTGTAACCGAAGAATTCGGGCCGGTCGATAGCCCTGGCCAACAGCTTCCCGTGATCCGCGCGAATGTCTTCGTCCGAATGGAAGATCAGGTCCTCGCGCTTCAGCCACACCGCAAGACGATGCGGCGCGCGGCCGACGCTGTTGAATTCGCTCTTATTCGCGTCGGCCAGCGCGGCGAAGGCGGCTGGGTCGGAACGGTACAGGGCCAGCAGTTGGGTGGCGCACAGGATGCGGAAATAGTAAGTGGGCGAGTAGTCGCGCTGCATTTGCTGCTGGATGGCGAGGTAGAGTTCCCGGTTCCATGCCGGGCTCGAGGAGAAGTACATGCGCGGCACGGTGATCTGGTCCTTGGGAATGCCACGCGCGCGGCGCGTCAGTTCCTGCATTTCGGCCACGCATCCCTGCCCGCAGTGGTACGCGAAGATGGCCCAGTCGCGGCTGCCGAAGGTGCGTTCCATGCCGGCCAGGTATTGGGCCGCGGCGGGAATGGCGCGTTCCGGGATCAAGCGCTCGTCGCGCGCCAGCACGGTGTAGGGTGTGCGACGCCTGACGGTTTTGTATTTCACCTTGCCGCGGGCGCTCTTGACCTGCACCTTCACCTTGACGGTACGGTAACGGGTGACCTGGCCCACTTTGAGTCCCATGGTGCGCGCGGTGGCGAGTGAGATCTGCATGATCCCTCGCGGACTGCCCGCCCAGCTTTCGGCGCTGACGTCGCCCCAGCTTTCGAGATACGCAATCGCCTCCAGTACATCCTGCGGGAAACCGCTGGCCGCAGCGGCGGCGCGAAACACGGCTTGCAGCTTGGGATCGCTGGTCACGCGCTTGGCCCCGGCCACGGCCTTGGGTTCGCGCATGATGATGAACGTCTGCGAATCGACCATCAGCCGTGTGCGCGTGGCCAGTGCGTCATCGGCAAGGCCGTCGCGGTCCACGCCGATGCCGGCCAGCCTGTGCTCGGGCGCAAAGTAGCCGGAGGAGGCGGCCTGGGAAAGCGAGACCAGGCACAAAAGAGAGAGCGCCGCGAATTTCATGGGTACTTCCAGTGTAGTGGGACGGCGGAGAGGCGCGCGGCGGCGGCGCCACCAGGTCGAGCCCAAGAAAAGCCCGCCGGCAAGCGGGCGTTGGCAGTCGGGGACCTGCCCCACCGGGCGTTGGCAAAGCATGCCCCACCTAGCCGTTGGCAAGCTAAAGCGTGCCCCACCCAGGCAAAGTGTGGGTACAATGAGGATTCACGATGAAGCCAAATCTGGTTCTGCTCCTGGCGGCGGGGTGCGCTCTGTTTCAGGCCGCGTGCAAACACGCGCCACCCGCCAATGTAGCCGCGGTGGTGAACGGTCACCCCATCACCTACATGGAGCTCGAAAAGACTTACCAGACGCAGTACCCAAAGCAGCCGGAGGCCGTCAACAAAGACCTGGTGATGTCGCAGAAGCTGGATCTGCTGACCAGCCTGATCACCAACGAGATCCTCATGCAGCGCGCCGAAAAGCTGGGCCTCACGGCGGTGGATGCGGACGTGGATACCGAGATCAACAAGATGAAGGCTCCCTACACCAAGGAGGGATTCGAGCGCCAACTTGCCGACCGGCACCTGGCGATTGGCGATCTTCGCGCGCAGATTCGGCAGCAGCTTACGGTCCAGAAGCTGGTCAATAAGGAGATCACCTCGCAGGTCAACATCACCGACGCCGACGTGGCGAATTTTTACAACGCCAACAAAGCCAGCTTCAACCTGGCCGAGTCGCAGGTGCATTTGGCGCAAATCCTGGTCACGGCGGATCCGAACACGCCGGTGCGCAACCTGCGGAACAGCAAAGCCCACAGCGATGCCGAAGCCAGGGCCAAGATCCAGAACCTGGAAACGCAGCTCAAGCAGGGCGCCGATTTCGCCCAGTTGGCGCTGAACTACTCCGAAGACGTGGACTCGGCGCCGAACGGCGGCGACCGCGGATTCATCCCGGAATCGGCCTTGGCCAACTCTCCACCCGAGTTGCGCAAGCTGATATTGTCGATGCAGCCTAATCAGATCTCGCCGATTATTCCGTCGCAGGATGGTTATCGAATTCTCAAGATGATTGCCAGGGAATCCGCCGGCCAGCGCGAGCTCAACGACCCGAACGTGCAGCAGAGCATCCGGGAGAATCTGCGCAACGCCAAGGACCAGTTGTTGAAGGCGGCGTATTACGAAGTGGCGCGCAACGGCTCGAAGATCGAAAACTACCTGGCTCGCGGCATCGTGGAGAACACCGGACAGACCAAGTAGCGAAGCACGTCATGCGGGTGTTTGTTTTTGAAGATCGCTTTTCGCTCGACGCGCTCAAGCTGGCCGACCGGCCGGAACCGAAGCCAGGCCCCCGGCAGGCGCTGGTGCGGGTACGGGCGAATTCGCTGAATTATCGCGACCTGCTAGTGGCGAGCGGCGGGTATGGCCGCCAGGTGAAGACCCCGCTGATCCCGTTGTCCGACGGCGCAGGCGAGGTGGTCGAGGTGGGAGCGCAGGTGACGCGGGTTGGTCCGGGCGCGAGAGTGGCCGCTATCTTCATGCAGAGCTGGCTGGCGGGCGCGCTCACCGAAGACAAAAGCAAATCCGCGCTCGGCGGCGGCATGGACGGGATGCTGGCGGAGTACGTGGTGCTGGACGAAGAGGGCCTGGTTCCGATTCCCGAGCACCTCTCTTACGCGGAGGCCGCTACCCTGCCCTGCGCCGCGGTGACGGCCTGGAATGCGCTGGTGGCGGAAGGCGGAATTCGGGCCGGCGACTCGGTGCTGGTGCTGGGCACCGGCGGCGTGTCGTTATTTGCGCTGCAGTTCGCACGTCTGCACGGGGCTCGCGTGATTGCCACTTCGAGCAGCGACGACAAGCTTGCCCGCGCGATTGCGCTGGGCGCGTCCGATGGCATCAATTACCGGCAGACGCCGGAATGGGGCCGCGCGGTGCTGGAGTTGACAGGCGGCGCCGGCGTGAATCATGTGATCGAAGTCGGCGGAGCCGGAACCTTGCCGCAATCGTTCCGCGCGGTGCGTTTTGGCGGGCAGATCAGCCTGATCGGAGTGTTGGCGGAGCCAGGCGCCCAAGTGGATCCGCGTCCGCTGATGATGAAGGGCGCGCGCCTGCAGGGGATCTACGTGGGATCGCGCGAGATGTTCGAAGCCATGAACCGGGCGATTGCGCTCGATGGGCTGCGGCCGGTGGTCGACCGGGTGTTCCCGTTTGCGGAAGCGCCGGAGGCGTTTCGCTACATGCAAGCCGCGGGACACTTCGGGAAAATCGTAATCAGCCAGGAATGAATCGGGCCGGGCATGCGCGGCCCCTACAGGCGACGGATAAATTCGTGGGACTAGCGCCACCAAGGGCTGACGGGCTGGCCGGGTTCGGGTTTGCGGCGGGCGGGGCCGCTGCGGCGCGCCTCGGCCTTGCGCTCCGCGGCCACGGCCCGATCGGTGGCATAGGCGAGGATGTCTTCGTTGGTCAGTTCGTGGTCACCCTGACGATCCGCCTCCAGGTCGGCGGTTATTTTCTGCGCGCACAACGCCGGGCCTTCCTGAATGCCGACATGGTGCTTCAAGAACAGCTCCATATCCACGCTCACCACGTGCGGGATGGAGGACTTGGTCCCGGCATCGTTCATGTCGAACCGGTACAAACGCCGGTTCTGTTTCTGCTGAAACCCCATGTATCGCAGTTCCACCGCTCGCTCCCCCGGCCGTACCGCGCCACGCCTCGGTTCCGGACTCACTCGGCCGCTCCAATGTTCTCGTCCGCCGGCTGCTGCTTTTCCATCCTGGCGATCTCCTTATTAACGCTTCTTCAATGAGGTGTGCGATCGAATTGGGATGGCTTGTACCTCCGCTCAGCGACCGAAGCCGGCGCCGGACCTGGGCCGGCTTCGGTCACGCGATTTTACCAGCGTGGTTCGCGACGCTGCCGCGGTCCACCACCACCGCCGCCGCCGCTGCCGCCGCTGCCGCCACGCGGACCGCCGCGGAAGGAGCGTCCGCTGTCGGACTTGGGCCGGGCCTCGTTAATGTTGAGGGCGCGCCCATTCAACTCGGTGCCGTTCAAGGCGGCGATAGCGCGATCAGCCTCGGCGCTGTCCGCCATCTCGACAAACGCGAAGCCACGCGAGCGGCCCGTATCGCGGTCGGTAACCAGGTTGACCCTCTCCACGTTCCCGTGAGGCTCAAAGAGCGCACGGATGGAAGACTCGGTTGCGGCAAAATCCAAATTGCCTACAAAAATGTTTTTCATCTTAAAGGTTCCTTCGTATTTGACGGTTCGGGCAAGAGACGAGGCAGATGGACTCCGGCCAAGGCTGTAGCGGGACGATCAAAGACAAATCCAGTGTACCAGATCTCGCCAGCACGCGCTGTCGCAGCGTGCGAAACGGTACCTTTGGCTCACAGGCCGCATCTCCCCTATCATCCTATTGTCAACCGAAAAAGGCCGGAGCGAAAGACGCAGCGGGGCCGTTGGTCCTGAGACGGCGATCTGCCGCTGGGTGCCACGGCAAAAAGGCTCTGAGCGCAGGCTGGATCCCGGGCCCAAGTTCCGGCGCGCGGCAGTACGGCTGCCGGGTCGTGTTAAACTACGATTTCACCCTAATAATGCTGCTTGCGAGAGAGTTTGTCGCTTACACAGCCCGGCAACTGGTCAGAAAGTTGACGCCGGGCACGATTGAAACCTCCGACCCGGACCTGGTCGCCAATAAGATTGCCGAAGTCCTCACCGAAGAATTGGCGGTGGAGGACCGGCTGAACGACGAAGTACGCGACCTGCTGAATCAATACAGCGACTACATGCGGCGCGAGGGCGTAAGTTACCAGGAGATGTTCCGCCGCATCAAGAACACGCTGATCTCGCAGCGCAAGGTGATTCGGGCTTCGGGCCGCGACTCCGGCGACGCCATGAAGCTGTCGCGCGACAAAGTCACGGACATGTCCCACAAGATCATCGACATGTTGCGCAAGAACCGGGAACTGCGGCTCAGGAACAAGGACACCAACGCGGTGCGCCTGGAAATTCTGCGGATCATGACCGAACTGCTGCAGGCCGAGGACAAAGTCGATCGCGCGGCGCGGCAGAAGATTCGCAGCCAGAAACGCGAGATTCCGGAAGGCAGCGAAGAGTGGGACCTGCTGCTGCGACGCTACTACGCCGAAGAGCTCAAGAAGCTCGGCATCGATTTGGCGCGGTAGGGGCGCGATTCCTTCATTCATTGCGCGACGGAGAAACCTGAAGCCGTGAATAAACGCGCCCGCAAGCGGGTTGGCAGGTGAAGACCTGCCCCACCTATTGTCCGTAGGTGGCTTTTGGACCGTGCTTGCGGAAATAGTGCTTGTTGAGCTGGGCGTCGGAGATCGGTTTCGCGGCCGGGTTGATGGCGATTGTCTCGACGGCCATGGCGGCGAGCTGTTCGAGAATCACGGCCACGTGCGCGGCGTCCGCCGCGGTCTTGCCCCAGCAGAATGGAGCGTGGCCGGCCACCAGCACTCCGGGGACGGCGAGCGGCTCGCGGCTTTGCATCAACTCGACAATCGCCACGCCGGTGTTGCCCTCATAATCGCTTTCGATTTCCTCAGCCGTCAGGTGCCGCGTCACCGGCACGGGGCCGTGAAAATAATCCGCGTGGGTGGTGCCGAAGCAAGGAATCTCGCGCCCGGCCTGCGCCCACGCGGTGGCATGGCGCGAGTGCGTGTGGACAATGCCGCCGATCAAGGGAAACGCGCGATAGAGCGCCACGTGGGTGGCCAGGTCCGAAGATGGGCGCAGGCTGCCTTCCACCACGCGGCCCTCCAGATCGGCGATCACCATATCGGCCGGCGTCATCTTGTCATAAGGCACGCCGCTCGGCTTGATCACCACCAGGCCCTCGTCGCGCGCCAGGCCGCTGGCATTGCCGAACGTGTAAATCACCAAGCCCCGGCGTACCACCTCCAGGTTGGCTTGCAACACTTCAGAGCGTAGCGCTTCCAGCATTAGGTTCCCGTCCTTGAAGTTCGTGGATAAAATCTCCACGAGGCCATCGTTCTGTCGCAGGGCCTAAAGGCCATGCTGAGTAAATCCCACGTCGGCACGGCTGAAGCCGTGCCCTGATACGAAGCTGCCGTATCGCGTTGCGAACTTGTGAGACAGGACATTAGGTTCCTCGTCTCGATCGCGCAGCGATACTGCGCAGCTCGGGCAGAATGGCGCCGATTTCCACCGGCTTCGAATGTTTCTCGCCGAACGAAAAATACAGAGTTCGATAGAGCGGAAAGAGCGCGGCGTAAGTCGCGACCGCGTCGGCTTCGGGCGCGACCGTGCGATACGCGGGGCAAAGCGCTTCCTGCGCTTCTTCGATCGAATGAAACGTGCCCGCCGCCAGGAAAGCGAAAATGGCCGACCCCAGACTGGTGACGTCGCCGGCCGGCACCAACACGGGCTTGCCCAACACATTGGCGTACACCTGGTTGAGCACCGGGTTGCGCTGCGGAATGCCGCCGCCGTTGATGACGCGGCGCACCGGCACGCCGTACTGCTCCATGCGTTCGAGAATCACGCGGGTATGAAAAGCGGTGCCCTCGATGGCGGCGAACAGCTCATCCTGCGCGGTGTGGGTAAGCCGCCAGCCGAGCGTGATGCCGCTCAGCTCGGGATTCACCAGCACGGTGCGGTCGCCGTTGTCCCAGGTAAGGCGCAGCAGGCCGGTCTCGCCGGCGCGGTAGTTCTGCAAGCCCTCGGAGAGCGCGGCCACGGTGGCGCCGGCGCGCCGCGCGATGGCTTCGAAAATATCGCCGGTGGCCGAAAGCCCGGCTTCAATTCCGGTGCGCTTGGGATCGATCGATCCCGGAACCACGCCGCACACGCCGGGAACCAATCGCGGCTGTTCGCCGATGGCCATGATGCAGGTGGAGGTTCCCACCACGTTGACGACGTCGCCGA
>OCTA010000446.1_pt1 | contig 37839 bp, 62 predicted proteins | sample 1538991 | NCBI WGS metagenome assembly OCTA01 (sample SAMEA3539302, study PRJEB22396) | soil metagenome | biome: tundra; feature: field; material: soil | place: USA | collected 2010-05 | depth 0.15 m | reverse complement strand
AGAAAGAGTATCAGATGACAATTATTTACTCATCGATGGAGAGAGAAGGTTTAGGACAGCATTAAAATTAAAAATGGAAACTGTCCCATGTGAAATTCTCCCAAAGATGACTGACAAAGAAAGAATGATTAAGAGATGGAATCTTCAAGAGATGCATCAGAATTGGAGTCCATTTGACAAAGCAACAGCTATATATTTCTTCATCCAGAAAGAAAGAATGAGTTACACAGATGCAGCAATAATGCTAGGAATGGATCCTTCTTCCGTCAGAAACTGGGTTTCAATTATGAATTTGTCCAAGCAAAGCCAACAAATATCAATTGAAAGAAAAATTCCATTCACTTATCTTTCAAGAATTGTTGAAATATCAAAACTCTATCAAGAAATTACAAGTAAGCCAATTCATGAATTAGAGGGGATACTCTTTGAAAAAATTGAATCAAGAGCAATGGACGATTTAAAAGATTGCACAAATCTTGCTAGGTATTTGAGAATCTCAACTGATAAAGCAAGGAAACTTAAATTCTTGAGTGAGCCAAATTTCACCGTTAAGATGCTGTTAGAAGCAACAGCAGAGGGAAAATCTATTGAAATTGACTCACTGATGATTAAAGTAAGCTCTTTAATTTCAAAGATTGAATTTCTAAATAGAAATGACTATTCAAAATTATTAAAAGACAATCAAATTGACAAGCTACAAAAGTTAAGTGGCCAAATCAATAGGTTTGCTGGATAAAAATGAATTCATTAAGTAAAACAAAAGAAGAATTAATAGAAACTCACAATCAGGCAGTAAAAGATGAGAGAGAAAAAACTATTGAGAAGTTTATCATGAAGACTGGAATGACAATTGCCTTAGGATTCATATTATTTGTAATTGCCAGAGCAATAATTAAATTATAAAAATATGGCACTTCAAGAGGAAAAGTATGAAGAGGAAATTAATATAAACAGCAATTACTTTCACAATAAAGCAAAAGGTTGTAAATTGGAAATTGTAAAAATAAAGATAAGAACTGATAAGAAAACTGGCAATGATGTAACAGAAAGCAAAGTTGAGTGCAAAACTCATGACAACGTAAGAGTCTGTCGTTGTGGGTGGCAATTTGGATGGCATGGTGGAACCAAAAAAAATATAAAAGCTAAATAAGTATAATAAAAAATGAATAAAGAAATTATAGAATTAAATACAGAGGAAGCATTAGACTTGGCCATTGAAAAAGCAGAGCTGATGAATCCTGCAATGCAATTAAAAGTAACTAGCGATCCAACCTTCAAGCAAGCCAGTGAATATATGGGTCAAGTTAGGGAAGTAAAAAAGTTCCTCAAAGAAAAGAAAGATAGTGTCTTGAAACCTTTGAAACTGGCAAAAGAGAGTTTTGAGGGTATGTTTGAGAAGCCTGAAAACATGGTGGAGGAGGTTGAAACCTACCTAAAGGGACAAATCTCTGATTACGGTAAAAAACTCTTACTGGAAGAGGATAAGAGAGTAAGAGAAGCAGCTAAAAAAATAGAATTAGGAACTCCAGTTGAAATAGCAACTAAAAACATTGAAACAATAACTAGGAAGATTGATGCAATTCCTATGCATACAGTTTGGAATGTTGAAATCATTGACTTTGCAAAAGTTCCAGATGAGTATAAAATATTGAATGAATCAAAAGCTAAGGCAACTGGTAAATTAGGTTTTAAAATCGAGGGGTTAAAAATATGGTCTGAAGAAAAAGTTAAAAACCTATTTTAATGTTAGAAGAAGTTTATTGTCCTCAGTGTCAGCAGAAACAGTGGAGCATGGCAGATGCAAATTATGTTAGGCTATTCTTCACCTGCTGGTACTGTGATAAACAGTTATGGGAAAAGAAACAAATGTCCTTAGAAGCATTTGAGCAAAGAGAGCAAGAAGCTAATAAAATAATTTTATGAAGAAAATTGATATAAAAATCAGCAAAGCACAAATTGAAAATTTCATGGTTATTCTTAATAATGAAGCCATTCCAGATGTACATGTAACAGTTGCACTTATTTCTGATAATGGAAAAAAGATAACAAGTTTCAGTCTTGCAAGCAATCATTATCAAGAGGAAAAAAAATTTGATTTACCTATGGGGCTTCACATGCCAATACTTGAAATAATGAAAGAATTAGAGAAAGTGGTAGTTGCTAGATACCAAGAAAATCAATTACAATTAAATTAATGACATGGAAAACATAAACATTGAAAAACAATTAAGTGTTAAAGAAAGAATCTCAAGAATATCAAATGAATTGAAAGTTGAAAAGAAAGGTGAGAATGAAGAGCTGAGAGCAAACTTCATCTACTTCAATTTAGAAGATATTACAAAGGCTCTAATTCCAATGCTATTTAAATACAGACTGTCAATGGAATTTGATATGAGATTCATTAAAGAAAATGATATGTATCGTGGAGAGTTAGAAATTGGAGATTTTGATGATGACCGCAAAGATGTTAGAGTGTTCACATTTGACATACCATTGGCAGAATTATCAGGTGTTACCAAGTCACAAAGTGCAGGAGCAACCCTAACTTATTGCAAGCGATATGTGATAATGAATGTGTTTCACATAGCTGACAATAGTTCTGACTTAGACAATTCAAATAATAAAATAGCAAAGCCAGATGCAAAGTCTTTTGAAAAGTTAGTAGAAAAAATAAAGGCTTCAAAGACTCCAGAGAAATTGAAGACTTGGAAAGAATGGGTTCCAGTGAGTGGTTTGACACAAGGTCAAAAAGATTTTATGCTTAGAACCATTGAGGAAATGGAAAAGAAATAAATATCTTATTGGATGGGTGGTTAAGTTCTGGGTTCGGTTTGAATAGTAAGCTATGATAAGTCATTCTTATTACCGATTAAATCAGAGTCCAGCCCAGAGCCTAGCCACCCTATCCATTGAGGTAAAATAAAACTAAAAATTATGACAAAAGCAGAAATAATAAAACAAGAAATTATAACAAGTATAGTAGTGCCAGACATTCAATACGACCAAGATATGGCAAATCTTCAGATTAGGGGATACAAAGTATCTGGTGCTACAAGCATAGCAATAGTGGACATAGACAAACTCGCCAATTTACTGGCAAAGTATTTAGACATAAAGATTGATGGTGAAGAAAAGCCAGTAAAACTAAAAGAAATTGTTTATAAGCCACACAACAATGGAACTACTAATAATAAAATGCCAGAAAAGGTTGAGATACTTAGCCAATAAACTAGATTAAATATTATGAAACACGAAATCGGAGAATGTGGAGCGGTAATGATTGAAACCCAAGCGGGTGGGGTTTGCACTGAGTGTGGAAAGTTAGTACATCTTAATAAGCCCGAACTGCAGGAAGATTGGATTACAAGGTTTGAAAATAAGTTTGGGCGGTTTGTAAAGAATCCTAACTTTAATGAGGAGTGTACTGAAAATGCTATGATATTGTCAAATAGATGTTTAGAAGAAGTAGAGTTTATCACCTCTGAAATCAAGTACGCTGTTGATTTAATGAGGAGGGAGTTATTGAGGGAGATAGGAGATAAGGTTGAAGAAATGAAAAGAGGAAAATGCGTAGACGATAGCAAGAATTGGGCAATACATTATAGGGGGGTTGATGAGGGTTTAGAAGAAGTCAAATCTTTACTCACTAAATTATCAAAAGAATGACCATAAAAGAAATAAACGAGGGGTTCGATAATCTATTCAAAGAAATTACCTGTATTTATGGTGAAGAAAGCAAATGGCAACAAAAAAGTATTTCGCAATTAAAATCCTTCTACACCACCGCCTATGCTGAACTTATTAAGGAGGCGATACCTGAAAATGGGATTATGTGGATGCAAGAGGGGAACAAACATAAAGATAGAAAAGGTTACACGGCAGGTTTCAACGCCGCCATAGATACTATTAACTCCAACTTCCGTAAAGCGGGGATAAAGATATGAATATTGAGAAGTTAAAAAGATTACAAGAACAGGTGCAAAGAGACCGAAAGTATCTTGATAGAGTATTACCTGAATTACCACCAGCAAGATTTGATATATATTTTGTAAAATTAATGGAAGCTATCTTAGAAGAAAATCAACTAAATAAATGACCCTCTCCTATTTTAACAAAATTACTATCGCCTTCTTTGCCGGAATGTTTACCTGTGGCGTTTTGTTTAGACTGTGGTAAAAATATGAGCAAATTACACGTACAAAAACTTAAAGATCGCCCACTAAACAGGAACTTGTAGAACAAAAGCTAAAGAACTAACCTCCCCCTCATTAATGGGGAAAGGGATATAATTAATTAAAAAACTATGAAAACAAAAATATATATAGAAGATTTTATGAGCAAATTTACCTTATTAGAAGAACAGAAAGAGGAGATTAAAAAGTGGTTTGAAAACAATTTAGATGAAGTTTATACAGCCGGTTACGATGAAGGGAAAGAGCATGGTAAATTGGAATCATAGAAAGGTTAACTGATAGAGGGTGGTGGGGAAAGGGATATAATTAAGAGGTAAAAAATATGAACAGAGAAATAAAATTTAGGACATACAATAAAGGAACTGGATTGATGTCATATAACGGCGCTTATAAAAAAGGAGTTTGGCTAAGTATCGCTTCAAATGGAAAGTTAATTGCCGTAACTGATGATAGGAATATTGGCTGGACAGAAATTGAAGCACCTGAAATTGAGCTTATGCAATTTACAGGCTTGTTGGATAAGTCCGGCAAAGAGATTTACGAGGGGGATATTATAATTAATGATGCTTATTCAAATATGAGAGATGATGGCTCTCACAAATGTAGGATTGTTGAATTTATGTATGCATCTTGGCAACCCTTTGATGAACAGAATAGGGATGGATATGCGGCTTCTGAATGGGAAGTCATCGGCAATATTTACGAAAACCCAGAGCTTCTCAACTAACCAGAAATACTATTAGGGGATAATAATAAAAATAAAACTATGGGAATGTTTGACTATGTAGCGTATGAAACCCCTTGTTATAATTGCCAAGAACCTATTAAGGAATGGCAAACAAAAGACGGAGATTGCGTAATGGCAAAATTATCAGTGGAACAAGTAAGGAACTTTTATGGTTTATGCCAAAAATGTAAAAAGTGGAATGAGTACAAAGTCGTGCCAGTAAAATACCAAATTATAAGAGTGGAGATAGATTAGTAGTCTATTATTAACTAAAAAAGGAGGGAAGATGAAAAAAGAAATTAAAACTTTAAAAGCAGGGGAGAGTACCTTCAAGAACGGAGGTGGCGCAATGTGTGGTGGCGTAGTAAGTAAAAGTTTGTTTAACAGCAACCCGATGGCATTTATGATGGCTTATTATATGGACGATAAACACTTTGAAAAGTACAAGGTCGAAAAGGATAAGAAAAAACGGCATAACTTATTTGAGAAGTATGCTAGGAGTGCAATTTAGTAGTCTAGTTCAGTCTAATTAGTAATTAAAAGATAAAGATATGCAACCACACGAATTTTACGCTAAATATGCCAATACCCAATTAAAGAATAGATTTACCATACTCAATTTTAACGAGTATGGAGACCTAACGCTTAATAAATTATTTCAAGAAGTGAGAGATTTAGAAGATAAAATAAGACCACACCAAGTCCAATTAGATTATCTCATGAAAATCGCTGACAAACATTTACTAACCCCTTAACCATTTAACGAGATGAAGAAAGAAATAAAAATTAAAAGCCTATATTTATGGTGGCGTAATCCAATAAAATGGTGGAAGGATAGAAAGTGCATAAAAGTAATGAACGTCCTGGCGAATTACCAATGGGAACATGGAATGAAAGAGGAGGTGGCTAAAATTACCGCAGAGGCAATAGTTTATGGGACGGCAATAAGTAAAGATGGTGTTAGAATAAACTACGAAGATTTAACTCATTAAAGGGGGGATTAATAAACTAATAATATGAATGAAGAAAAGTTGAAAGAAATTTATGTTAGTTTAGAAAGGGTTAAACTTGATAAAGACGGTAGAGAGAGAATGTTGCCAGTTAGTATTTTGGTTGATGTTTTAGAAGCCCTTTTAGAGGTTCCCAAGACCGAATGAGGAGGTGGAAACAGGCTGTGGATAAAAAAGGCTTGACACCGTTCCGTGGAAAGAATGCAATAGAGTTAGATAACATAAACATATGAAAATAAATAAAATATGAGAATAAGAGATTACATATCATACAGTCAATATTCCTGTTATAAAAAAAGTAAGTATGATTATATCAATGCATATTTGAAAGGTATCAGACAAGAAAGCATCTATTTATCATTTGGATCAAAGATTGCAACTGGACTTGAATTTAGAAATGAAAAGAGTGAAGACAAAGACATCTTAAAAGCCAGAGAGCTTATACCATTAGCAAAAATTCCTGAAAAAGAAATAAAGGTCGTCTGGGGAGGGATTCCCCTCCTAGCCAAAATGGACGGATTTGATGATGAGCAGTTCATCATTGATGAGTACAAGACTGGAAAGAACCCATGGACACAAGCAAAAGTTGATAGTGCTGAACAGTTAATGTTCTATCTGATAGCAGTGAGTCAATTCTATAAAATTGAACCAGAGAAAATTAGAATTAGGCTTCACTGGATAGAAACATTTGTTCAAGCCAATCAATATGGTGGAGAAGTTCACCTTACAGGACAGTATAAAGTATTTGAAACCAAGCGTACAAATTTAGATGTGGTAAAGTTCTTCCCAGAGTTGCAAAAAGTTTGGATAGGAATAGAAGAAACAATTAATGAATATATAAAATAGTATGGAAAATCCAAGAGTTTCAGTTTCAAAGGGACTGTTTAAGAGGTTGTCATCAGAAGCAAAAAAGAGTGAAATAACCATTAGAGAGTTGCTTGATCATTACTTCACGACAAAAGTAAAAGTTAGGGTTAAAAAATAAATAAACATAAAATAAAAAAAATGGAAATCATAATCCAATCAAAGTATGTGAAGCCAGGAGAGAACATTCAACATGGCGATATTGTAAAAATTAAAGATGAAGGAAAATACAATCCAGGTAAATTTGGACCACAGCTTGAATTCAAGCTTGAAATGGAAGATGGTTCAGTTAAGACTTTCACTCCAAATACTCAAACTCAAATCAATCTAAAACAAGAGTTCGGTTCAGATTCTAAAAAGTGGATTGACCAGCCATTAAAGGCTTTTGTGTTTGAGCAAGTTAAAGGTGGTGAAATGAAAATGCAGCTGATACTGACACCAGAGAACTGGGATCAACCAATTAAAGGAAAAGAAACATTGTCAAATTATCAAAACAGCGATGGTCAAGAAGGGGAAGTTGATGTAAAGAAAATACCATTCTAATTAAATACTGGTGCTGTAACCTGTTGGATGGTTAACCTCCATTCTTAGGCATCTACAGTTAAATGATTTGAAGCCAACGATAGAGAGTCAGCCAGTAAAAAGATATTTATGGAACCAACAATCAGAGAAAGAATACAGAAGTATCAAGATGAAATCTATAGTGGCAACTTGAATCCTGATAGATTATCTGAGATGCTATTAGAAATAACAGCCCTGCTTGGAAACATTGGTGATTACATAACGGAATGTGATATGGCATATAATAGAGTTCTGAGTGATTTTTATGCAACAGAGGATACAGCCAATCGTGCTAAAATCAAAGCTGATATTTCAGAAGAGTATAAACTAATGAAGCAAGCTAAAACAATTGAAAAGGTCGCAATTGGAATGGAGAGGGCAATTAAGTATCGTCTCCGTGTGATGCAATCAGAAATGCAAGCAGGAGGTGCTTTCTAACAAAAATGTATGAAGACAAATCGGTAAAACTTTGTAGACATTGTGATATAGAATGTGGTGGCCATTGGTGTAAGAATTGTGGCAAAGCAGAAGATCGTAGGGAAATGGATAAAGAAAATAAAAAAATTGATCCTAACTTTGTATGTAAAGTGTGCAACCTTGGTTGGTATTCACTTAGGGTTCAAACATACGAGAGTGGGATTATTGAAAGAGTAAAATGACAATTGATAAATTCAACGAGATCTATGGTAGCAAAGGTGGCATAGGAAAACTCACTGAAATGAAAGAGTCTTTGGAAACTTTGAAGAGCATTTCAATCAACTTTGGAGTGAGCAAAGAAAGAGTAAAGCAATGGTCTGTTGAAATGTTTCATCAAAAGTACGACCCACGTTATGAGAGGAGAGATAGAAAGATTGAAAAAATAAGAGAATTGATAAAACTACATGGTGTTGAAAAAACCAAAGAATTATATCAAGGAATCAATAAACACTATTTAAAGCAAGCAATTCAAAATACATGATTCTATCAGACAGAGATATAAAAAAAGCAATAAAAAATAAAGAACTAAAAATTGAAGGAGTGAAAGATCTTTATATTGGTCCTAGTTCAATAGATTTGCACCTTAGAGGTATTGCAAAGCAATTGATTGATAAAGGTGTTATGATTGATACAAGAAGAAAAAATTCAATAACTTTTAATGAATTTGCATTTGAAACTATTTTGCTGTCACCAGGAGAATTCTATCTAGTGTCAACAAAAGAAATACTCACCTTGGGAGACTCAATTGTTGGGTTTATTCAAGGGAGAAGTTCATTAGGGAGAATTGGATTGAATATCCATGCAGCTGGTTTTTTTGATGCTGGGTTCAGTGGAAGTGCAACTCTTGAATTGACCAACTTCACCAATAGACCAATTTTACTTTATGAGGGGATGAGGATTTGCCAAATGGTATTTGCTAGAACCATTAGCCCTTCAGAGATTCCATATAGTAAGAAAAAGGATGCAAAATATCAAGGTCAAGTAAAACCAGAACAGTCAAAAATATATGAAGAAAATTGATAACTTAATTATTGGCTCAGGTATAGGTGGATTAGCTTTGGGAGCAGAGTTTACTAAGAACAATCTAGAGTTCTTGATAGCTGATAAAAATCAATCAATTCCAAAGAATTTGCACAATGGCATTCACTATCTTCACACAGATAAATTGAACCTGCCATTTGAATGTGAATTGAAAGAAATCACTTCAACAGAAGAGATATGGAATCCAAGGAAAGATGAATTTAAGAAGTGTGCTCATCTTCCTGAAATGGTTGATTACTCAATCAAGGTTATGGGATTGAGACATCCATCAAGTATCATGGATCCTGGAAGTCGTCCATGGAAAACATTTGTTCCTATTAGCAACAATATGAATGATTTGCTGGATTCATTTGAAAACTATATAGGAGCAGAGAACTTCTTGTGGGAAAGAAAATTGATTGCAATTGATGCAGAAAATAAAATAGCAACTTTTGATTGGAATCAGAGAGAGGAAAAAATACAATACGAAAATCTGATTACCACTGCTCCATTGACAGTTACTGCAAAACTTCTAAATCTTGAGCATCCAGAATTGAAGTTTCAGACTCTTCACATAACCAATTACAAAACTGAAAATATAGTTGCCAATTGGCTGATTAGTTTGTACATATCAGATGACTTATTTCCTGTTTATAGAGTGACACATTTGAATAATATTTTATCAATGGAGTCTTTGAAACCATTAACTGAATACGAGGAACACATTATTCACTATCATCTTTCAAGGTACTTCCAATATGACACAAAGACAAAGGAAACGTACAGTTGGGAGTCTGGAAGGATATGGGGAATTAGTAAAGAACAGAGGAGGAAGATACTTGAGAAGGTCATTGAAAAAGACATCATTCCAATTGGACGTTACGGATTATGGAATGGAAAGTTGGAGATGAGTGCAACAGTTGAGCAAGCACAAATAGTTGTAAAATCAATAAAAGAAATTGGAGGATTAGAAAACAAATACAATAAACAAAATTTAATAAACTCACTATCATGAAAATATACCTCGTAGGACACACAACAAATCCATTAAAAAGTATAGCCATTCCAATGATGAATATGGGAATTGGAAAAGCCATAAGCAATCCAGATGATATATCTGATGCTGATGCAGAAGGATACTTCAATGAAGTCATCAAAAGCTACTTACCAGAACCAATGACTTTCACCAGCTTCAATTTCCTCTGGAAAGACGTGCCAATATTCATGCTTCGTCAACTTATCAGAAGTCATATTGGCTGGTCTTTTGCAGAACGATCATTGAGATTCTGGGATCCAAATCTTAAAGAACCAGTTGAAGAGTATGATTGGAAAGCAATGCCTATAATTGCAAGTAAAAATTCAAATCAAGAAGCACCATTTCAAGGAATCCCTCTAAAAGAAATTGTCAGCAAAGAAATGCTGAGACAGATGGAACTTTACAAGCTATTGGTTGAAAATGGATCTGACCAGCAAGACGCTCGCAATATACTTGGAGTTTGGTTCCCAACAGACATTCAGACTACTTGCACCTACTATGCACTTCGCCATCTTATTTCAAAAAGGCTAAGTTCACAGGCTCACGAAATGTGGCAGGATGCAGCAAAACAAATCAAAGCCCTAGTTACTGAAGTCAGTAAGCCACTTGGAGATGCTTTAGTAACAGCTTGTGAGATAGAAAATCGTTGCGTCTGGAGAAGTCGCCTAGATAGGGACTGCAAAGAATGCATAGAAAGGGGCATGGCAAAAAAGCATGAACACGAATACACAGAAACAACTAGCTGGGGCATAGAAAGTCAGTGCAAGTGCGGAGTTCTTCGTCCAGCTAAAGAATTAAAAGAAAAAAATGGCTAGTTTTAAATCAGGAAATTTGCATCCAAATTGGAAAGGCGGAATCAGCAATAGAACTATGAATAAGGCTCTAATAAAATATGGACTGACTAAAGATAAATGCTCTAAATGTGGAAGAAAAAAGTGGAACAAACAGAGTATCCAGTGCCACCACAAAAATAGAGACAGAACAGACAATTCTAGGAAAAATCTTATTATACTTTGTGTAAATTGCCATATGAATCAGCATCCTGAAACAATTTATAAACTAAAAACCTCAGCAATAGGAAACAAATATTGGATCGGAAGAAAAAGAGATAAATTTGCAAGATTCATATAAAAATTGTGGTTCGTTGATATGCGGGCTAATTATAGTGGAGGTTTAGGTCGCTACTAGCAAAGCTATAAAATCCCGCACATCAGCGAATCACAAACCCAAGGAGACCAATCATGCAATGTAATTTCCCAGAGATTTTCCCTGGAAAAGACCAGACTGATGAGTTCTTGCTCATCAAAGTTCTTCAGGAACTATCCGAGTTCGGACGAGAAAAAATCACTCTTGAACATCAGGCTTTGGAAGCAATTGATGTTCTGCATGCAGCTGAAACTCTGGTGAGGAAGTTCTTCGCCAGAAACCCAAACCTCTCATTTGAGGAAATGAAAGCGAAAGCGATCGCCAAGAATAGAGAGCGTGGCTACTACAAGGGAGTTGACGATGTCTGAGCAAACAGCAAAACAAATCGCTGACCAAGAAATGAGGTACAAAGCGATCGTGCTCAAAGATCCTGTTGCAATTGAGCAACTTCACCAAAGAGTGATTGGAGAACTCTTCTGTGAACAGGCTATGAAGCAAGTAGAAAAATAATGGCTAGGGGAGTGCCATAAACTCCCCAACTTATTATTAAAATTTATAAAAATATGGAAGAGTGCACAAAACATGATATCACTTATAAAGGATCTTACTGTCCAGTTTGCAGTTTTGCAGAAGAGAATGAGCTGCTCAAGGAGAATATAAAAGTGTTGAATGAAAAAATATTTAATTTGCAAGAAGAAATAAAATGAAAAATCAACCAAATAAAGAAGAAATGGATGGTTTCAAAAAGATAATTGATGAAATGCTTGCTTTGAAAGAGCGTAAGGCTGGAGACTATGGTCAGTCGTGGAAGTGTTTTGGATTGCAAGGTCTATATGCACAGATAGGAAGGAAATTCTCAAGGATCTGGCTTAACAAGGATAAAACTGAAGGACTGAACAATGAAATGTTCAGAGACTCTTTGATGGATATGGCTGTGTATTGCATCATGGCGATGCAATTAATTGACTCTGGTGAAACAGAAGACATGATTATTAACAGTTTAAAAGGATTGAAATAATATGGACAAAACATATCACAAAAATGTAATTGAAGACTATAAAGAATTTACTAATGAACTTCAACCAGACTGGAAGAAAAGCAATGAAAGAGCAGCAGTTGATTGGAATGAGAAAGCCCCAAAGGGTGAAAAAGAATTCATTGAGTATTATGAAAAGTCAAATGATTATATAGAGGCAATGGCAACTTACAATTCCATGGGTAAAAAACTCAGACTCATTGAAAAGATTTGCAAAGTAATTGCAACCGTACCAGATATAAAGGCAATAGTTGACTTTGGCTGTGGAGTTGGAAGTGATAGCTTGCATTTGAATGGATTGGGATATAAAGTAACTGCAATGGATGTAAAAGGAAGGGCACTTGAATTCTGCAAATATAGATTTGAAAAATATGCAAGTGGACAAATAACTACAATTCCTGTATCAATTGATACTAAAATCCCAAAATGCGATTTGATACTTAGTCTTGATACATTGGAACATGTATTCGATCCATATAAGACTCTTGACCAAATGTTTGAAGCAGAACCAAAGGCTATATTACTCACAACTGCCTTTGGAGTGCACGACCATGATAATCAAGGAGGAATTCCAATGCACACAGACCACAAAGTGTCAAAGGTTGAAAAATACATTCAGGAGCACGGTTATATTAAACAAAAATTAACAGTAGCATTCCCTCCAAGGCTATTTATAAAAAAAAGAATGAATCAGAAAAGAACAATATAAAGAACAAAATAAAAGAAATAAAAACAACTTTGATTAAAGGTATTGTATATGTTCCATTGGAAGCAGTATTAAAAATCATGCAAGAAATTTACGAAAATCAATTTTAATGAAAAACTTCACCCATCTTCACTTACATTCAACTTTTTCCTTCCAAGACGGCTTTGGAACTCCTGCACAGTATGTTGCCAGAGCCCAGGAACTTGGCATGACAGCGTTATCTATTACAGATCATGGAAATGTGTCGGGCCACTATAAATGGTACCAGGAGTGTGTTAAAAATGGTATAAAACCCATCCTAGGCTGTGAATTGTACATTGAACCAGATCGCCTTGTGGTGGGAGAAAAAATAGAAGAGAGAAAAAGAACTCACATGACAGTGCTGGCTAAGAATGAAGAAGGATACAAAAACCTACTTCAAATTGTCACCAATGCTTGGAAGAACTTTGATAGGAGACCTTTGGTAAAGTTACAGGATCTCATAGACCATCAAAAAGGCTTGATAGTGCTATCAGGCTGTGGATCTGGAAAAGTTTCAGTTCTATTAAGAGATGGAAAAGATGAAGCTGCTGAAAAGGAACTGTTAATGTTAAAGTCAAAGATTGATGATTTTTATATTGAAATGATGCCTGTTCACTTTGGTGAGTTTGGGAAGCTAATTCCAAAACTATACAATCTTTCTTTAGCTTTGAACATTCCTATGGTTGCTACTGGTGATTGCCACTATGTTAGAAAAGAGCATGCTTATCTTCAAGAAATGCTATTGTGCATTCAAAGCAATGCAAGAATGAATGAGAAAGATCGCTGGAAGTTTGACCAAGAAGACTTTTATTTGAAGAGCAGAAATGAAATGGAAGAGTCATTTAAAGCAATCTATCCATTTCTTGACATGACTGATGCACTTGACAATACTATGAAGATCACTGATATGGTTGATTTCAAGTTCCCAACTGCAACTGCATTGAAGTTTCCAATACCAGAAAAAGAAAAAGACCAGAAATTTCTGAATATGTGCATTGAGGGTTTGATGAGTAAAGGTTTTTACGAAAATGAAGTTTATAGAGAAAGGATGAAATATGAAGTTGATTTGATTATAAAGAAAGATTTCGTTGATTATTTCCTTGTAGTTGCAGACATGGTGATGTGGGCAAAGAATAGTGGGATACTTGTCGGTCCAGCAAGAGGTTCAAGTGCTGGTAGTTTAGTTTGTTTCTTGCTGAGGATAACAGAAGTTGATCCAATTGTCCACAAACTTATCTTTGAGCGATTCATTGATATAAATAGAGAGGACTTACCTGATATTGATGTTGACTTTGAAGATGCAAGACGTCCAGATGTAAAGACATATCTTGAAGGAAAATATGGAAAAGATCGTGTTGGTCAATTAGCCACATTCTCAACTTTCAAAGGTAAGAGTATTATCTCTGACTTTGCTAGGATATTTAACATGCCATATGGAGATGCAACAAAATTGAAATCAATTATAATTGAACGATCAGGAGGAGACTTACGTGCATCTTTCACAATTGAAGATACATTCCAGCAATTTGATTTGGCAAAAGAGTATCTAAAAACTTATCCATTTCTGAGATTTGCAAAAGACTTTGAAGGTCAGATTAGAAACTTCTCAAGCCATGCTTCAGGTATCATAGTTTCCAATGAACCAATCACCAACTTTTGTGCAATCTATGATGTTAGAGGTGATACCGTCATATCAATGGACTATGATGATACTAATAAACTTGGCTTGACAAAGTTTGATATTTTGGGACTTAATACTTTGACCTCTGTTTCAAAGGCTTTGAAATTAATCAAAGAACGGCACGGAAGAGAAATTGATATTTACAATTTACCATTGGACGATCCAAAGGTTTATGATGGATTTAGAGATCCCAAAAAACTATTTGGCATATTTCAATTTGATGGTCAAGCAGTGAATCAGGTTTGTCGTCAAATTCATCCAGATAAGTTTGAAGATCTTTCTGCCATTAGTGCTTTGGCAAGACCAGGACCAATGCACGGACTTGATTTGGAATTAAATAAACCTATCACTACAATTTACATAGAAAGAAGATTGGGTAGAATTCCTTTTTCAACTGCCCATCCTTTACTCTTAGAAATTACCAAAGACACCCAAGGATTGATAATATACCAAGAGCAGGTTATGAGAGTTATGAGAGAGATAGGAAAGATGTCTTGGAAGGATACTGCCAATATCCGTAAAACAATTTCAAAGAGTCAGGGAGTTGAAGCATTTAACAAGTACAAAGAAGTGTTTTCAATAGGAGCAAAAGAGCAGGGGCTTTCAGAACGTGAAATTGATAATATATGGGGAGCTGTTTGCACTTTTGGTTCATGGGCTATGAATAAGAGCCACACCATTAGTTACTCTGTGATTTCATACTGGACGATGTGGCTGAAGATTTACTATCCAATTGAGTACTATCAGGCAATGACTTCTACCATGAACTCAGAGGACAAAATTAGAAAAGTTATAAAAGAGTATGTACGTGAAGGATTTGAATTACTGCCCATTGATGTGAATAGGAGCAAGGCATCATTCTCAATTGATGGTAAGAATTTAAGATTGGGTTTTAGTCAAATCAAAGGTTTTGGCGATAATACAGCTAATAAGATTGTCAAAAATCAACCCTATGGAAACATTGATGATTTTGGAAAAGTTACCAAGAGCAAAAAGATCATCAACACACTGAGTAAAATGGAAGCGTTCAATTCAATAGGTGGAGCCAATAGGACATTGCAAACTCTATTTGGCCTAGAAAAGGAAAAAAAATGGGAAGAGGATATAACTTTTGAAGAAAAAATTAAATTGTGTCCATTAGCAGTTGACTTCAAAATAATTGACAACTGGGGAGCATTTATTGATGAGAACATAAAATGGCCAATTTCATCGATTGAAAATCTTGATCCAGAAGAGAGTTCGCAAACTATCATAGGGTTAGTTTGTGATAAAAACCTTAAGGACAAAGTTGAAGAGGCACTCACCCATGGCAGACCAGCACCACCTATTGAAAATGGTGAATCAAAGTTCGTAAACTTTGTGATTGAGGATGACACAGACTTTGTTACTGTTAGGATAAGCACCAGGAACTTTGCAAGATTCAAGAAACTAATATTTGAAGACATTGATGAAGGAAGCATAATGATGATTAAAGGTCGTATGGGTGATGGGATTCGTATGTTTTTTGCCAATGAAATATTATGTCTAAACCATATCAAGGAAAAGATAGATGGAATCTCAGATGAAAAGTTTACTGAGTCAGAGTTAATATTGATGGGCAAAGCATGGAAAAATAACAAAACTAATAAACTAATAAAAATATGATATCACCTTTGATGGGTTGGGGTTTGCTATTGCTATTTATGCTGATTTACTTTACACCAGCAATTACTGCATTTGAAAGTAAAAAAAAGAACTCCATTGCAATATTCACATTGAATTTACTATTGGGATGGACACTTATAGGATGGGTTTTGGCATTAGTTTGGGCTTTGATTAAGGATTAATTTGTAAAAAAAACAAGAGCTGATGAAGCTCTTGTTTTTAGTTGTGCCTATTTTACTTGCACACCTGCTACTGTCCCCTGTGGAGTGGTTAAATAATTCTTGATAAGTGAAACTAAACCTGTAAGCAATGATAACGCTCCAAGATTCAGCATTACTTTCCAATCAATAGCAAATATATTTCCTAATGCAATTATATAAGCAGCCACAGCTAGTATTGCCATCAATACAGTTGATACTAATGCACTTTGCAATGATGTTAGATTTAATGTCATGTTATTAAGGAAGAAAAATACCTCCCATTTTAAGAGTGAATAATATTGCGGCTATTCCTACGGCTAAATCTGCTAACCATTTCCACGATACTGGCACAAAATAGTTAATAAGAAATATTGCTACAATTACTGCAATTACCGCCCATACGATTTGTTCAGTTTTTGACATTTGTTTTGTTTTATTTATTTTTATTGTGCGACCTTTATCAATATGTATATGCAACTACCATGTCATTAGGATTTATCTCATCAAAAATATCAATTTTGCATCGCTGTCCTGCCATAACACTAGCCATGGTTATATTCTTTGAAACTGGAATGTTCTTGATAATGGTCTGTGGATTTTCAGCAAAGTAAACATCAACAGTTCCAGATGATATGTGAACTGCATTGATGAATCCTTTTTTGAATCCAGACTTAACTATTCTATTGAATTGTTTCTGCCAAGTTTTATTTGGATTTACTACTGACATATTTTTTTAAGTTTTAAAATGTGTGCGTTTTGATAGGGAACGCACAAACCCTCTGACGTCCACGAGGTAGCGTGGATTTACTGGCTTTACGCCAGAGATGATGACCACCGTCCTTTCTTGATTACTATGCGGATTTTATACCGCTTTTTCCTCTTGTGGGGACGTTTGACGCACTTCTGCTTTCGCTTCATTTCTCACTCTCCTTAGTAGGAACGGGGATACTCGCACATGACTTCATGGTACTCTGTCCAGATTTCAACATCGAACTCTTGTTCGTGTTCAACCAGAACCATCAGGACTCCGTACAGCTGGGCGAGGTCGTCAATCGTTTTGACCTGTTTGAGAAGCACTCTTTCTTTTGCAACGCTTCCTTCTTCTCTTGCCAACTTGATTAACACATTCCAACTCCTTTCATTGTTACCCTTTTTAATTGTGATTTGCCCAGTTCTGCTGGTTAGGGACTAACACCAGCCAGCAGAACAAGGAAAACCACTACACATTCCCTGTGTCAAGTTCAATTGAATAATCACCATTGTTATTTTCCCCTCCAATTGCAAAGGTTTGTGAGTAGGCTCTTGTCGGTCCATTTACTCCTGATGTATTATTTCCAATGTTAACAATTTGAACCACATCGAATAATTCAGCACCTACATTGATAACTTGTTTTGGAGCGTATTGGTTTTGATATTGATTGGCTTGGGTGAGAGCATTATTCGCTCTGGTTTGGGCATCTGCCTGTGTCAATATTGTATAGTCAACTATTACTTCTTGGCGAAGAATTGCTCCTGCCATAAGATTGGTAGCCTGAGCAGTTGCCATAACTCCTGAACCATATACTGTTACCTGTGAAATATATTCCTTATCAGACTGGTCAACATTCTGCTGAAACAACTGACTGTTATAATTGTAACTGACAGGATCGCTTTTGTTCAATAATATAGCTTTGAATCTACTTAGTAAATCTGAAAAGAAGAATGAGGTAAGGCTCTGTGCCAAGTTTTCTGCATCACTTAGCATATCATCTCCAGAATTTATGCTGAAAGTTTGTACTGGTTTCCAAAGAGTTGGTGAAAGGATATTTTGAACTTGTAAATTGGTATTTGCATCAGTTGCAAATCCCCAGTTTCCAGTCGTCAAGAATGAAGCTGTTGAATTGTTATCATTCCAAGATGCAATCATAACATCATTTACATAAGCATAAAACCATCCTGCTATTGCAATAATTTTAAATGAATTTGATTTAGTTAAATCAATATTAATCGAACCAAGTACAGGAACATTAGTAATACTATTCAATGCATTGTAGAAATTATAGACTACAGCACCAAATAATCTTTCAAATCTGCAAAATACCGCTGGATTGGATCCACCACCTATTGAAAAAACATGGAAGTAATATTCATTTCCAGATTCATCAGATCTAAAAACATACTTGAAACCAATAGCAGAGGAACCACTAACTGGTGTACATTTAGCTGTGAATGATAATTCACCATCACTCATGATATTGTTCTGTGAGTAAGTTTTGCTACTTGGAGGAATTGATAGCATTCTGTTTTTAATACTATATGTTCCAGTGAAATTAGGAGTGAATAGCAGTTCTCTGAATAAGTAAGAAATTTTAAATGAAAATATGCCTGATATTCTAGCAATTTTCCTTAGTAATATTCCAAGAGAATTTTGAGTTGTTAGAGTTGTAAACATGAACCATCTCCAAATAATAGGTCCAGATGCACTGGAACCAAAACCAACATTGAATAATGTTTGAAGAGTTGCATAGTCTTGAAAATATATTGAAAGATCATACTCACCATTTCCAGTTCCTTGAAACATATATGTTTGAGTTGAAGGATTATAACTGGATAAAGTATTTCCAGCTGGATCTCCCCAACTGTCAATCATAAATGCAAACTTGAAGTAACTGTATCTTTTTACATACACTCCGTAAAAATGGTATCCTGGAAATTGAAGAGTGAATGGCATGGTTCCACTATCAAGAACAGTTGGAGTTCCATTAATATTCAAAACCACTTGCCAGCTTTGGCCATCTGTATTGTTCAATTCCAATCTTAAATAGTTTCCACTATTAATATACATACCATATATATAAGTATAACCAGCACCTGAATTTGCAAAAAATACTCTCATCAAACTTCCATAGGAATTTCCATTGTTTGATTGAAGTATCATAGTGGATTCACTTGCTGATGGAGTCAAATAAAGCTGTGGTGGACTTCCAGGTTGAAAATTCCAAGTTCCAGCTATCTGATTCCAGCTGCTACTAAATGTACCATCAAATATGTCAGAAAATAGGGTTGGACCATTGTACTGAAAAGAGAACAAACTCACTGTTGTGGTTAATTTTTTATAAAAGTCTCTACCCACCAAAGTGATATCATTTTTAGTTCCAGTAATTTTTTGATTTATATCATCGATGTAAAAAGTACTGTGGGGAACAGCAGCATTTGTGCCATCCGGATTGTAGTATCCTTGCCATATTGAAATCTTTCTATTTCTTTTTATAGCAGCGGCACCAGGACCAGTTGGTGAAGATCCTACCCATTTATTGTTAGCATTAGAAATTTGAAGGTTTATAGATGATGACTGTCCTGCTGTGTCAGTTATTTGACATCCAATTACATCAGTTGAAACATCAGCTACAATATTGTTCTGTATAAGCTCCCAAAGCCATCCAGATCCCCCTCCAAGCCACCAAAAACCATTCTGAAGCACAAATGAAGCCTGACCACCACTGTTGAAAATTGTTAATTGGTCTGATCCAACAAATATAGTTGGATATGAAAAACACTGTCCATCATCTGAATTTAGCAACATGTAACTAATTTGAGTTGAAACTACTTGTGCAGTGTTACCACTGGAACTTTGTGAAATTGAATTGACAAGAGTTGCTTGAACCGTAACATAAACTAATCCATTTACCACAGTTGCCCATGGATTGGTGAGTTGATTTAAGTTAGTTGAAGCTGAAGATCCAGTGGGCATGATTGAAAATGGTGAAGACCACAAATCATATACTGTATCACCTGCAAGATTAAGTATGGATACTGACCAAAGTGAGTAACTAGCATTAACTCCAACTGCATCAAGAATATTTCTAAATCCTGAAAATACACAATAGTGGTTTCCATTGATATAATAAGAACCTACCGAGTGAATTGTCCAATCGTGAGAATTTGCTGCCTGAGTCCATGCTATGTCTGCTGCGAAACCATTTACAGTATCACCATAAATATAACAGATATCATATCTATAAAATCCAGAGGCAAAAGGAGTTCCATATACTTTGTTGTAAAAAACTCCCATTTTCATTTGCCCAGAGGAGTCGAATACTGGTTGCATAGCAGCCAAAGACAAATTCTGTATTGCATTGCTTGGCATAGATGCAGGGCTGAATGTTTGTTTTGTCCATGTCAATCCACCATCATCAGAGTACTGCAATATGATGTTCAAACCAGAACTTGAATTAACAAAGTTTCCCCAATACCAAACACAAATCCTATAAACTCCTTTATAGTAATTTGATATCTTAATTGAATAGGTGTTTCTTGAATCTAAGAATGTATCGCCACTGGTGTTTAAAGTGGTTGATGCTCCAAATACACCTCCATCAGCATCAAGGTTTGCATCTCTGTAAACATTTAAATTATTGCTACCATCCAATCCAACTGCAAATATTTTACCATCTGGTGCAGTAGCCATCGATCCATTTCCAGCAATGGCACCAGCACCTGAAAATAAATCATTCAAAGGTTGAATGGTATCATCAATAATTTGTGCTGTGAAGTAAGGTCTTACAGACAAGCTCTGCTGAGTGTTAAATAGAGTCTGGGTTAACCATTTATATCCAGAGGTTATCAGTGATGCAACTTCATCTAAAATTTGTGGAAAGTAAGTGGTTATGGAACTTGCAAATGAATCAGTTACAGGAGTTGTATCATGGATCAATAATGGATGAAATATTCCAAGAGATTCAGATTCTGTAATAGGAGTGGTTTCAGATGCATTGATGATTAAAGTTACCAAAGTAGGTGTCCAAGTTCCATTTCCAGTAAAAGTATATATGTCAAATGTACCTGTTTGAGTTTTGACATATGATCCAGTTGCATAAGTGCTTCCAGAAATTATCCCATCGCTTCCGTCTGTTCGAAATGAAATGACAACTATTCCAGATCCTCCATTCCCACTGGTTGATCCAAATTGAGCTCCACCACCTCCTCCTCCAGTATTGGCTGATCCATTGACACTTCCCCCACTGCCATTTCCATAACCACCACCACCTGTTCCACCAGTTCCATTTGAACCATTTCCTGAACCTCCACCTCCACCTGCATAAGTTAATGCAGAACCAGAAATTGAGTTTGAAGTTCCATTTCCACCATTTCCTCCAACCATATTTGAACTAATTGCTCCAGCTGATCCTGATCCGCCACCTCCTCCTCCACCATCTCCTGGATTTCCTGAGTTTCCTCCATTTCCTCCATTGTTTCCTTGACTACCTGTTCCACCAGTTGATGGACCTCCTCCTCCAGCACCGCCTCCGGATCCTCCATTTGCACCATTATCAGTGGTCCCTTGAACTCCTCCGCCACCCCCTCCACCAGTTGCAGTGATATTATCAAAAACAGAATCCCCTCCATTCTGTCCAAGGGTGGGTCCAGTGGCATAAGAGTGTCCACTTCCACCATTACCAACAGTGATTGAATATGTTTTTTGGGTTATAGTGTGTGTGGCATCATATTGATAACCTCCAGCTCCACCACCACCTCCGCCATTGGCACCGCCATTGTCATTGACGCCACCTCCACCACCTCCTCCTATGACGAGTGCTTTTACTGTTGGCATATTATTTTCTAAATCCTTGCACTCTGAATTCTACAGAGTTAAGAAAATGTTCTTCAATAATTTCACCATCTTTTACAATTCCTATAACCCTACCTAAAATTCTATCATTTCTTTGAACACTTGGAATAATTACTGTTTCACTTCTGATAGCCTGATATGCTTCACAACCTTCTGGAACTTCAATTTGAGCTTCCATTCCTTCATGGTAGCATTTAATCAGTTTCACTGGATGCTTTGAAATATTTACGACTTTTTTACCATTCAAACTATTTACTTCCTTTTGCTCGCAAATTGAAGACCAGCTAATTTCTTTCTCGCTAATTTCAGATTCATCTGCAAAAACAATTGAAAAATATGAGTCCTTTGGAACTCCTCGTTCTTCAATTGGTCTTTCAGATTTTTTTATGGTTTCTGATATCATTTATTTTATACGTGCCAATCATATTGTATGCTCACTGCTGGTGCATAAGATTGGAACCCTATCACATCTGGCGTTTCAACATAAGTTGCAAATTCAATGAAACCAACTCCATTGGTATCAGTACCTGCCCTAATATAATTGTTTGGTGTTCCATCTGAACCAAATTCAGGATAGTAAGTATCAGCCTGTGATTTTCCTATTGGAGTGTCCTGACCTAAGAATTGAGTATAAAGTCCAGGAGATTGGGAGTTCTCTCCAAATCCATTTTCATAAATTCTTACCCAAGACTGTGATGCAGGTGATTGCATTCCAGTGTGAGAAGCAGGACTTCCACCATCAAATACTGTGATAAAAACATTTATCATAGTAGCTATTCCAGTACTTTTTGTGTAGTTATTATACACTCTGAAATAAACTAGATTTGAAATTTCACTGCCAGCAACTGGAAGATTATTTCCACCCAGTACTGACTGAACATATGCCAATGAGTTTATAACTGGATAAGGTGGGTTTTTATCTCTAATTGATACGAGTGGTGCTGTTGCCATTTAACTTAAGTGATTTTTATAATACTCTCTGTTATTGTTCGTTTTCATGTGACAGGGATGACAAAGTGTAACTAAATTATTTGGATCGCAATTTTGTTTATTATAGTCTATATGATGAACATCAAATGCTTTATCACTCTGAAGATCTCCACATAGCTGACAAGTGTAACGATCTCTTTCTCTAATACTTCTCCTAAGAGAAGCTGTCCAATCTATTGAATAAGGATCGTTTCCATAAATATTTTTGTTCCAAGGTTTTCTCCCATTCTGAAATGATTCAAGTATAGTTTTTCTCATCTTATCTCTTGATACTGGATTTTTCATTCTGTTCTTGTTTCCAGTTTGGGACTTTCTAAGTTTTTCACTTCTTATAGGACTTTTAATAGCTTTCTGATATTTTTCACTTTTTAAAATACTAGCACCTATTTTATCATTATGATCTTTAGAATGAGGTGGAAGTTTTAATCCTGTGTTCCAGGGTTTATCAGTTCCATTTTTTCTCTTAGTTTCCCATTGTTTTCTGTTTCTTTCTTTATAATCAGTCATATATACTACAAACTATTTTAAATAAAAGTCAAGCCACTACCTGAGTTGCTTCAGTGATTTCAATTTCACACAATACAAAAGGTTGTTGGGTGGTGGAGTATTTAGGGGTGATTTCATTTAAGTTTGTGAAATAAACTCCCCAATTCTGTAAAGCATTTCCTCCAGAAGGAACAAATTGACGACCAAATGGATCTTGAAATGCAAGAGATTTTGCTATCAAAGCATAACTGGCTTCAAGATTTTGAAGCTGCACATCCCAAGTTTGAGTAATTCCATCCTGATAGGGTAAAGAAGTAGGATCCCAAGTTTCAAGAATAAGCGTCATATCAGCAGTTCTAACTCCAGGACCACGATCTATAAAGTTAAGACGAACTATATTTCCTGCAAGCTGGCTTGAAAAAGCACGAGTCCACTTCATGTTATAAGTGTCCTGTGCAACTGCATATTTTTTTCCATCTAAAATTATATATCTGTAAACTTGAAGTGGCATTATGGTTTGGATCCCTGAAATGCATTATATAATGCTTTTGCCAATGCTGAAGCAGAAACATCACCTGTGCTTGGTAGGGTTAAATTAAAAGTGCTCTTGATATTACTCATGCTAGAACTATTGCCTTTTCCTCCTGATTGAAGTGCTTGAACCAATGAAGATATCAAACCAGAAGAAACAGCAGTGCTATCAATACTATTTAATGAATTGGCACTAAATCCCAATCCAGTTCCTGAAAGAATTTTTTGTACAGCATCAGAAGAAGAAGGTGTAAAAGTAGCTGGTGTCACCACCTTAAATCCACTATTTGGCAATTTTCCATTAGTTGTCAAGAGAGGCAAAAGATCAGTTAAAAAGGTTCCATTAAGAAGACTTCCGAGAGACTTTGCAAGTTGAGTAAACCAATCTGCCAGTCCACTGCTAGTAAAATCAGCTGCTAATATATTCCAATCCTTTTTAAATTCAAGCATTGCAGTATCGGCATTATTCCAAGCAGTTGTAATGGTTCCAACATTATCACGAACATTTTTTACATCTGCATCTACCTCTGATAATTTTGAAGACTTATCGATAAAAGCACTTATTGATGTAGAGTTAAATCCAAAAGCCTGTCCAACTAATTGTGAAACAGATCCCAAATTAGCTACTCTTGTAGCTACTGTGTCCAAGAGACCATTGACATCTCCATTTTTTATGGCATTTGAAACAGCTGTGACACTAGTTCCCAATATCTCAAATGCTCCTGCTGGATTGTCTATTGAACTTGCTAGTGCTGAAAACTGGGCTTCTGCACTTGGCAGTCCTAGAGCCTGAATATTTCCAGCAAATGCAGATATCAATCCATTAAAACTGCTTACACCAGCACCTGCAGCTCTCAAAGCTGGAGCATATTGTTCAAACTGACTTGCTAGTGATGAAACGCTTTCACCCGAAGCCTGAGCACCATGCATCAAATCAGTTAACATGGAAACTGCATCAGTTCCTGTGGTAACTCCAAAGTCTTTGAAAAGTTGCAATGAAGAAGCAACTATATCATTGAGAGGTCCAAAACCTGCATCAGTAAGTTGTGACATTGTTTGTACAATGTCTTGGGTTGCCTGACTATTCTGTCCAAATACAGTTCCAACCTGAGTCATTGCACTTGCAATGCTACCAGCTGAAGAACCAACTTGCGATGACATGCTAAGAGATGCTGTTCCCAATTGCGTAACTTGTTGAGTTGTATCGCCAACAGAAGCTCCAGATGTAGCTAAGGATTGCTGCATATTTACAGATTGGGCAATTGCAAATGCGAACATTGATGCAATTCCAGCAACAACTGCTGGAGAAACAGCACGTGTAAAAATAGATGTCCAGTCAACTTCTTCCTTATTCATGTCGCCAACTCCTCCTTTGATAATATTTACAGTTTGGCTGACAATTCCTTTTATGCCACTGACATCTCCAGTAATGGCTATAACTAATTGATCTACATAGTCCATGTTTTATTTATTTTTAGCGATCCTTTTTATACCAGAGGTTTTATTAAAAATATCAATGTCCTTAAAATCACTAGGTTCATTTGATTTCTTATTTCCATCTGACCAATAATTTATATAAAATTTAAGTTGGCCAAGTGTTAGATCGCTTATTTGCCCTGGTGTCCATCCAGTACGTTCTGTTATGATGCCAAAGAGCCTTCCCCAGTCGGTTTTTTTGTCTCCAGCAGGTTGCTTATTTTTCCCATTGCTTCCATCTTCCGCTGGCTCATAAAACCAAATCTGACGATAATATCCATTATATCAGCATCTCCTGGTGCATTCTCAGTAACATACTCTTCTGTTATTGAAGAATCTATTTTATGCAAAATAACATAAATGGCATAAGAAGCCATTCTAGACTCTTCAGTTCCATCTTTCTCCTTGTTAATCTCTAAAACTTTACGCTGAAACTCCATCACCTGTTTTAGAGATACTCTTTTTACCTTGTAAGTTTTACCAGCGAACTGGTAATCAAACTCAGCATTAGTCATTACTTCTGCTTCATCCATAATTGTTAGTCTTAATTATATTTAGACGGTGTAGATTTCTAGAATGTCAATGGCATCCAACTCAAAGTCCCAAGTGGTGTAATCTTCCATCTTGGCAGTTAGTTTATTGCTCTTGAATATAGCATTGATGAATTGGTATTGGAATTCTTTTCCATTTCTGTCAAACATAGTAACAGTAGGATTTTGCATTGTAGGTTGTCCGTCAAGTGTATTGGCTTGGTTTGTTACACCTCCAATAGTTGAAGAACCAGCAACAATCATATCCAATTCAGCTGGATAAGAAATTATCTTTCCAGTCATTGAAACCTTTTGAGTGTGGCGAACTAAGTCTTGAGCCTTGATAGAGTTCAATACCATTAATGGTAGTGTTGTCCATTCCAAGCTGATACCTACATTTTCTACTTGTACTATTTGTGAGTTTCCAAAGTTAATGTATCCAGAGTTAAATGAAACTCTTGATGTTATATTTGTTCCTTGTGGTAAAAGTGGCATATTGTTTTATTTATTTACTTTCTTCTTCTGATGGTTCGACAGTTTCATCAGTTTCCTCTTCTTCTGGTAAATTGTCTTTCTCTTCGTCATCTTTTATTTCTTCATCCATGTTTTTATTTATTAATTATTAAGGTTTTATTGCCCAGCAGGTAAATGTGCACGACCTATGCCAGATACGACGGTCTGACTCAAATTGATCCACCGCTCCACTTAACTTCTGCCAGAATATATGAGCAGTGTTTTGATTTCCTGAATCATAGTTTAGAAGTAACAGCACTCTCTCATAAATAGTTTCCAATTCCAACTGTGAGTTTCTGGAATATATATCAAGTTGAACCATTGTGTCTCTGGTGTTAAGTGGCACTGACCTCATAACTTCACTTACTTGACTGAGAATTATCGCTGGTGCCAAAAGTGTTGACTGCTGTTCTTGCAAAATATCAACTGGACCTGTTAATATGTTTGAAACCTTGACTGTTTGAAGTAAAGTCGAATCTCCAGTTAATATAGAAATAAAACTTTCAAAGATTTCTAGCATGGTTATAGGTTGCTGTCAATTTTTAATTTCATCATTGTTCTGATAGCTTGTTTCGTAAAATTTATAGCTGGTCTCATAAAGGATCTTGCTGCTATTCTTGAAGTTCCATATTCCATTGCCTTTGCATATGGCACTCCTTTGGTTTGAATTATGCCTTGAATACCATTTGATGTCCTTGATACTTTCTGAGTTATACTTGCCTGTAAAACTCCTGTATCAACTGGAACTCCTGCCTGTGCATTTGGATCTGAAACTCTTTTCTTGACACCATAAGCATCAGCCATTGCTCTTGATACCAAAGGACGCTTCTGATGTGCAATTGCCCATACCATTTGAGTTGCTCTTGTGATTCTTTTTTCCATCTCTTTATCATCCTTCTGTATCCTTTTGGCAATGCTGTTCCCGATTCTTCCAATCACATCTGGATTTACCTTGAAACTATTGCCGAGATTTGCCATGTTTCATTGACTAATTATACTGTTTTTAATAGGTTTTTGTTCAAGCTACTGGAAAAACAATGCAGTAACAATTAGGATGAAATGGAGGAGAACCGCCTTCTCCTGACTTTTGAATATCTTTGTAGCTAAATATTTTCCTTCCACCACTGGTCTTACTTTTGCAAATGGCACAAGCATGAGGTGATAGGATAACTTTGTATTTGCTGATACCCAAGTCCTCACCAATATCACCTACCAGTTCTGTATCCTGATGCTTAACTTCTGTCCAGTAGGCTCTGGCAGCTTTCCACTTTTCAGTTAGCTTAGCATTGTAATTCTGTAAGTTCTTAATGATTACACTTGATGGATAGCCTTGTTTTTGAAGATCGTGAATTTTATTCTGCACTTCAACTATCTCCTTTTCAGTAAGGGCTACATCTGTATTGCCATTGAGTTTCCAGAAGTTTTTGAATAGACTCATGCTTAATTATACTGTTTTTAGGATATTTTTGTTTAGGCTTTACTTTATTGCAAATTCGTTTCATAGAATGGGACAGTTGATAACTGAGGCTTTACTTTATTTCTTAAATGGAGTATAATAAAGGTGAGGTTAGGAATGAGGAAAAGGTAAAAAGGGTTATAAGGGCTTTACTTTTTTCCTAAAAAGAGGTATAATTAAGGTGAGGGTGAGAATGAACTAGTCATTCAATTTTACCCCTAGGTCGTTCAAAACAATACAATTAAACAAATAAAAATATGTACACATCAGTAAATTTCAAAACAAAGAAAGCATTCAAAGAGGCAATACTAGAAGGAAAAAGGATAACGCTGTACGCTCCTGGATTAGGTGAGCCAAAATACGATGGAATTGAATATATTGAGGGGCCACATTATCCTGCACCTCATTCTTGGTATGCAGAAGCGACAGTGAAAGATGGAGTTGTGGTCAAAGTAAAATAATTAACCGTGACAGTAAAAACACAAAACAAATGAAAACAATAACAAGAGAATATAAAACTTTTACCTTCGATGAGTTATCAGATGAATCAAAGGAAAAAGTTATGCAAAACAATTATGATATCAACACAGATTATGCATGGTGGGATATGGACGAAGCACCACTCGAAATTGCAGAAAAGTATGGACTGAAAATAAGAATGTCAGAAATATCCTTCAGTATTGATAGAGAAAATTACTGCTCCTTTGAAACTTACAATCATGGTTCAAAGAAAGATTATACTAAAGGGATTATAATTGAAGATTACAGTAAGTTCATTAAGAAATCAGGACTAAAATCTAGTAAAGCCTTGAAAGAACATCAGTTCTATATCGACCATAAGCACTATGCTGGAGGATTGATTAGGAACATAATTGAAGGCGACTATGACTTGTCAGAAACAGAGTGTGAAAAACTTCAGGACTGCTTAGATAAGTTTAACGATGAAGTGCTTGATAGTCTAAAAAGCAACTATGAATACCTAACTGATGGAGAGCAAATAATAAATACAATTAAAGCGAATGAACTAACATTTTTGGAAGATGGAACTTCATTCGGACAAATAAGATGAATACATTAAAACAAATACAAAAAACATTACGAGACTACCTTCGGGTGGACAAACTAATTTGCAGAGGAGATGGAACCTTCACGGTCAAAGAATACTACTTCTACTCTCATGGCATGACTTGTGATTCAATTCAAAAAGATATTGAAACCCAATTAGCAAAGCATGGCATAAAGATAAGAGTTACTAGCAAGGAAAACCATTTCAACTCATGGCCAAAGGACAGCTGGATGCAAGTTGACTTTGAAGTGGCTGCAAAACCAATTGAAGGTAAGTGCCATACTTGTGGAGAGTTGAATAGCCATTCTAAAGGTTGTCCTCAATCTGAAAATTCAGAAATGGATAAGATGGCAAATGAAGCTGTAGACTCTCTTCACAAATCGATAAAAACCACTATGGCTAATCGTTCTGAGAAGGGGCTTTCTTAATGGTTTCACCTAAACTTTCCACTGCCTCTTCAGCCATTTTATCAGCTACTTCTATATCCTCTTCGGTAAAATCAGACTCATCAATTGATGAGTCCTTCGTATTGGGATCTTGAGAGTTCTTGTCCATATTTTTGTTTGGCATAATTTTTATTATTATATAATTTTTCTATTTCTTGATTGAACTCAGCAGTGAGCTCTTTTTCTTCTGGATACTTAACCATCTTTTTAATTTCATCAAGTGAAACCAACTTTGGTTTACCACCCATCACACTATTATCGATGAAATACTGCCTTACTTTATTACCTGGGAATTCTTTTGGAATGTTTTCTGAAACATTTTTCCAGGATCCTATAATGTTGTTTGCCAATATTTTTGTAGGAACCAACCTACCACCTTCTTTTGGATTATCAAACATCCTACTTATCACTCCTTGCAAAGCATCATGTGGATGACGATAAGCAAACATGATAACTGGTTTTTTACCCATGTCCTTAGCTTCCTTTATCTTGTTTATTGCAGAAGCTCCTGAAAGATTGCTGTCCAATACCACTGCTGATTTAATAAGCAAATTGGCAGTTTGTTTTAAATTTCTAATTGCAGAGGACTTTCCACTCCCCGAAGAGCCTGCATAAAAAGTTGCATGTTTACCCTCTCGTTTTAAATTCTCACTGAAAGCTCTTTTAGCTAAATAACTTGCTGGCTCTTGAACTGCTGCTGCATTACTGCCATTATACCCTTCATCTTTGAAGTGATGTTTGAATTCATCAGTGTTTACCACATGACCATGTTCCTTATCATACTTGCTTAATATATCATCCTCCTTTTCATGAACTTTATCAAATGCTCTTCCTTCAATATCTTTATAAGTTCCACTAAGACTCTGTTCCCCCTTGAACTCCTTACGATCTGTAATTTTATTTTGTGAGTAAGTGCTTGTCTTTGGTTCAGTAGTAGAGGCTTTAGGTTTTTCATCTTTCTTTTCTTTATTTCCATTTGCATCAACTTTCTTTTTATTCTTTGCCTTGAATCTGTCAAAATGGTCTTTTAATTTATTTCCTACATTTTCTCCTTCTCCAATGAATATTTTATTTCCCCTTACTGTTATCCATCTTCCTTTTTCCTCTGATTTTGCCATTCCCTTCCAATGCTTTTTAAAACTATCAGGAGTTTCTGCTTGATTTTTATTGGTCCAGTATTGTTTAAATTTGTTTATCATGGCAAAGACACAAGGGCTTCAAAATGGTCTATAATTACTCCCATTCTGCCCTCTACTATTGAAGTGATTACATATTCTATCAAGTTTCCATTAGGATCTTGGAATAAGATTCTATCCTCTGGCATTAAAATATAACCAGCATTATAGTAAACTACACCTGTTGGAATGATTCTTTCTCCCTCCTTTTTGAAATTTATAGCCTTTGTGGAAAATGCAAGCCTAACTGGGACACTATTATAAACAACATTCCATCCAGTTCCATTAGTTGGACTTCCATAAGTAGGATTGTTCAAGATATCAACACCAGTTGAAGTGCGACGTACAACCACTGCTGAAATATTTAGGAGTGCGGGTGGTATCATATTTTTATCCTAGTCCCATAAACATTGGCATCTTATCTACATAAGCACCTAGTAATTCTTCAAATCTTTCTTTCACTTTACTCTTGCCAAAGGAAACACTGAAAGTTTGAATCCCCATGCTATCAGCACCCAATGGATTCTGAGTGGCTTGTCCAATTAAGTGGCATGCATAAAGATTTGTCGCTGCTTTGATTTCAAATGGAATGCTTTCGTTAGTGGTAAAGTCAACTGTTATTTGACCTGCTGGAGTATATGAAGAAATGAAAGTAACCATTCCATTAGGAAAGTCAATGGTGTATTTTGCTGGAGCCACTAAAGACCCATAATCATAAATGTTCAAAGTTTGGTCTGGTGCCCAAAGTCTATTTCCTAGTGGTGCTTGGTACTGTTTTGTATTTTGAATGGATGTAAGCACTTGATTAGTGAGAACTGTGCCATATCCAAAAGTGTAGTTTGTCCATAAAATTCCAAGTGGCACGTGGTCAAGAATGGCAGCTGGAATAGGAGAGCCTACACCAGTACCAGCTTGTGATAGCAAAGGTACTATCTTATAAAAACCACTTTCATAGAAGTCCTGCAAGTAAGATCCTGGTCCACTAACAATGATCTGAATGAACCATTGAAGAACTTGAATATAAGCACTGTTGATTTTTGTATAGGGACGATTTCTAAGAACCACTGTAACCAGTTGAGGATTGTATGGACGGACAGTAAAAGCAGTTTTTTGCTCATCAATTGTTTGAGTGTCAAACCATCTTCCGCAATACCTATTGACAAAGGCAGAAGCTTGCAATAGTTTCCTGTCTAGTTCGCCATTAGTATATTGTGGAGAATTCACAGTCAAACCCAATCCAACAGCTTCAAAAGACTGAATGAATTCGTCCTTTGAGCAGTAGGGATTGTCAACTGCCACTTTCATTTTCTGTCCGTTCGGCGTGTTGGATCCCGTATTGATAGCTCCAGAAATAATAGTTGTCATTTTATTTTTGATCTTTTAATTCTCCAAATTTCTTTCATCTGTCTAATGGATTTCCTTTTGTGACAATTAGGACAGAGAGTCTGTTTTTGTCCATCCTTTGTTAAATCCTGATTTTGGTATTCCTCTTGGCATATTATAATAGTTTATCTAATTCTTTGTGGAAATCCTTAATGGTGTCTTTCCACAACCATTTTTCTTGAACATGCTTTCCTGCATACTTTCCCATTTCTTTAACTTTTTCTCTATTTTCATAGCACCACCTCATCAACTTTCTTAAATGTTCTACAGACGGTTCTGCCCATTGGCCACACGGCTCTTTGTAAACAACGTCCGAAAAACTCTTTGCATCAGTCATGGTGTAGTCAAGTTTCAAGCAACAATTTGGATCGTAATACTCCATTCCTCCACTCCATCCTGTAATAATTACTGGTGCTCCTGTTGCTAGGCATTCTAATGGACACATACCAAATCCCTCACCCCTATATGGGAAAACACCCACATCAATTCTTTTGTAAAAGTTTTCCATCAACTCCTCAACTCCAACTGCCGTAACTTGAACCTCTATCCTTGGATCTTTCACTAAAAATGGATAATTGTTGTAAGAAGTTTTGCAAATCAATTTAACATCCTTTTCAGTGGGAAACTCCTCTCTAAAGGCTTGTATAAGCACATCTGTACCTTTCCTTAGGGAAAGTGCCCCCATGGTTCCAAAAGTGAATGCAGGGCTGTTTTGACGCTCTAAGTAATGAAATTTTTCAGTATCCACACCCCATTTAATCAATCCAATGGGTATTTTAACCCCTGAACTCTTAAAAGCCTCAATATTCTGCTTACAAGGAACTAACAGTCCATCAAACCCATTTATCTTGCCAATCCAACTCTTTGGGACAACAGTGGTCTCCCAAGGGATAATGGCAATGTTTTTCTGGAAGGGTGAGTACAGCCAATTCTCTCTTGGCTGGTCATGCCATATCATTGCACCTGCTTGATTGAGTTGCTTATTCTGGACAGAGTGAATTCCTTGGTCTCTGACTCCAAACGCCTTCCCAACATGAGCAATTGATAGTTCTGGCAGACTTTCTTTTATAAGGTAGTATGATACATTTCCAAATCCACTTTGGAGATCTATATCTCCCGAAAAGTTTATAAATTTGTCATTTTTCCATAGTGAAGATCCATATGGCACAGAGTCAAAGTTGGTTTCTACTTTTGCTATCCTTCCAAGGCGAATTGCTTCTGAAAATGATAGTTCCAACTCTTTATCAGTATCATAGAACTTCCCATCATAGAAAATTGAAGAGGCTTTTTCCTTTTTGATATTTACTTTCATGTTAGTCTACTTCTAATGATATATTCAGAAAGTGTCAAGTTTTTGTTAAATAGCAGGCTCTCACGCACGGTCGTGTATGCTTTGAGAGAAGTACACGACCTACATGCTATTTGTTAATAGTAAACTATGCAGGGTCTGCCACGTTTTGTAGCATACCAGTCCATGGTTCTGCTTTCAAAGCGAGCACCGTGTATTCATTGAGATAGAACCTGATTGTATCGGCAATCTTTGCCAATTCAGTTCGTCCTAATGGTACAAGGTCAACCATCTGAATTCCTTGGTCGTCATGACGTAGGAAGTAAACAGAAGATAATCCTGAACCAGTAGCACCAGAAGATCCTACTTCATTTGAAGGGTACGGAAGTGCTGGGTTACAGAAGAAATCTCCTATAACTGGGATGGATCCCAAAGGGCTCATGTAGCTAACTACGTGATCTCCAGCTCCTAACAAATTGTTTCCTTGGTCAACATTAATGAAGTAACGAGCCTGAGGAGAAATGATTGCATTGATTTGGGTTTGAAGTCCAAAGCTGCAATAAATTCCATCAATCTTGTTTCCACCTTGCAACCTAATCAGTTTGATTATTTTGTCAAAAGATGGAATAACTACTCCAGAAGCTGTCAATTGTGCACCAGCATTGCTAACTACATTGGTTACGATCTGCACATCAAATCCATCGTAAGATAGAGTGTTTGTGGCAGATGCACCATGGAAGTCAGCCCACTCTTCAGCCTGAATAATCCGACGAAGAGCTGCCTCTGCAATTTCTGCTTCAATATCAATGTATGAACGTCCAGAAGCAATCATTGGACCAGTGATAACTGCCGTAGTACCTAAGTACTTATAAGCAGCTGTTTTCTGGACATAGCTTGGATCAGTGCTAGGTGGCAACTGGCCATCAGCATAAAACAAGTTTACCAATGCCATTGGTCCATCTGTAAGAGTTCCCAAAGAAGTCCTTTGGTTCCACAGATGAGCCAGTCCTTCACCTTTGATGCGTGTTACGCGATCTCGAAAAGGTGTCATCCTATCAGAAAGAACCACAATGGCACTTTCTAAATCTTGCCTAGCCAAAAGAGAACTTGGAACTGGACCAGCAAACGAAATGTTTACGGTTTTTTCAAATCTGCTTAGGGCTTTGTCTATTGAATCTAAAATCATATTTTTTGTATATTGGTTAATATATTTTTCCCTTCAACTTATCTCCGTCGCATCAGCTCTTGCGAGTTCTCTGCTTGGATAGAGCGAGGGGGTTTTCTTCGACCGCCAATTCTCTGTTGGCTGTAATAACCCATCGGGTTATTCACCTGTCTCATTAGAGACACTTGAATACTCAGTTTTGTACAGGTCTTTGAAGTTCTTAGCCTTTCCATCCGACTTCTCAACCTTTTCGGGTGCTGCAGTTATTGCAAATCTTCGTCCATCTTTCAATACCATATAAGGCACACCCATTGCTACCGACTTTTTAAATCCAGGAACCTTCATGTTTTTGGCAATCTCTTCCTGAATTTTTTTACTATTTAGGACATCTTCAGCAAATGCTTTTTCAAATCCTAATACTCTATGGCCACTCTTTTCCATCCTATCAACTACTGCTTCCATGGCTTTGGTCATTTCAACTACAAACTTGTCCAAAGGATGGATGCTCTTTTCTTCTTCGTCTTTTCCTTCTTCCATTTCTTCTTTGGTTGGGAAACCTTTTTCAGTTTCATCATTATCATCATCTTTGTCATCAGCCTTGTAAGGAAAACCTTTTTTGGTTTCTTTCTCATCCTTCTCATCTTCACCCATCTTTGCTACTCTTCCAGTCAGATTCTGAATTGACTTGATTGAACGATTAAGTGCTTCCAAGTCATAGTCATCACCATCTTTTTTGTCATCGTCTTTATCACCAGCAGCTTTTTCAGTTTCTTTTTCATCTTTCTTGTCTTTCAAATCTTCAGGAAAAGCCTTTGCAGTAGGACTTTCGTCTTCTGGCTTTTTCTTATCTGGATTGGTAGTGTCTTTTGCATCACCATCCATAGCCTTTGCTTTTTCTTGAGTTTCATCCTCAGCTTTTTTATGATCTGGATTAACTTGCTCTTTTGGAGTTGTGTCCAAACCTTTTGCTACATTTTCAAAGCCTTTGGAAACTACTCCAATAAGATCCTTGAATGCTTTTTGTAATGAGGAGAATTCAGTTCGGCTTATAGCCTTTTCTGTGTCCTTCTCATCTTTTTTGTCTTCGTTTTCCATGTTATTTTCATTAGTTTTGTTAATATTTGGCGATACGACTTTCCGCCATGCCTTATCAGGAACTGATTTGGCAAATGCTTGTAAATAATCTAATTGTGAATTTTCAAATAAGAACTCTCTCCTAAGTGAAGTGTTATCACTAAACTCTTCTGCTTCTTTTTCATCCTTTGCTATGCTCTTGGCAATGAGCCATGAATCATAGTTTGATGGTCTTGGTGTTACTGATACTTCCTGCAATGCAACATCATAGAAAGTTTTAACCATACCACCCAATGATTCAGAAAACTCTTTTACTGCATGCTTTACTAAACCACCGACTGACAATCCCATCTTTACGCCATTCTTAATAGAATGGTGCAAAATGGAAGAAACAGGATGTGATTTATCAAGTCTTGCCTTCATATGCAGTTGATTACGATCGTCGACCCATGCTTTGAAAACTCTTCCTATAACTGCTTCACCTTCCTTCTGGTGTTCAACTCTTAATGGAACTCCTTCTTTGTTGATAGCTGACTCCATTGCCTTGAGAGCCTCTTTTGACATTCTCTCTTTATCATGGTCAATGTTTGTGGTGCTAGCAACTCCTTCAATAATCATTTCTTCATTCTCATCAGATGCCTGAGCTTTCTCTATATAGAAAGTGAAGGGAAACTCTCCCGTAGCTTCAAGTGTAATTTTTTGTTCTTTTTCTGGCATAATTTTTAGTTATATACTGCTGTTTGTTTCCAAGAAGTATGAGCTGTTCCGTCTTGGGTGATGTAAGTTTCTGATATGACGGTATCTGCACTTGTAAGGTTTAATGTTACGTTTTGACTATTAACACTAATAACAATAGTTGCAGTTTGAATTACTGCACTTGTATAAACATGAGCTGTTACTGATGCAACTGGATATTTTACACCTGCATAATTGATAAAATCATTTGTAGAGATTTGGTCAAGAGTAGGTGTTGATGGTGTTGGATATGGCATATTATTTGAATTTATTTATTTTATTATTAATATTTCGACCTAATTGTTGAAATAGTTTTCGTCCGAACGAGCTCTTCTTTCTTTTCTATCTTTTTCATCTTCTTTATCCTGTGTTTCATTGTCAGCAATTGTATCTTCATCATTAGGATCTTTCCTCTTCCATCCTTCCTTTGGACCGATTCCTCCTCCTTCTTGAGGACCACTTCCTGGACCACCTTTTGAAGTTAATTCGCTCCATTTCTGCTTAAATGATTTTTGAGCTCCTCTTGTGTTTAATGCCATTTTTTGTCTTTTAATTTGAATATTCTTTATTCTTTCAACAATTGACTTAACTTCCTGTTTAGTGTCTGCATCCTTTGCATCTTCTTTTGCTTCCTCTAATTGTCCTTTCATAATTGATACGTCCTTGTAACCTAATGAGTCAACAATATCTGCATAAGCTTGTGCATCAATCATGTTTCCAAATACTGCACACTTCCTTGCTCCTTCTGAGTCGTAATACCAAACTGCAAAGTTTCCAATGTCTTGAGATTTAGTGGCACTTTCAAAATACTCTCTTTCTGTTCCTTCTAAATCTTGCCTTGACAACAATGAGTTTGGAATTGGACCAGCTCCTGAAATACCTAACTTTTCCAAGTAAGCTTTTATTCTGTCTTTAGAAACTAAATCCTCTGATTTTTCAACCAGATTCATTGACTTAAAAAATTCTGTAAAATCACTCATATTATTCTTTACTTAAGTATACTGTATTATCTTGGTTTTTGTTTACTACTTCCAAAAGTGAAGAGCCACACCCACTAAAATGCCTACAATTGCAATGATATATGCTCCATAAACACTACTTTGACTAGCTTTGCCAGCTTGAGTATTCATAAAAACTTCTAACAACCTTACCCTCGCTTCGTGGTCGCCTTCTTTTGAAGCTATGCTATCTTTAATATCTTCTATGTTTTTATTAATGTTTTCAAGGTCCTTACAAATTAAAGGTATGCGTTTTGTATCTATAAATCTTTGTGCATCAGTCTGTTCACCGAAAACCTTATGCAAAGCTCCCTCCAAAGCCCGTTGGACTATTTGAAGGTTCTTGTTATCTTGTAGTAATACTTCGTCCATAACTGGTTTATTATCCTCCATATTTTTAATTGGTTGGTAAACTAGGATCAACTTCAACTGTTATATCACTAAATCTAACTATTTCACCGCCACCATACTGAACTATGATTTGAGCATTGTAAGTTCCAACTACTACAAAGTCCTGTGTTTGAACTGTATAGTAGCAAGTGCCAGCTGGAGCACTGACAATAACCATTGCATTTTTAAAGTTTACGGTTAAGTCAT
>OCTA010000445.1_pt1 | contig 37843 bp, 36 predicted proteins | sample 1538991 | NCBI WGS metagenome assembly OCTA01 (sample SAMEA3539302, study PRJEB22396) | soil metagenome | biome: tundra; feature: field; material: soil | place: USA | collected 2010-05 | depth 0.15 m | reverse complement strand
AAACCCGATCCCCGCAAACACTGGGAATCGGGCCTCAACCCCTCAAAAACTTCCGGCTAAGCGCAGGCCGCCGCTCAGGGCCGCTTCCGCGGGATGGATAGGCGGGGCGGCCCCGTTTGTTCACCCTCCGTGACCGTCGTACCCGGGTCAGGCGAACGCGCCGGGTACGACCCTCGAGCGAGGATCGGGACACGCTGGCGACCGATGGGCCCTCGAACTGGGGTCAGGCGGGCGTGCCGGCGACCACGGAGGTCGACCAGTCGATCACCGAGGTCGGCCGAACAACGTGCTTGTTCATGCCCAGCGCCTTGGGCTCGAGTCCCAGCGCCAGCCCCACCAGCTGGGGCAGGTGCAGCACTGGCAGTCCCAGCTCGCGCCCGACTACCTTGGAGGCGGCCGGCTGCTGGAGATCGAGATTGAGGTGACAGAGCGGGCAGGGGACCACGAGGCAGTCGGCGTCGGCATCCAGCGCGTCGCCCAGATGGCGTCCCGCCATGCCCAGCGAGGCCTGCTTGTTCATCGTGATGATCGGAAAGCCACAGCACTTGTAGACGCCGGCGTAGTCGATCACGGTGCCGCCCAGTGCCTCGATTACCATGTGCAGGTAGCGGTCACGGGGGTGCTGTTCATCGACGCCAAGCCGCTCGACCGGGCGCACGATGTAGCAGCCGTAGAAGGGGCCGACCTTCAGCTCGGTCAGCGGCCGCGTGACCTTGGCTTTGAGTGCGTCGAGGCCGATCTCTTCCACGAGCAGCCACAGGAAGTTCTTGTTGGTGATCCCCTTCTCATAGCTCAACCCCTCTTCCCGCAGGTGGCCGTTGATCCGCTCCCGGTACTCGGCGTTGGCATCGAGACGCTCCTGGCACTCCGATTGCGCCCCCTGGCAGGTAGAGCAGATGTTCATCATCAGCTCGCCATCGGTCTGCTGGGCCAGCGCGAAGGTGCGCGCGTTCAACGCGTCGGCGAGCTCCTGGTTGTGCTCGGCGATGACGCCCGCACCACAGCAGGCGGCGCGGTCGAGCTCGATCAACTCGATGTCCAGCAGCGGCGCGACCTGGGCCATTGACCCGTGCAGCTCGGGCGTGAAGCCGCGGCTCACGCATCCCGGCCAGTAGGCGACCTTCATGGGTTCTCGCTTTCGCTCGAGGAGGATTGCGTTCCCTCTCCTGGCCCTGGGAATGTGGGCGACTTGTCCTGCGGCCCCGTGGACGCCTCGGCCTCGTCGGCCACGCTGGGCGGCGACTGATCGCCTGGCGATTCGTCGGGCTCGTCCTCGTAGCCGACCACGTACAGGTTCAGCTCGATCCGCTCCTTCTGACCGTCGATCGTGTCGAACAGCTGCTTGACTTCCTTGGGCGCCTTGTGCGGGTGCCCGAGCATGTTGCGCAGCGTCATCTTTCCACGCGCCATCCCGGTCGCGGCCGTCGGCAGCGAGCTGAGGAGCTCCGGGACTGCGCGCGGGTGGAACTTGCCGCCGTACGAGTCGGGCAGCAGGTCGGCCTCGTGCAGCAGCCCGTTGCGTCGGATGTTCTTGATGAACGCGTGCTCATGGCGATAGCCGTTGTTGCGGTCCTCGATCTCGTGGTCGGAACCGGCCTTGCGGCGCAGGCGCATGATCTGGCTCATCGGCGCCACGTCCTTGGGGCAGGCGTCGATGCAGTTGAAGCAGTGCGTGCAGTCATAGATGCCGTGCTCGTCCTCGGAGAGGTCCTTGAGCCGCTCGTAGTGCTCGGCGTCGCGCGGGTCGCCGACGAACCGGTAGGCCTTGGCCAGTGCGGCCGGGCCGACGAACAGCGGATCGATCTCCATCGACAAGCAGTCAGACACGCACGCGCCGCACTGGATGCAGGCCATCGTCTGGGTGACGTCGACCATGTTCTCGTGCGGGACGATGTACTCGCGCTCGGGCACGGGCTCCTTGTTGATCAGATACGGAGTCACGCGCTGGATCTTCTTCCAGTGCACCGCGTCCATGTCGACGATCAGATCCCGGATCACCGGCATGTTGCCCATCGGCTCGACCTCGATGATTCCGGGTCCGGCACCTTCGCCGTCCTGCGGCGGATTCCAGCCCGCCCCGTAAGCCCTGGCCGCCGTCTCGTCGAGGTGCGTGTTACACGCCAATCCGGGCTTACCGTTCATCCGCACCCCACACGATCCGCAGATCGCCTGCTGACACGAACACCGGATCCCCACCGAGCCGTCCACCTCGTCGCGCACCTTGAGGATCGCGTCGAGCACGGAGTTGCTGCCCACCATGTCAACCTTGTGCTCGTCCCAGTAAGCGGCCTCCCCCGACTGCGGGTCAAACCGGCGAATCCTCAGCGTGTACTCGGGCATCGGTCAGTAGGTCCTTTCCTCAGGCTGCCAGCGGGTGATCGTGACCGGCGAGTAGCTCACCTTCGGCACGTCGGCGCCGTTGGCCGAGATGTCGATGTGCTTGAGCCACTCGGGGTCGTTGCGCTCCGGGAAGTCGGTGCGGAACTGGGCCCCGCGGGATTCCTTTCGCTCCTGGGCGGCGACGACGATCGCCTCGGCCACGTCAAGCATGTAACCCAGCTCGATCGCGCCGAGCACGTCCTGGTTGAAGATCGTCCCGCGGTCGTCGATCACCGCGTTGGGAGCCTCCTCCTTGAGCCGGCGGACGACCTCGTGGGCCTTACTCAGGCCCTCGGCATCACGGAACACCGCGCAGTGCTCGTTCATAATGCGTCCCAGGTCTTCCTTGATCGCCGACACCCGGCGACCGCCGCTCTGGCGGGTGATGATCGCGTTCAGGTTTCGCTCGACATCGGCCACCCGGGTCGCCGCGGTGGTGGGCATCGGCATCTGCATCGCGTGCTTGGCCGCGTGCTCGCCCGAACGCCGGCCGAAGATCAGCGTGTCGAGCAGCGAGTTGGCGCCGAGCCGATTGCCGCCGTGGACCGACACGCAGGCGACTTCGCCGGCCGCGTACATGCCGGGGACAGTCGTCTGCCCATCGACGTCGGTCTTGATCCCGCCCATGAAGTAGTGCTGACCGGGATGGATGTGGATCGGCTCCCGCGTGATGTCGACGCCAGCGAAATCGCGGCCGATGTTGACGATCTCGCGCAGCGCCTCGAGCACGCGGCGCTTCGGCACCTTGGTGATATCGAGCGCGACCGTCCCGTCCGGGAAGCCACGGCCCTCGTTGATCTCGGTCTGCTCGGCGCGCGAAACCACGTCACGAGAAGCGAGCTCGAGCTTGTTGGGCGCGTAGGTCTCCATGAACCGCTCGCCCTTCCCGTTGAGCAGCCAAGCACCCTCCCCCCGGGCGCCCTCGGTGATCAGCAGCCCGTTGCCGGCCAGCGTCGTCGGGTGATACTGGACCATCTCCATGTCCATCAGCCGGGCGCCGATCCGGTAGGCCTGGGCGATCCCGTCGCCGGTCACGATCAGGCCGTTGGTGGTCGGCTTGTAGGCCTGGCCGGCACCTCCGGTGGCCAGAATCACCGTCTTGGCGTTGAACACCTCCAGATGCCCGTCGCGCAGGTTGCGGCAGACCGCGCCGATGCAGCGGCCCTCGTCGTTCTGGAGCAGGTCGGTGGTAAACCATTCCTCATAGCGATCGACACGTTCGCCATGCTTCATCAGCTGCTCGTAGAGCACGTGCAGGATCGCGTGGCCGGTGATGTCGGCCACGTAGTAGGTGCGGGCGGCCGAGGCGCCGCCGAAGGCCCGCGTACCGAGATGCCCGCTCTCGTCGCGATAGAACGTGACGCCGATGTGCTCCAGATACAGGATCTCGTCCGGCGCCTCACGGCACATGATCTCGATCGCGTCCTGGTCGCCCAGATAGTCAGAGCCCTTGACCGTGTCGTAGGCGTGCGACTCCCAGGAGTCCTCGGGGTTGAGTGCTGCGTTGATGCCGCCCGCCGCGGCGACGGAATGCGAGCGGACTGGATGGACCTTGGAGATGATTCCGACCGTCGCGCCGGTCTGCGCTGCGGCCAGGGCGGCCCTCTGGCCGGCCAGCCCAGCGCCAATGATCAATACGTCATGTGATGGCACGGCCGGCAATTCTATGTGAGGGCCGCTCCCGAAGGGTCCAGGGTCCTCGCCGGGGCAGCGGAGTGGCCCGGCATCAGCATCATTCGGACGCGAGGCGCCCTGCGCATGGTTGCCGTGCTAGCGCTGGCGCTCACGCCGATGGGATCAGGCCCAAGCTGGTGGCCGAGTTCGACGAGACCGTGGCGGGCAACCGCATTCGCGGCCGGATCGTGGGGGCTTTGAGTACCTGTACGTGCCGGCCGCGGCAGCCAACGACGGCGGCCGGCCGTGGCTGAGGATCAGCCTGGCTCGCACCGGCGCCCAGGCCGGGATCAACCTCTCTGAGCTGTTCAGCGAGGTGACGAACCTCGATCCGGGCCTTAATCTCAAGATCCTCGCCGCAGCCAACGACTTCCGGTCGCTCGGCGCCGCCGTGGTTGACGGCCGCCGCACGTCGGAGCACTCAGGCCGGCGAGGATCCCAGCGCCGAGCGCAGTGCACGGCGAACCTGCTCGACGGTGACCACGCCGCACAGGACCCCATCGCCGTCGACCGCCATCAGCGCTCCCAGCCGGCCCAGCGACTCGGACGAGAGCAGCTCGGTGACGGGGCGATCCTGGTCGACTCGCCACGGGCTCGCCTCGCCGGCCTCCAGCACCGCGCCGACGGTCAGCCAGCCCTCGCCACCGTCGTAGGCGCTCTGCAGTCGTTCCTGACGCGCGATCCCCAAAAAGCGCCCGTGCTCGTCGACGATCGGAAACCAGGACCAGCCGTAACGGAGGAAGAATTCGTCCAGCGCCTGGCCGACCGGAGTCTGCGCCGGGATCGCCACCGGGTGGGTGTCCATGATGTCGGCCACCCGCACCCCTTCGATTCGCTCGTTGATCGCCGTCTGGGCCAGTGCGCCCTTGGCTGCCTGCCCGAGCAGGTAGGCCATCGCCAAGAGCCACAGTCCACTGAAGCTGGAGAAGCCGAGCATCAGCCAGATACCGAACCCGGCCAGGAGCACGGCGAACCCCTGACCGAGCTTGGCCGCAACTCGGGTGCCACGGAGCTTGTCGCCGGTGATCCGCCACACGACCGCCCGCGCGATCCGGCCGCCGTCGAGCGGGAACGCCGGGATGAGGTTGAAGATCAGCAGCAGCACGTTCATCGGCAACAACCAGCTCAGTGACAAGAGCACCGGCGTGATCCGAATGTCGTTGTCGAGCACGATCGCGTGTGTCAGGCGGTGGGTGCCGACGATCGCGATGTCGACCGCCACGCAGACGAGGATCACGCCGAACGTGGCCAAGGGTCCAGCGGCCGAGATCTTGAACTCCTCTCCCGGGGTGGCGGCGTCGCGGCTCATCTTCGTCAGCCCGCCGAACAGGAACAGGTCGATTCGCCTGACCTCGATCCCCTGCCGGCGCGCAACCACCGCGTGTGCGAGCTCATGCACGATCAGCGACGCGAACAGCAGCAGGACACTGACCACCGTGGTCAGGTAGGCGATCCCCTCTGAGCTGTGCAGCGTCGAGCGAAACGGTCCCGACAGCATGAAGATGAGCAGGAATAGGATCAGGAACCAACTAGCGTCCGCCCCGATCCGAATGCCAAACACATCCATCAGCTTGATTGAGCCTGTCCGGCGCAACATGCTGCAATGGTGTCATAGGCGCCCTCGCGGCCTGCCCGGCGCCATCGAGTCAGGAGAAAACGAATGAGCGAGTGCCTGCGAGCACTTAGAGAGCGGATGGCACAACAGGCCGACCTGCAACACGCCACGTCGCTCGCCCATTGGGACCAGCAGACGATGATGCCCGCCCGAGGCGGTCTGGCCCGAGCCGAATCCCTGGCGACGCTGGAGCGGATCAGCCACGAGCGGTTCGTCTCCAACGAGACCGGTCGGCTGATCGAAGCGGCCAGCGCCGAGCTCAACGGCGCGCCGGCGGATTCCGACGACGCCTGCCTGGTCAGGTTGGTGCGTCGTCAGTGGGACAAGGCCCGCCTGGTGCCGACCGAGCTTGCTGCCGAACTCGCCCGCGCCGCGTCCGTCGGCCAGGAGGCGTGGGTGCAGGCCCGTGAGACTGGCGACTTTGCCGGCTTCGTCCCCTACCTGAAGCACAACTTCGAGCTCGCGCGGCGGTACGTCGACTGCTTTGCCGGTGAGGACGGTTACGAGTGCGCCTACGACGTGCTGCTCGACGACTACGAGCCGCAGACGGGCACCGCCGCGGTGGCGGCTCTGTTTGCCGATCTCAAGTCGGAGCTGATTCCGATGATCGCGACCGTCGTCGCGCACAGCGACGCCGTCGACGACAGTTGTCTGCATGGTCACTTCGAACGCGACAAGCAGCGGGCACTGGTCGCTGAGGTCGTGCGGATGATGGGCTTTGAGCACTCGGGATGGCGGATCGATGACACCGTGCACCCGTTCGCGATCCGGATCGGCGGCGGCGACGTGCGCATCACCACGCGCTGGGACGAGCAGTACATCGGCACGGGTCTGTACGGAGCCATGCATGAGTGCGGCCACGGGCTGTATGAGGCCGGTATCCCGGACTCGATGTCGCGCACTCCTCTGGGCAGTGGCGAATCGCTCGGGATGCACGAGTCCCAGAGCCGGCTGTGGGAGAACATGGTCGGACGCGGGCGCCCTTTCTCCGGTGTGCTGGCGCCCCGGATCGCCGCGCTGTTCGGCGGTCCGGTCGCGGGGCTGGACGTCGACACGCTCTACCGCGCCGTCAACCGCGTACGACCGTCCCACATTCGCGTCGAGGCCGACGAGGCGACTTATGGGCTGCACGTCGTGCTGCGCTTCGAGCTCGAACAGGAGCTGATCGACGGGACGCTGGCGGTGGAGGATCTCCCTGAGAAGTGGAACGCCCGTTTTCATGAATACCTCGGACTGGAGGTGCCCGACGACGCCCATGGTGTGCTGCAGGACGTGCACTGGTCGGCCGGGCTGATCGGCTATTTCCCCACCTATGCGCTCGGCAACCTGATCGCCGCTCAGCTGTGGGAGCGAGCCCACATCGACATGGCGGGACTCGACGAGGACATCGCCACCGGCGAGCTCTCACCGCTGCGCGAGTGGCTGCGCGAGCGCGTACATCGCCACGGCTCCAAGTTCTCCACCACCGAACTGCTGGCGCGGGAGGTCGGAGAGCCGATTCTGGTCGACCCCTACATCGGCTACCTCAAGCGCAAGCTCGGCGACGTCTATGGCCTCGATCTGCTGGGCTCCTGAAGGCGTATAGCATCGAGGGCTAACGGCGAAAGGAACATGAATGTCAGGCGATACCCCTGTAAAAGTCACCGTCACCGGCGCGGCCGGACAGATCGGCTACGCGATCCTGTTTCGGATCGCCAGCGGACAGCTGCTCGGGGACGACACCCCCGTCTCACTTTCACTGCTGGAGATCCCCGCTGCGGTCAAGGCGGCTCAGGGAACCGCGATGGAGCTCGACGACTGCGCCTTCCCGCTGCTGGCCGGGATCGATATCCACGATGACCCCAACCAGGCCTTCGACGGCGCCAACGTCGCGCTGCTGGTCGGCGCGCGCCCGCGCAGCAAGGGCATGGAGCGCAGTGACCTGTTGGAGGCCAACGGCGGGATCTTCAAGCCTCAGGGCCAGGCGCTCAACGCCCACGCTGCCTCGGACATCAGGGTGCTGGTGGTCGGTAATCCGGCCAACACCAATTGCCTGATCGCCGCCAGCAACGCCCCGGACATCCCGCGTGAGCGCTTCACCGCGATGACGCGTCTGGATCATAACCGGGCGATCGCGCAGGTCGCGGCGAAGACCGGCAGTTCGGTCTCAGACGTGACCAGCATGACGATCTGGGGCAACCACTCCGCCACCCAGTACCCCGACGTTTTCCACGCCAAGGTGAAGGGCCAGCCCGCCGCTGAGACGATCAACGATCAGCGGTGGATCGAGGACGACTTCATCCCGATCGTCCAGAAGCGGGGCGCGGCGATCATCGAGGCTCGTGGGGCATCGAGTGCGGCTTCGGCGGCCAACGCGGCCATTGGTCACGTGCACGATTGGGTGCTCGGCACGCCGTCCGGCGACTGGGTCTCGATGGCGATCCCCACCGACGGTTCCTACGGGGTCGGGGAGGGAATCTTCTCCAGTTACCCGTGCACCTGCTCGGGCGGCAGTTACGAGATCGTGCAAGGGCTGGAGGTCGATGACTTCTCTCGGTCACGGATCGACGCCACCGTTGCCGAGCTCAACGAAGAGCGCGACGCGGTCAAGCAGTTGGGCCTGATCTAGGTCCTGACGTGACGAGGGCCGCGCCACGGCGCGGCCCTCATTACGCGGGCTGCGCCAGTGGCGCGCGGCCTGTTAACACGGGCTGCGCCAGTGGCCGGGGCGGCCCGTTAGCCTAAGCCGCTGACGCGGTCCCGTTGGGGTGCCAACCCTGTCCGTCGCGCTTGATCTGGCCGTCCTCCACCAGCTTGGGCATCACGCGATAGAGATAGTTGGGCTCGATTTTGAGCGCCTCGGCGATCTGCGGGATCGTGATGCCGGGCTGGGATCGGACCAACTCGAGCGCCTGATTGGCGCGCGTGTTACCGCCACGGCGGCCGCGCGTACGTCCGGCTCGGCGTGGCGCCCGGCGCCGGCCGTTGGACGGTGTGCTCGGCTTCGCTGGCCGCCCTGGTCCGCGCCGTGCGCCCGCCAGGGCCGCCCGCGCCGCCTCCAGCTTGGTGACCTCTTCCTTGAGCTCACGTAAACGGCCGTCGATGTCCTTGATCGTACTGTCAACAAAAGCTGCCAACTGTTTACCTCCGGTCTTTTCCTTTTGTGGCACGCAGTTTACAACGATACAGACTGTCACCTTCCTGCGCACGGGCACTTAGGGCGAGCCCTTAGGCGCGCTCGAGCACCTTCTTGAGTCGCGAGAGTGATTCTTGCGCCTCGCGCTTGGAGGCGGCGCCGACGATCACTCGGCTGGCGACGGTTCCCAATCGCCCACCCGGCACGGTGAACTCGTTCGTGTACTCAAAACCGGTGGATGCTCCTCGATCAGAAAGCTCGTACAGGATCCGGGCGCGCGAATGGGCCGGTCCGAGGCCTTCCCATTCGGCGCGACTGGGCGCTTCGACCGAAACCAGGGTCCAGTGCACGTGAAAGGTGACGCCGCGAATCTGCATGACTTGATCCATGGTCGCGCCGCGCTTGGACGGTGAGGCTGACACGTTGTCCACGGACCGATGGATCGTGACCCAGTCCTCAAACCGGTGTGGATCCATGATCGTTTCCCAGACGCGCTCCACAGGCGCGTCGATGTCGATTTCTACGTGAACGATGCTCATCGGCAGGGCAGACAGTAACGGTCTGCGATCACGGCGGTTACCGCGCGGCCAGTTGCTCCCGGGACTCCCAATCGCGCAGGGCGTGCTCGATCGCCGCGTCCAGGGAGTGCAGCCTCACCCGCAGCAGTTGCGCGGCGCGGTCGTCTCTGGGCAGCAGGTCGTGCTCGAGGCTGTCCATCAGCGGGCCGATCAGTTCGTACTCCTCGCCTGCGATGAGAGCCGCGACGCGGCTGGCAATCGGTGTCAGGGTGAGCCGTCTGAAGCGCAGCGTGGGTCGGTCGACGAGCATGTGATGGCGGATCCGGTCGATCAGCTCACCGTAGGAGACGGTGTCAGGTCCGCCGACGTCGAGCGACTGCCCGCAGAGGTTCTCAGCGGTCGCCGCGTGAGCCAGCAGCTCCACCATGTCGCGCTCGTCGATCGGCGACGTCCGGTACTCATGCCACGCCGGCACAGCCAGCACCGGCAACCGTTCGACCAGGCGGACCAGAAAGCGAAACGACCTTGACCTGGCGCCGATGATGATCGACGCCCTGAACGCAACCGAGCATGGGCCTGCCGACAGCAGGATCCGCTCGACCTCCAGTCGGCTTGCGAGGTGGGCGGAGTCCGGGCCGCCCACCGGCACAAGTCCGCCGAGGTAGACGATCCGCTGCACTCCGGCCTTGACCGCGGCTGCCGCGAAGCGCTCGGCGGCTGTCCGCTCGCGGGAGTGAAACGGCCCGTCGGTCGTGGGCTCCATCGAATGGATCAGGAAGTAGGCGACATCGATGCCCGCCAGGGCTTGCTCAAGTCCCGCGCCTGAGACCGCGTCGCCGGCCACCACCTCGATTGCCGCCGGGGCGCGCGCCGGATTGCGGGCAAAGCCGCGGATGGTGTGCCCGTCGGCCGCCAGGCGATCGACCAGCAGCGAGCCGATGTAGCCGGTCACCCCGGTGAGCAGGACCTTCATAACGCAGACAAAGCTACGGAAATAGCGGCACCTTCCCGCCGGGGATCACAAAATCGCCGCAGTTTGCAGGTAATTACGCGGTAGCTAAAGTTTCTGCGTTTTCCGGGAATCGTGGTTGCGCTGACGGAGCGAAGTCCGCTTTGATGACGACCTCGTCGGTCAAGCATCGAGCCGGAAGAGGGTGGAGCAAGGCATGGCAACAGGACGCGTCGGCGCCGCGAAGGCGAGCTGCGAGCAGTGCTTCTTTCGGCAGAACCTGCTCTGCGCGCTGACCGACGACGCGCCGTGTGCGACCTTCCGCCCGGCGCATCCCGACGGGCTTCGGCCGCCCAGCCAGCTGAGGTTCGTCTTCCGTCAGGAGCGGCGGCTGCAGGTGGCGTGGGCATTCCCCTCGCCGAGCGAGCAGGTTTCGCTTCACGTCTGAGCTCGTATATGGTTTTGCACCATGTACTGGCCCTTGATCGGCGGATTCATCGCCTTCATCTTGCTCGCCGTGTTCCTCGGCTGGCTGATGGACCCCTCGCGGCACGGCGACGCCGGCCACGACGGCCACTGATCGGTCCTCGCTCGGCGCCCTCGGATCGACGTGTAATCCACTCGGCGCCGGCGGTGTCGGTCACCCCGTGGACGATGATCGAGACGAACACGGTCAGCGCGGCGAGGTTGAAGATCTGCGTTCCGGAGGCGATTCGATCGCTGAGCACCAGCAGCGAGAAGGTCATCGTCGCCACCCCCTTGGGTCCAAACCAGGCCATGAACGCCCGGGTCGCGGTGTCAGTCGCTGTCCCGGCGAGCGCCGCGAAGACAGCCATCGGCCGGGCCACCAGCAGCGTTGCGGCGACGATGGCCACGGCGGCCCAGCCGAGGCCAAACAATCCGTGCAGGGTCAGCAGCGAGCCGAACACGACGAAGATGCCCAGCTTGACGATCTCGACCAGGTCCGGTGCCTGGCGCGAGAAGTTGGCGCGGATGTCAGGCCGCCGGATCCCGAGCGTGATCGCCGCCACGAACACCGCTATCAGACCGTTGCCGTGCGGCGTCAGGACGGCCAGTCCGTAGGCGACGAACGCCGTCCCGAGCGCGTAGAGCGCTTTCTGATGCGGCGGGATGCCGTCTTGAAGGCGCTGTCCACGGGGGATCAGCTTGGCCGAAGCGAACCCGACCGCTAGACCCACGCCGAGCCCGATCGCCAGGTCCGCTAGTACGAACTGCCACCACACGAAATGGCCGGCGCCGGGAGTGAGCGCCGCACTGAGCGCCAGCACGGCGGGGAGGGCCAGTCCGTCGTTGAGACCCGATTCGAGGTTGAGCGAGTGGCGCACCAGGCGCGGCACGCGCGGGTCGGTGACGACGCTGGAGGACAGCACCGGGTCCGTCGGGGAGAGCAGCGCCCCGACCAGGAACGCCTCGGTCCACGACAGATCGGTCAGCGCGCGGGTCACCAGCGCGATGATCGCGGCGGTCAATGGCATCGCCAAAACCAGCTTGCGCAACGGCAGGTGCCAGTGTGTCTGGAGCATCTCGCTCTCCACCTCCAGGCCGTCACGGAACAGGATCACGATCAACGCCACCGTTGCCAGGTCGGCGACGAACCCCGACCGAGCGTCGAAGTGCACGACGCCGACACCGCCGTCGCCGAGGACGAAGCCGGCGAGCACGAACACCGCGGTCAGGGAGAGAAAGCTCCGGCGCGCCAGCCCGGACGCCAGCGCGCCGACGACCAGCAGCGCGCCGAGCAGCAGCGCCGAAACCTCGAAGCGGTGCGAGACAGCCGCAAGCGGCAGGTGCAGGTGCGCCGCGGCCACGATGTCTACAGTGTCACACGCGACAAGAGAGGAGCCGTGTGCGGATCACTGTGCTGGGCAAGTCACCGGCCTGGCAGGATGCGGCCGGGGCGTGCAGCGGTTATCTGGTGCAGGACGATGAGTTCACGCTGCTGCTGGACTGCGGCAACGGCGTGTTCTCCAAGCTGCGGCGCATCTGTGATTACGTCAACGTCGATGCGGTCCTGATCAGCCACCTGCACGCCGACCACTTCCTTGACCTAGTCCCCTTCAGCTTCGCGCTGACCTATGCGCCGCGCCTGCAACCGGTGCCGGTGGCCGGTTGGCCGGGGACCAGTCGCCCGCCGCGTCCGGACCTCTACGTGCCGCCCGGCGCGGCCGAGGTGTTCCGGCGCGTCGTCGGCTCATTCGGACGCGAAGACCTGATCGAGAATGCGTTTACGCTGCACGAGTACGGCACCTCCGACCAGCTCGTGGTGGGGCCGTTGCAGATCCGCTTCTGCGAGGTGCCGCACTACATACTCACCCATGCGGTCGAGCTGTTAGCCCGGGGAGGTCGGCGGCTGACGTTCAGCGCCGACTGCCGGCCGAACGAGGAGCTCGTGCGCTTCGCTTACCAGACCGACGTGCTGCTGATCGAGGCAACCCTGCCGCGTCCAGAGCGCGACGGCTTGCGCGGCCATCTGACCCCGCGCGAGGCCGGCGAGCATGGTCAGCGGGCCGGCGCCCAGCGCCTGGTGCTGACCCATTTCTCGGACGAGCTCGACGTGACCTGGGCGCGCGCGCAGGCCACTGAGGCCTACGGCGGCCCGGTGGAGATGGCGCAGGAGGGCGCCGTCTACACCGTGTAAGTCGTCGGCCCCAAGGACAGAAACGGCCGGGCCGAGGATCTCAGCCCGGCCGAGTTTGCTCAGCGGTTCGCTCCGGGAGGGCCGGAGGGGGACCGAACGGGGCTAGCTGATGAACCCGCCCTTGGTCAGCGCGGCAGCCGCCTGCTTGGCGGTGATCGTCGACGGCAGCGAGGGCAGCACACCGTGACCGCCGTAGGCGGCGTCGAAGAAGCTGAAGTGGGAGGCCTCGTCCGCGGCGACCTTCGCGGCGACGAGCTTGAGCTCGGTCGAGCTCAGGGTCCCGACCGCGCCGAGGTACGTCTCGACGAACGCCGTCTCCAGCGCTACGCCCGTCTTCAGCAGTGCCTTGGTGCTGGTAACGGCCGTCTTGGGGATGTGGAGCTTGAAGCCGGTCGGCTTCTTTGATCCGAGCGCTGAGCCGAGGTAGGCCAGATGGTCCTTCTCGTTCTGAAGGGCGGCCACGAAGTAGTCCTTGTTCTGAAGGCCCTTGAACGACGAGAAGTTGTCGATGATCGCCGTATAGACCTTGACTGCGAGACTCTCGGCAATGAAGGCGACCTGCAGGGTCGCAACATCACTCTTGGTCGCGCCCTTGGCGAAGGCCACGCCGTTCATCGACGCGAGCACGCCGCCGGTGCCGACGAGGACAACGCTGCCCTTGGCAGCGTTCTTTATGAACTGGCCTCGGCTTACGCCGAGCTGTGCGTCGGTCATGCGGTTCTCCTTGAGTTGTAAATGGAGGTTCACGATCGCTTAACGCAGCCGCCGCGGTTCTGGATCACCCCCCCGGGGTTTACTAAGGGCTCACGACTCGGTTTCTGACGGTTTGTCCGGTCGTCCAATTTCGCCACAAACCTCTTCGCAAACCCTAAGAGACGTCTAACCGCTTCGGCTGCGCCGTTAGTCTTCATCCGGGATGCCCGAACGCGACCTGTTTGCCAACTTCGACCGGATGCGCCGGGAGATGGACGAACTGTTCGGCGACGTGCTTCAGCGTGGCGGCTTGGCGCGGCGGCGAGGCGGGTTCTCGCCCGCGGTCGATGTCTCCTACGTGTCCGATCCGCCGCGCGCGATCGTGACCGCGGAGCTGGCCGGTGTCGAGATCGATGAGCTCGAGCTGCATATCGAGGGACGCAAGCTGGTCCTGGCCGGACGGCGTGGCCCGGCGGTGCCGGAGGGCGAGGTCTACCAGCAGGTCGAGATCGAGCGCGGCCGCTTTCGCCGGGTGATCGAGCTGGGGGCCGAGGTACGCGGCGACCAGGCCTCGGCCAGCTACGAGGGGGGCATGCTGCGCGTCGAGCTGCCACTTCTACACGGTGAGCCGCGCCCGGGCCCGGTGCCAATCGGGCGCAAGGACGCGGGCGAACAGCCGTGATCGAGGTCGGCGTCCCCGAGGGGGGCCCGCTCCCGGTGGCCGTCGACGGCGCGCGGGCGCTGCCCGAACGAGTCGGCGTTCTGCCGCTGCGCGACACCGTCACTTTTCCGGAGATGCTGGTCCCGCTCAACGTCGGCCAGGAGCGCAGCGTCGAGCTGATCAACGACACGCTGCGCGGGGACCGCTCGATCGTGCTGCTCGCCAGCCGCAGCGCCGACATCGAGGCGCCCGGACCTGATGACCTCTACTCGGTCGGCGTGTTGGGCACGGTGGCCCGCATGATGCGGCTCCCCGACGCGACGCTGCGGGTCCTGATCCAGGGGGCCCAGCGGGTGCGCATCGAGCGCTGGGTGGCCACCGATCCGTATCTCGTCGCCGAGATCGCCGAGGCGCCGGACATCGTCAAGCAGGGCACCGAGCTGATCGCGCTGATGCGAAACGTCCAGCAGACGTTCACCAACATTGTCGGCCAGGTGCCCTACCTGCCTCAAGAGCTCCAGATCATGGTCGCCAACGTCGAGGATCCCAGCACGTTGTCGTATCTGATCGCCAGCGCCCTGCGACTGCGCACCGCCGAAAAGCAGGCGCTGCTGGAAGAGCTCGACCTCGGCAAGCGGCTGCGCCGGCTGTCGGAGATCCTGGCGCGCGAGCTGGAGGTGGTAACGCTCGGGACAAAGATCCAGTCCCAGGTCCAGTCCGAGCTCGACAAGGGTCAGCGCGAGTATTTCCTGCGCCAGCAGCTCAAGGCAATCCAGGAGGAGCTGGGCGAAGCCGACGAGGTCCAGGCCGAGGTCAACGAGCTGCGCGACCAGCTTGCCGGCCTGGCGTTGCCCGACGAAGTGCGAAAACAGGTCGACCGTGAGCTCGGCCGTCTGGCGCGTCTGGCGCCGGCGATGGCCGAGTACGGCGTGGTGCGCAACTACCTGGAGTGGATCGCATCCCTGCCCTGGGACACGGCCACCGAGGACAACCTCGATCTGGCACACGCGCGTCAGGTCCTCGACGAAGATCACTACGACATCGAGCAGGTCAAGGAGCGGATCCTGGAGTTCCTCGCCGTGCGATCGCTCATGGGTGGGCGAGGCCGGCATCACGCCGGTTCGATCCTGCTGCTCGTGGGACCGCCCGGCGTGGGGAAGACCTCGCTCGGCAGGTCGATGGCGCGGGCACTGGGTCGCCGGTTTGAGCGCATCAGCGTAGGCGGCGTACGTGATGAGGCGGAGATCCGCGGCCACCGCCGCACCTACATCGGGGCGATGCCGGGGGTGATCATCCGCGCCCTGCGCGACGCCGGGGCCAACAACCCGATCCTGATGATCGACGAAATCGACAAGATGGGCGCCGACTTCCGTGGCGATCCGTCTAGCGCGATGTTGGAGGTGCTCGATCCCGAGCAGAACCAGTCTTTTCGTGACCATTACCTCGACCTGCCCGTCGACCTCTCAAACGCCATGTTCGTGACCACCGCCAACACGCTGGACACGATCCCCGGCCCGCTCCGCGACCGGGTGGAGGTGATCTCGCTGGCCGGCTACACGCAAGCCGAGAAGCTGGAGATCGCCAAGCGCTATCTCGTCCCCCGCCAGATCGAGCGCAACGGCCTGACCCGCAGCCGGATCTCCTTCAGCGACCCGGCCCTCCGTGTGATCATCTCCGACTACACGCGTGAGGCCGGCGTGCGCCAGCTCGAGCGTGAGATCGGCAACGTCGCGCGTAAGGTGGCGCGGCAGGTGGCCGAGGGCAAGGTCAAGCGCAAGGTGTCGATCACCGAGCCTCGCATCCGCGAGCTGCTGGGCAAGCGCAAGTTCCTCTCGGAGTCACGGCGACGGACCTCGCGTCCTGGAGTCGCCACCGGGTTGGCGTGGACTCCGGTCGGCGGCGAGGTGCTGTTCATCGAGGCGACCGGGATGCCCGGCACGGGCCAGCTGACGATCACCGGACAGCTCGGCGAGGTGATGCAGGAGTCCGCTCAGACCGCGCTTTCCTTGATCCGCAGCAATGCCTCGGAGATCGTTCCCGAACTCGCCGACGACTGGTTCGCCACCCACGACATTCACATCCACGTGCCCGCCGGTGCGACGCCGAAGGACGGACCGAGCGCCGGCGTCGCGATGGTCACCGCGCTGGCCTCGTTGCTATCCGGCCGTCCGGTGCGCTCCGATGTCGCGATGACGGGTGAGATAACGCTTACCGGACTCGTGCTGCCGATCGGTGGCCTCAAGGAGAAGGCGCTCGCCGCGCAGCGCAACCGCATCCGCCGCGTGATCGCACCGCGGGCCAACGAAGCAGACACCGAGGACATCCCTGCCCACCTGCGTCGCGATCTGGAATTCGTGTTCGTCTCGACGATCGACGAGGTGTTGGCGGCCGCACTCGCGCGTCGGCCCGCGCGCGGGCGCGATCCGGCCTCGCGACCGGCCTGATCGACGTGTTTGCATCGCGTATGCTGACCTTTCGACAGAGCCCATGCCCCGAGGGAGACCAATGGCATCTAAACGTAAGAAGGTGGCGAAGGCGGTGCCGTTCAACGCCTCCGACCTCACCCACATCACCAAGGCCAATCCGTACATCCAGCGTCTGATCGAGGACGCCGACCTGCGTGCGAACGTCCGCCAGGCGATCGACTCGACCAAGAGCGCTTACGAGCGCCTGATGAACGGCAAGACTCCCGCCAAGGCGCTGGTCGAAGACAAGAAGCTCCAGAACGACGTCAAGCACGCGTTCGAAGCGATCCGCGACGCCACCGAAGCGCTCAGCGACGCGCCGAAGAAGAAGGCTCGCAAGGGCCTTGGCCTGGGGCGCAAGCTGCTGGTCCTGGCGATCGGCGGCGGGCTGGCGCTCGCCGGCAGTGAGACGCTCCGCTCCAAGGTCCTGGACACCCTGTTCGGTGCCGAGGAGGAGTTCCAGTACACGCCGCCGGCCGGTTCGCCCGCAGAGCCCCCGGCGACGCCGGTGAGCGCCGCCTAGCGTCGCACCGGAAGGCCTGTCGTTTGCGCAAGGCGCCCTATCGGGCGCCTTGCTCGCTTAAGGTCGTGTGGCCCAAGGCTCCGGCGTGGTGGCGTCAGCACCTAACCTGGCCACCCCGTGCGCCGGATCGCCGTCCTCATAACCGTGGCCGTCGTGGTCATTGCGCTGGCGATCGCCCAGCTTGTGCTGCCGGGTATCGCCGCCCAGCGCCTCCGCGGTCGTCTGCAGAAAACCGGCGACGTGCTCTCCGTCCAGGTCGATGCGTTTCCGGCGATCGAATTGCTGTGGCATCACGCTGACCGTGTGGTGGTGCGGATGGCCAGCTACACGTCTAACCCGGGGCACCTCGCCAGCCTGCTGGCCCAGGCCGGCGACGTGGGCACGGTTGACGCCCGGGTGGGCGAGTTAAACACCGGCCTTCTGACCTTGCACGACGCGACCGTGAGCAAACGCGGCGATCAGCTGATCGGCCGCGCCACAGTCACCGAAGCCGACCTGCGCGCGGCTCTGCCGATCCTGCAGTCGCTCACGCCGGTCGCTTCCGATGCCGGCGGGCTGACCCTGCAGGGCACCGCCACGCTGCTGGGCGTGACGGCCACCGTCGACGCTACGGTGCGCGCGCAGGCCGGCGCGCTGATCGTGGCGCCCGACGTGCCGTTCGGCGGTCTGGCCACGATCACCGTGTTCTCTGACCCTCACCTGGAGATCCAGAGCATCGGCGCCGCCGTCCAGGCCGGCGGGTTCTCAGTGTTCGGGCGTGCGCTGCTGCGCTGAAGGCGCCGCCGGGGCGTCAGCTCGACGCGCCGCCGGTCGTCTGAGGGGTGGGGAGTACTAAGTGTGGGTGGCAATCGTCGATACCCCGGGTACCCGTCCAGCGGTGAGCATCCGGGAAAGCGAGCCTGGCAGCCGCTTGAGGTAGTGGTCGAGGAACGCGATCGTGACGCGCTCGACGATCCCCAGCTGAGGCTGCTCATAGGTGTAAGGCGGGAGATGCGGGGCCCCGATCAGCTTCAACAGGTACTTCGGCGGGGGCGCGAGGTTGAAGAACTGATACGTGTACTTGGGCTGATTGATCGTGTCGGCCGTGCCCTGGGAGGCCAGCAGCGGCGGGCTGGGGGAAGGGAAGTCAAAGGCGCCGCCCGGGAGCTCGGCTCCCGAGAGGATGATGGCGGCGTCGACGCGACGATCGAGATAGAAGCGGTCATACGCGATCGCCAGCGCCGTCTCGCCCCCGTCTGACTGTCCGCTGACAGCGATTCGGTGCGGGTCGATCAGGCCGGCGAAGAAGGCATAGCGGTTGGAGTTGGCGGCGAGCATGCTCGTGATCACCACGCTCATGTCACGCGGCTGGTTGACGATGTCTGACTCGTCGGGTCCACCGGGCGCGTTCTGATTCTCCCGCGGGAACACCGGCGCGGCCACGACGTATCCGGCGCTGGCCCACGCGCGCAGCAAGGGCGCGTAATAGGCCGGCGTGACCGCGAAGCCGTGACCGAACACCACCAGGGGGAAGGGGCCGGCGCCACGCTGTGGTGCGCCGTCGTGGATGTCGGTGAGCCGCGCCGGACCCTGAGCGGGGTAGCGAATCACCGTCACGAGCGTGCGCGGCTCCGGCGCTCGGCCGGGAAATCGCACCAGTCGGCTTGGATCGACGAGGGTCACGGTCCGCTCGCCGACGGCGAACGGCGGCTTGGGCGTGGCAGGCGGCCTCGCGGCGGTCGTAGTCGATGTGCTCGCGGTCGTCGTCGGTGCGCTCGAGGCCGTCGTGGTCGATGTCGTGGCCGGGCTCTTCGGCGTGGGCGCCCGGACCTGCTTCTTGGACGCTGTGAAGGGCGCGCCCTCGGGCACGGTCAACGCTTGGGCCGCCACGGCCACGGACGCCGTCGAGCCGGTGCCCGCCGCAGCCGCGGTGCCGCAGCCCGACGCGACCAGGCCGAGCAGGCCCGTCAGCAGTAGAGCGCCGGTGTGGGTGCGGGCGCACGCCATCACGAACCAGCCGCGGTGCGCGGCGACTTCCGGAGGTACCGGCGCCGCTCAGCGCTGGTAGACGGCGAAGAAGTCCCGATCATCCGGCGTCAGGTAACGCTCGGGAGAGCGGTCCATGCTGGGCAGCAGATTCGCCGGATCGACGGCGCCCGGATGGCGGTAGGTGATGAAACTGGTCCAGTAGGTATTGATGTCCAACTCCATCGCGCGCACCGCGCCGGCCCGGATCATGATCGCGGCCAGCGAACCGACCGTCTGATAGTTGGCGGCCGCGTAGATCAGGTTACCGTGACGGTCGATCCCGACTGAGGAACGCCAGACCTGGACCGCATTGCCGAGGGTCGCGCCCCACGCCGGGCCATCGGACAGATTCGGGTTGGGGCGTCCGTGATCGACGATCAACGGCAGGTTCTGGCGCGCGTAGATGATGTTGCTGGTGCTGGGCACGTCCGGGCCCCCGGTCCAGGCCCGCACGTCCATCCGGCCACCCCGATACTGCAAGATCGTCGCCAGTCCGTCCTTCAGGGGCGCATACGCGTGACCGCCGATCGCAAAACCGCCGCCCGAGTCGCTCAGTTTGAAGCCGCTGTTGAAGGTCGCCACGAGCTTCGACCTCAGTTCGGTTGGAACCGCCATCGGGCCGCGCGATGGCAGATTCACGGCCGGCTCCACACGGCCCGGATAGAGCTGTACATGGGTGTCCGCATGATTGATCCACGCGACGCCCGCCACCAATTGCGGATAGCTCGGATTGGGACGGAAGCTGGTGATCAGCACCGGCGGATCGGCGCGTGAGCCCGCGAGCGTTGCGCGCCAGACGCCCTCGCCGGGCAGCGCGGGGTGGATCACCGAACGGATCCGCGGCGGCCGATATCCCTTCAGCTTGTGGTGCTTGCCGGCCGCCGACGCGGTTGAGACCCCAGGCTGGTCAGGCAGCGCGCGCAACGCCGGACCGCCCGTCGCTGGGGCGTTGAGCGAGTAGTAGATGTTCTCGACTTTGTTGACGAGCCCCCGGGCTCCGTTGTCGCGCATCCACTCGACTGTCCGGATTCCTAGGCTCGAGTCAGAAGGAGCCGCCATCGTTTTGACGTATGAGGACAGGGCGGGGATAAGACAGAATATGGCCGCCAACAGTGCTAGCCGTCTGAACCGGCGAACCGGCTTTCGGGGCTCGCCGATCGGGCCGCGGCGCAGCGGCAATGGGGGCTGTGAGCGCGAAATCGGCTCTCTGGTCGGGGCCAGCATCGTGTCGATCCTTGCAGTTACTCGTGCACTTCAGCCTAAAGAGAACCTGAGAGGTCTTTCATGAATTCAACAGGTGGGGTTCAGCCTGCAAACATACCTTTGTCACCGATGCCGGCTAGAAGTGGAGGATCTTTGCTGCGTAATCTCGCTCGCCGGACATCGCCGGCGGGCGCGTCGCTGGGCGCCGGTGCATCGCTGCCATCGGGCACCGCGGAGTTCAAGCTGGAGCCCGGGCCGGTCCGCGAGGTAAATGGCGAGGCCACGGACGCCACCGCGCGGACGTCTCGTCGACGCGGACGCCTGCGGGCCACGGTGGCGACACTGCGCCCGCGCCAATGGCTAAAGAACATCTTGGTTATCGCGGCCCCCGGTGCCGCCGGAGCGCTGGGGCGCGACGACGTCCCCGTTCGGGTCGCGCTGGCTTGCGTCGCGTTCTGCCTGCTGGCCTCGGGGATCTATGCGATCAACGACGTCCGCGACGCCCCCGAGGATCGTCTGCATCCACGTAAGCGCTTTCGCCCGATCGCGGCCGGCGAGCTCAGCGCACGATTCGCCTCCGCACTTGGCTTAGGCCTGATCGTGGCGGGGCTGGTGCTGTGCGCGCTGATCACCCCGCTGCTGGCGGCGGTCGGCGCCGGTTATCTGGCGCTGACGCTCAGCTACACCCTGCTCTGGCGCCACTTGCTGCTGCTCGATGTGATCGCGCTCGCTGGCGGATTCGTGCTGCGCGCGGTCGCCGGTGGCGTCGCTGCACCGGTGACCCTGTCACGCTGGTTCGTGCTCGTGGTCACCTGCGCGGCTGTGTTCGTGGCGGCGGGCAAGCGCCAGGCGGAGCTGCTGCGAACCGAGCGCGCGGGCGCCAGTCGCCGGCGCGTGCTGGAGCATTACACCCTCGGTCGTCTGCGGGTGATCCTGGTGGCCAGCGGGGGCGGGGCCCTGTTCGCCTATTGCGTGTGGGCGTTCGAGCTCCCGGTCGTCCATGGCATTCCCTGGCGTCTGCTTACGATCGTCCCGTTCGCCGCCTGTCTGCTGCGCTACGGAGCACTCCTACGAGCAGGCGATGGCGAGGCGCCGGACGAACTGGTCCTGTCCGACCGCTGGCTGATGCTGGCGGGCGCTGCGTGGGTGGGCCTGTTCGCGTTGGGTGTTCATGCCGCTGGCTGACACGGTGCTGCGCAGCGTTCCGCGCCCCACTGCTCTGGCCGGCTCGACGCCGGCCGCGGTGGGAGGCTGGGGGGGCGGTCAGACGGCCTCGGTGTCCCTGCTGCGGCCCCGTGACCTCGAGCAGCTTTCGGCGATCGTCGCCGAGCACTCACGCTCGCGGTCGGGCAGCCCCCTCTCGGCCGGCGCGATCGCCCGCGGGATGGGACGCAGCTATGGCGACGCGGCGCAGCTGGCGGGGGGCGCGGTGTTCGACATCACCGGCCTCAAGTCCCTTGAGCTCGACGCGGCCGACGGCGTGGTCACCGCGCAGGCGGGGATCACGATCGGCGAGCTTCTGGCCGCGCTGGCGCCCCAGGGCTGGGTCGTTCCTGTCGTGCCGGGCACCCAGCACGTCACGCTCGGCGGCGCGATCGCCTCAGACATTCACGGCAAGAACCACGGGATCGCGGGCACGTTTGGAAGCCATGTCCAGGCTCTCGGTCTGCTGACGGCGGCCGGTGAACTGCAGGAGCTGGTCCCCGGCGGTTCCGAGGGCCTTTTCGAGGCCACGGTCGGCGGGATGGGCCTGACCGGGGTGATCGTGTGGGCGAGGGTGAAGCTCCGCCCGGTGCAGAGCGAGCTCCTGTCGGTCGACACCGACCGCGTGCGCCAGCTCGACGACGCATTTGCAGCGCTGCGGGCGCCGGGCGGCCCGCATCGTGTCGCATGGCTTGACCTGCTCGGATCCGGCCTGGCGCGTGGGATCGTCACGCGCGCCGAGCATCTCCCCAGCGCTGGACTGACCGGCGCGCGCGGAAGCACGACGGTTGCATCGCGGCTGACCGTGCCGGCGAGTTTCCCTGGCGGGCTGGTGCGGGCCGGGACCGTCAGGGCCTACAACGAGTATCGGTACCGGAGCTCACCGCGCCGCCAGCTGGGCCACGTGGAGAACTTCGGCAGCCACATGTTCCCGCTTGACGCGCTCGACGCGTGGCCGCGGCTATACGGACGGCGCGGCTTTCTCCAATACCAGTTCGTGGTTGGACCCGGCGGCGAGTTGACGTTGCAGCGGGTGATCGAACGGCTCCGCCGGTCGGCCGTTCCGTGCTATCTGGCGATCCTCAAGGACTTCGGCCCCGCCAACGGCGCGCCGCTGTCGTTTCCGGTGGAGGGGTGGACGCTGGCACTCGATCTGCCGCGGAGCGCGTCCGGCCTGGCTGCCCTGTTGAACGAGTTCGACGAGCTGGTGGTGCAGGCCGGCGGCCGCGTCTACCTGACCAAGGACATCCGGTTGGCGCCCCAGACGCTCGCCGCGATGTACCCGCGCCTGGGCGAATGGCGCGCGTGTCGCGACAAGGCCGATCCCCAAGGTCTGTGGCGCTCTGATCTCGCGGTCCGGACCGGTCTGGTCTCGGCGGGTTGTCGATGACCGTTTCCGCGCCCACGCGCGTGCTGCTGCTCGGTGGCACCTCCGAGATCGGCCTGGCAATCGTGCGCCGGCTGGGCTTGCAGGGCTCGGTGCGCCCGGTTCTCCTCGGACGCGACCCGGAAGCGCTGGGCGCGGCCCTGGCAGAGCTCGAGCGTTCCGGGTGCTCAGGCGGGGAGGTCGGCCCGCTCGACGCCGAGGACCTCGACGGCCACGAGGCCGCCCTGGCTCATGCGTTTGATGCGACCGGTGGTTTTGACGTGGTTGTGCTGGCGGTGGGGGTACTCGGTGCCCAGGCCGCGCTCGACGCACCGATCGAGCAGGCACTTGAGGTGATGCGGGTCAACTTCATCGGCTGCGGTTCGCTGCTGCTGCACGCCCTGCACCGTCTCCGCGAGCAGCGTCACGGGACGCTGGTCGTGCTCTCAAGCGTCGCCGCCGAGCGGCCCCGGTCGGGCAACGCGATCTATGGTGCCGCCAAGGCCGGCCTGGACTCGCTGGCTCAGGGCCTGGCCGACGCTTTGGCCGGCAGCGGCGTACGGGTGCTGGTCGTGCGAGCCGGGTTCGTCCGCACCCGGATGACCGCTGGTCTGAAGCCGGCGCCGATGGCGACGACCCCTGAGGCGGTCGCCCAGGCAACGGTGGCGGCCCTGGATCGGCGCGCGCACACGATCTGGGTGCCGTCCCGGCTGCGCTATCTGTTCGCTGTACTCCGCCACCTTCCCCGGTGGCTCTACCGGAGGCTCCCGCTATGACTCACACCAAGCTCAGGATCCCGTTGTGAGACGCAATACGCTGGTTGCCGACGCCGCCATCGCCGTGGTGCTGGCGGCACTGGTGCTGATCCTTGCGCCCGGTCTGGCGATCGTGGCCATGCTCGCGATCCTCGTGATAGTCATCTGTGGCGTCAGTTTCCTGCTCGACGCCAGGCAGGTCCGCGCGGGCCGACGCCGCGCTCCACAGCGTCGGAGCTCAGCACCCCAAACACGGCGGACCGGCCGCTCGCGGTGAGTGATTCCTCGCGCCCGCCGGGGTTGACGCGGCGCTCGGTTCTGGGCAGCGGCGTCGCGGTGGGGGCTGCCTCGCTGCTGGCGCCGGCGGCGAGTCTGGCAGCGGCGATCGATCGACGGCGACCCGCCAGCCGCTGGATCGGCACGCTGGACGGCGAGTCGGAGGCGATCTCCGCGCCGCAGCGTTTTGCGCTCGTCGGCGTCGAGTGGCTAGCGCCGGCCCGCCCCGTGATCGAGCTGCGCACCCGGGCCCGGGGTGCTGCGTGGAGCCGCTGGGTCGCCGCGTCGGTACAGGGCCACGATCCGGATTTCCGCACGGGACCGGTGAAGTTGTTCGGCGAGCCGGTATGGAGCGGTCAGGCGGATTTCGTCCAGCTGCGAAGCTCCCATTCGCTGCGCGGGGTGAGAATCCATTTCGTGTCCGCCCCTGCCGGTGGCTCGCTGTCGGCGTCGGCGGCCGGCCCGCCGCTCGCCCAGCCCGTGCTCGACGCTGGGCCCGGCCAGCCGCCGATAATCGCTCGTAACGCGTGGGCGCGTGGCCAGGCACCGCCCGCGGTGCCGGCCTCCTATGGAGCCGTCAAGCTCGCGTTCGTGCATCACACCGACGGCTCGAACGGATACAGCGCCGCCGAGGTTCCCGCGATGCTGCTGGCGATCTTCGACTACCACCGCTACGTGCGCGGCTACAACGACATCGCTTACAACTTCCTGATCGACGCGATGGGGCGCACTTGGGAGGGACGGGCCGGTGGCGTGGACGAGCCGGTCATCGGCGCCCACGCCGGCGGCTACAACCTCGCCTCCACCGGTGTCGCGGTGCTCGGGACCTTCATGGACGTCGTCCCACCGCGGCCGGCGGTCCAGGCGTTGGAGCTCCTGCTGGCATGGAAGCTGTCGCTTCACGGGGTGCCTTCGCAGGGGAGGGTGACCGTCGAGGTCGATCCCGCTGCCGCTTTCTACACGCCGTTCAAGCCGGGTGCGCACGTGTCGCTGCCGCGGATCGCCGGGCATCGCGACGGCGATCTAACCGACTGTCCGGGCAACGCCTTCTACGCCCGCCTGCCCTCGATCCGCCCGGTGGTCACAGGTCTCGCCGTGTCGCCCGCCGCGCTGACGCTCGTGACCGCCAGTGGCGTTGTCAACGCCGGGACCACGGTGCAGCTGTCAGGAAGCTTGGCGCTGCTCACCGGCGCGCCGCTCGCCGGTGCTCCGCTCGAGCTCCAGCAGCTGAAGGCAGGTACTGCATCGACCGTGACGACGTTCGTCACCGCCGCTGACGGATCGTGGAGCGCGTCGTTGCCGCTGTCAGCCAATGCGACCCTGCGCGTTCTGCACCGCGCCGCGCCGGCGGCCGTATCTGACGTGGCGCTGGTAGGGGTTACGCCCGTGCTCACGCTGAGCCTGGAGTCCCAGTCGCCGTTACGGGTGGCGGGTACCGTCCGCCCAAACAAGCGCACCGTCTGGGTCGACGTCTACCAACTCTCCGGCCGGCATCGGCGCCTGCTCGCGTCAAAGCGCGTGCTTGCCAGCAACGGACGGTTCTCGCAGAAGCTTGGTCTCAAGCGGGCCGGCCGCTACACCGTGGTCGCGCGCACCCGAGCCGACGCGCAGAATCTGGCCGGCGCTTCATCGCCGCTGGCGGTCACCGTCTGAGGCGCGAGACCGGCGTTTCATCGCCTCGCCTCGCCGCACCGTCTGAGGCGCCGGCGCCAGGCATCCGCCAGCTACCACTCTCGGCGGGACCGTACTTATGGCGGGAAGCACTCAGCGCCCGACTACCGTGAAGAAATCCCGGCTATAGGGGATCAGGAACGTGCCGGGCACGCCGACTTGGCCGGGGGCGATCGGCACCGGCGCCAGCGGCCCGAGACCACCGCGATGGCCGTAGAGGTAACCGGCAACCCATTCCGGGTTGATGTCGAGCTCGACTGCGCGCACGACCCGGGCCCCCAGCAGCGCATTGGCCAGCGCGGCGACGGTCAGATGCCCGCCGCCCGCCCACACCAGGCGCCCATCTGCCGTGATCCCCAGCGCCGAACGCGCCGGGTCGCTCACGCCTCCCAGCGTCGCTCCCCAGCAGCTGTCGCAGCCAACCGACGAGGCGGCGGCGCCGTGATCGATCAGCAGCGTTAGGTTCTGGCGCACCGAGGCGATCCCTCGTCCGGGTGCGGGGACTTCGTGCTGCCAGGAACCGATGTCCGTGTATCCGTCCGTGTAGGTCACCACCGAGCCGAGCCCGGTCTGCAGGGGCGCCGCCACGCGACCGTAGGACTGAAAGCCTCCGGCTCCGGTAGCGAGCTTGAACCCGCCGTTGAACGCGGCGACGAGCCGCTGTCGCTCCAGGCCGCGCACCTCAGGCCCCAGACGCCAGCCGGTGGAGCCCGCGTCAACCGTTCCCGAGTGAAGCCTGAGCCCCACCAGTCTCTGGTTGAACGACAGCAGACCGATGCCTGACTGCGAGCGGGCGATCCAGACCGCCGTCTGTCCACGCCAGCGAACCGCCGGGACGAACGGTGCGGGTAGCGACCCCGTCGCGGCGCTGAGCAGACTCGGATAGGACGGATAGGACGGCTTCGGGGGGTCCTGCCGGGGGCGCGCGCGGTGCCGGGTGCCCGTCGCTTGGTGCGGGGAAGCCGAATGACCCGCCGCGGCGGTCGAACTCGCACTGCTTCCACAGGCCGCGAGCGCCAGCGTCAAGATCGCGCTGGCGCTCAGCGCGACCAGAGCCCTGACCCTGGGCATCACTCGCCGGTGGATGGGCCGGCGCTCAGCGTACCGGTGGCGTTTCCGGTTGATGGGTCGAGCACCAGCCTCGCCACCAGCCGGAGCGAGCGACCCCGACTGTCACGCACCAGTGCGGCGATGTTGCTGCCGTCCAGCGCCACCACCTTGCCGCGGTAGGCCGTGGGATCAGCGCCGGTCCCGAGTGTGACCTCGCTGGTCTGCATCTGAATTCCACCGCCCGGCAGCGGCGGTCCGATCAGCCGGATGTCAAGCGCGCTCAGCCGCTGCGCGCCGGCGCTCAGCGTGATGTCCACTTCGGCGGAGCCGTCGGCTCTCTGGCCCTGGCGCATCGTGCCGCTGACATTTGCGGTGAACCGCGTCGAGGACGCCTGGAGGCTGGCCGGTGTCGTGGTTGCGCCCGCGTGGGCGGAATCTTGCGTTGCGGCGGGCTGCGCGTGAGCCAGCAGCGATTTGGGCGTGCCGGCGCGCGCGGCCCATCCGGCCGCCAGCGGGCCGCTCGGCAGCCAGGCCAGCAGACCGATCGGGACCAGTGCCGAGGCGGCGAGCGCGGTGAGCCGCGCGCCGAGGTGGTCCGGCCAGCCTGCGACGGCGCGGGCGACGACGGCGACGATCACGATGATCACGCAGAGACCTGTGACCGCCAGCATCCAGTGAGCCTTCGCGTCGCTGCCCGTTCCGAGGCCGTGCAGCAGTGCCACGGGCCAGCTGACGTAAGCCGCCCAATGCGTTGCGCGCCACGCGCCGTAGCCAAGCCGGCGGCGCAGCACGCTCGTGAGCGCAACCGCGATCATCAGGTCAAACCCCACCGCGCCCAGGCCCAACCAAAGCGGGCGATAGGCGGCGCCGAAGGGGATCACGACGTCGACCAGGCGAATCGGCGCGTAGCCGTCCAGCATCGCCGTGGCGATGTGCACGAACAGGAAGGCCATCGCCAGCAACGATGCATTGCGGTGCACCGCATCGATGACAAATCGGGGCACGGCGTCGGTGCGCACCCGCCTGGCGTTGGCGACGCCGAGCGCCACGCTGAGCGTGAGCAGAAACAGCGCCAGTGTTCCGGTACCGCGCGTCAGGTACCAGAAAGCGGACGGGCTCGTCGAAGCTACGGCTACGGCGCTCATGGCAAACGAACTAGGAGCCGCCGGAGACGACGGGCGCGCTGGGCGCCGCGGGCGCTGGCGCGGGAGCCTGAGCGGGTTGCTGCAGGCCGCTGCCGCTACTAGAGCCGTCGTCGCCACCTGATGGCTGCGGGGCGACGGCGCTGCTGGCCGAGGAGTTCACGGCGCTCGCCGCCGGGTGAGCAGCTTGAAACGCGTGCTCGGTGACGAGCGCGATCATGCCGGTCAGCGCCACGGCGCCGGTGATCAGCCAGCGGTTGATGCGGCTGATCAGTCTCAGGCCGGCGTCGCGCGCGTTCATGGAATGCGGGGTCATAGCCCGACAGTCTGGGCGGCGCCACCTAGACGGCGCTAAACGAATCGTGAGAAAGCGCTAACCCAAGCTCAGGCGGCGGCTTACGACAGGGCGCCGACTCTCAGGCGATCACACCCGTGCGCCAACGCTCAGGCGATGCTGAGCTTCGGCGAGCGCCACGCGGCCCGCAACCGGCGGTCAAGCTCGTCGCCGAGCACGTCGATCGAGACGCGGGACTGGGTGAGCGTGTCGCGATCGCGCAGCGTGACGGTCTGATCCTGGAGCGACTGATGATCGATCGTGACCGCCCACGGCGTGCCGATCTCGTCCTGGCGGCGGTAACGCCGTCCGATCGCCCCGCCCTCATCGTATTCGGCCTGAAGGTGCTCACGCAGCCGGCGGTAGACCTCCCGGGCGAGCTCAGGCTGCCCGTCCTTTCGCACCAGCGGTAGCACCGCGACCTTGACCGGCGCCAGCTGCGGGTGCAGCCGCAGCACGGTGCGGGTCTCGCCCTCGATCTCATCCTCGTCGTAGGCGTCGACCAGGAACGCCAACGTCGCCCGATCCGCGCCGGCGGCAGGCTCGATCACATGCGGTACGTAGCGTCGGCCGGTGGCGGAATCGACGTACTCGAGCTTCTGCCCGGAATGCTCGGCGTGTTTGCTGAGATCGAAGTCGCCGCGATTGGCGATTCCCTCCAGTTCCTGCCAGCCGATCGGGAACAGGTACTCGATGTCGCTTGTGGCGCTGGAGTAATGGGACAGCTCGTCCCGATCGTGAGCACGCAGGCGCAGATGGTCCGGGCGGATGCCGAGCCGCAGGTACCAGTCGTGCCGCTGCTCCAGCCAGTGGTCAAACCACCGTTGGGCCTCCTCCGGTGGCACGAAATACTCCATCTCCATCTGCTCGAATTCCCGGGTGCGGAAGATGAAGTTCCCCGGCGTGATCTCGTTGCGAAAACTCTTGCCGATCTGCGCGATCCCGAACGGGGGTCGCTTGCGTGAGAACTGCAGGTAGTGCTTGAAGTTCAGGAAGATGCCCTGCGCGGTCTCCGGCCGCAGGTAGACGATCGAGCCCTCCTCCTTGACCGCCCCCACGGTCGTCTCGAACATCAGGTTGAAATCCCGCGCGTCGGTCAGGTCGCAGTCAGGCGTCTCGCCGGGATGCTTGGAGGGCTTGCGCCCGCACCGCGCGTCCTCCAGCTTGTCGGCGCGGAAGCGCAGCTTGCACGTGCGGCAGTCCACCAGCGGATCGGTGAAACCGGCCAGGTGCCCGCTCGCCTTCCAGGTGGTCGGGTGCTGGATGATCGCCGAATCCAGCGCGACGATGTCGTCGCGCTCCTGCAGCATCGCCCGCCACCACTGACCTTTGACGTTGTTCTTCAGCAGCACGCCGTAGTGGCCGTAGTCGTAGCTGGACCCGATACCCCCGTAGATCTCGCTGCTCTGAAACACGAAGCCGCGCCGTTTGCACAGCGACACGATCTTGTCCATGGTGACGACGTCGGCGGGCATCGAGCGCAGGATGCTAGAGGTAGGCCGGGTATCGCGCCCTTCTTGGCACTCTGGTGGCGAGAGTGCCAAGGCACTTGGTTATAATCGACGAACCGATGCCGATTTATGAGTACCGTTGCGCCAAGGGGCACACCTTCGAGGTGATGCGGCCGATCTCGGCGGGCCCGCTGACGAAGTGTGAGACGTGTTCGGCACCGGTGGAGCGCGTCTTTCACCCGATCGCGGTTCATTTCAAGGGGTCGGGCTTCTACAACACCGACTACGGCACCAAGAAACGCTCGCGCGAGGCGAAGGAGTACAAGGAGTCCAACAAGTCCGAGAAGTCCGAGAAGTCCGAGAAGTCCAAGGACAGCGGCGCCAAGGACGGGGCCGGCTCTTCTGGCTCGGGCTCGGGCTCGGGCTCGGGCTCGGGCTCCTCCAGCTCTAGCTCGGGCTCCTCCAAGTCGGATTCCGCCGCCACCAAGACGCCCACCAAGTCCTCCTCGGACTAAGTGGTCGAGTGGTCGCGCCCTAATTCGGGGTGTCGGCCGAAGCTACGAGTGCGGTTTGGGCGGGCGTCAAGCCGCTAGCCGTTCATCAGCCTGGAGACGGCGCGGTGGATCGCTGCGGGGGTGACCGTCAGGGCGTCCCCGCCGTCGGGTAGCACCGTCGATCCGGTCGGCGTGAGGATCTGTGTCGGCGCCGAGCCACCGATCTCAGCGGCGGCGAACAGAGTCAGCAGCGTCGGGCCGCCCATGTCGGTGGCGACCGCCTTCGGCGCGTACCAGGATGCCCACGGCAGCCGGAAGAACGTCGACGGTGACAGCAGCTTCGACTTGATCGCGTTCAAGATCTTCTGCTGGTAACCCTCGCGAGTGAGATCGTTGCTGGCCGCGTTGCACTTGTTCTCCCGGGTTCGCGCCAACGTCAGCGCGTCGCGGCCGTCCAGGTGGTGGGTGCCGGGAGCGAGGTTCAGCGTGAAGCCGCCGTTCTGGACGCCGCCGCTGATCTGCGAGCAGATCCGTCCCGTGGTCACGTCGACTCCGCCGATCGCGTCGATGAACTTGGGGAAGTTGGCCAGGTTGACGATGATCAGGTGGTTGATCTTGATTCCGGTGAACTGCTCGATCGTCTTGATCGCCAGCGCCGGGCCGCCGTAGGCGTAGGCGGCGTTGATCTTGGTGGTTCCGTGGCCGGGGATCGCCGCGGCCGTGTCACGCGGGATCGACAATCGTCGGGACACGCCGCCGCCGATCCGCCACAGCATGATCGTGTCCGAACGGACGCCGCCGCTGAAGGCACCGGGCTCCTTGGAGCCGGGCGGGCGCTGATCGGTGCCGATCACCAGCACGGTGTCGGTCGAGGTGATCATGTTCGAGCCGCCGGTGAGCGCCGCCTCGGCGGATTGGGGGATCGAGCCGCTCTGGATCTGGGCACTGACCAGGAACAGCACGAGCGACAGCGCCAGCCAAGCCGCGATCGCGATCGCCAGGTACTTGAGCACCCGTCGCGGTGTGATCCGGCCGGTTGGCTTCAGGCCGCCGAAGCGCCCACCACCAGAGCCGTCGCGCCCATCGCCGCCTGGGCCGCCGTCGCCTGGGCGACCGGAACCCGGGATCCCGGACTCCTCCTCGCCGCGCAGGCGCGACCGAAGTCCGCGGGGCGCGGCGCGGTAGGTGGTGTACGGGCGGTCGTCCGATCCGGATCGAGCACGCGGCTCGTCGCGGTAAACCCGGTAGGGAGGATCTTCGGACTGCCCCTGATTGCGGGGTTCGTTCGACATCGAACTCTGCATATAGTGACGACATGCCGGCGCGACGCACCATCGGCGTCGACCTGGGCGGCACCAAGCTGCTCGCGGGCGCAGTGGATCCCGGGCTCGGAGTCCATCACCGTACGCAGCGCGCCGTCACGGGCTTAGACCAGGCCGCACTGCTCGATGTGGCCGTTGACGCCGTGCTCGAAGCACGTGAGTCTGCGGGTGGGGAGGTCGACGCAGTGGGGTTCGGGATCCCGTGCCTGATCGACCAGCGCTCGGGCACCGCCGTAATCGCCGTGAACCTCCCTCTGGCCGATATCGCGTTCGCGGATGTGATGGCCGAGCGGCTCGGATTGCCGGTGTTCGTCGACAACGACGGCAATGTCGCGGCGCTGGCCGAGCACCGCGCCGGGGCTGCCCGCGGCGCCAGCGAGGTGGTCATGCTGACGATCGGCACAGGAATCGGCGGGGGGCTGATCCTGCGCGGCGAGCCATATCGGGGCGGGATCGGTGCTGGGGCCGAGCTCGGGCACCTGGTGATCGACATGGACGGTCCGCCCTGCCAGGGCAACTGTCCCAACCATGGCTGCGTCGAGGCGCTGGCGTCGGGCACCGCGCTCGCGCGCGAGGCGCGACGGATCGCCGCTGAGCGCCCTGACTCCGCCCTTTCGGCCACGCTGCGCCACGGGCGTGAGCTCGCCGGTCCGATCGTGACCGAGCTGGCCCACGACGGTGACGCGGCGGCGATCGAGGTGCTGGCGCTGATCGGCTCCCGACTGGGAGTGGCGATCGCCAGTCTGGTCAACATCTTCAACCCCCAGGTTGTGGTGATCGGCGGCGGGGTGATCGGGGCGGGCGAGCTGCTGCTGGGACCGGCCCGGGAGGTCGTCGCGCAACGGGCGCTGCGGCCCTCCCGTGACGAGGTGCGGATCGTCCCGGCCCGCTTCGGCGTTGAGGCCGGCATGATCGGCGCCGCCGCGCTGGCCTTCGACGGACTCCAGCGCCGGGCAGCGGGCTGATGGGCGAGGTTCCCAGCGTCGCCCTCGGCTCGTTGGCGGGCGGCGAGTCCGGGATCGGCGGGCGACTGATCGTCTGTCCCACGCCGATCGGCAATCTCCAGGACATCACGCTGCGCGTCCTGGCGGCCCTGCGCGAGGCCGACGTGGTCGCCTGCGAGGACACCCGCCGCACCCGCGTGCTGCTCGACCGCTACGGGGTCAACGCCCGTCTGGTCAGCTATCACGAGCACAACGAGCGCGAGCGCTCCGACGAGTTGGTGGCGAGGATGCGCACCGGGACGGTGGTGGCGTTGGTGTCCGACGCCGGGATGCCCTTGGTCTCTGACCCCGGCTTCGTGTTGGTGCGGGCCTGCGTGGCGGCGGGCCTGGCCGTCGAGGTGCTGCCCGGTCCATCGGCGGCCCTGAGCGCGCTGGTGGCCAGCGCGCTGCCCTCGCAGCGATGGAGCTTTGCCGGCTTCCTGCCACGCAAGCGCGCCGAGCTGGAGCTGGTGCTGCGCTCGACCGACACGCTGGTGGCGTTTGAGTCGCCCAAGCGCGTGGCGGCCACGCTGGCGGTCCTGGCGCAGCTGGATCCCGAGCGTCCGGTGGCCGTCTGCCGTGAGCTGACCAAGGTCCACGAGGAGGTGGTGCGCGGCACCGCCGCGCAGCTCGCGCAGCGTTACGCCACGCATGCGCCCAAGGGCGAGATCGTGCTCGTGGTGGGGGCGGCGACTGCGCCCGAGGCCGACCTGGGGCCCGCGCTGAGAGCCCTGGGACGTCTGCGTGACGCCGGGGCCAAGCCGAGGCCCGCCGCCGGCGTGGTGGCCGAGCTGACCGGGGTCAGTGCCAACGCGCTCTACCAGGCGCTGATGGCCCAGGATAAGGGCCAAGCCTGACCGCGCGCGACGGGCCGAGCGCGAGACTCGCACGGCGGGCCGAGCGCGAAACCAAGCCTGACCGCCGCGGGACGGAGCGCCCGGGGCCCGCCGGATAGCCTTGATATCCACCGGCACCGCTTGAGATGTCCTTCTACATAACCACGCCGATCTACTACGTCAACGCCCAGCCGCACCTGGGTCACGCTTACACGACGATCGCCGTCGACGTGCTCGCGCGCCATATGCGCCAGCGTGGGGAGGACGTGTTCTTTCTCACCGGCACCGACGAGCACGGCGAGCCGGTCGCCGACGCGGCGCGTGCGCAGGGACTGGAGCCCCAAGAGCTGGCGGATCGCAACGCCGAGCGCTTCAAGGCGCTGATGCCACGGCTGGAGAGTTCCAATGACTTCTTCATCCGCACCTCCGACGAGCAGCACAAGGCGCGCGTCCAGCAGGTGCTGCAGCGCGTCCATGACAACGGTCACACCTACAAGGGCATGTATGAGGGCTGGTACTGCCCCCGCTGCGCGGACTTCAAGGTCGAGAACGAGATCGCCGAGGGCAACCGTTGCCCGATCCACGAGATCCCGCTCGAACGCCAGCAGGAGGAGAACTGGTTCTTCCGCCTATCGACCTTCCAGGAGCCGCTCGAGCGCCTGTACGCCGAGCAACCTGACTTCGTGATGCCCCGCCACCACTTCAACGAGGCCCGATCGTTCATCGCCTCCGGGCTGCAGGACGTCTCACTCACCCGGGCCCGACTGCAGTGGGGGGTGCCGGTGCCCTGGGACCCGGGACACGTGTTCTACGTCTGGTTCGACGCGCTGCTGAACTACTACACCGCGCTCGGCTACGCGCGGCCGGGCGAGGATCTGACCGACCGGTTCTGGCCGGCCGACTACCACGTCATCGGCAAGGACATCCTCAAGTTCCACACCGTGTTCTGGCCTGCGTTGCTGATGGCGGCCGAGCTGGCGGTGCCCCGTCACGTGTTCGTGCACGGGTTCCTGCTCGGCGCCGACGGACGGAAGATGAGCAAGTCGCTGGGCAACGTGCTTGACCCGTTCGAGGTGATGGACGAATTCGGCACCGACGCGTTGCGCTTCTATCTGATGCGCGACGTGGCGTTCGGAAGTGACGGCGCCGTCGGGACGGATTCCGTGCGGGCCCGGTATGACTCAGAGCTGGCCAACGAGTACGGCAACCTGGCCAGCCGGACGATCGCGATGGTGCGTCGCTACCGCGGTGGCATCCTGCCCGAGGTCGCCACCGACCCGGCTCTGGCCGCCGAGTTCGACGGGCTGGCGGGGAAGGTCGCCGCTCTGCTTGATCGGGCGGAGGCCACTCAGGCGCTCGAGCTGATCTGGCAGCGCATCCGCCGGCTCAATCGCTACGTCGAGGAGCGCGCGCCGTGGCAGCTGGCCAAGGACCCGGAGTTGGCGGGCGCCCTCGATCAGACGCTCGCGTCGCTGACCGAAGGGATCCGGGTCCTCAGCGTCCTGCTGCACCCGTACATGCCCTCCAGCACCGAGCGGCTGCTCGAGGCACTGGGAGGCTCCGAGTTGACGCTCGACAATGCCGAGTTCCCGCCGCAGGGCCGCGGCAGAGTGGTGACCGATCTGGCGCCGCTGTTCCCCAAGCGCGCCTAGTGATCGACAGTCACACCCATCTGGACTTCTGCGAGCCCCCCAACGCCGAGTTGGTCGCCACCGCCGAGCGCGCGGGAGTCACGCGGATCGTGACCGTGGGGACCGACGGCGCCTCGTGCCGGACGGCGCTGGCCACCGCCGAGGACTTTCCCCAGGTCTACGTGGCGATCGGCCGCCATCCCAACGAGGCGACCGGGTTCGACGATGCCGACCTGGCCGAGCTGGAGGCGCTCGCGTCGCACGAGAAGTGCGTGGCGATCGGCGAGACGGGACTCGACTACTACCGTGACTACGCGCCGGCCTCTGACCAGCGGCGCGCGTTCGAGGCGCAGATCGAGCTGGCCCGTCGCACGGGAAAGCCGCTGGTGATCCATACGCGCGCGGCCGATGAGGACACGCTGGCGCTGCTTGACGAACGGGCCGCCGGCCTCAACGTGATTCTGCACTGCTTCTCGATGGCCGACCGGGTCGAGCAGTGCCTGACCCATAAGGACTGGTGGTTCTCGTTTGCCGGCAACTCCACGTATCCCCGCGCGAACGACCTGCGCACCGCCGCGCTGCGGGTGCCGCTGGATCGCCTCTTGGTGGAGACCGACGCGCCCTACCTGTCTCCGCAGGCCGTTCGCGGCAAGCCCAACCAGCCGGCCAACGTGGTTTACACCGCCCGCGCGCTGGCGATCGAGCGCCGCGTGTCCTATGCCGCGCTCGAGGACGCGATCGAGCGCAACGCCGCGGCAGCGTTCGGATGGTGAGCGCCCGGCAGCCGGACGACCCGCGCGCCGCCCATGAAGGTAGCCGGAAGACTCAAGCGCGGCCGGAAGAGGCGAGGCAGCCGGACGACGCGGCGGCCGCCCATTCGGACGAGCCCGGATGGCGAGTCGGCGGCCAGCCCGCGGCCGAGCGGGCCGCAGGCTTGAGCGGACGCCGAGCGGGCGCCAGGCGCGGGCGGGAGCTGGGACAGAACTTCCTCGTCGACCGCAACTTGCTTGGCGTGATCGAGCGGCTGGCGCAGCTGCGCGACGACGAGGTGGTGCTGGAGATCGGCGGCGGCCTCGGCGTGCTGTCTCAGCGCCTGGCGCCGCGGGTGGCGCATCTCCACGTGGTCGAGGTCGATCGGCGGCTGGCGCCGCGCCTGAGTGAGACCTTGCGGCCGTTCGCCAACGTCTCGCTGCACATGGCCGACGCTCTGGCGCTGGACCTGCGAGGTCTCACCCCGCCCCCTGACAAGGTGGTGGCCAACTTGCCCTACGGGATCGCCGCGACGGTGATCCTGAAGACGATCGAGGAGCTTGCCGAGGTCCGTGAGTGGGTCGTGATGGTCCAGCGTGAGGTTGGCGAGCGGTTTGCCGCGTCCTGCGGCAGCGGCGCCTACGGCGTGCCCTCGGTGCTGGCTCAGATTGCCTGCGAGGTGAAGCTGCTACGCCCGGTCGGCCGCAACGTGTTCCGTCCGGTGCCCAACGTGGATTCGGTGCTGCTGGGCCTGCGTCGCCGCGGTCCGGCCGCGGGCGATGAGCTCCGGGCACTGGTGCACGATGCCTTCGCGCACCGGCGAAAGGCGCTGGCCGGTTCACTCGCGCTGTCTGCGCGCGCGCAGCCGGGTATCCGTGAGCGAGCCCGGGCGGCGCTGGTGGAGCTTGGCCATCCGGCGGACGAGCGCGCCGAGCGCCTCTCGCCCCATGAGTTCTGCGAGCTGGCGCGGAGGCTTGCGGCGTGAAGGGCGACCGCGAGGACGCATTCGCCAAGGTCAACCTGTGCCTGTTCTTGGGTGAGCCGCGGGCCGACGGGCGCCATGAGCTGGTGACGCTGTTGGAGTCGGTCGACCTGATCGACTGTCTGGTGATCACGCCGGGCCCATCGGGGCACGACGAGGTCATCTGCCCCGGTGTCAGCGGTCCGAACCTGGTCACCGACGCGCTGGCGGGCCTGCGAGCGGCGGGCTGGAGCGCGCCGCCGGTCCGGGTCGAAATCGACAAGCGGATCCCGGTCGCGGCCGGCATGGGGGGCGGGTCGGCCGACGCTGCGGCAATCCTGCGCTACGCGCCCCGGCTCAGTCCCGTACCGATGACGGCGCTGGAGGCGATCGCCGCCCGCCTCGGCGCCGACGTCCCCAGCCAGCTCGATCCCGGACCGAGCCTAGGGACCGGCGCCGGTGATGTCGTTGCGCCGGTCGACAACATCGACGACCACAGCGTCCTGGTTCTGCCCCAATCGTTCGGGCTCTCGACCGCCGAGGTCTATCGCGAGGCCGACCGGCTCGGCCTGGCGCGTTCCACCGGCGAGCTGGCGTCGCTGCGGGCGGACCTTGAGAGCACCGTCATGGCATCAGAGCACCCGCCCCAGCCGCTGCCCGAGCGGCTGATCGTCAACGACCTACAGCCGGCGGCGCTCTCGCTGGCACCAGAGATCGGCGCGGGACTCGAGTTGGCCCGTGAAGCGGGCGCCGCACAGGCGCTTGTGTGCGGTTCGGGGCCGACGGTGATCGGCGTGTTCTGGGGGCCCGGCGGGTTTCATCGCGCCCACGTTGCGGCCGAGCAGCTGCGCCGCCGGTTCCCTGCAGCGACGCCCGTCAACGCGGTTCTGCGCGCGGTGGCGCCCGCCGCGGACGGGTGAGCGTTTGCTGCAATTTACGTGTCTCATGAGCTCCGAGCGGCGGTCATCGGCGCCGTGCGGCACAATTCATGGTTCGGTCGATGAGCAACCAATCCGTCACCTACCTGGTCGGCGCCTGTGCCGGCGTGTTGGGCCTGGCGGCGTTCTGCGCGCTGGTATTGGCACCTGCGGTGACCGCGTATCGGCGCCCGCTGGAGCGGGTCGCCGTCGTGATCCTGTCGTTTTACGTCCTGGCCG
>OCTA010000444.1_pt1 | contig 37882 bp, 55 predicted proteins | sample 1538991 | NCBI WGS metagenome assembly OCTA01 (sample SAMEA3539302, study PRJEB22396) | soil metagenome | biome: tundra; feature: field; material: soil | place: USA | collected 2010-05 | depth 0.15 m | reverse complement strand
CTCACGCTCGTATCCTCCCCGCAAGCCGGACGCCCTTCGACAACGTCACCTCCGAGAGATACTGCCTTACGGGAGTATGGTCGAGAAGCTGTCGCACCAGCGCATTTCGATCCGGACCGATCTTCGCAAACAGCAGAGCCCCGGAGGCAAAACGCCGGCGCCGGTCTTCGCGGGCCGAAACCCGATCCGGCTTTCCCGTATGGCTGCGAGCCTTGCGCGGAAGTTTCTTCATTGGCTAGGTGCCTGACGATCAGGCCATCATCAAACCATCCCGCTGACATCACAAACACGAAGATCCCGTCTGAGTGGGACGTCATCCAGGAAAAAACACTCAAGAGGATGCGACAGCTTAGCGTTCTTGACGTACGCCGCCTATCGCATTCTCGACTTCAGTTTGATCATCTCGCCATCCACAGCGAACTTGCCGTATCCGTGATGATGGATGGTCTTCGGATTCTTTTGCGCAGGATCGGTCCAGGCCTTGAGCACTTCAAGGATGAAGAGATTGTACTTGTTGACGAGACGGGTATCGGCCACCTTGCATTCGAGATTGGCGAAACACTCTGCCACTAGAGGCGGCGCCACGCGCTCGGCTGGCGCCGGCGTCAGACCGAATCTCTCGAACTTCTCCACATCCCGGCCCGAGCAGTTGCCGACTTCCACGACTTTGGGCGCCAGTTCCAGCGCCGGAACGGCGATCACGCACTCTTTCGTCGCCCGCAATGCGGCAAAGCTGTGATTGGCGCTGCTGACGACACAGGCAACCAGCGGCGGCTCAAACTCGACCATCATATGCCAGGACATCGTCATGACGTTGGCTCGGCCCTTGCGGGCGGTCGTCAGCAGGACCACCGGACCCGGCTCGAGCAACTGGTAGACTTTCGACAGAGACAGATCCTTCATCACGGTCGCGGCTCCCGGACCTGGTCTGCAGTGATGGTCAGGTGTAGTTCATTGTAGCTACGCTCGTTGCTGTAGGGGTGGATCATTCACGATGGGCACGCATTCACTGGGACTGGGTGAAACGGCAGCGGGCTCTGCAGGGACGCAACCATGCCGAGGGATAGCTTGGTTGGGCTCATCGAGACGATCACTGCATCTGCGCGAATATCCTTCTCGCGCTCCAGCCAACCCGCATCGGATCGGTAGAGCCGCATGCCTTGAAAACCACCGCCCGAAGGACGGAATCTACACTACCGGCGTCCTTCCCCAGTTCACGCTGAGGCGGCACATTTGCAGTTGGCGCGCAGACTCTTGTGCATAGCAGCGCTGGGCGCGAGGAATGTAAAGACTATGTCGTGGGCATCGTTTTCGCAGGCGACAAGTTCTCCTTTCCAGCCTGCATAATGGATAGGGTCAACGCGGTTCAGTCCGATATGGAGAGAAATTCCTTTTGGCTTGGCTGCTCCTAGCATAGTTCCTCCTTCCGAAATTGGGCGATATGTAAACCTCGATCATGATTACTACCTCGAACTCCCCCTAAAGGGGAGCGGGATGCCCAATCAATTACTCGGCGTACTATTGCACACCATCGCGATTTCCGGGCTGTCCCGCGTGCGAACCGATTTTTTTCAACTGTTCGTCTGCGCGATGCAAAAGAAAGGCTGCCCGGACAACCAGGCGGCATTGAGAATGTCTGCTTTCTCTTCTCATCGCAATTAAGGCCAAAATGAGGAGTTTCGGCCAAGGTGGGAGTGATCAGCAGCCTCCATTCCGGGGACAAACTGCCGCTGATCGCAACCACCCATTCACCTGTGGGCTACTGCATGCCGATGAGTTGCCTGTTCGCTTTCGACCTGCTGCGCGCTCTGGTAACCCACAGCCGCAAAATACAGGATTCGGTCAAAAAACCGGTCCAGCGAGTGAAGCAGGTCCATCCCGCCACACAGGTCAATTGGCGCAACGAACAGTCCTTCCGCCTGCATGAATTCCCACAGATGTTCTTTCGTCGTGCTAATGGCCGAGAGAAAATCGGCGTAGGGCACACCCTGCTTCGCGCGTTTCATACCCAGCCCTAAGTACCGCTCTTCGATCTCCGATTCTGTCTTGTTCCGCAGCCAATCATTGAGGTTGCGATATATCTCGTAGGTGCGTCCTCTAAGTTCATCCGAAGGCACTCGCCGCAAGAGCTCAATGCACCTATTCATTTTTCTTCAGTTTGTGCATGAGTCCTTCAGACAGTTGGTCCGATCGGGTTTCGATGAGTTGGATCAATTTGAAGGCGAACATAAGTCCTCCTGACGGCAGTGTGTTCGGAGCGACGTGTATGCCAACCCGTGCCCGTCAATCGCTCTGATGGCTATTGTCCGCTTCTCAGCCGGGAAGCGTTTCCGTACCAACTGTCATGATTCATCGCTTGGGCGGCGTTGTTGTAGAGGGAGGCGCGATAAAAACCGAGGCCCGGTTCAAGGTAAACCGGACCCCGGCATGAGGCGGTATTAGTGCCCTGGTATCACTACCAGTAGTCTATTGCTACCTGTAGCGTACCATCCGAGTGAAGACGGACGGTGATACGTTGGTCATCGTATCTCCTTGTTGTGAACTAAGCCCAAGGGGTTCGCGCCATTGGGCTTTTTCCGGCCCTTTCAAGAGGCAAGAACCTTGAGCCTCCCATTGGGGCTTGCTTCCAGCCCCGAGCTGCCCTCCCGCTCTTGGGGTTCGGATAGCCTGATTCACAAGAAGGAAACGCCATGGTGATACTAGACCGCCATTACTGTATCCGCTGTGACGTTGCGCACCGATGCGAGTGATTAGGATACGAGGACCCGAAACGGAAGATTGGGAGTAACCAGTAGGCTTTTAATGTAAATGGGGATCATCGCGATTGCTCAACGTCTCCCAAGCAGCTGAACAAATTCATCCGGACTGAGCTGGAGCTTCCGTAGAGAGTCGTGCAAGGTTGCTTTGTGCAGTGTGTCGCCCGGATGAGGCTCGTGGAATGAGACCAGGTTTGGGCTGCGCGTGGGGTTGAAAAACTGCCTCGCTGACCCGCGATGCGACTTCAGCGGACGATAGCCGAGGTCACGCAGAAGGCAGGCGAAACGCCGCCACGGAAGCTGTGTGGGAAATTCGGACATTGTTACAACTCCGATGAGACATTACTGTTCTTCCCTTTCTTGTGGATGGGATATCCGGCTTGCGAGGTCTGTCCTTTATCTCGCCGACGAGACGAGTACGAGGATGACAAGCACCGCTACCACGAAGCTCGCGATAAGCGAGGACATCGCGTTCAACGGGTGCAGGTGAAGATGAACGTCCCCGTGCCTCTTGAGATGCATCAGCGTCATCACGGAAGCCTCTTCGCCATGGCGGCCGATCCGCTTCAAGACAAACCTATGAAATCCCCTCTTTTATTAGGCTCCTTTTCTCCAGGAAATTGCAATGACACTGACGCCGAGCCGATCACATCGACGGCAGGGACCTCCCGTTGGTTCACGAGAAACCGGTGACCACGGTCACAGCAAATTGTGAATCTGCGTGTTAAACGAACAGGGACAACTTGTCGTGATGCGCGTACGGGAACAACGTTGTTCGACGGGGCAATCGTGGAATCGGCACTCAAGCACTGTCTTTCACTCTCCTTTGGCGTGGCATTGACCGCTTCCGTGACAGCCTACGTTTTGGCCTACTTCTTGTTCACGATCCACGAAGAAATCGGCATCTCAGCCGACGCAGCATTACCCATCGCCGTTTGGACCTTCCCAACCATGTTTCTGGGGACCCTCATTGGCTACTTGGCCGGGAAAGCTGGCCCTGGCAGACGTTTGACGGCACTGTGAGGTTCCAGCGATGGAACATTAGCCTCAATGGCAGACGCTGCCGCTTCAAGTCGCCAACGCCCTTGGTTCTGCAAGAAGCGAACCCGTACTCGAACCGGGCGGTAGCGACCTGTTCGATCACACGAGCTAGTTCTATGCGCTCCGAGTGGGCAAGACGATTCTCCCTTCAGAACCTTCGCCCCCTGGCGAGTTTGTTTTCTGAGGATCTCGCGATTGACTTGGGCACAGTCAACACACGTGTCTATGCCCGCGGTCGGGGAATTGTTGTCAACGAACCCTCAGCGGTGGCTCTTGACGACAGCACCGGTGAAGTGCAGGCGGTCGGCAAGGAAGCGAGGGAGATGCTCGGCCGCACGCCCAGCAAAATCAGAGTTGTTAAACCTTTGAAGGATGGTGTGATTGCTGACTTCAGAGTTTGCTGATCGGGGAGCGTACGGCTGAGCAGATCAAGATCGAGATTGGATCGGCATTCGCTCTTGAGAAACCCATCACCATGGAGATCAAAGGGAGAAGTCTCATCGAGGGTGTGCCCAAGACGATCACCGTGGATGACAGCGAGATTCGCGAGGCATTGAGCGAATCCGTTTCAGCGGTTGTGAGCGCTATCCGGGTAGTCTTGGAGCGCACTCCGCCGGAACTCTCCGCCGATATTAGTGACCGCGGCCTCGTGCTCGCCGGAGGAGGTGCTCTACTGAGAAACCTGGACAAGAGGATCCGGGAAGAAACCGGCCTGCCGGTATGCATTGCCGACGACCCGTTATGCAGCGTGGTGTTGGGCACAGCGAAGCTTCTCAATGACTTCAGGTTTTTGCGTCGCATCGCGGTGGATTAGCTTCTGTCCAGGTGAGATCCCTGCCTGAGGGAAGAGATGACTGTCGTGACCACGAGGCAATTCTGGACTTACGCTTCGTCAACCTGAGAGGCATCTTGCGGCAGTTTCTGGGGGCACCGGGTTGTAGGAGAACCAGGAGGCCCGCTCGAAGCCGGTCAGTCCAATGAGTTGCGGGAGGATTTCCAGATGCCAGTGAAAGTCTTCTTCGATCGTCTTCCAGTAGCCCTCGCGTGGGCGAAGGAAAGGTCTGTCCTGTAGCGAGAGGTTATAGGGTGGACCACCTAATGTGTGGTCCAATCTCTGCAGGACGTCGCGGAGGATTCTTGCGAGATTCTCAATCTGCACGGCATTGATCCGACTGAAAGCGCTGCTGTGGACTTTCGGGAACACGCAGGCTTCGAACGGATAGCCTGAGGCAAACGGCGCCAGGCATGCAAAATCATCATTTTCCGCAATCAGACGTCGCCGCTCCCTGAGTTCCTGGTGCAAAACGTCGCAGTATATGCAGCGGTCCTTCAAAGCAAAGTAGTCGCGCGCGGCCATAAGTTTCGCCTTAATGAGACCCGGCGTCACAGGTAGGGCCATCAATTCCGAAATCGAATGCGTAATGGTGTGTGCCCCGGCTTCCACGCCGTGGTTCTTGAATATCAGGACGTACCGAATCCGCTTATCCCGCTCCAAGTCGAGGATGCGGGCCACGTAGGTCCGGATCACATCCGCGATCTCGTTCACCTCTAACTCGTGGAGGCTGCGGTCGTGCCGGGGTGTCTCTGCGACGATCTCATCGGCGCCCACGCCGTTCATCAGGTCGTGGAATCCCTCGGGGCGCCGTCTCAGTTCACCTTCCACCCTCAACCGCAGTTGCGAGTTCGGCACCACGCGGACCACCCATCCCGGCCCGTCCGCCGGTGAACCCGTCTGCCGGATAGCGAATATCTCTGGCGGTGTGGAAGCCTCATGGGTCTCACAGAACGGACAGAAAGTGGTCCCCCGCACGAATTTCTTGAAGTGGAAATCCGATGGCCGTACCACGTCGGCTTCGGCCACGATTACCCAGCGGCCGGTGAAAACATCTTTGCGAAACTGGGACATCGTCTATTTCAGTAACCTGCGCTTGGCTGTTTCGCTCTGCCTGGGCCTCGAAACGCAAACCTCCCGCTCCCCCAGCGGAGAACCTCACTTAGGGCACGCCCCTCGACACTCCTCAGACGGAAAGCCCCGGACTGTGAGTACAGGGCAGTGCGCACAGCAGACTACTTGACCAGCAATAGGCCACAACAGGTATGGGGATGTCTTTTCCGGAATCCCGCGTGCACTCATTACAATCAAGTTCGCATGCAAGTTGGCTGCAATCCTGACCAATCCTTCCGCCCTATCGCCCTCTCCAACAGCAAACTCTGATTCCTGTAAGAGACCCTTTCCCGAAGCAACCAGGCTCTCCAGCTGCTTTCGAAAAGCAACAATCCTGGAGTTCCCGAAATGGAAAGGACGCATTGGGCTCTCCTCAGCGACGTGCACGAACTTGAGCTCTGCGTCATGGTCCTGAGCCAAAGCAAGTGCATACGGCAAGCCCTCCAAAGAACTAGTCGTGTAGTCAGTCACATACACGATTCGCTCAAGCTCTCCCTTCGCCAGTTCCACCTGCGGGACCAGCGGGCCTATGACGAGCATGGGACACGGCACAGTGCGGAGCATTTCCCCAACTGCCATGTCCAGGTCTGACCTCCTTGATTCACAAGTATTTGTCGTGATTACCACAAAATCGATTTCCCATTTCCTGATGATCTCGCAAATCGCTCCGGGAGAGGCCGCGCCTGTCAAAGACATCTTTGAGTGATAGCGGCGCGCGAAACGGACTGCGTAAGACAGGATCGCTTCCGAAGGTTCAGTAAACACAGTTGCCAGCAATATGTTTTTGATAGAAAGACGAGTTTGCTCCTCGACAAAGGACACGATTGCCTCCGTAGCAACTTCTTGATAGTTGGAGCCCGCCTGCGCGGTAAGTCGCCACACGACGTGGCCTTCCAGGGTCCGACAACCCTGATTGACCTGGATTCTGGTCTCCAATTGGGGTTCGGGCATTTGAACCGAACCCCATGAGGGATGGCGCATCTTCTCGTTTTGTTTGTCTGCGATCCCGTTGTACACCCTTAAGCCGCTTGTTCGAGCCACCGGTGCTCAGATGGCTCTTCAAGCTGTTCAGATGGCTCTTCGAGCTGCTGGATGGTCTCCAGCAGCCAGCTTTGTAATGTCTGTTCAATTTCCTCGTTCGTTCCTGTCCTGTACAGGCTGTCTAGCGTCTCGCCGATCTCATTCAAAGGAATGTGACGACACGGGCCGGCCTCGTAGTGGCATTTCGTCGGAACAAAACTCATCAGCACACAGTTAGTATCCGGGCAAGCAGAGCATTGCTGTTTGGGACAGGTTGGCGAGTCTTCGAAGACCAGTGGAGCCCTCCAAACGAGCGGTGCGCGGTAGCCGCCCTTCTGCACAAACTTCAGCTCATTCTTTAGAACATGGAGTGTGCTTTCCCTTTTCATACACACCTCCAAAACAGCAAGACTTCACGCCAGGGATGGACTTTTTTCAAGCGGCCATCCGAGTGCACTCTTCCATCACGAACGCGCTTTGTGGCACTCCTTGCTTACGCACCACGGTCACTCCGTGATCTCCATCAGGTCGTACCGTCATGGCAGAACAGCATCAGGAGCACAACCAGAAGTATTGGGGACTGTGCGATCTGCCGTGTCTTCCAGCGCTTTGGCGCGTCGCGCTTCGGCTCGAATACGAATAGCCTTCCTTCGTGGAAATAACGGAATGTAGCGGAACAGGCTGGATTGGCGCATTTGGCGAGCATGGAATCCTCCCCACTCTTGGTTGATTAGGCGGAAGGTTGCGCCCGTGACCTGTCACGGGTATCCAGTGGTTTGCGATCTATTCCCCAGGAATTACTGGCGAGGAGCAACTCTCGGAAAATGACTTTGTTTTCTTGTACTCTCCGCACAGTGAAATTTCAGTGTCCCTGGTCACAAGCTCGCCGACCACCTTTGCGATCAGTATTGAGGCTTCGGGAGTATGAGTTTGAGATCGTGGAGAATTGCCAGCGCTGCAGTCCCGGCGTCGGAGTCGGCGGCATCTGGCTGGCCGATGTTGCGCACTGGCGTTTTGCCGGTCGAAGGATCTCCTTGTGTCTTGATTCAAATGTTGCTTTCGCATCTTCGGACCAGGTCAGCACGTTATTGCTGGGAAGCGAATCGGGTGCCGGGATCTTGGCGAATTGTTGATAACGATCCGCGTGGAGTCTGCGTTCGATCCTGCCCGTGTTTGGTCGTCCGTCCCACGCAGACCGCACCTTACGGCGGATTCTGCGTGCCGACTGTCGGCACGATCGGATGTGGGCTAGAAAGTGGCTACGGTTGGAGGTCAGTCGATGCGAAAGTGGCACCCCCGGCTCTCGCGCGTTTGTCGTGCGGATTCGAGAATCAGCAGCGAAGTGAGAATTCCGTTCCGCAGGCCGATCACCGAGTCGTTCACCTCGCACTTCTCATAGAAGCGGGTGATCAGGGTACGCGCTGCAGCCGGCTTCCACGGGAATGTCGCCGAGCCATTTCGTAACGCGGATCGTCGGCTTTTTCATTTGCGCTTGGTCTTTTTCGACTTCCCAGCCAGTTCCTTGCTAGCGCTCGGTTCCTTTTCGCGACGAATGAAAGAAAGCCCGCGCTTCAACTCAGCCGTCAGATCGGTATTCTCAGTAGCGACATGCACAGGCTTACCTGATTCTTTCCCCAGCCAAGCGTTTAGTTCGTCGGGTGTCGTCTCAACGTAGCGGCCTTGCTTGCGTACAGGCATTCCGTCTGACGCCCAGCGCTGGACCACAGACGTAGGCTCGCCGAGGAATGCTGCGATCTGCTGCCAGCCCTTCAGCGTTTCCGGTGGAGTCTTTGGCGCTGCACGTTTCTCCGCATGTTGCCGCATATTGTTCATCAGCAAAACAAATGAGCCTGTGTAGGCGCTTCTAGTTCGATCCGCTTAGCACACTCCGCGTCGTCATTTGCAACATGGTTGACCCGATTGCTGACGGGATAGGAGCGCATCGCGCGCGCATCGTATGGCTTCAGTAATTCCGAGACCGCATCCACATTTCTCATCCCCGGATCGAGCCATAGATCGTAATTGATTCGGTCCAGGATGACTGGCATACGGTCGTGGACTGCTGAGGTCACCGCGTTCGGAGTCGTCGTCAGAATCGAACAGGATTTAATCCATTGTCCACTCGGATCTTTCCAGCGGTCCCACAGCCCTGCAAACGCGAATAACTCCCCGTCATCGACTTCAAAACAGTACGGCTGTTTCGTTTTTCCGTTCTGCGCCCATTCGTAAAATCCGTCTGCCGGGACAAGGCATCTGCGACTGAGGAATGCATCGCGGAATGCTGGCCTGGTCGCCGCCGTCTCCGCCCTTGCGTTAATCATCTGGGCAGAGATAGAAGCGTCTTTCGCCCATGAGGGAATGAGGCCCCAGCGGACTAGCGACAGCTCACGGCGTGGTTCCTTGGGATGCTGGCGAATAATCGGAACAGGCAGGGTCGGAGCAATGTTGTAGCGCGGATTCCACTCGCCGTCCCCTGGAACCGCATCGAAGTAATCGGCGACGAGTTGCTTCCGCCGCGACAGTCTGTATCGTCCGCACATCAAGCAATTATGGCAGATCGAGACCCGCGGGACGCGTGGTCAGTGAGTGTAATGGGGATGTTACGACAACAATGCCGCGACGGTCGCTGATTTGCCGCGTTGCGTTGGAGCTCGGCCCCCTCTGCGCAGTGTGATTGGAGTCATCGCCATCCCTCATCTGATTGCCTAACATTCTTACACGTAGGTTCTCCGCATGTCTTCCGACTCCGAACAACCTCGGCTCCAGATTTCCGTCCAACACCCATGGTTTGCGATCATATCCCGAGTGCAGAGGGCACTAGTCGGCTTCGCAGTTGGAGCCTTCATATTCTTGAGCGGCGGTGTGCTCGATTGGTTCGTGACACGTCAATATCTTCCCCCAATATCATTGATGTTGGCTGGGGCCGCAGTGGCCTTGGCCGTCGGCTTGTTGGTGTTCCAGATTCTGACAGACATCCAGGAACGCTACCAAGCAATGCTGGATCGGCTGCGGCGGATTGCGGAGCTGAACCACCACATTCGTAACGCCCTCCAGGTCATCGCCTACCACAATGTACCTGAGCGGAGCGAGCGAGCGATTCAACAAGTCAACGCTGAGGTTGTTCGTATTGAGTCAGTACTGCGCGAAGTTTCTGCCGCCCTTGGCGACCATGCGGATTTCCCCGCGACAATTGTGCCTATCGAGCGCCGCAAGCGGTAGCACAGTATTTGCAGCCGAACACCAGTCACAATCCAGCCAATGAGGTGTAATCGTCGAAGTTGAAACAGTTGTGCCTCTTGGCGATCACCGCGCATCAAATGTGACCCACGTCACTGACATGACAGTCCTCATCGGCGCAGCATTAATGCGTCTCGAATAAGGCTCGCCTCCCCGAAGAGCAGTTTCCACCATTGGGATGCAGCACCCGCGTAGGCGACCTAGGGTTCTCTCGCTAAGTCCTTAACCGAAAAGCGGTTGCGCACGGAGGTACGTATGCACCGGCAAGAACAATGGTCAATGCTACTTCTGTGCCTGGTTCTTCTCCCGGCTGTTCTCTTGCCGGCAGCTCGGAAGCAGGATAAGACGACCTCGGCGGCGCGTAACGCCGTCGAGGGAGCAAAGATTTTTCAATACCACTGCGCCGCGTGTCATGGAGCTGATGGACGAGGGCATGGACCAACATCAGTTGCCCTAAAGCATCCGGTTCCGGACTTGACCGTAATCTCGCAAAGAAGTGGCGGAAAGTTCCCGTACCAGCGTGTAAAGGAAATCATTGAAGGAAAAGAACCTGGACTGCTCGCCCACGGCGATCGAGAGATGCCAATTTGGGGACCAATCTTCCATGAGGTCGAATCGGACCAAGACTGGGGAGAAGTAAGGTTGGACGCAATCACGAGGCACATGGAGTCAATTCAGCAAAAATAGGTAGCGTGCGATCTTGATCGAACAGCCGAGGGGCAAACAGCGGCATAGCCATGTCAACCATTGAGGAAGGCTTCGCCAGTGGCTGTGTGTCAAACACAAAGAGCGGGCCGGAGGGAACACTCGGTTTCCTCAGAAGGCCCTGCATCAGCGGTTTGGCTTGGTTCGACTTACAGCGCGGACCGCCAGCTTTCCGTGGGCGACAACGTGAACCTTTCTCCGAGAGCTGGATGCGTTAACTGCGCCTGTCCAGTTCGATAAGCGGGGGTGTGGAAACGTGGCATGGTGATGCTATTGAGGCACCGGCAAACGAAAGGGCCGGACTCGGCTAGGCCGCACCTAAACCGTCGCGCCACCCCTCGACTTCACCTCAAGTGCCCTGCGCAAGGCCAAATGAGTGTAATGGGGATGTTACAACAACAACTGTTTCGAGAAGAGTGTTGCCTCGGTTTGAATTGTCGGTTTATTTTCCCACTCGCGCCCATCGAAACCATGCCACCGTGCCCGCGCAGCTTTACTTGCGATCTTGCGGCGCTGTTCTGGCGCGAGACTCTTTGCTCTAGCCTTGCCACCCTTCAATCCGCCTGCCCTTCCCTTGGGGCTAGAAGATATTGGTGTCGCCCTCGCGATCCTGCTCATTCGCACGACCCGCGAAGACGGCCTGCCACTCGAAGCGCGATCATCAGCTTCGAGAAGTTAAGCATGAGGCTCTCAAGTTTGCGTTGCCAGTTCATTGCGTCTCACAAGCCCGACGTTGCGTTTCTCATGAAGGCAGTAAAACCGATTACGCTACGCCACTTAGGGAACTCCTGTCTGTGCGTCCCATCACGCCGTCGGTGGTAACTTACGAAATCAGGCGATGTCACAAGCTTGCGCCGTCTCTTCGCCTTCCAAGGGGATTTTGAGTGTTATGGCGATTTTTCAACAGCCTGTCACTTCTTCGGCACGAAACGTCGCATTGCGGCTTGCAGATGCCCGCCGACGTGCTCGACAATTAGCGACGGAGAATGTGGGTGGACAAAGGAAGGAAAATAAGAATGACGTGGCGCGAATTGAACGACCAGCTAAGAAAAGCCACAAAGGTTAAACCAATTCTGCAATTGTATAACGCGGAGCGCAAGGGGAAGCGTCGCAAGCGGTGGCTGACGAGGATTTACTGCCGCTACAGCTATCTTCGACGGAAGAAAGAAATGAAAGCTGTGGCATCAGCTGAATCATTTGTCTGAGACGCCGAGAGACCTCAGCAATGATTGCTAGAGTCGTTCTTTCGAGCAACATTTCTTCTGGACCCCGAGGGGTGGAACGAGTCGATGAGTGAAATGGCGATGTTTCACCATCCATGCGAAAAAGCCCCGAAAACGGGGCCACGCGGTGTGGATGTAAAGTTTCGCAAAGCTGGCTGAAAAAGTCGCATCAGCTACCTATAATTGACGCCGAGCAGAGAGGCGCGATGATGAAGAAGCTCAATCCCTTCGTGCTGCTTCGGTTTCTAGTATTCGTTGCGTGTACTACTCTCCATTGCGCTGCTAACGGGCAACAGATGTATACCGACTTAGAAGCACGTGTCAGTGGCTTGCCGTCGCTGATGGCCAAGTCGCACGACTTGGCGGATGTGTTACCCACCTCGCTTGACACCATTCTCCATGACCGGAGTATTTGCTGCGGGAGAGATTCTGCTCTCGAAGACAGCGTGGTCAAGGCCGACCCTCTCTCGCTGAAGGACGTTGCCTCCAAGTTGGAGGGACGGCATCTGCTAGGCGACGGTCGTCCGATCTCTGTTAAAGCTGAGTTCTGGCCGATTGAAGCCGTCGACGGCCTGAGGATAGTCAATACCCTCAACGACAAACACGCACTGCTGATGTCGTGGAACGCGCATCTTTTTGTCGTTTACGGTGTGGTTTACCGATGGGTCGACTACAGCGCTGACAGCGGTCCCTACTGCGTGCTCAGGAGGTTGCTGCTGTTGGATACCCGCTTCTCAGATTCACGGCGCGCGGTCGAGTACAACCGCGAAACCGACGACCCTGCAAAGGTACAAGGATTCCTACTGGTGACCTATGCTGCGCAGTAACGCCGCTCTTGTGGAAAGGCAGTAGGGTCCTGATGCTCCCTTCAGGGACAAGTGAACTGGGTCATCCCTTGGACGACATTGCACCCCGGTTCGCCGAAACTATTCATGGAGCCACAACCAACCTCCAACTTGGGGTCTTGTATGACCCATGCTAGGACAGCGTACGTGCCCGATGCAGTAGCGGCGCACTGGGCCACTCCGCTTGAATCGACCGAAATGGCAGGATATAGCAGCCATCTTGGATGAAGTGTATCGTTCGCTCGACGCCGACAATCGCAGCCTACCCATGATGGGAGCTAGAACCTTGGTCGACATGCTAATAGTCGAAAAGGTTGGCGATGTTGGAACGTTCAAACAAAAACTGGACACACTGGCGGCTAGGGGATTCATCGGGACAGCACAAGTCGAAATCCTCGACGCAGCCCTCGATGCGGGGAGTGCCGCTGCCCACAGGGGGCACACACCCAGTTTTGAAGAAGTCAACGCTGTCATGGACATCGTTGAGAACCTATTGAAAGCAGTGTACGTCCTTCCCGATATGGCTAAGAGCCTAAAGAAGACCACGCCACCCCGTCCGAAGGCAAAGTGAGTTTAGGCGAGGAAGACTGACGTGATATTCTCGACATAGGCTGTCGGCAGCAAGGTCGCAGGAGGTAGTCTCGATGGCACGAAATCTGAGATTCCTAGTTCTTTCCTGCTGTTTGGCGTTTGCTTTCACGACCATTTGTTCGCCACAGGACTCCTCTTCTGGGTACATGGACGGCAACGATTTGTTGGAGAAATGCGATTCGGCTAGTTCCTCGGTAGACAGAACTGAGTGTCTAGGCTACGTGGCAGGCGTGATGGATGCGGCTGTCACGATGCTAAATTCACTAAGGGCAGCCAGTTCTACTAAGGTGCCAGCAATGTATTGCTTGCCAACGGGCGGCATACAGTTGGGACAGGCTAGTCGTGTAATTCTGAAATGGTTAAAAGACCATCCAGAAAAGCAACACCTGCGAGGAGACTTGTTGATTATGATGGCGATGTCCGATGCGTTTCCCTGCAAGTGACGAACGCGAAGCGGTCAGTTGTTCGACAGTACGCTTGAATTTGCCCGCTCTCTGGGTTTTCATCAACTTCGATATGACCGCGAGTCGGGGCAGTCTCTGCATCACGTAGGGCGGAGTCCAATCGAATCCGAATCTTGTTGGGTTTAGACGTCTTTTTCTCCTCACGTCTTCTCCGCCATCGCCTGTTTCAGCAACGTTTCGATGAGGTTTGCACGGCTGCGATTCTCTTCAATCGCACGCCTCAGCGTTTGCCCGCTGCGTCTTCAGTTTTGAAATCTGCCAACATGTTGTGACGCTGAAGAAAGTGCAGCATGCGGGCTTCCACCTGGGCGTATATTGTAGCGGCTGTTAGTTCGTATTGAAGTTGAGCCTGCGGGTCTACCGTCCCGCAATCTACCATCTCGCTGGCCCGTTCCTCCAGGGCTACAGAGTCAGGAAGTTTCTCTAGATGTGCAAACTCGCGACCCCACAACCATCCGGCTTCGATCTTCTTGGAGCGGGGCGCTCTTTCATAATGCATTGACCGGGAGTCCGGCCAATTTCCGGATTATGTCCCGGCCCGGACCCTTCCATCACGGATGTGCGCAGCTAGATAATTAGACCGGCAAGATGCAAGAACTCCTCGATGGCTATGCGACAGTCTTGGCTGATCTTGAGAATATCGGCCTTCTGCGCCGTGTACCGGCGAGAATGAGCGGATATATGTCCAACATCTCGCAGATTGGGTAGGGCTTTTTTTGTATTACGCGTAAGATTCCAAGTCTTCTCAGCTAGCGCAGCCCCAATTAGATCGGACAATTGAAAGAAGTCGCCTTGCGTATTCTTGATCTTGCTGTCAAGATGCTGGGCCTCAAATGCTTCGATGATACTCGTCTCCAAGAGACGGCGCATCATGACTGCCGCCGCATCGTACCATCCTGACGCGAAGCAACCGTTCATTTGACGGCAGACGGTCATCAGGTAGCCCCGCCGTGTCTTTGCTATCAAGCTCAGCGGGAATAGTCCCTCCTCTTCGGGAAGAAGCGGAGCCGTCGAACGCCATTTCTTTGTCTTAAGTTCATGAAGCAAATTTCGCCCAATCTCAACCCTCCGCTTGTAATTAGTGTCGGGAGCGAAGACCACCGCTACCATTTCAGCCATCGCAGAAATATCGCCGACAGAGGGGTCATTCAACTGCTGAAAGCATACGACGGCATCAGTTTTGAGCTTCGCCAATTTGTCTGCGTAAAAATTCAGTCCAGAGAGCGACGCACGATTCCGACGCGACTTCCTTGCAACATCGACGGTTTTCTCAACCAAGCTTTGTAGTTGGATGTCGGGAGGATCGACTATTTCGGTTTCATTCTTTGCCATTACCAGTTCGAGTAGGCAAATGCCTTTTTGCCATTCTTTCACTCATCTCAATACTGAGTTCTTCACGCAGCCACATAGTTCTTCCGTGTAGCCCACGCCTACACCAACGTTGGTTACCCGGTGAGTCCCTCCAAAGTAGAGTTCGACCTTGGAGGGAACACTACAATGTCTAAATCCAAGAGTAAGTCGCGAACCAAGAAGGCTGTAGTCGATAGCAAGTCCGCAGCCGCCAATGACAAACCCAAAACTGAAGTCACACTGACCAAGAAGGCGATCAATGCCCGCAGCGAAGGCGTCCGTCTCTACCAGTTGGCAGGTCGCCCAACCAAGTCGGACTTCATCAAGCTGTGCGGAAAGAAGGGTCCGGCGATGACATGGACCGCCCGCGCTGAGCACTTGGGCGTCGCCACGCCGGAGGAAGCCGCTGAGAAGTTCGCAGCACTCAAGGCGAGCAAGTGAGCGGCCCACTCTTTCCACTTGATCTATAGGAAAATCAAAAACCAATTTCGGAGCGCACAGAAGACTAGCGAGTCTATTGATCCAAGCCCGCTATGCAAATCAACTTTTCTTGCACAGCACCGAACCTCGGTGGTGGACCGCCACTCTGTTAAAAAAGGATCTACTTCATGGGGCGTCGCAATGTGGCAGATGTCGCGGAGGGGACGGGCTGAGCCCTCATTCTTTAGGAGCACAACTCCCGTAAATAGGTCTACTTATACCCAATGCATTTCCTGACCGAAGCTGTCGACCATTGGATCGAAACCAAAGGATTTCTTCAGCGATTCTCGCCAACTCAATCGATGGGGGCGGGGCCGAATCTGCTGTCCTATCATTAAGAATATGCCAGCGAGGTGTTGGTTCTTTGTGCGGGGAGCCAGCAGTCCAAAATAGCGAACCCCATGACGATAGTGGTCGGCTACGTGTGCTGCGAGGAGACGCACGAACCGATCGAGCGTGCACCAAGTCGGAATTTGGCTGTCATTCTTACTATCCTTGGCGACGAACTGAACCTTCGCGTCAGTGACTTTCAGAATGCGCCACTTCGCGATCGGGGGGCGACGCAGGTATCTCGCCGCGTATCCGAGGAAATGTGCCTTCGAGACAATCTCGTCGAACAAGACGATCCAACAAGCATGGCTCTCACTATAGTAAGCCCTCGACAGCAACCTTCGAAGATCCCCCTCATTTAATTCGGATTTAAGGACTCTCGCTTTCAGGGCGCGTCGAAGGTGGTCGATCACTGCGTAGCGCCACATCTTCATGAGCGCAGACCTGTTCAAATGAAGCTCCCCAATCCAGCGACCTGTCGATTCCTGGAGTCCTCCTCTTGAAATCAGAATGTGAACGTGAGCGTTGAATTTCAGGTCGCCGCCGAATGTATGCGGAACACCCAGAATGAGCGCTTTCGCCGCATACTTCATGCTGATCCACTGCTGGAGCACGCCAGCCGCGAGGTCAGGCAGATCGTGGAGAAGGTGTCGATTCCTCCTGAAGATCGCCCAAAGTTCACTGGGCATCGTGAAGACAATGCCAGAATACGGAATGTCGGGAAGAGCCGCTTTCTGTTCTTCCAGCCACTGGAGCGTAGCTCGATAACCGCAGCTTGGGCAGAATCGCGATTTGCAGCGGTGGTAGCAACGCCGTTTTTCGGAATCGGAGGCATACTCCTCCCATCCAAGCGCAGCCGTGCCGCAGTCGATAACTGCAGCGAAGTTCTTGCGGACTGCTGGGCGAGTCCCAGGCCGATCCCACACGTCTCGTGTTGCTTCGAGAATTTGCTTTAAGAGGCTTCGTTCTTGCATTCGGCGTCCTCCTTTGATCTTAGCGCGTCGATGGCACCTGCCGTAAAATATGCGGCTCGTCCGGGTGCGTCGATCTCTGATACAAGGATCGATTCCAGCACAGCCAGCCGATCAGGAATCAAAGGCTTGAGAAGATCCCCCAGTCTGGGAGGAAACAGTTGGGTTGGTAACATCCGTGCGACGTGCTTCTGGATGAGTCTCCGACTCACTAGATTCGTGCCTTTGGAACTCCGATATTCCTCCAATCTCTGCACTTGTTGTTGCGGGGCGAGGCGATTCCACTGCCAAGCCTTGTGGACGCTGATCTCACCGGCCTTTACGGCCTGCTGGATAGTGGGATCGGCGGCTTTCGCCACCTGTTTTGCCTTCGAAAAAGTCCCCGAGGAGACACTGGCAACGGCGGCGATCTCCGACCGCACATCAACGCTCGGAGCTTTTGTCAAAGTTGACGAACCTTTAGTCTGACCGCCCTTCCGTTGGTTTGCGCGGGCGGCTTCTTGGAGGGAGGGTTCAAGATCTAGCGCGAGGAGGGATCGGCAATAGCCGCTGAACCCCCGGGATGGGCGATGACTTTGAATTAGCCAACGGAGTGCGTCCTCTTCGCTTAATTCGTACTCGAGGCAGAGGATCGTGTGTCGGCCTTGTCGCCGAGCCAGCTCCCATCTGGCATAGCCGTCAATAATGAAGCCGTTTCGCGTAACGACGATCGGTTCCCGGAAGGCAAGGTCGCCCCGTGCTGCGAGCGCGGATAAGTGAGAAGCTGAAGCCGAGAGCTGATGTCGAATGTAGCTTGGGTGCGGACACAGCTCACCGACCTGAAGAACTACGAGTCGGCACTGAAAGTCAGTGCTATTTTGGGTTTGTCCGTCGTTGTCGCTGCAAGGTTGTGTAGGATTCATGCCCAGTAAGTGCGAAAACTCGCTAAGGCAAGGAAACCTCCGGCGAAAACTCTCTTAAGTTATTGAAAATCGGAGCTCGGGGCGCAGGGAAGCACTTTTCTCAAGATTCCACGAAAATTCGTCTCACAAACGTCCTTAGGTCCTGGAGCGTTGCAGAGCATAGTCGCTTCGACTTTCACCCCAGTGCGCTCGACGGTGACTTCTAGAAGGTTACGTGCAACTAACGTGCAGAATTCGTCCATTTTCGCTGATTGTTCGTTAGCTGATTGCGGGGAAGGGCAACAGAATCAACGGGACTTAGCATTGATCCCTTGGGCTCATAACCCAAAGGTCAGTAGTTCAGATTCGTCACGGACAACCGACTGATTGGCAGTCAGTCGGCCTTGTCACCGCTTGAGTTCCTACTGCCTCGGTCAAGCTCGGTACGCAATTTCTCGGTTACCTTACGAGACAGTCATCTTGCTAACTAACGAGACTTTCTTCTCCACCAACACCGAAGCCCGCCTCGGCTATTCTGCCTGGGCGGGCCGTTGTTGCAATATGGCTGCTTCTGGTGGTCTAAGCCGCTTTCTTCTGCTTCGCCTTCCACGCTGCCCATCGTGCCCTCTGGGCGGCTGCAATCTTCCTACGAGCACCTGCTGACATCGTGCGCTTAGGCTTTCGTTGTACCTGCCTGCCCACTTGCAGCTCTCTTCGCCCAGCGTGCTTTCTGTGCGAGACTAATCGCCCTACGGCCTGCTGCGGACAGGGTGCGGCGTGGTCTGGAAGAAGCAACTCGAATTGTCCCCGAACCGTTTCCGGTGTCTGTTCCCCGAAGCGCATTGAGTGCTGCGTCCAGGCGACCGAGCTCGGATTGGACCTGCTTGCGTTGTAGCTTGTAGCTGACTCACTACGTTCGACAGATTTAGCATGTATTACCCCCCTCGGGGGACCATCTTAAGCAGGATGGAATGACTCAATGGGCGCGGGTTTCGACTCCTCGCAGGGGGTGGAAATCCTAAAGACAAGGGATCCGTAGCTCCGCAATAAAGTTGCAGTTTGCGCGCTTCTAAGTCTGGTATTTCCAGACCCCGGTACTAGTGGGATGATCCTTACTTTCGGGGACGTGCCCTTGACCAATACAGTGTCAAGGCTGTGCCCTCAGTGTTTCGCAACCACTCCGCGACGTCTTTTGCTTGGAAAGGGCGGTCCTCAAGGTCCAGGTCACGATTGACCAACTCGGTAATTTCGCCGGCGGTGCTTGGTTTCCTAATTTTGTTCAACGCTCGCGAAATATGGTCGCTGAGACGACGACTCGAATTGGCAATCTTCTTCATCGTTGGTTTCACCGTCTCGAGGAACTGCCCCAGCCAGGCCTGCGATGTCTGCCTCGGCTGCGGGGCAACGGGAACCGGCATGGTGGATCATCGCGTACCCGGCGGCAGCAGCTTCGTGAGCACGTTTCGTATTGCCTCAGGGTGGTGCTCTCCAGCTTCGCCAACCAAAGTGTACGAACGCTCGAATCCCCGCGGTCCTTCCACCTTCATTTCCCAGTTATCATCTGCACGAGATCCTACAATTGACACCCGCCACTCTCCTGCTGCATCACTCAGCACGTGTTCGACACCGGCAAGAATCTCCCCGAGCTCGAGGGTCACCCGTATTCTGCATCTCGATCGTCACTGCCATGTTCTCCGTATTGTACAAATAGACCAGCAACTATTCCCTGAGCGAACCGGTTAAGGCCTCGCAGATGGAGCCAGTCAAGTCTTGTTTGAACGTTGCTCCCAATTCTTGTTGAAAAAGCGGGAGAGTGTGGCAACAGGAGATCTCGGGGCGAGGATATTTTCTGTGGAACCGCCTTTGCGGCTTAGGAGGGGAACGCTGGGAAAAGGTAAAGGCTGTGACATTGGTTATGCTCTAGCCGCCAGCTCCTGCGAGGGAGCCAACAGCGTGGAGGCACGTACCGTCACAGCCCTTGATGCGATCACCGCTTTCACGGTCCCAAACCCCAACTCCTCCTCGCAGAGCCGTCGGTTTTTTCAGGTCTGGCTGCTCTTCGGGTTGCCCCGCCGAGCTGATCACTCAGCCTACTTCGGACTGGCAAAAGTTTAATTAAGCCAACCCTTTCAGCCGTCGACGGAGGCAAACTTAGAGAGTTGCTCGAAGATTGTCAACGCCCGTTTTCAGTGCAATTGGCCGGTTGAGATGGAGCAAGAGCCGGAAACGCAACTCCTTCAATCGTTGTCGCTTAATGAATGGGGGATTAAGTTCTTTCCATTTTTGCACAGGAACATCCACAGGTGCTCGAAGGCGTGGCAAGAACTTACAAGGAGTTTGCAGGAATCAGGCAAGCATCTTGACGCCGGAAGGTACGTCAGGCATGGTTGGTACCGGCTCACCACACAATGTCAGATCTCGTGGCCTACGTCGATGGCGGCTCTTTCGGGAATCCCGGGCCATCCGGTATTGGAGTGGTCATTGACGGCTCTACAGGCGGCACCATCAGAATCGCAAAATGGATCGGGCGCCAGGACAACAATGTCGCCGAGTATGTTGCGCTGCTTGAGGCGCTGCAATGTGCTCTGGGGCTGAAGGCCAGGGCGCTGCACGTGTTTTCAGATTCCGAAGTAATGGTCAAGCAGATGAGTGGTGAGTACCGCTGCCGGAGCCCGAGGCTTTATTCCCTGAATTGGATCTGCCGCAAGTTGGCCCGGTCGCTCGATTTCTCGATCTCCCACGCTCGGCGTGAGAACAACACTGAGGCCAATCGTCTGGCCAGTTCGGCTGCCCGCAACGCGGAATGATGGCCAAGTTCTCTTTGCCTCAACACCCGACCAACACGTCGAAAGTCAACTTTACGATCTCCGAGAGTTAGCGGCACAGCGAGGCTTCGAGGTTGTACACGAATACGCCGATCGTGGTGTTTGCGGAAAGAAGGCACGCCGTCCGGGGCTCGATGCACTTATGGCTGATGCGCGGCGGAAAAGGTTTTCCGTTGTGCTGGTCGCAGCATTCGACCGCATTGCGAGGAGCACTCGGAATTTTCTACAAGTGATCGATGAGTTGGACAGTATGGGAATTGAGTTCATCTCGCGGCGAGAAAACGTCGATACAAGCGGGCCGATGGGGCGTCTTTTCGTGACGATCATTTCGGCGATACACGTGAGAATTCCCACTGCACAACGCAATGCGCGTAACCAGCTCTTCATTGCAGAACCCCGCTTAAATGCCCGGTATCCATGTATGCCACTACCAAGACAATAACAACAACCGCACCCGTAAACAGATAGCCCACAAACAGAAAAGTATGAATACGGCTACGAAGATATTGCTCTGCTGTGAGATCGTTAGCCAAGCTCGGCAATCCCATCTCCGCGCGAATGGCGGGCAGTCGGTCATTGGGAGGGAGTGCGCGGATGTGAGTGAGCAGGATCTTGTGTCGCTGCACACGCCACGCTATTGCGGTCCAGGCCGCCACCGCGATTGCGTAGGCTATTAGTGAGTAAGGACTTTTTGCTGCTTCTGGAATCGCGGCTAGCAACTTGGAAAGTTCAGGCAGCATACAGTCCGCATAGGATACCACTCAGCGTTCGGCCTCAGTGGGAAATGGCCCTGAGCAGACCTGAGCAAGGCCCTCCCGGTATCGATTGCCTAGAGACGGCCAGCAATATAAATCGAAATATGCCGCGCGTCTACAACCAAGTGACTGCGACACCCTCTTGCATTCTGCTGCTTGGTGCAGCGAAATCTTCTAGCACTCGATCCATCGAACGGGAATGATAACGTCCTTTATCATTCATGATCCAGACGGGCGCCCGCGGCGGAACTCGGACAGGTTGTCATTCAGTTGCCCGCCGAGCTGACCGACATGGGTGACCAGTTCCTCGCGCAGCGATCGCGCATCAGCAGCGGCTTCTTGTCGAGCTTGCTGCGAATGGCTGAGGTTGTCCTCCTGTAGCGTGCGCATTCCCGCATCGATCTTGCCCTCAACCCGTTCCGCCGAGCTGCGCAGGGCTGCCAGACCGGTCAGCAACTCTAGAAGTGAATTCTGCGAGTCCTTCCGACCCCTCGCCAGAAAAACGATCACAAGAACGGCTAACAGGATGATTTGGACGACGGCCAGAATGACGAGCAGCATGTAAGTCCTCCCCGATTGACCTTAATCTTCGGATCACGCTCCAAAAACTCAGTGACGACGCGCACAGCGCACTCAACTCATCATACGCGTCGGGCGAATATATGGCGAAACAGTTTCAGGCTCGTAAACGTCCGGGACTGCTTTGCCTTACCACACCAACCGCGCTAGGAAGCTTCTTAGCAACAGCTTCAGAATGCCCCTTTTTCCTCCGCTTTCGACCAGACGACTGGGGCCGATCGCGTCCCAAAAGAATCTCTTCTACCTTCATCGCCGCCTGCTCCTGCATGTGTGGCAATAAATGCGAGTAGATATCCAGGGTAAACGCCGCGCTGGCATGACCGAGCTGCTCAGCGACGACTTTGGGCGGAACGCCGGCTGCCAGCGCTAGTGTTGCGCTCGTGTGGCGTAGATCGTATAGGCGGATAATGGGCAGTTCGGCCTGGCGCAGGGCTGCTTTGAACGTTATTGCCAGCTTGTCGGAGCTGATGGGGCGACCAGCGGGCGTAGTAAACACCAGTTCTGCGGCGTCCGGCCAGCTCCATCCGCTGCGCTGAATGGTTCTTGACTGCAAAACCTTCAAGACTTTGAGCACCCACTCCTGGAGCTTGATGATGCGCCGGCTGCGAGCTCGCTTGGTCTCGCTGAAACGCCAGCCGCCTCGTGCTCTTTCTAGAGTGCGCACGACGCTCACGGTACCGCGATCCCAATCTATGTCTTGCCACTTCACGGCCAAGTATTCGGACGGCCGCATGCCAGTCGTGAGTGCCAATGCGAAGAGTGCTCCGTAATGAGTTTCCCGAAAAGCTTCGAGGAATGCTCTGGACTGCTCAGCAGTGAGCACGCGCATCTCGCGGCGGCCAAGCCGAGGCAGTTGGGCGCCATCCGTCGGATCCTGCAAGAGAAGCCGCCATCGGATGGCCTGGCGTATCGCGGAGCGAAGAACGGAATGGGTGTAGCGGACGGTGCGAGACGACAGACCACGATCGATCATTTTCTGATATGCGTCCTGCACATCGAGCGGTGTGACTGCGGATAGTATTCGTCCTCCGAGTACCGGTCGGATGTAGCGTCGCAGCAGGCTCTCATAACTTTGATAGCTCTTCTCGCGCAGTCTTGGTTTGGCGGCGGTGTCGAGCCAGCGGTCAACAAACTCGTCGAGCGTGATCTCCGCGCCTTCCAGACCGCGTCCCAGATCGCGTTCGTGGAGCATCTTTGTCAGGTACTCTTGGGCCCGTCGAGCCGGCCCGTGGATAGTGCGATTGAGATACCGCCGTTTGCGGGTTTGGTGGTCTCGGCCGAGGAAGACGCGCACGAGCCAGCGCCGCCTGCCACGTCCAACGATTTGTCCGACCTTGCGAGCCAAACGCACTCCCTCCCGAAAATCTGGCACACCGATGGCACACTGCCGGCGCCGACGATGCTTCACATTCAACTACTTGGGGGAAAGGTGGGCTGAGGGGCAATCATCAGTCATCCCGAGGTGTTAGCGGGGTAGCAGGGCCGCCGCCAAGGAACTAGGCACTGGATAAGTCGTTCACAAAATCTGCGACTACTCTGCTCTGTGCTCTCCTCTTATCGACGCTAACGGCCTGCGCATAGATGTCCATCGTTATCCGGCACGAGGAGTGGCGAAGAAGCTCTTGAACTACTTTGATGCCTTCTCCATTATGGTGCAACGAGGTGGCCAAAGTGTGGCGCAGCGTATGCCATCCAATCTTCTTCCCTATGCCGACCCTGCGCGCTATCGGCTGAATGTGGTACTGCATGATTTTCGCCAAGGAGACCGGCTGTTTGCCCCGCTGATCACCGGCACGATTCGATTCGGTCGCAAACATGTACTCCTGCGATTCCGAATACTTCGAAACGGAGCGCCACTGCTGAAGCAGCTTGGCGATGCCGATATCCATCGGGAGAGGTCGTTGCGACGCCTCCGTCTTCAGCTTTCCGACAACCTGGTCGACGACAGAACGTCGAATGGTAAGCGTCAGTTGCTCAAAGTCGACGTCCTCCCAGCGCAGACCGGCCAACTCTCCACGTCTTAAGCCCATGGATAGAGCTAAGCAAACGAGAACACGCTCGCGTACCGGTAGGGCAGCTTTGAGTTTCCGAAATTCTTCTGCGCTCAGGACTTCAGGTATGCGCTCGCGCTTTTCGCTTTGCCGAACGCCGGAGCCACGCACTGGCCCTGAAATCGGATTTCGAGTCGTGAACTGCCAGCGTATTGCATGATTGAATAGAAGTCCCAGCGTTTTTCGAATTTTCGCCTTCGTGCCCCTCGCGAGCGCGAGGCCACGTAGCCAAGCCTCTACTTCAACGGTGCGAACCTCGTCGATTTTGGTAGCCTGCCAAAAAGGCAAAACCCATTTGTTCAGGACTGAGCAGCATCGGTTCCGCGTGGAATACGCCTTCCCTTCGTCCCCCAAGTCTATGAGCTCATGGTCTCGAAAATGCGCTACTAGTTGTCCGACGGTCTCCGGATGTCGCAGCCTTTCCTCATCCGCAGACTCCTCTCTTCGCTCACCTGCAGGACGCTCTTTCCTTTGCCCAGGAAGAATCTGCTTGGTCGCATAGTAATCGGCGACGCGCAAGTTTGTGACTTTGCACTTCATGCGACACCTGCTGGATGGCGAGTTATCGGACCGTAGTCCAGTGGATGACTACTATGTATTACTTTATCATACTAAATAAGACGAATAAACTCTTTAACTTGCGAATCGCTACTTGAGGATTTACCATTCGGCTGTGAAGGACTCTACCGTATCGTTCAAGATAAACAAGTCACTGAAGGCCAAGCTCGTTGCGCTCTCGAAAACAGAAAACAGGAGCCTGTCGAACTACATAGAAAAGGTGCTCAAAGAGGAAATTTCTAGGCGCGAATCTAGACCGATTCGCGCTAAATCTGACTGAATCTTGTCCAGCCCGCCTTTCTTTCGCAAACAATAGGAAAGCTGCGAATTCCGAAATCAGACCAGTTTCTCCTGCCCTTTCACCGGATGGGCGCATGCTGGCGTTCATGCGCGATGGACCGCACATTCATGGGGCACGGACCGATCTACTTAAGCTGCTGCCCGATGGCAAACCGGTGCAACTAGCTCCGGATCACGGTTGGAAGATGGGTTTGCAATTCTCTCCTGACGGTTCGCAAATCGCCTATACCGTCGGTCCGAACACATGGGAGACATGGACGGTTCCCGTATTAGGCAGCGAACCGCATCTATTTCTGCCGAATGCTGCCGGGTTGACCTGGATCGACAAAGGACACGTTTTGTTCTCGCGGGGGCATGTAAACGTTCCGGCTTTCGCTGCGGCTATCGGTAGCGGTCATCCGCGCCATGTGGACGCCGTTCTTGATCTCCGAGAAACATGCGAGCGCCCGATCAACGTGCCCGCTTGAAGCAGGCACGCGCGGAGCGGTACAGGTCTTGGAATCGTGCCACCACGTATCTAAGTTGTCACTTACGCGGCGATGACCTTAGAGCCAATCTGATGTAAGCGGTGGGAAGCGGCTAGGAACCTTTCGCGGACGGGACGTCCGCTCCAGCGGGACGCTGCAGATAAACTTTCCTACTACGGACGGGACGTCCGACCCAGAGTAAAACAAACACAGCGTTGGATTTGAGGAATGATGCGTAGCGTGTCGGTGTGATGACTCGCTCACGTCATCCTCGAAAATTCTGCGCGTACGATGAGCCAGGAATTTCTGTTCCTGAGATCACCACTCGTTGCTGGGTTGGGAAGCAACATAAAGAAGCACAAGAAGGAGCAAACGTGCCGAGTCAAGAGAATATGCTGCCGGAGGACGAGACGGTAGCCAAGCTGCGGTCCCTCCTTGAAGGATTGGAATCTCGATCGGGTTCCGCACCTGTGACCGCCAGAAACCAGCAGCAACGCGTAGGGAAAATCCGCGCGGCAATCACCAATCTGGTAAAGAAGGAAGCGAGAAAGGTATGCTGCTGCCGGCTGATCACAGTAGGCCTCCATCCGGAAGAGTTCGAGGCTGACATGAATCGCAGTTGCATAATCCACGGGCGTCGAAACCTTGGGCACATTGTAACGGTCACGTGTACTTCGCCCGATCAGGACGATTTACGCCTCCTGGAACTCGTGCGCCAATACCGTCAAGGTTGAGCACTTGGCACCAGATGATGAGTCTCAAGAAAGCAATGCAAGCTTTAAAAAGTGCGGCTGACAGCGTGGTGAGCGAGTATCAAGGAAAGATAACGACTATACGGTGCGGAGGTTAAGTCATGGTTGGTGAGAGAGCTCGTTGCAAAACAATCACGAAGAATGGGACACCATGCAAGGCCGCTCCGATGGCCAGCGGCTTTTGTTTTCTTCACGGCAACCCAAATAGAGCGTCAGAGCTTGGCCGCATCGGCGGCAGACAAAATCGTCGTGAGAGGACCCCAAGTGGGTATGCTCCTCCCAAACTGGACGGTCTCGGGTCAGCATTAGAAAGGCTTCAGTGGATATTCGACGAGTCCATGGCCGGGTCGATGCGACCAGCAGTGGCTAATATCCTCATGAAAGTGACCGATTTACAAACACGAGTGTGGGAAAAGACCAGGCTTGAACAGCAGATCGCAGAGTTGCAGGAACAAGTGACAACCTTGAGTTCAATGATAAACCTTCGAGACTTTACAAGTTCGATCTCCGAAGGCGAAAGTGACGAAGATAGCTCGGATTCGATCTCCGAAGGCGAAAGTGACGAAGATAGTTCGGAGCGGTAAGCTATGGCCGCCTCTTGAAGGCTTAGGCTGCACAATTAGATGGCTCCCCACCGCTTAAGCCATGTATTTTCTGGAAAGCCATTCCAGAGGCATCCTCCACAGTGTTGGCGTCCCCGACGGGATTTGAACCCGTGTTACCGCCGTGAAAGGGCGATGTCCTAGGCCAGGCTAGACGACGGGGACGACTCTGAGGCAGGAGTGCCAGTGAACTTTTGATGTTAGCAGCCGTCTTACTCAGTGTCAAAAAGTCATTCCCACGGGGTACGTCGGCCTAACTTATTGAACTGCGCCTTACTCAAATCGAAAACACTCAGCAATGCCGACGCGCGGCGGACTCCTTGGCAGGCATTACAATAGTGCGGTGAGGGCGCTGCAGCCTCCGCTTTATGCCTGACCCGTTATATCTTAGCCTTTGGTTTCCCGATTTCTCCGGCCCGGCGATGCTGCCTCACATGTTCGCCGTCTTGCAGCAGTTCCCTTTCTCGGAGCAGCGTCCCGGCATCACTTACGCCGCCGTGCAACCTGTTTCCTGGAATGAAGCCAGTGTTCTGGAACGTCGCTTCTCGCCCGGCATCACAGCGGAAGAAGCAGTCGTGGTCGCCGCCGATCTCATTCATGACGACTACGCCTACGTTTTCGACGCGTATTGGGATCTTTGGACGCCCGATCAGAGTGGCCGGCAGTGGCTCCTTATTCCGAGCCTGGTCAAGTTCATTGTGCAAGGGGAAGAATTCGACGAAGGGGCGTATCAGGAAACCGGACACATTGAGATTGATTTTGGCCTCGACTCGCTGTTCGTGCAGGAAAATATTGAACTCACTGTAGAAACTCAAGCCAAGATTCGCGACAATTTGGCAAAACTTGTCGAGTTCACAAAGAAGGCGGAAACGAATACTCGTGCCACCTCGCGCCGCCTGTGGTCAGAATCGGAAGAAAGTCTTCCTCAGAAACTGATCGCACGGCTGCAGAAAGTGCAATAACCACCGAGGGCACAGAGAAACACAAAATTCAGACTTTCTCTGCGGACCTCCGTACCCTCTATGGTTAAACGGTTTTATTTCGTTCTTCCGCCCTCGACCTTCAGCGTCTCAGCAGCAGCCGCTTGCGCCGCCGCCAATCGTGCTGTCAGCACTCGGAACGGCGAACACGATACGTAGTTCAACCCGGTGCGATAGCAGAATTCCACGGACGACGGTTCGCCGCCGTGTTCTCCGCAGATTCCCACCTTCAGCATAGGCCTGGTCTTCCGCCCGCGCTCGGTCGCCATCTTCACCAGTTGTCCGACGCCTTCCTGATCCAGCGCCGCGAACGGATCCTGCTTCAGGATGCCCTCGGCGAGGTAGGTCGGGAGAACCTTGTTCACATCGTCGCGCGAGAATCCGAACGTGGTCTGCGTCAGATCGTTGGTACCGAACGAGAAGAACTCCGCCTCTTTGGCGATCTCGTCCGCTACCAGCGCCGCGCGCGGCAACTCGATCATCGTGCCGACCATGTATTCGACTCTCGTTCCCTTCTCTTTGAACACTTCCTCAGCCACCCGCCGCACGATGGCCGCCTGGTTCGCCATTTCCTTCACCATGGCAACCAGCGGAATCATGACCTCGGGAAGCACCTTCACGCCCTTCTTCGTGACATCAACGGCCGCCTCAAAAATGGCGCGTGCCTGCATCTCCGTAATTTCCGGATAGGTGATGCCGAGCCGGCATCCGCGATGTCCGAGCATGGGATTGAACTCGTGCAACTGCTCTACCCGGGCCAGCAGCGTAGGCAACAGCTTCTTCAGATCACCGACTCTCTTCGCGCCGTAGTCGGAATACCGCGCCACTAACGCTTTCTTCTCCTTCGCGTCCGCATGCGGGAGCGTGGCAATTTCCACCATCAGGTCCTCGCGACGCGGCAGGAACTCGTGCAGCGGCGGATCCAGCGTGCGGATCGTAACCGGCAAACCGTCCATCGCCTTGAAGACGCCGGCAAAATCCTCGCGCTGCATCGGCAGCAGCTTCTTCAGCGCGGCCCGCCGGTCTTTCTCGTTGTCCGCAAGGATCATCGCACGCATGTGAGGAATCTTTTTCTCGCCGAAGAACATGTGTTCAGTGCGGCACAACCCGATGCCCTCCGCTCCGAACGCGCGCGCCTGAATCGCGTCCCGAGGAATATCCGCGTTGGCGCGAACTTTCATCTTGCGATGCGGATCGGCCCACTGCATGAACTTCTGCAACTCTGGATCATCCGGAGAGGGATCCAGCGTACCCAGCTTTCCCTTGATGACCCGACCTGTCGTTCCATCCAGCGAGATCCAGTCTCCTTCTCTGAACGTCTGGCCCTTCACTCGCATCTCACGAGATTTTTCGTTCACATCGATATCGCCTGCCCCCGCCACGCAGCACTTGCCCATGCCTCGGGTTACGACCGCGGCGTGACTGGTCATGCCACCGCGGGAAGTGAGAATGCCTTTCGCGACTTCCATGCCATGAATGTCTTCCGGGGTCGTCTCCGCGCGCACCAGGATCACGGGATTCTTCGTCGTATCGTGCCCCGCCATCTTGACCGCTTCATCCGCGGTGAACACGATCCTCCCTACGGCCGCTCCCGGCGAAGCCGGCAATCCGGTCGCGAGGACTTCCACTTTCGTGCTCTTCTCATCGAGCCGCGGGACCAAGAAGTCATATAACTGGTTGGGTTCGACGCGGAAGATCGCTTCTTCCTTCGTGATCAGTCCCTCTTCCACCATCTGAATCGCTACCCGCACCGCAGCCAATCCTGTGCGCTTACCATTGCGGGTCTGCAACATGTAGAGCTTGCCGTCCTGAATGGTGAACTCAAAGTCCTGCATGTCCTTGTAGTGCTTTTCCAAGCGCGTGGTGATTTCGCGGAGCTGGTCGTAGACAGCGGGCATGATCTTCTGCAGTTCGACAATCGGCACCGGGGTTCGCACCCCCGAAACCACGTCCTCGCCCTGCGCGTTCAGCAGGAATTCGCCGTAGAACTCTTTCGTTCCAATAGCCGGGTCGCGCGTGAAGCCAACGCCGGTGCCGCTGGTGTCGCTCAGGTTGCCGTACACCATGATCTGCACGTTGACAGCAGTACCCAGCATGTCATCGATACTGTTAATGCGCCGGTAGGTTTTGGCCCGGTTGTTCTGCCACGAGCGGAACACAGCATCGCGTGCCATCACCAGCTGTTCGCGCGGATCCTGCGGGAAGTCGCGATGGGCGTGCTTCTTGACAGCTTTCTTGTACTCCGCGATGACCTCTTGCAGCGCCTTGGCGTCGAGGCCGGTATCGAACTTGGTTTTCCGTTGTTTCTTCTTGGTATCGAAGATTTCGTCAAATACCGGTTTCTCAATGTCGAGCACCACGTTCCCGAACATCTGAATCAGACGGCGATAAGAGTCATAAGCGAATCGCGGGTTATCCTTCACTTTCGCCAGCGCTTCCACGCTCTTGTCGTTCAACCCGAGGTTGAGAATCGTGTCCATCATCCCCGGCATGGAGAACTTCGCGCCGGACCGCACGCTCACCAGCAGGGGATTCTCGCCCGTGCCCAGTTTCTGCCCCTGCAGGGCCTCCAGTTTCAGCAGCGCCTCGTCCATCTGCCGGTCAACTTCTTTCGATGCGGCGCCCGTCCGCATGAACTCGCGGCAGGCCTCGGTCTGAATCGTGAAACCCGGAGGCACCGGCAGCCCGGCGTTGGTCATCTCGGCCAGTCCGGCACCCTTGCCGCCCAGCACATCCTTCATCTTGCCATTGCCGTCGGCCTTACCGCCGCCGAAGAAGTAGACGTATTTGGTGGTGGACTTCTTTGTTTCCTGCGTTTCAACTTCGGGGAGAGTAATCGTCGCCATATATGATTCCTTTGCTTCGAGATTTGCGAAATTGAATCTTAGATCCTGTCGTGCTCTGACTTCGGGTGGCGCAGCGCTTTCAGCGCTGCGGTAAGTGCCCAGGAGGAAACCAGGGTTCAGCCCCCGGGGAACTTAACTTCCTACACTCTTGTTTTCCGTCATGATCTCCGAAAAATCCGCGATCGTGGAGAATTCCTTCAACAAAGTCCGCAGCAGGGCGAACCGATTCGATCGCACCCGCTCATCTTCGACCATCACCATCACCTTGTCGAAAAATCTGTCGACCGGTTCCCGAGCCGTGGAGAGCAGCAGCAACGCCTCCAGGTATTCTTTGCTGCTGCGATGCGCTTCGACTCTCGCGCCGGTTCGCTCCATGTATGCCATCAAAGTCTTTTCTTCCTCGGCGGATTCCGGCAGATATTCAAACTGCGCAGCCGGCTCAATCCCCTTCTCCGCAGCCTGTTTCAGTATATTCCGCATGCGCTTGCAAGCCGCGCCAATCGCCTGGAACTCCGGCATGTGCAACACCTGCTTGACCGCCTCGGCCCTCTGCGCCGCATCCACGACGTCTTCCGAGTCCGCGCCCAGCACAGCCTTCACCACATCATACGCATACCCGCACACATCCTTCAGGTAGAACTCCAACCGCTCCCGGAAGAAGGTTGCGACCGATTCGGAAAACTTTTCACCCTCAACGAACTTCTTCTCCGCCTCGGACCGCTGATATCCGGAGCGCGCGTCCCGCATAAGTTCGCCCAACCGCAAGGGCAACTTCTTCTCAGCGATGACCTTTACGATCGCATTGGCCTGCCGCCGCAACGCAAACGGATCCTTCGATCCGCTCGGCAGCAACCCCAACGCAAACATTCCCGCAATCGTGTCTGCCTTGTCGCCAATCGAAAGCACCGCGCCTTCGATCGACCGCGGTACATCGTCGTCAGTCGACTCGGGCTTGTAGTGATCGTAAATCGCGTCCGCGATGGCAAGGCGCGTCGCTTCCGGCAAGGTGGGATCCAGTTGCTGCGTCCGCGTGTACAGCCCGCCCACAATTCCCTGCAACTCCGTGAATTCCTTCACCAGTTCGGTGGTCAAGTCAGTCTTCGAAAGGCAAACCGCCTTGTGGATCACTCCAGGCCGCACCGTAATCCCGCTCTGCTTAAGGATCTCGCTCAGCCAACTGCACAACCGCTGCACGCGCTGCGTCTTGTCGAAGTAACTGCCCAGATCTTTCTGGAAGGTCACATGCTTCAGCGATTCCAACCGCTCCAGCAGGCATTTCTTCTGATCAGTCTCCCAGAAGAACCGCGCATCGTTGAAACGCGCCCGTAGCACGCGTTCGTTTCCATGGCGGATCAGCCCCTGCGGGTCGCTATCGGTATTCAGCACGGCCAGAAAATGTGGGGCCAGTTTCCCGTTTGCATCTTCAACCGCGAAATATTTCTGGTGATCGCGCATCACCGTGACCAGCACCTCTTCGGGCAGCGCCAGGAACTGCGGATCGAATCCGCCCAGAATTGCCGACGGGAACTCGGTCAGATTCACCACCGTGTCGAGCAGCGCCTGGTCCTCGCGCCAGCGTGCGCCCGGAACGGTGCGCGTCGCTGCGTCCAGCGCTTTGCGAATCTGATGTTCACGTTCCGCGCGTCCCAAAACTTTGGCCGCTCGCAGTGAATCAATGTATGCCGATCCTGCCCGCGGTATGGTCACCGCGCCACCCGTCAGAATCCGATGCCCGCGCGAGCTGGTCCCTGCCCGGATGCCCTCAAACTCCAGCGGAATCGTTTCCCCGTCGAGCATCGCAACCAGCCAGCGCACCGGACGCACGAAGCGTTCGTTCGGCTTGCGCCAGTACATATTCTTGGGCCAGTAAATTGTGGATAGTTCTTTGGGCAGGCCCTCGGCGAGAATCTCGGCCGCACTCCGTCCCTTCTTCGTGACCTTCGCTGTTAGGTACTCGCCCTTGGGAGTAGTGACTTTCTCAAGTTGCGCAATTTCCACGCCGGCCTTCTTGGCAAAGGCGTGGGCCGCGGGCGTAGGCTGACCATCTTTATAAGCGACGTTGACGGAGGGTCCCGTGATTTGTTCGACCACGTCGGCCTGCGAAGCGGCAATTCCAGCCGCCATCACTGCCAAGCGACGCGGTGTATCGAAATGCGTAACTTCATGGCTGGACAACCGCTCGCGGCTCAGCAGCGCCTCGACCCGTTCGCGCAGCTCCTCGGACGCCGCCGCGATCATCCGCGCCGGAATCTCTTCGCATCCGATCTCTAGCAGGAAGTCTGGCATGCCTTCAAACCATCCAGTGTTTCAAAAGGTCGCATTTCTCGAATGTGATGGAAATCACAACTAGCCTGTGCAAACCCAAAACGGGACGTAACTACCATCAGCTTACCGGCGATAACGCTTCTTTTTTTGCCTTAGGTTTCTTCCGGTTGGTGGGTTCAGACTCGTCGGACTTCTCCGCCGCAGGCTCGCTTCTCTGCTGGTCGCTTTTTTGTTGATCCACCCAGGCCTTCGCGATGCCAACAGCCAGCGCCCGCACCCGTGCGATCACGCCCACGCGCTCAGTCACCGAAATCGCTCCGCGCGCATCGAGGACGTTGAACAGATGCGAGCATTTTAGGCAAAGGTCATAAGCACCGAGCACGGGGAAACGCTGAATCTCCCTGGTCAGATCGCTGTAAATCCCCTCATCTCGGTCCGAGGCATGCTGCATTGCCTCGCGTTTCTTCTTGAAGCCTTCGTATTGATCCAAGAGCATTGAGCATTCCTGCTCATACAACCTAAAGTGGTCCCAGAGGCTTGGTACGAGTGCCAACTCGAAGTTGTACACCGAAAACTGCAGCTCATCGGCCAGCCGCACATCGCCATACGTCACCACGTGTCCCGACTCCGGATCGCGCGCCCACACAATCTCGTAGATCGAATCCACATCCTGCAGAAACGCGCCAATGCGCTCGAGGCCATAGGTCAGCTCAACCGAAATCGGAAACAGATCCACGCCGCCACACTGCTGGAAATAGGTGAACTGCGTGATCTCCAGCCCGTCGAGCATGACCTGCCAGCCCACGCCCCACGCACTTAGCGTGGGCGCTTCCCAGTTATCTTCTTCGAACTTGATGTCGTGCTGGCGCAGATCAATCCCAATCGCTGCCAGCGACTCCAGGTACAACTCCTGCACGTTCTCCGGCGGAGGTTTCAGAATCACCTGCAACTGCATGTGCTTGAACAACCGGTTGGGATTCTCCCCATAGCGCCCGTCCGCCGGACGCCGCGACGGCTGCACATATGCAACTTTATAGGGCTTCGGCCCCAACACGCGCAGAAACGTCTCGGGCGCCATGGTCCCCGCCCCAACTTCAACATCGTAGGGCTGCTGCAATACACATCCACGCTCCGCCCAAAAGGCCTGAAGCCGCAGGATAAGTTCCTGAAATGTCAGCGGATTGGACGAGGACGGATTCACAGATTCGGCTCTTGGCTCTTAGGCTTTTGGCTCTTGGTCAATACCCCAGAATGCGAGTGGTCACTCGAACTCCTACAGCGCAGACGGAGTCAGCAGGTTAATCAACGATTGTAATGGAAATGGCTGTCGGCCGTCAGCTATCCAATTCCGGCAGCTTCAGCCACGCGAGCGCAAAGATCAGCAGCGCGACGATTAGAAACGAAGTGGGCGCGGCAAAGAAATAACGCAAAGCAACGGCGGTCATCGCGGCCAGCCAGATCGTGTTGATCAGCGCCACTCGCTTCAGCAGTCCGGCGCGCTCCCGGGCGAGGACCAGGTCGAGCGCTCCCATGGCAAGCGCGGCTAGCATGAACGAAATGCTGAACCCGCGCAGGAAATTGTCCATACTGCGCATCGACCCCATGACATTGAACTTGTAGTTCGACATAAGGTCGAACAACTGCCGCTCCGTGTCGTTCGCGGGCACGGGCTTTTCGAACAGCGACAGTGCGTGCACCAACCCCAGCAGCAACAGCAAGACCGACCCGGTCGTGAACAATCGCCTTCCCCATTTGTCTGTCATGACGGTCCTCGTGGCGTGCAGTTATAGCACAAGTGGGCGGGTGTAAGACCGTCTGAACCCCGGCTAGAACCCGCCCTTCTCTAGCATACCGGCTGTGACCAGCTTCTTCTCCATATGCCGCTGCAAAATTTGAATCAGAAATTTTCGCAGGTCCGCTCCCTGCGACTTCGGCCACGGCACCCCCGCAAAGCTTTCCACCGGAGCGCGAAACATCTGCGCGGCCATCGTCCGCGAGTCAGCTGAAATTTCGGACGATGCCAGACGCTTGTCGTCGGGGCACATCAGGCCATCCGCCAGCGCGTGGAAATAAGCGCGGCTGCCGTTCAGGCTGCGGCCGCAGACGATGCACTCCGTCAATTCAGGCAGGAAGCCGACCAGCCGCGTCAGCCACAGTTCAAAGTATGTGATCGGCATCCACACCTCCGAGCCCGTCAGAACATGCAGCACCGAAAGTGTCAGGCGGAAGATGGCGTCGTTGGCCTCGCGGTCGGGCAGCAGTTCGTCGAGCAATTCGGCGACGTGGCCCAGAGCCACCGCCCGCGCATAACTGACCTCCGACGTCATCGGAGACTCCAGCACCTCGCAGGCATCCAGTCGCGCCAATTCCTGCCCTTCGCGAACGTCATAGAAGGCCCGCACATAGGTCAGCGGCTCGAGAGCTCCACCGAATCGCCGCTTCGACTTCTTGGCCGAGCGCGCTACGCCACGGACTTTGCCCTCCGCACGCGTGAACAGCGTGACCAGCAGATCGGCCTCGCGCAGCGGATAGCTGCGCAGCACAATCGCTTCCGACTCTCTCAGGGCCATGGGAATTCTACGATGAAGGCTTGATTCTAGTGGAAGCAGCTTCAACCGTCAGCTTGGGGCGTTAACAGCGACCGGAGTGCCTCTACAATCAAATCCGCCTTTCGATATACTTTCAGGAACGTGAAAACAACTATTGCTGTTCTTCTCGTCATCTCCCTTTTCGTCACACTCGGCCTCGCCGAGGAAACCTCCTTCAGCCGCGTCGCTGCGCCCGACTCGAAAGGAAGACTAACCAAGGCCGTCCTGACTCTCAGCGACGACCACAAGGCAGTCGAGGTGCAACCCGCCAAGGGCACCACCGTGAGTATTCCTTACGCTGAGATCTACAAGTTCTCGTACGAGTACACCAAGAAGCACCGCGTCAACGAAGAATCGATCTTCACGGCCGCGATCGGAGTGGGGGCCATTGTCATGTTGACCAAGTCGAAGAGTCATTGGCTCGAAATCGACTACCGCGAGGGCGACATCCCGAAGTCGTTCGTCCTGCGCATGGACAAGCATGAATACATCCGCATTCTCGATGCGGTGAAGGCCCATACTGGCAAAGACGCGGAGATCCTGGGAAATGCGGATAAGCGATAAAAACGGCAATCAGGAAGATTCCGAGCCCACTCTCAAAAGCAAGAAAGCGCGCGCCCCGGCAAGGACGCGCGCCATGATCCCCATCAAGGCCAAGAGCTAAACGGCCAGAAGCTATTTACCGCCCGAAGTACTTGGCATTGCGCTCGGTGAAGGCGTTCCACTTCTCCGGCAGATCGTCGAGGGCGAAGATGGCCGAAACCGGGCACACCGGAACGCAGGCGCCGCAGTCAATACATTCCACCGGGTCGATATACAGCAACTCCTCGGTCGCGTAGGCGGGCTCATCTTTCTTGGGATGAATGCAGTCCACCGGGCACGCATCCACGCATGCAGTGTCTTTTGTGCCGATGCACGGCTCAGCAATCACGTAGGTCATAAGGGTCTCAATCTCCTGAGGGTCTCTGTTTGATTTTACTACCGCGGCGGTTTCGTGACCGGACATTCTAGCAAGAATACAGGCGCCCGGTACAGAGCGTGTGCGTTCTGCCCGCCTGTAAGAACTGCACAGGGAGAAGACAGGCGAGCGTAGAGATTGAATCCAGGCAATCTTTGGGGAACAAAGAAAAACGGCTGGCAGCGCCATGCTGCCAGCCGTTCACGCTTCAAGCGTACAGTCCGTTATCGGTGCCCGCCGCCGTGGGATCCGCCACCACCGTGGAAGCCGCCTCCGCCGCGGACTGCGCCGCCGCGAACTGCGCCGCCCCGAACTGCACCGCCGCCGGCGTAAGCGCGTCCGGCATTCCCGCGGGCGTAGCCACCGGCGTATCCGCGTCCGTAACTGCCGCGGGCGTAGCCACCGGCATAGCCGCGACCATAGCCCCCAACATAGCCGCGTCCGTAACCGCCGCCGTAGCCGTGCCCGTAGTACCCCGCACGACCATAGTATCCACCATGACCCCAGCCCCAGTGATACCAGGGCCCGACCCCGATAAATGCTCCGCCGACAAACCACTGCGGACCGTAGAAGCCATAAGGCGCGCAGGCATACGGATAATAGGAGTAGTAGCCGTACGAACATACCGGCGGGCCGCTAGCATAGCCCGGGCCCGGGTCGGCGTAGCCTTGATCATAACTTTGGTTGGCATAGCCCTGGTTTGCATTCTGGTTGGCGTAGCCTTGGTTTGCATCCTGGTTGGCATAGCCCTGGTCGTTTCCGGCGCCAACTCCCGCTTCAACCTGCGCCTGCGAGTAAGCAAGCGGCACCGTCAAGACTGCCAGCAACGCAACAAATCTCAGATAACGCAAATATGAACCCCCTTGGCTCCAGACCTCCGAAGCTCTAATCGGGTGCCGGAAACCTTCTAAAGACTAGTGGTTTTCGTGGGTCTTTATTACCTTCCCACCGACCTCTTGTCTCTAGTTATTTGAACGCGGAACCAAGGGAAAAGTTGCTACTGGAGCAGTGGCTCATTTCAGCCATCCCGGCTGAATTCAACCACTTACGAGGGGCGCGGCAATCTGTACCGCGCGGGGCAGGCGTGATGGGTTCATGGCATTCTCCCGAAGGAAGAGAGCCTCACAACCTGGCAAGTGTTAACAACTACCAGCCATCGATTAGGAGGAACAAATGAAACTGGGGTTTCGGGGCACCGTGGATATTGAGCTAGGCTCCTACCAACTCTTTCTTCTCTCTGGGCTCGTATTCCACGATATGCCCCGCGACGGCGCTTGCCGCTACCGTAAGCGGCGATGCCAGGTACATCTGTCCCGGCCCGCTGCGGCCCGGGAAGTTGCGGTTCTGCGCGCTGATCACAACCTGGTCGGAACGCGTTGAAACTCCCGGCCCGGCGTTGATGCAGGCTCCGCAACTCGGCTCGATCACCTGCGCTCCTGACTTCTGGAAAATGTTGACGTAGCCCTTGCGCAGGCAATAATCGCGCGTCTCCTGCGATCCGAACTGAATGTAGAACT